>VFQN01002772.1_pt1 | contig 26266 bp, 18 predicted proteins | sample 3512371 | NCBI WGS metagenome assembly VFQN01 (sample SAMN10412370, study PRJNA504923) | tailings metagenome | isolation source: Replicate 2 from Balatoc abandoned mine | place: Philippines: Itogon, Benguet | collected 2017-08-28 | reverse complement strand
CGTGAAATAGGAGTAGTTTGACAAACGGGACTTTCAACTAATAACAAATCTCATCATATTATTTGCTTGTCATGTCGATTGAATCTATATTTCCGAAGATGCGCGAGGGAAGGGAAAGATTTCAACTGACAACGAGAGCCGTCGAATTGAATTAAATGAAATTCTAAAAACTCTCCGAAACTCTCCTCGATTACACCAGTTTCACAATCTGATATGTCCCTTCGCTCAGAAATTAAGTTTGAAAATAGTTCTGCAATCTCGACCGAAGAGAGACGAACATTATATTGATCCTCTAATCTTCGCGTGATATCTTCTGACAACCGTCCGATAGCCATCGCATACACTGAACAAAAATCACCTTGAGGAGTGCATGAATGATAAATAACTCTACAAAAATATTGTTTAGAAAAGCTTACCTGATGGTTCGTTGAAATAAATCTCCATTTTCTTCTTTTCAGGAGAATATCCCAAAAGTAATGTTTGCACTCCAAATGGCCTTCTATTCCCCATCAAAGATGCTTCATGCTGTAACTGACTAATATGATTTGATACGGAAACTAAAGCAGGTGGAAAATTAAGTTGTGATGCAATTTTAACACAGAAGTTTCTTGCAAATTCAACAATACTTCGACCATCGCCACCTAACCCCGCAAACACTAAAAACTTCTCTTTGTCTATCCTCATTATTTTATCATATACTTTTTGATCCATCAAAATTTGCAGCTTTTTGGTTCGAGGAATGCACACAACTATCTCATCCTCAGCAGATATTCCACATAACGCTGTCTCGCCTTGCAGTCCTGCTTTCCTTGCATATTGCACTTGTAATAGTTCACCTTCCTTGGAGAAATAGAGCACACTTTTATCATACGGATGGTTTTGCAGATTTGAATTCACAAGGTAACAGTAGGTCAGATAGATTAGAAGAGAAAGCAACATCGAAACAATGATAGAAAAAATGAGTTGATTTAATTAAGGAAATGTGTATTTCTGGCAAGCTTGATAGTTGGCCCATCACATCGCAATTCAAACATCTGTCCTTCCCTTGACAATAGCCAGACATTTCAAATCAATAAAACCACAAATTCTGATTACAATTTCATTGTAATTGATAGATAACATTTAATTTTGAAGCGTTGAAAGAATACTTTAGTGATGCAAGTCTTGTTATTGGGAGTTGCACTTCTTGTTACTTTTCTTGCTTTCATCTGTATTGTAGATGCAGGAAGTAAGAAAAGATCAAGTTACCCTCTTTGGGACAATTTAAATATTAAGAAAGAGCTTAGATCTGAAGCTTACGTCTTTAAATTGAATGAAGACAAGAAACCAACCTTTGCTAAGGGAAAGAAAACCGAAGAAAAGGGGAAAGATTATTCCTTGGAGTTTATTCAAGATATTTACGACATTATCTACGCAAAACAAAATCCTTCAAAAGATCAATGCAGATCTCAGAGATTTTCCGTTTTACAGATGTCCGCTACCTCTTTCGAAGGAACTGGCAGTTTGTTGAAACAGGTCATGATCTCGACTGCCATTGCCATGCACTCAAACCGTACCTTAATTTGGGGTTTGGGATTACCTTTCCCGTTTGAAGTCACTCGTGAATTGTGGAACGGTCCAGGGAATGATGACATTCTGATTAATGAAGAGCATCTTAACTGCTCTCAACATGATATTACCTTCGGTCCCTTAGGTTGTTTCTTCCAACCAATTTCTACCTGCACTCTTGAAGATGCTGGTCCGATGGAAGTTATTGAGTTTAGTCATAATCCTTACAATGACTCTGCTCGTTTATCAATGTCAGAAATGAGACGAGGTGTAGCAATGTATCATCCTCCTTTAGGATTAATGGATTATATTTGGTCTAAAGGAAAGTATCCTGACTCTGTTAAGACTGAATTAATTCAAAATCAAGCTTATTTATGGTCAGCAGCCGTTGCTGCTTATGTTTTCCGTGTTAAACCAGCATTAATCGCTTCCTTCGAACGAAGATACAATCATTTATTTGAAAATACTAACTCTGTTTGGGGTATGCATATTCGTCATGGTGATTTAAAGGCATTAGCTAATATTTATAGCTATAAAGAAATCTTTGATTTTGATGATTATTTTGGTGCTGTATTGAAACTATCTCACAAACAAAAATTTACGCCAGAAAAACTCTTCATTGCAACGGATAGTACCGAAGCTGATCAAATTCAAAAAATTTATGAAAAGTTTATGAAGAATCACCTTCAAGAATTGAAAAAAGGCAAAGATAAAACTTGTAAGGCTGGTGGAAAGTGCAAAAAGGCCTTAGACGACGAGGAAGAAGATGAAGATGCTGAACTTGTTCGAGAACTGCTTCGCGAACACGAACAAAGAAGAGCGGAGCGCGGCGATGATGAAGATTATGACGAAGACGAAGAGGAGGAGGATGACGAAGATGAAGACGAGGACGAAGATGAGGACGAAGAAGATGATGAGGATGAGGAAGAAGAGGATGAAGAAGACCAAAGATCGGCGATCGATTCATTATGGTTTGGCGGAAAAGCTCCAAAGATCATGACTATTGGTAACTCTCAACGCTATCGTACAGAACATGGATCACATACCGTGGCAGCTAATGGTGGTTGCTTCCGCGATGAAAATTATGCCCAGAAAGGAATGAGATGTGCGTTAAACTACGAGGCCATTATTCACTATCAAGCTTTCGAAGAACATCGCTCTGTCCCACGTCCTAACCGCATGCTTCGAGTGTATTTAGAATCCATTGAAGATCTTTACCTTCTTTCTCGCACTTCTTCCCTTGTTGCTCAAGGTTCTTCACACTACTCAACCTTAGCTGCCTTATTGCAGGTTGCTGCCCATGGAACCAAGAATATTGCCAACCGAATTGACTACCTCGATCAAAAGACTATTACTTCTGGTATTACACCCACTGCTTACCTCCATGGAATGAATATGCTCAATGGGACGAATGCAATTGATAGCACAAAGTTAAAATCTGGTGCTCAAAGATGGATCCTTCACACCAATCACTTTATTTCAGGTCTACCTAACCAGCAAAATATGAACAAAATTAAATTAACATTTGATCCTTGGTCTTCTGATAATCGAATTCATATTGAAAATGGTTTACCACATATTTCTGATCAGTTATTTTACTTAGAAGCAAGAACATGGCTAGGCTCTCCAAAGTACAAGCCATCAATTCCTGGCCATTGTCCTGGTCCTTTAAAGAAAGACCAAAATCCTCTCCAGTATATTGCTGAAGTCATTAACTTAGGTGTTGAGCATCTTCAAAGTTCCCACAATACTCAAGCCATGCAATGCTGGTCTGATGCATTAAATGTAATCGCTCAATTCCCTCAGATATCGAGTCCACAACATTTGGAAGAGATGAAATCTGTAGCTAATGGTAATATGCAAACAATGCGAATTTACCGTTATTCTGAAATGATTGTGAATGAATTAAGAACAATCAAAAACTATTATATCTTCACGGATAAATATATGAAACAAGCTTACGATAGAGGTATTGATGAGTCAACGAAGGCTGCTTCAGATAATAAGCCTTTGTCTTTGGAAGATGTTAATGAGAAGATTTTGAAATTAGAAAAAGAGTTGAAACAGTTGAAAGAACTCAGAGAGAAATTACTCGTTGCACATGAACATTACATCAATAATGGTTATAACATCGACGGTATTGATAAAGGAAGAGCTTTACCACGTTAATTTGATTTCTGGAGTTTGAAACTATGAAACATCTTCTGATAGAGACAAGTTTTCTCAGTCATGAAATGAGAAAGAAGAAAATAGGTTGTAGCTGTTGTTTGAATTCTTTTTCTTTATTTAAAGTAAACACTTAAATTTAAAACATTTTAGTAAGATTGCAAATAATTAAGTTTATATTGTCGTCGCTTAATTATACCTGACACTTTAACTGAAAATGGTGAATGATTGGAGAATAGTTTTCAGAGTTGTTTCTCCATATTCGCCGTGGATCACATTCGGTCTTGAAGATATCCACAATGTATATAGTTGACCGTTGAGATAAATTGTTTTTGCGATAGTTTCACGCATTTTCGTATCGTCGATAGGAGCTTGACATGAGAACAGAAGAGCATTGTTGATACTAGGGATGAAATTAGCTGACAATAATTCTGTGGCGGAAGCTTTCTTCTCAAATGCTTCATCCCGTTGAAGAATTAAAAGCTTGCTTATGATTTCAGCACTTCCTACATCTTCAATGGTCTCGAGAGGAGCGAACCAATATTCTATGTCAAAGTCTTTCAGCAATCTTCTTGCTTCAGATTTAGTGACACTCATCGAGCATTTATCTTGAACATTCACAGCCGAGAACAAAATTTGTTCAGGAATAAATTTCCCAGGAGTTGGAAGGGAGAACTTCTTGTCATTCACACTCCAGTGTGGGGGAATTAGCAATGAGAATTTGTTATCAGGATCGATGTACAGACCTTCTGCTGCTTTAACTTTTGAAGATACCATCAATGAACCAAGGATTGAAAGATATTTCATACTCCTATTAGCACTCTTGTGAATATTCTTTTGTAAATTGTTGGCGAAAGTTTGTGGATTTTGTTGAGTATCATATCTTCCACTATTTCTTGAGTTAAACAAAGCTGTCTTCAGTGCCAATGTCGACAGTTCATGAAAAGCATCTATATAATTCCATAAAATCAGTAATAACAAAAGAACAAGTCTCAATCCATACATTCGAATGAAAATATCCTTTCACCTCAATCAAATTAATTTGAACGATTCGAATTACTCAATTCACTAAAAGAGATTAATGCAATTTCATAATTTTTCAAATTTGTTGCTGTTACGAATTATTTCAATAGAGTTGATTGCAATCTTCATATTTTCACTCCAGGTTTGCTCCTCCTTCGCTGTAAGCACTGTAAAGGAAGGAAAGGAAGTGGCTTTCATTCATTTGACTGTTAAGAGAGCTTTTAGGGTGAAGTGGTGAACCATGACATCCAATTCTTCTGGAACGATTTCGTCAACGATGAAAGCAGCGAAATCAAGAAGAGAACAATTTGAAGAACAATTAAAAGATTTACAAAATGATATCTCAAGTTTATCTCACAAGTTATCAGTTCCAACGATTATTACCGCCAATAGATTCGGAAATAGTTCAGGTAAACCTTTATTCTTTCTTCCACTAGTTATTGACTTTCTTTTATAGCTATTAATCTCCTTGGAAATCGATCGATTTTATCCGATAATGACTCTAAGGTATAAATTTTCTTTTCTATTTCGATTGTTTGTTGTGGTATGTTATATTTTCTTTTTGTTTAGTTGAATGTGTCATTTCAAAGTAATGGAGCTCCCTCTCTCCAGAACCAATCAATCAATGGGAACTCTGCGCTTAATAGTTCCTCTTTACACCATCCAAACTCCAGCACCCTCAACAATCACCCAAATAATCAGACTATTTTAGATTATCAACTGCAGATAGATCAGCTATCCAATGATCTGACGAGCACTTTAAAAGAGAGAAATCATCTGTCAGAACAGCTACAAGAGGTATAAATACCCTTCATCTTCAACCTTACATAAACCTTTTAATTGTCTTTTCTTGTGATATCACAATAGTCGAGGAATGAGATAGAAGAACTAAAGAAAGGTGTTGTTGAATTCGCTAGACTGAAAGCTGCCTTCGAGCACCTCAAACAAGTAAGAGATATCGACTCAGTTTCATTCTTATCTCTCATGTTCCTCTTTAATTAGGATCATGAAGCGCTGAAAACATCTTTAGAATCGTCAGAAAGGATTCGAATCCAACAGAAAGAGTTGATCGCTGTGCTACAGAAGGCAAACTACGTCACATCTGCTGCAGATAACCACTCAATCCTCTCTTTCAACTCCCTATCGACCATCTCTCAACGACCTGATGGAGACTCCGTCATTGTTAATCAAGCAGAAATCCCTCGTCTTGCTCCACCTCCTCCTTCCGCCCCTACTTCCCTCCCGCCACAGAAGAGCAGTGAGACCATGAATAGTAAAGAAATTAATCATTTAGATGCTCTACAACACCATGCATGGTAAGAAAAGCAAGATGTTGTTTTTCCTTTCACTTCTCATCGTCTAATCTCTTCGTCGATTAGGTTAAATCTTCCCATCAATAGAGATCTTCCTGTGAGATCAGTGGGTTCAGGACCAATATCAACACGATTATCAGACATCCCCTCACAACCCTCAACATTCATTAATAATGTGAATAATCATCGAAATGATCGACCTCCTCTTCATCCTCAGTTCTCATTAATCCATCTAAACATCCCTAAACCCTCTCCTCGCACCCGCCATAACTCCACCTCATCTTCGAATAAAGCCCCATCCAACACTTCAGATAACAGTAATAATAATCGTGCCCCTAATAGTGGGAGATCAAAAACTCCACTAAAGTCAGTATTAAAGTTAACATCACAAGAGACAGCTTACAAAACCTCGCCGAATGAGAAACAGTCGATTAAATCAAGGATAGAAGAAGAGGCGAGGAAAATCCTATCAACTGCAAGACCCAATCAAACCTCTAAGAAATCTAACCAACCTAATAGTGCGAACCAAGCTCTAACGAATCCGATGACTTCTGTCAATGGCTCATATGCTACCTTGAAGGAACTTTACTTACAGCAACAACTTCAATATCAGAAACAGCTGCAAGATGCTGGAGTAACACCCAATGTCTATCCTATTCAACATATCCTTCAGAATGTACCATTTAACCCCAATGCTCCTTCCCTCCCTGCTTCTCTCCCTCCTGCTATAGTAGCAACTAATGCTTCTACTATCAGACCTCCTCTACATCCTGTGATGTCAGCGTCGAGGCGAGAGAGTGAGTTGGAGAGAGAGGATGATGATGGTGGGGTCAACACATCGCGTGAGATGGGAGTGAATACTGACCTAGGAGGGTTTCGATCAACAAGTAGTACGAAGAAAAAGACAAAGAAAACGAAGAAAAAACGATCGAACTCTGCTCCTCCTGCTCCTTCTCGCTGGATGTTTCGAGCAGCACCAGCACCAACCACTACAACAACCTTCGGAAAGGCCGATCGATTCTAACTCTTACGAACAGTAAAGTATATATCATTCAGACACATTATGTCATATATTAATTGATTATTTGTTTCGTTTTTTTTTTTTTTTTTAGTTTTTATCTGAACATTCTTTTGATACTATTATTAACTTATGATTTATCAACACAAGAAAAAAAAGAACAGACATACAGATAGAGTTTGTATTGTTTGTATTGATTAGGGATAGAGTGATATAAAAACTCTCGATGTGACCAGCACACGTTAGACAATCAAAACAAAGACACAAAAACAGAAAAATAAAAGAAACCATTCTCAAAACACATTGACACTGAGGGAATAACTCGTCTAAAAGATGCTTTAATTATATTTGATTGTGCATTGAAAGAGGTCTGAAAATGAAAGAAATCAATTCGAATCATAATAACGAAGAGAATGAAAATATTCAACAATATAAAAACTAATTAAGAAAACACTTGGTACAATCACAATTAACGCAATAATCCTATCACCATCCTCTTGAAAATAATCATCGAATCTTCGAATCATTGGCCAATAAAGAGTTTTCTCTAATACATAGTTAATCGTCATTAACACTGCAGTGGCTTGATTAGAAATCTCACCAAATTGAAAATTAGAAGATTTCCTCCCATAACTACGACCATTATAGATGGTATTGACTTCCATGGATATTTTTGTTAATCTTTCACGTATTCTTGTAGGATGATAATAGATGGGGATAGTTCTTAAATACTGTGCCATATTAGGTGTTTTCATATTATAATCAACTATATTAGCAATAACTAAATAAAAATTAATCCAAAATAATGAATGATGATAGCTATGAATACTAATAGCGGTTGTGATGAGAATGATACCAGAATAACCACTAGAGAATAACGTTGAATGCATGATATTACGAGATGATCCAACGACATCTCGACTATCTTCTTTTGATAAAATACCGATAAATACTAATAGCGCAGTAATACTTTGAATAATATGGCTAGTAACACCAAGGAAACAAGCGACCTCTGTCATCGGGAAGACGAAGGCTTTAATGTCCTCCCCGAGCCCTGAGAGAAGGAATGCTTGACTTGTTAGAATATGAGAATATTGTAAGTAAAGAGTGACAAAGTTAGTAAATAACCATATTGTTAAAGTAATGAGGAAATAAAGTAATGAAACATCTTCACGAAAGAAGAATGCTGGATGAAGACACCAATTAATATACTTCCAATAGGGAATTAGATTCAAATAGCTATCAAATATAATCATTAAATGAAGTAATAATTGATTCATTTCTTTTGTTCCTTCTGGGTGAATAATAGTCTAAGTCTAGTAGTCTTTTGATAGCTATTTTATCACTCCTTAAAATCACTATCTTTTTATTTTACGACATAGTTATGGACCACCACAAGACCACAAGACAGGAAGTTTAACGCGATTTCATTAACTCACTTATTGGTGCAAATGAGGTTTATTGGATTCCCAAACTTAGTTTTCTATTCATTTAAAAAGAAATTCTTTATGCAACGTCGAGGTACTTCTTTTCTATTTAAAGAACCAATATTTCAAAAAGAAAATACTCAACCGCAGTTAATAGTGGTCTATTATACTTACAACTATTTTAAAGAAGGAGCATCGTTTAAAGGATTGTATTTATACATTGAATTAGGTGAATTATAATAGTTATAATTGAATCGGAAGGAATATTCTGATTTTGGTACTTCTCTCTTCGCCTCTCTCCATAACTGTAAGAATGAAGGGCTCGCCTCTGGTAGTGGTTGATCGTTTAATAAAGCTTCAATATCCTTTGACATATCTTGAGGAGAGAATTTTCGAGGATAACGTCTCACTGGTCGCCCTATGACAAAATAATTGATTAATTACAGTTTCTAAGACAATTTAAGTTTAACTTACCTTGTGCATCAAGGAGAAATTTCTCATAGTTTAAAGTAATACGATTGTATCCATTTGGAGTTGGTAAAGCTGATGTCATTGCAACATATAAAGGATGGGCAGATGGACCAAGAAGATCAACCTTATCAAAGACAACAGCATGCGGGAAATCACCAAACTGATAGTATTCTTTAGCCTTTAATCTACAAGTTTCATCATCATCAGGTTCAAACCATCCTTGATCAGTCGGAAAGATCAGAACATTCAATCCTCTCTTTCCATATTGATTATATAAATCTGTTAATCCAGGGAATTGGAATGCTGTTTGAGGATCATCTAACTTCATATTTACTACTACTGTTGCCTTTTCTCCTAGGACCTTGCTTACAGGGATGTTAGAGTGGAAATAAGGAACTTTGAAGGATCCAAAGTCAACTGAAGCGATATCAACAGAGGCGGGGAATATCTCCTTATCATCCTCAGCCCGAGCGAGCTGTGAACCTAATGTACCGATAGCTAAAAGATTAATAAATACACCGACAGACTTCGCAACCTTTCTCCTTCTGGATGCACTAATGGTATCTTGATCACCCGTTTGATCTGTATATCGAACCACACTCAATCGAGCAATACTCTGCTGATGAATAGAATTCAAAGAGGGAAGAAAGGCATATATTTCATCTGTTACAAGTGATAATAATAAGACTATCACGAGGATTGGTGGAGTGACGTGCATCTTTCACTCGAATGATTTCAACGCTCAGAGCTTCTCTCTATTTTACATCACATCAAGTAATGATAATCGAATGTTGTTTGCTTTGTGAATCTTTCTGATGTTATTGTCAAATATATTCAATCTTTCCTCCCTTGATGATATATTCATTACTTCTTAAACTGCAAGTACACTTTATTTGAGCTCCTTGAAAAAAGAAACGATCTATTTCTCGAGAATAGATAAGGAGAAGATGAAAGATTTCGAGAGATGATATTGAATAAGGTGAAGGATTCGAGGAAGCAGATTGGATTAGCCTTTGCTGGACGATATCAAATACCGGATATTCGTGATATTAGGTCAAATTAGAAAGACCTTACCTTCACTTCCCTAGAAAAGTATCATCACTAGTTTATCCTTTGCCAACCGAGAACCGAGACCACGGATAGGAAACCATCAAAGATTAACGATATCTTATTGTCGTTTCATTCAGCGAGGGTATGAGTGTTTTCGTAATTTTCGTCATGCGGAAGTACGAGGGAGTGAAGTACCTGATTTAAGTGTCTTTACAAAAGTGAAAAGTCTTAAAATAAATGTTTTTGATTCCTCAACCTTCTTTCATCTCGTATTCATCGAATCTTTCATGATATCTGTCATCTGAGGAATAGACGATTAACGTTTAGTCACGACTTTATAAGAATAGGTGGTAACAGCTTTCCTTCTCAACTACTTCATCTTAGGTGATTGTTAATGAAGGCAAAGCATCAATCTTTCATCATTTACAATCTCGTCATCTGATGGCTTCCGCGATAGCACATGTGAATGGATTAGGAGATATTCCAACTGTTATTCTGGAACGATATGTTGTGTTGCATGACATCAGTGCTCTTGGAAGAAACAGGTGTGTGGAGTTAAGGCATTGCCCTAATCTTTGACGTATGCAGTTTGGCCACTGTACCGATTGTGACGATAGATGATGATCAACATCGAAAGATCCGTCAATTAACTCGGAATTTTTAGTGTCTTATCGATTGAATGTCGTGGAATTTGGTAATCCTGGTGATTAAATGATAGTAACGATGGACTTATTACATTTTTGTATGACGAAGAAATAAGAGTAAATTTGGAGGGGAGATAGTAGGCGAAGATACAGAACATATAGTAGTTTAAAGTTACCAATACATCTTTCTTTCACATACAATAAAACTCTATTCGTTTCATATGAACAATCACATTTTTGTCTATTTTTTATTATTCTTTTTATATTTTTCTTTTTTTGAAATTCTCAATTCTTCTCTTCAATTGTTTTAGAGTTCTCATATCGTCAGAAGACGATCAATGGAACTATTAAAAAAATCAAAATAACAAGAATAGACAATACAAAATAAAATCCACATAAAACAAATTAATCCAGTTGATAAAGGAAAATCATTTTCTTTTGTCATTTGAAAATTTAGAAAAACAAAGATTCCAATAATTCCACCAATCAATAAACTTCTCATTAATCCTATGAATACTTTAATCATCCCATACAATATCTTTCTACATATAAATTCACCTCTGATCATTTGTTGAATTCTTTCAAAATTTTGTCCAAGAGAATAAACGAATACTCCAACTAATGCAAAGAGTATTGGATACCAACAGATTATCACATTTTGAATGGAATGAATTGGATAATGATCAGAACGATCGTAATAAAGTCCAAGAAGAGTTAAACCTAAAGGAATCTCGCAAAGAACGATACCACCAACGATAACAAGTAAGAAATAGCTTGTCCAGTCAGTAGATCTGTCAGGTATTGATAATATGAGTGAAATTGATGTAATGACTCCAATCCACAGTGGGATTGCAATGCATGAATATGGGAGTAAGGAGGTCGCCAATGCGATATGGAATAATACCAAGGTCAGGATCACACCAAGGAGGAAGGTAAGACAACTGCAACACACTGCAATGAGTGGCCAAGTAAAAATCTTCTTCATGTCACCTGTTAGAAAGCAAATCCCATCATGATAATACAATGGAAGTGCTGCAAGTACGTAAATAAAAATTAAAATGAAAAAAATATATTCACAAACAAAACCAAAATGATTCGCGATTGTTAATCCTTCACTCGTATTACTACTATTATTATTAGGAGGAGAATTATTATCATGATTACTATTATGATTATGATTATGATTATTGTAATTACTATGACTGCTACTACTCCTACTATCTATATCTAAGAAGAGATAAGTTGCAATACTTTGTAATATCGGTACCACAATAAAATAAAAGCTTAAATAATAACTTCTATAATTAATAAAGAATGTTTTATATTTTCTTGAGATATTAATTTTATAGGAGATCTTCTCCCATAGTTTATGATATTCTAGAAAGATTTTCATAAATTTATTACGAATCTCATAAGCATCTTCTTGTGGTAATAATTGACTTTTAGGAATGTATTTTCGAAAACATATTTTATGTATTCGTGATGGATATTTGGTATGTGGATCATGAAGGTTAAAGATACGAGGATCATTATCACCTTTTAATTTCTTTAATTCTGTTAATGATTCATCAGGTACAGAGTAAGGATAATTTAATGCTTTAAAATATTGATTGGTTGAATAAAAAAATAATTCACATTGTAACCAAATAGAACTATAATCACTAACTTCTTTCCATTCTTTACAGATAGTTGAGAATTTTATTAATCCATGATAATCATTTGTATAAAACGATAGTATAATATGAAGGATTTCAACTGGTAATCGTATCCCTTGATGAGTGACTACATCACGTTTCGTATCACAGTCAGGGAACCATGTTGAAACTGACTCTAAACTGACAATATTAACATACTTCATCTCATCGCAATAATAATAATAAGAGATTATGAGGGAACTGCCGACCGGTAGCGTATTATTACGATAAGAGTCGACTTATTTGTTGTGTGTTATATGTTATATGATGAGAGAATGAGATTACCCTTCAGATCCTCGCTACTGACACTCCCTCCAGTGATAAGAAGTAATGTTCCGAATACTTGGGCTTATGATACAATGAGTCGGAGGATAGTTGAGGAGATCTTACCTCGTATTTATCGTGATAATCAACAATATAAGGAAATTCTCTTGAAGTTAAAGGATTTTGAGAATTCTGTTCGATTAGGAAGAGATTATATTCTTGAAGATATCACTGATGGTGAAGAAGATAATGAAGTCTGGAAAGATCTGATCTCAAGTATTCCAATGGATGAAAGGAATTGGTTAGATGCTCCATGGTTAATCTCTGAGTTTTACTTTTATCGCCGTCTTGTTCAAATCTTTGACTATTTTAATACGGGTATTGACATGTTTATTGATCAAAAATGAAACGGATTGATTGATTCGATCCCTTTCATCGCTCAAACCTTGCCCACAGTGGATCAGATCATCGCAGCAGGCAATCCTTCAGCCGCTGTGCAATTAGGACTATTTACCTCTTTGTGGGGAAATAAACTAGATCTATCACTATGGCCTAAATCTATGAGCCCAAACATTCCTTTAGAGAATCGAAACTCGAATGAAGTAACCCAGACGGCAGGTTCAATCACTACAACAGATCAATTACTCCTAATCAGGAGATTTATCCTCGATGACCAAAGTGATGAAGTGATTGACCATCTGCTTCAATCACCAACCGAAGACAAATTAAAATCAGATTTAATCGTGGATATAGTTGTAGATAATGCAGGATATGAATTAGTTAGTGATTTCATTCTTGCTTATATTCTTTTCTCTTTAAATATTGTAAAGAAGATTCGTTTTCATACGAAAAGACATCCAACATTTGTCTCTGATGCAACTACCAATGATTGTTTATTTACAATAGATTATTTAAAAGGGATACAATCAGAAGAGAGTATTCGACAGTTTGGTATGAAACTTCAAGAGCTTCAACAGGAAGGTAGAATAGAGTTCATTGATGATTTTTTCTGGTGTCAACCTATCGCGTTCTGGGATATACCTGATAGAGTTATCGAGAAAATGAAAAATAGCGATCTGGTGATTATCAAAGGAGATGCTAATTATCGAAGAGCCTTAGGAGATCGTCAATGGAATTACGAAATACCATCAAAAGAAATTCTTTCTTATTGGCCAGTTCCTTTCTGTGCTTTACGAACTCTTAAGGCTGAATTAGCATGCGGAATAAGTCTAGACAAGCAACAAGAAGTAGTAAAGGAAGACGAGAAATGGCTTGTAAGCGGCAAATGGGGAGTCATTCAATTTACTTTGTGAGTGCAATCTCTTCTTCTCCTCGGGTTTTCCAAGAACTGCAGAGAATTTTCGAGTTATCTAACTTCCTTGTGAGTATTTAGACATCTCCCCAATCTAAGAGACAGTATTTATATTGTAATAGTTCGGTACTAAAAACTCGAATCCAAGTGACAATTAAAGAGTTATTTCTAATTTGATAACTTATATCTACATATCACTTTGAATCAATTTTTCATAATCAATCAATCAATCAACGACTTCTGCGAAAGAAAAGACAAAAACTTACTACTATTTACATATCTTTTATTGACAGATCATCACCTTTCAATTCATTCAAAAGACATATAAAAAAAACAACCATTCAAACAAAGAAAAAAAAACAGAAGTATAATAACAATCTAACATGCTATGATAACTCTCTGCTTTCAACTAACTGATTGATTGGCAGTAGATATTGCCTGATAATCATTGAAAAGGATTTTAATAATTTTCATTTGTTTCAATTTCTAAGGATGCTTTTCTCGATCCTCCTTTACTTACTAACTGAATAGATGAATCTCTATTCCCACCGACAACCTCTGCTAACCACTCTTCATCTCTGACTTGATCTACACTATGCATAGGATTGTTGATTCGATCAACACTTTCTCCAACTGAATTCATTGTTGAAGAAATCTCCTCTTTACTTGCTTCTTCTCTCGTTTTATTTAACCCTAAATCACTATCGAAGAAGAAGAATAAAATAAGCGTCACAACCATTACCCACACAGCGAACCAATAAGCAGGATTCCACCCAATTTCATCCCCTGTCATATCCATTAACATCAGAGCATAGAAGATACCTGAACCCATACATATTAAGAAAAAGCATTTTCTTGGACTACAACAAACTTTCTCACATAATTCATCGAGTTTTGTTGTATAAGGACCAGCAAAACGTTCATCTAGGTTACCAATAAGCTTGTGATCACGCATCATCCATCTTCCTATTAACACTTCCCACGTAAGAGAAGTAGTGGTTGTTACTAAAGCAATCGCAACTGCAAGAGAAGGACACATCAGTCCAAATGTAAGTAAAACCATCAAATGATGCACACTAGACGCTAAAATAAAAGCAGGGAATAAAATAACTCGCTTCTTTTGTTTGCTATCATCATTATTATTAATATCTTTAAAGTCGCGAGTAATAGGGTTCGCTGAGTCTACTGTATCGACAGACGTCATTACTGCGCCTTGCTGATGATGGGAGGTCACCGATGGGTCAGGGAAAGAGCTCCCTGCTGGTAAAGTCTTATTAGGACTTCTTCTTCCTGAAGCACTTTCTAAATAAGATAATTCTTTCTCCTCTGTCTCATCGATATGAAGATGAGAAGTTGAATGAAATAACGCCTTTGAACTTCTGCTTAATCGTTTTTCTTGTTCTTCTTCAATATTAATATTATGGTTGTTGTTCTCTTGTGCAATAATCTCGAATAATTCATCTTGTCGTTGTTTCATACTTGTCGTTGATAAATTTTCCATATTATTTGCATTATCGAGGAAATAAACACCAGGGAAATAATCTAATATCCACCATCTTTCCTTTCTTGATAATAAGAAAATCGAACCACATGGAATAAATAATGTTAATGCAATATAAGAAATTAAGAAAATGGGTATAAATGATATTAGGACCGTTGAATAACAATTATAATTATAGACAAAACCTGGAGTAAAATCTGATTGTGTTGTCCAGTAGGTGTATTGTTCACATACTGAACTATCCGCCGCACTATAGACAATGCAAGACGAGAAAGTGAATGATTCTGATACACTAGCAGTCGGGAAGAATAATCCATTAAAACATGCTGTATCAGCAACTGCAATAATTAAGATTGGTGCAATGGAACTATTGAAAAACAACAAGAAAGTTTTAAAGAACATTCTTCCGGCTGACTGACTACCAGGAAGATTAGAGATAATATAAGGTAATACAATGGATCCCCAAATGATATCAATGGATGATAAACTCATTTCAAGTAAAACTTTAATTGTGAAAGGAGATTTAGAAGTAACGAGTAGATAAATACAGGCTGTCTTAAATGCTACAACAAAGGCTGCATTTGTTAGTAAAAGTGTTAAACTTATCCAATTTTGCTTCTCTTTCACTGCAGAGACTGCTGCAGTTGTAATACGAGCTATTGTAAATCGTCTGGAATTACCTGAGAAGGTTGTTCTGCGGTCGGAATCGTTATAAGTCCTCCCGGATACTGATGCACTCCCCGTATTACCACTATGACTGCGGCTCGAGGCAATTTTACTAACATCTACAGGAGTGGTATTAACAGTTGGTCTTGGAGAAGGCCCAGTTAATGTCAAACGATTTAATGAATTTCTGACATAATTCATCATACTAGCTGCAGTACTTTCATCTGGTTCTTCATCTTCTTCGCCTTCTTCTAATCTTTTCATCATTTGAGCAGCAGAATAATAAACTCTTCGAGGAATATTTGTTCTTAAAGCATGTAAACTAAATGATAATGCTAATAACCATAACAGACCAACAAAGATTGCTGGCATATAACCGGATAGAAATGCTCCTGAAAGCTCCCATCGATACTGCATCTGATATGTCGCATAGTAATCTTTTAAAACAGCGAAAAGTGGAGTCCCAATACATACGGCAAATAACATAACAATAATAGTAATTTGTCTTAATATTTTTAATGATTTTAAAAATTGTACTAAATGAATTAATTCAGTTTCTTTCTCATATTCTAAGAGTTGCGTTACTTTACTATGCCATAATAATATTTGAACCATAAATAATTTTAATAGGAGAGAATAATTTTCAGGGGAAAAGCTTTCTCCTGTTACATTTGTTTTAAATGTTATACAAGAAAGAGTTGAAGGACCACTTTCCACTCCTCCGCTTTCACTGAAAGCACTTTCATGACCTGCTGCAACAGAAGAGAATGTTTTTCGATGTAATTCTTTCTGTTCTTGAGTAAGACGCACTAATATAGCTTGTAAACCTTTTGGATCATTATTTACTCGCCAAATATCAGTAAAACGAACATGATGCCTATAGTCATACTTCTGACCATAAATATAAAGAGCAACTCGTAATAAACAAAGAAGAAAGACTGCAACAATTATACCACAACCAATAAATGCATATAATGAAATATCTAATAAATTAGAAGCACAGACATACTCTGTACTGTTTGGATCTTGATAAGGAGGTTGATGATGTGCAGAACAAGAAAATAAATTACCATTCACAATATTAATGTGATACGCATGTAAAAGAGGCATTGGGATTGTACCAGATAATCGATTCATTGAAAGCTTTAAGTTAACTCCAGTAGAATAATCATTATCAGCGTAATTTAATGATCTCATACCTTGTATACTACCAGTAAATCGATTATTTTGTAAATTTAATGTTAATAATGTTCTTGATGATTGTAAAGCCTCCGGAATTGATCCTTTCATACTATTAAATGATAAATCTAAATCTGAAAGGTTCCCATAATGAGATAATGGAGGTATAGTTCCAGTTAATCCATTCCCGGAAAGGCGTAATTGGGTTATATTGGGTAAAGCCCAAATACAGTCAGGTATTCCTCCATGAATTGAATCAGAAATCTTTGGACTCGATGGAATTGCAGGCCAGATTAAAGAAGAGCACCCAGAAGTCATTCCATCAAGATCTAAGATTTCCAATGTCGTAGATTGACAAATCTTTGTTGATAGTGTCCCCGAGAAACATGTTCGAAAAGCGGTAAAAGAAATCAAAGACGGCCCAAAGATTTCTCCAGGTAATTCACCCGTAAAACTATTGGATGATAAATCTAAACTTTGCAAACTAGTTTGCACTGATGCATTAAAAGCAGGAGCAGGGGAACCAGTAAAAAGGTTTGCTTGAAGTAATAAGACTTGTACTGCTGAAAGAGTTGCTAAAGAAGGAGGGAGAGGACCAGTAAAAATATTTGCATAAACAATTAATTGTCTTAATGCTTTCCAATCATAAAATACATCGGGTAACGTTGAAGTAAAATAATTTTCATCAAATATTAAATTTTGCATTTTATTTAAACTTTGTATACTTGATGGTAATGATCCTCCCATATTATTCACATAAAATGTCCAATAGAAGAGTTTGGTACAATTACTAATACCAGATGGCATGGTCCCTGTTAATTGATTATCATGCATATATGCATACTGTACATCAACTAAATTTCCGAAGTCTTCAGGGAATGGACCAGTAAAACTGTTTGTGTTCACTGATAATCGATCTAACTTGCTTAATTTGGTAATATTCGTAAGAGGACCAGAAAAAAGATTATTACCAAGGTAGAAACGTCGTAATTTAGTGAGGTAGACTATACTGGGAGGCAATTTACCATACATCTTGTTATGCAACACATCAAAGTATTCTAATTGATTAATCATTGGGAAAGTCGGTAATAATCCTTCTAAATAATTATATGCAAAAGAAATAAAGAACAACTTTTGAAAATTTTGGAGAAAGTTTTGAGGTATTGTTCCATTTAATCGATTTCTTGCCATATTAATGGAACTCATATTACTTAATAAGGTTAAAGTCTTCGGAACAGTGCCAGTGAGGTTGTTAATGCTAATATCTAGATTAAACAAGTATGGAAGCTGTTGCCATTGGTTTGGTAGAGTTCCTTCGAGGTTAAACTGACTTAAAGTGAGGGAGATGATCGCTCCTTGTGTGCTATTGCCAATGTTACAACACGTGACCCCTTGCCATCCATCACATGGGTTGACTGGCTCTTTGGTAAAATTCCACATTTTCCCGATACCCCTCCAATTCCAGTTTTCGCCATGTGCCGAGTTATATAATTGATGGAGAGCATTGATTTGATTGGACGACACTGTGGTAATATTCTCTGCCGTGGAGTTCACATAGATGATCGGAACTTCCCAACTTTTATAAGTAATTGAGTCAATAACATAGCTAAAAGAACATTCTGCGCTACACGCTTGTAAATACAGGAAACAGATTAGTAGGAAAAATAGAGGATTCATTTGGATGATCTCGCTCGAATTAAAGAAGAAAAAAAAATAATTATGAGAACCTCTTCTTAAGCAAATAACTTATGGAGGTCTCACAGCTATTTTCTAACAATATTATCCAGGGGGTTGTTGGATGTAATGAATGATCAAGAAGAACAATCTTGAAAGCTAATCCATCGTTTACCGGTAGTTGCACTGCAATCGATTTCAGAACCGTTTTAACGATCAAGAAATATCGTTTTTCAATACTTGCATGTTTGAAGATTTTAGCAGATCAAATTGGAGCAAATATTATTAAAACGTTAAAAACTTGAAAAAAAAGAAGATATAAATACTATGCAGACCACAACAAAATAAACTTCGAATCCTATCGGTAATAGCGTTCACTATCAGAATCAGAATAGCGATAACTGCGACCACCACGTGCACTATTACTACCACCACCATAATCCGCAATACCCGCAGATCGATTATTTGAATATGCTCCCCCGCCTGCTTTCTGATTTTCTTTATCATTCTTCTTTGAATGCGATAAAGGCTCTCCGCACATCTCACACTCCTCAGCAAATTGTCCATTCAAGAAAGTACAATTACGGCACTGTTCTTTAACTTGATAGTCCTATATCAAAAGAATCAACAGATTTTTTATAAAAGAAAATAAGAGCTTACCCTTCTCATGCTGTAGTTTGGTGAGTCACAAACCAGGCACCGTTCAGCAGAAATTGGATTCTCCACATACAGGCAAACCGCACAACACCATTTAGTTTCATCATCGATGGTTGGTAATCTTCCTTTCTTGTTTAATGGGGTCTCACTCCCCCATATCTTAGTACCGACCTTTGACGGAGAAGTGCGAGGGACCTGGATCAAATCTTTGGAGCTCGACACCCCGCCATCATTGTAACTACGACGAGCTGGACTCATCATCGCATTGCCTCCACTCGTACTTCCTCTATCATAGGAAGAACGAGGACTTGATGGCCCACTATTATACCCACCCTGACTGTACCTTCGGAGTTGAACGGAGTCAGTAACTTTTGGCGGAGATAGTGCATAATCAAAATTGTTGTTGTTGCCGTATCCAGTGTCTATGTCATTGCTATAAGTTACTGCACCTCTTCCTCGACTACTATTTGGACGACTGGATGGCCTCTCCGCTACAGGAGGTCGAGCAAAGTAATCATCATCTCCATCTGCAATACCAGAGCGACGGCCTCTTGAATCACGGGAGTTATTCATTGAACCGTCGCTGCTTCCCCTCATGTTTATATATCGATTGAGAGCAAGTTCTAATTGATCACAAAAGTCTTGGTACTCAATAAATGATCTCGAAGACACTTCAAATATGAGTAATTCATAGAAAAGTTTCAACTTACCTATTTCCAACGGTTGAGAAATCTTCCATGGCTTTGATTAATTGTGATTCTGATTGAAGTAGCTGTGTTTTCACAATCACGTCTTTAAACTTATTTGATAAAATCTAATTTTGTCCCCATCAAAAGCAAAATTAGGGAAAAGAACACGAAAAATATTCAGTGAACTTACCTTTCCTTTACGATCAACATCATAATATTCAAACATTTCAAATAAATCTCGACCACTCTCCTTCATCTCTTTGTACCTCATTAAAACACGAGGCTGGAGATAAGTAGCCTGCCCCGTCACTCCACTTCCTGGAGGGTGAGGAATATTTTCATACAAACCTCCTCCGCTATTAGTGTCAGGTGCAAGTACCGCGGTATTCTCAATCGCTCGACAAAAGGAGTCGTAAAATATTGCATCAGGCTCGTTCACTTTGCCATAATAAGTGGAAATAATCTGAATCTCTTGGGAAGCTAAGATAATTCCTAGTTCCTCTAAAACGAATTGTAAAGTGCGGATTGAAACATGCCCGGAGTTTGACATGTCGTTATTTTCCAATCGTTTTCGCAATGAATAGCTTGTTCCCGACGCATTTGTAGATGCGTTCAAATTTCGCTCTTGGATTGCGTAACGGATTCGTTCTGCAAGAGATTTCAGGATCTTTTCATAAACAGAATTTGGTCCACCTAAGCTCGGACCTAATCCGCCTCCAAGCATCGGTGTACCAGGTGGAAGTCCCAATTGTGAAGCGTAATTAGCATCCCAAGGACTTGCAGGAGGATATAAACCTCGTTGAGGAGATGCAATGGATTGACCGAGTGGAGTTGTTATGAGATTGCTACTTTGGCGCATGGCAAGCATTGGATTATTCAATGATGTCACACTGCCTCCGAAAATATCATTGTTCGAGGCGCGATGACCTGGAGTGGCATACGCTGGGAGTGCACCGGAGCTATTCATCATCCATTGAGATTGATTGACACTCTGGTTAAAGACGTTATGATTGTCTAAGTCACGCATAAAACGATCTCGAGGGGAATAAGTTTGCAATAATTGATTTAATTGACGATAATCAATTGAGCGGGAATCTTTGGAAACGGCTGAGTTTGGCAACAGTTCGCAAAGCGCCTCCACGTCATACATACTCATCGGATAATCCATCATCTTCGCGATATGAATTAATTCTTCTTTCGTTAAAAATCCTGATTGATGGAGATCAGAGAGCGAGCAAAGATTCATAAATGATCTTCCAGCTGTTGCCGAGGCAATTGAAGCATCTTGAAAGCGCGAGAAAACAACTTCCGCCTTTGACTTCGGAATGCTTTCCGTAACCACTAAGAGTTGCTGACATAACCTTCATGGAGAAAGTTAGTGTGGGGGGGGGGGTTTCAGAGAAATTTTGGTCAAAAACTTACTTTTCATAATCAATTAATGACTCATATCGCTCTTTTCCTGTCCCTTTTCTCTTCAGTTTGTCTGTTAATCTCCGAATTTCATTCGCGGTGAGTCGATCTTGTAATCCTGAGCGCCTGATGATGAATCGATACAAACATTATAAACTTTTGCCTGATCAAAACGTATGACTTACCTTAAGAAAGCGCGGAATCTTTCCTCAGATACGTAACCTTTATATTCAGGATCAGCGCGTTGAAAGAATCGTCGAACTGATGATCGAATCATCTCCAAGTGTTTTTGAGGATTATTAGGATACTCATCAACAACTGTGTCCAAGAGAATATCATTAACTTTTCGGACAAGCTCGTGATCAGTGAGAACGCGCTTCTTACGAAACACCTCGTCTTCATCGTCTTCGTCATCCGAGAGATTCAATGCGTCTCCTCCGTTCGAAGGGCCTTTTACGTCTTTCTTGGCGCTGCGACTGCTTTCTTGATTTACCTTTTTCAAATCTTGAATATTTTTATCCAGAATATAAGTGACAAATTCTTTAATTGAGAGCAAACCATCTTTATTCTTATCACATTCATCAAATAATCGCCGAATCATCATCATGGTCCATGCCTTGAAGTCTTTGTAGTGCAACTTTTTCAAACCAAGCTTAAATTCTTTAGGTGTGATCATTCCATCGCCATCAGTGTCCAAGCGACGGAATATTTTTTCAAATCGAGGAATCTCATCCGTCTTTTCTGCAGCAGGACTATAAACAGCCAAATGAATTGAGAAAATGAGAATTAAAAAATCATGATACTTACTGCTCTTCACATAACTGCTTAAAATACTTCTTTAGATCACTAAGTAGAGAAGGAAACTGTTTCTCAAGGTCTTTTTTCTTCTCTTGAATAAGGGCGTTATACCCTCTTCCCATTCGAATTACACCTGCGCAAAGTCGACGAAAATCAACAATATCGTCATCTCGCTGGTTTCCATGTGTCGTATACAACTGTATCCCTTTCATAAATTGCTGCTTTGACATTGTTCCTTGAAGTCGGATTTCAAAAAGAATGTTCCACAATTCTTTTATTGTAATATCTTCCTCGTGATTTGTTGTCATCGCAGCTTCTTGACAAAAGGACTCTAATTCAACAATGACAGCCTCAGGATCCATTGGTTCGATGCGACATGCCTGGCGATGGAAGAACCATAATAACCAATCCGCATCGGCGTTACGAGTCACAGCTAGAGGCGGAACATCAGAAATTAGATCAATTTCTCCTTCTAAATCTTCTGCAGTCAACTCGTCATCCGCTTCATCAAAGATTGACTTTCCACTGGCTCCAGCACTTCCTCCACCTCCACTTTCTGCCTTTTTTAATTTTGAAAATAAGTAATCATCTTGTTCATAAGCAATTTTTTCTCCTTCTTCTGCAAAAAACTTAAAGTCGTCGAAGGTAATCACACCACGCTTTCCTCGATCAAACATCGCCAATAAATTAGGAATTTGATGATCACCAAGAGCAGAAATTAGCTGTAACTTTTTTAACATCGTTTTAAATTCTTGTAATGAAATAGTACCATTAAGATTTTCATCAAATAATTGAAATACTTTTAAATAATCAGGTTTTTTCGTTTTGGATGTTGCCTTTGCTTCTCTATAAATTTGCAACTTTAATTCCCTTGAAATTATCTCTAAAGATATCTTTTCACCAGCTTTTAAACGAGTTTCTTCATTTGCGGTGACAATATATTGACAAAGTCCTTCCAGGAAATTCTTTAATCGCACCCCATAAATATCGCCTTCTGTCACATCAGCATCGACTAAAACAACAAGGCAGACGAATTCTTCAATATTTGGGAACAGATTCTCTGGTATCTTTTTGGTTCCAATCAATTCTAAAATTCCGGTTCGCAAATGGTTAATCGATATCACCTCATGACCTCCTTTAACCCGTCGATTTAATTCTTGTGTTAATGATTGCTGTACTGCCATTGTCGCAACAGGCAAAGGTTCTTCATCGTCGTCATGGACTGCGATTAAACCAGACGCAGATTTTCCTGTGGCATCTGCCTCGGCTTTTAGGATGAATACATCCTCGATAAATCTTTTAATATCATCAAGTTGTTTCCTATACATATTCGCGAGATCGGTGTCCTCGGCTCCTTTCATTTTCATCGCATTAGAGTGAGCGCGATAAGCATCAATTAACTCATGAAATATATCTCGTTCAAAAAGAGCAACTAATTCTCCAATCGATCGGGATGATCTTCCCATAAACGCATGCAAATCAGACATATGAACACGCCCAGTTTTCTCCGGCGCGATGAATAGCGTGAACTCTTTTGCTTCAACAGCAGACAACTGGATGCCGAGGTTTAGCAATGCCGACTGCAACACAGGGGCAGAAAGAAAACCAGGAAACTTTTGTCCCATAGACTTCTCGTATCGACTTTTCAACCAAGCCCACTGCTGCTTCGATGCAGTAGCTGTCGTGGTATTTTGCAATTTTTCGGAACTACCACGAACAAGCCAGCGACGGAAAAAATTTACTGCTTCTCTCAGCCGAAATGCCTTTTTCACAATCGCCACACTCTCACGCCTCATAAAACCTATAAAATCGCCTTCCTCGACTCGATCATCACCATCTAAATCCATTATGGATAATAATTTTCTCGCTTCTTCTTCTGTTATAAATACTTCAACACGAGTTGCTAAATCCATCATCTCATCTAAGGATAAGATAGAGTCTTTTTTAATGTTTATTGTGTTAAAGATTTGCATCAATGTTAACGATTCTCGAATTCTGTTCTTTCCAATAAACGGATGATGTAACTGCTGCCCACCAATTACACCAGCATACGCACTCTTCATTGAGCTAGCACCTAAGGAAGTGGAGGATCCATCTCTTGTTTGCAATGGAATTGCTTTTAAAACATCACGAGGAACACAGGGAAGCAGAAGCTTCAGGCGAATACGATCTAAAGCAAGATCCAATTCATAATCCGTTAAGCTCAGAATACTACTAAATTCCTCAATACTAACACACCCATTATGATTTAAATCAAAATAATGGAAAGCTTGGGTAACATCTTGTGCTTTTAATCGTACTCCGACATCCGTAAGCATTTTAGACCATTTATTCGGATACAATTTACCTTTCACAGAGTATTGATGAAATAATGAACTAAAGTCCATCATTCTTTCTGAGCGAATCGTTTCTGTTATAGACGCACTAACAATTAATTGATTATTTTCCATCATCAGTGTAGCAAGGCGTTTAATATCTTTAATTGGAACATAATGGCGTAACGCAATACGAACAGATGCAATCAACTTCGTTTGACGTAACTCCTCACTTAATGCAACTGCTCCTTTAATTGGATTGATGAGTTGGGTCTCAAAAGCTCGAGTGCGCGCAGGACGATACCACAAAAAACTATCAATTGACGAGAACATCGACTTCGAAAAATTTCCATCTACTCGAACCCAACCAACCCCAGGCGACTGCCACACGGGATCAGAGGGATCTCTCATTTTCCCACTTGTTACATAGAGATCGATGATCGCATCTTTCTCTTCTTCTTCATTTGTAGCTCTTTTGACCCAGAAGTTCTGACCTGAGATCTGTATTGGATCGCATGTATAACCAGCTAATACTAATTCTGATGATACAGCAGATGGGTCTAAAATAATATCAACTATAGGCTTCAGTCGACCAGAGCAGGTTCCTTGACTTCGTCGCCACACCCAAATACTGGTTTTATTGCCGAAAGTGCTACTCGCAGCTGAGGAGGATTTTTTGACCCCTTCCTGTAGTAACTGTAAATATCCGTTCCTAGAAAGATCTGTTTCTTGAGCCTCACTAGTACTCACACGAATATCAAGAATTGCATCCATAATTCCTCCCATTAGAGCACGAAGAGCTTCCTTGCTCACAGAAGGAGCACTAGTTGGGCGATCTTTATGATCGTCAGGCTTGGTCTCTTGAGTTCCTTTCTTTCCATCTCCTGCCTCTTTTCCATCCTTTTTGGGTTCTGCAATAGTCACTGTTTTCGCGGTTGTCGTGGTTGGCTTAGTTTCGTTGCTTTGTTTCTCATCTTTTTTTGATTCAGTAGAAGCAGAAGTTGACTTGGCCTTTCCCAGGGTAAACATTTCTTCTGATAAATTCAAGAATTCAAATGTCTTGAACAAGTTAAAAGATCAGAATTTGAATCCGACTTGCTCAGAGAACTTGATCTTGATGGGAAGACTTCTCCTTCGAATTGAAATAACGGTTTTGAATTTTCTGAAGATTTATAAAACTCCAAAAGAGCGAGTTTTCAAAAGTGAAATTTTTAAAGGAATTGCTTAAATATAAATGCGCGCAACTCATTTTGAAACGTTTCTCACAATTAGCATAGGGTTCTACAGACACATTATTCTACGATTATGATGTGGGTTTTAGGCTTTATGATAGTATTCATTGCAATAGAAGCGTCAACAGAACACAAAATTGATAAGAGACTCAAGTATGAGACCATCAAACCTCTTCACATGGAGAAACATATCTCCAGAGATACATTCGCCAAAA
>VFQN01002771.1_pt1 | contig 26267 bp, 28 predicted proteins | sample 3512371 | NCBI WGS metagenome assembly VFQN01 (sample SAMN10412370, study PRJNA504923) | tailings metagenome | isolation source: Replicate 2 from Balatoc abandoned mine | place: Philippines: Itogon, Benguet | collected 2017-08-28 | reverse complement strand
CTGCGGAAAAGCCGGTCACACCGGCTCATGTCACGAAAACGGTGTACCATGCGATGGGCATCCACCATCTGGAAGCCATCAGCGAGCAGGGACGTCCCTACAACCTGCTGGAAGAGGGCGATCCGCTGCTGGAACTCTTCTGAAACCGACGGGTTTCCCGGGCCAGTGGGTTGCTGATGCCAATTCCGTCTGCTCGTCTGGAAAAACTGGCGCAGGACGGACCGCCGGGACCGCTCACACCGCGTGCCGCTGTGCTCCCGTTCCGACGTCAACGGCTTCAGGCTCAGGAACCTGGAGGAAATCCCGGCAACTTCCGTGACCGTTGCTGCCGTTTCCGGTAACCTGTCGAATGATGCTGCATCATCGGAAGCCGGGGAATGACAGACTGACCCGGCGACTGTGGTCCATGAGTTTACTGCGAAAGAGAGAGTTGCTGTGCCCGCCAATCGTCGTGCAGAAGTCGATGCCGCCCTCAAGGATGTGGACTTCGCCAGGAAGAAATATCAGGTTCAGTTTGAAACTACGATGGGAACAATCCTGCTGGATCTGTATCCCGACGTCGCCCCCGGTCACTGCCAGAACATCATCGGCCTGACCAAGATCGGTTTCTACGATGGCATCATTTTCCATCGTGTCATCGGCGGGTTTGTCGCCCAGGTCGGCTGCCCGCAAGGCACCGGTACCGGCGGTCCCGGCTATACGATCAAGGCGGAATTCAACGACATTCCTCACGAAGCCGGCGTGCTGTCGATGGCCCGCACCAGCGATCCGCACTCTGCCGGCTCGCAGGTCTTTCTCTGTCTGGATCGCGTGCCGCACCTGGACAAGCAGTACACCGTCTTCGGCAAGACGGCGAACAAGGAGAGCCTGGACGTCCTGCTGAAAATCGGCCAGGTGGAAACGAATGCGAATGATCGTCCGCTGAAGGAAGTGAAGATCACGAAGGGCACCGTCATCGAGACCGCGAAGTAATTCGGGTCTGACGAATTTGTTGCCGGCAATCATGCTCGTCTGGCCAGACGAGCATGATTGCCATTTTTCACAGCTGTTATGACAACGGATTTTGAGCAGACGTCATACGTTGACAGGTTCTGCAAAAATTCGCCCTGTTGCATTCTGCAAACATCAGTTCGCAGCGCGCAAGTGATCTAACAGCAAAAACTTCCTCGCTTGCGCGGCAGGCTGATGAATCGTCCGGGCTATTAGGAATGAGTGCCCTGGAAGACCTTCCCGCCGGATCTCGCGGACTGGCGTCACTTACGCAGGGCGGACTTCCAGACGCCGCGCCTGCGGCTCACGTCACCTCAACCGACTGTTCGGCTTCCGTGTGGAATTCCGGCCAACGCTTCCAGGCGTAGGTCCATTCCATCCACATCCGCATCAGCGACCAGAGCAGCCGCATCTTGCCGACATGCTCCGAGCGAAAACCGGGTTGCTGATCGCCAATGCCGCGAGCGGCGTCTGCCAGGCCCCAGCGTTCTGCCAGCACGCGGCAGATGCCGTCTGCGGTCAGATCGATCGCGGAATCATCACGGATGAAGCCGGCGCCGTGCGCGGTGACGAACAGTTCAAACAGACGGGAGCGATAGGGATCAATCTCCAGCGGGCGGACTTCGCGCTCGGCATCAATCAGGACGGCTTCGAGCGCCTTCAGAATCTGGTCAGCAAGCATCGCACTTCAAATCGACAGAGGAACCGAAACTCACAGGGGAGCGCATCGTAGCAGGTGCTGCCCGTGAGTCCAGCGAGGCAGCGCCCGGCGCTCTGTCACGCCTTGACGAACATCCGCCCGGTGTAATCGATCCGGTGCAGGAAGCATGGCTGTCCAAGTGACGCGAAGTATTCGTCGACCGCCTTGCGGGCTCCCTGCCAGTGTCCGTAGTCGTCGATGATCAGAATGCCGCCCTTGCAGAGCAGCGGATACAGGTGTTCGAGTTCGTGTTTTGTGGATTCGTACCAGTCGGTGTCGAGCCGCAACAGGGCGATCGGAGCCTCGGGCATGGCTCCGGGGATCGTGTTCTCGATCGGCCCTTTAATGTAGTGCAGTTTGTCAGCGGGATAACCAGTGGAGCCCATGTTGCGCTGTACGTCGTCAAGGTCTGCCACTGCCCAGACGGTGCTGGTCCGACTCGGATCCTTGTCGAGCTGGGTCTGGGCCAGCTTGCCGCTCGGGTTCCGGTCGACGTCTTTCGGCGGCGTCATCCCTTCGTAGGTATCGTAAAGATACATGGACCGGCCCGTATCGCCTTCGTCGATCAGGGTCAGGGCCGCAGCCATGCTGCTGCCGCCGCGCCAGACGCCGCATTCCACGATGCTGCCGGCGATCCGGTACTGCGTGAGATAGCGCACTGCCTGAATGACTGCCAGCTGCCGTTCCAGGCTGGTCATGGTGAACCCGGCAATCCGTTCGACAATGCGGCGATCACGATCGGTGACGTCCGGAAAATCCTGATCGAGCCGCGGACGGTGCCGCACAATGTCAAAGCCCAATGTGTGAAAGGCTTTGCGAAACCAGCGCTTCATCCAGAATCTCCGCAGCCGGACCTGTGACTCCGTCAACAGTTACGTCGGGAATCCTAATGCGGCCCCGGCTGTGGCGTCAATGGCCGAACTGCTGATGTTTCAATGAGTTGGGGAGCATCGGCCCTGAGGCGACTCACCGGGGCAACGGTTCCGGGAACCCTCCATGAGCCGGTCGATCCTGGATTCCGGTTTTCTTCTCGACAACCAGCCGCCGGCTAATTATGGTATTTATTCGCGCTGATGGGTTCCGGTCCGGGGGACGAACACGATGCTGACGCTCTGGAATTCCACCATCTCTTCGTCGCTCCGGGTACCACGCCGACGGCTGCTGCAGGCGGGCGGTGCTGGTCTGTTCGGACTGAACCTGCCGAAGATTCTGGCAGCAGAGTCGCAGGAGTCGCCGATTCCGCCGCGGGCGAAATCGGTCATTTTCCTGTTTCTGTTCGGCGGTCCCAGCCAGCACGAGACGTTTGACCTGAAGCCGGACGCTCCCGAGAAGATCCGCGGTCATTACCGGCCGATCGCTTCGCGCACGCCGGGACTGCAGATTTGCGAGAAACTGCCGCAACTGGCCTCGATCTCCGATCGTTTTGCCGTCGTGCGCACCCTGTCCCATTCCTATAACGATCACAGCGGAGGCGGTCATTATCTGCAAACCGGCCATCGCTGGCAGATCCCTGTCGGTGCCGGCTTCAATGCTACGCCGGAGGACTGGCCGTCCATGGGGGCAGTGGTCGACTACGTCCTGCAACAACGGGAAGGCCTGATACGCGACCTGCCGAATTATGCAGTCATTCCCAATTCCCTGGGGCGGCTGCAGACCTATTCGGTTCAGCTCAAGCGGCCAGGGGAATACGCCGGCTGGCTGGGACGCGGCTACGATCCGGTCACCACGCGGATCGAGAAACGCGACACGAAAGACAATCCCTACTTCCGAACCTGCACCGACGCAGAACTGACCTACCAGCTGGACGGGCTCGTCTCCCCGGACGAGATCACGCTGGACCGTATCCGGGATCGGCAGTCGCTGCTGTCGCAATTTGATACTGAACTCGCGCGGCTGCACGTCAGTCAGACCGCCGCTGAGTACGACCGGTTCCGTCAGCGGGCGTTGAATCTGGTGACCTCTGCGCGGACCCGCGAGGCCTTCGATATTACTCGCGAATCACCGCAGACTCGCGACCGTTACGGCCGTCATCTGTTCGGACAGTCGACGCTGCTCGCACGACGGCTGGTGGAAGCGGGCACGCGCTTCGTCACAGTGCACTGGGATTGCCCCGACGGCTACAGCTGGGACTCCCACATTCACGCGAATGATGTCGGCCAGCACCTGCTGCCGGGGTTCGACCAGGCGGCCTCGGCCCTGCTGGAGGATCTGGAGCAGCGGGGACTGCTCGACGAAACGCTGGTTGTGGCCTGCGGCGAAATGGGGCGAACACCGAGCGTCAATCGTTCCGGCGGTCGCGATCACTGGTCGACCCTGTTTCCAGCCCTGCTGGCAGGGGCCGGAATCAGCGGCGGTATCACTTACGGAGATTCCGACAAGGATGGTGCCTATCCGGCCACCGATCCCATCCGCCCTGAGGAACTCGCCGCCACCATTTATCACGCCCTCGGCATCGATCCAGACCTGCGGCTACCGGACCGACAGGGTCGGCCTGTACCGCTGCTGGAAGATGCGTCACCGCTGACAGCGTTGTTTGGCTGACCCGCCTGGCAATCTTCAGTTTCCTGCAGGCCGATTTCGTGCGTCTTATCTCACATTTGCGCCTTCGTCCAGAACAGGATGCAAACGGTTGCTGCGCATTTCGTGCTCGCTTGATCAGGCGGCGAACCGGTCCAGCTGCCGCTGATCCGGACGGTAAGCCGGCTTTTCCCGATGGGTTGCTGTCTGCGGATGGCTTCGCGATTTCGCATGGGCTGGCAAAAATTCCGGGCAGCTTGCCAGCCGCGTCCTCGGCCTCTATACTGCCCGTTCTATCGGGGAACGTGTGCGCAGCCCCGGTCCTTCGCATTGAGAAAGTGGCAGAGACGACGATGAAAGAAGGCATTCACCCCGCTTATCGTGAAGTGGTGTTTCAGGATACGTCGACAGGACATCAGTTCCTGACCCGCTCGACCATCAAGACTGACAAGAAGGTTCAGTACGAAGGTCGCGAACTGCCGCTGGTGACGGTTGATATCAGCGCCGCCTCGCACCCGTTCTTCACGGGCAAGCAGAAGTACGTCGATACCGCCGGCCGCGTCGAAAAGTTCCAGAAGAAGTACAACTGGGGTGGCCGTGGCAAGCCAGCGGCCGACGCCGACAAGTAGACGGGTTATTACTGACGACAGTAAATCAGCCGGGGGCAGCGACGATCTATGTCGCGGTCTCCGGCGTCGTCGTTTGATAACGGTGCTTTCCGCGTCTGCCTTGCCCGCGTCTACCTGGTATTTGAGTCCGCATCATGCTGTTCCCCACCCTGCAGGCCAAACTCACTCGCTACGAAGAGATCGAGCAGTCGTTGCAAGATCCTGCCGTCCTCGCCGAAACGTCGAAGATGGTCGAGTTGCAGCGGGAACATGGCGGACTCGGCAAGGTCGCGCTGTCGGTGCGGGAATTCAATCGTCTGGAGGAAGACCTGGCGACTGCTCGCGAGATGGTTGAGGCCTCAAGCGATCCGGAAGAACGCGAGTATGCCCAGGCGGAACTCGGCGAGATCCAGCAGTCCTACGAAAAACTGCGGGCGGAACTGGAAGAAATGGTCACCGCGGGCGACTCGCTCACTCGCGGCAGCCTGATCATGGAAATCCGGGCCGGTACCGGCGGTGAAGAAGCCGCCCTGTTCGCCGGCGACCTGTTCAACATGTATACCCGCTACGTGGATCAGCAAGGCTGGAAGTACGAAGTGATCGACTCCTCGCCGTCCGACATGGGCGGCATGAAGGAAGTCGTGCTCACCATCACCGGCGAAGCTGCCTTTCACCAGTTGCAGTTCGAGAGCGGTGGCCACCGGGTCCAGCGGGTGCCGGAGACGGAAACCCAGGGCCGCGTGCATACCAGCGCTGCGACTGTGGCAGTGATGCCCGAAGCGACTGACGTCGACGTCGAGATCAAGGACGAAGACCTCGAAGTCGATACCATGCGGGCCGGCGGGCCTGGCGGTCAGAAGGTCAACAAGACGGAATCTGCCGTCCGCATCACCCACAAGCCCACCGGACTGGTGGTCCGCATCCAGGACGAAAAGAGCCAGCACAAGAACCGTGCCAAAGCCCTCCGGGTGCTGCGATCCAAACTGCTGGAACTGCGGCAGAGCCAGCAGCATCAGGAACGGGCCGAACAGCGGCGGACACTCATTGGCTCCGGCGATCGCAGCGAACGGATTCGCACCTATAACTTCCCCCAGAATCGCATGACCGACCACCGCATCGGCCTGACGCTCTACAAGCTTGATCAGATGATGCAGGGCAATCTCACGGAACTCATCCAGGCCCTGCTGCAATTTGACCGTGAAGAACGGTTGAAGGGGAATGTGACGGGCTGAGACTCGGGCAGGATGGTGGCGCAAGAGTGCGCTCGCAATTCCGGAATTCAATCGCGAACCCGCCAGCGTGTGAAGTGCGCCGCTGGCGGGTTCGCGTTTTTTTATGGCTGCGATCGTTACCACGTCTTTCGCGCCACGCGCTGTCGCACACCCGTCAGGACCGCGACATTGAAGAAGTGCATGCCGCCCAGAATGATCAGAACCAGCCCGATTCGTTCTGCGACGAAGTGCCAGGCGTCCAGCGCAGTCGTCAGCCGGTCGGCGGTTCGGAGCATCAGCAGTACCAGTGCAAAATTCGTCAGATAGAAGCCTGCCAGCAGCAGCTGATTGATGGTGCGGGCCAGCTTGCGATCGCCGGCGAAGACGTCGATCAGAAAAGGTTCGCCGTGGTGGTACAACACGGCTCCCACGCCAGCGGTGACTACGGCCATCAGCAACAGATAAATCAGGTAGCCGGCGACTGGGGGAGACATGGCATCACCCGGAGTGATGAAATAATGTGGAACCGGGCCCTGGACGAATTGGGAGCGGACGTAGTCTCGCCAGGACGCGGCGTTCAGATTTCTGCGCGGGGTTCAGTGGCTTGAACCCGGGCCAGACGCAGTTCGTCGTTGAAGGCCTGTCGAGCGGTTTCCCGTTCTTCTTTCTGAGCCTGGTGTCGGGCAGAGAGGAACATCAGCACCAGCAGGAAGTGCATGGCCCCCAGGACGACGAGGATGGTGCCGACTTTGTTGGACAGAAGCTCAATGGCAGATTGGGTATCACGCGGTGATTGATCCGTCTTCATCAGGAAACAGATCACACCGAAATTAATCAGATAGAAACCGGTCACCAGCAAATGGGAAAGGGCGACCGCGATGGGATCTGTGTCAGCATTGCCGACCAGTACGACGCTGCCGGAACGTCTGAGCGTTCGCCCCACCCAGATCGCCAGCGCGGTGGTTAAAGCCAGGTAGACGAGATAAGTCCATGCCAGGGGAGTCATGATGGGTCCCTTCTCGATTCGTGTTGCAGCCGTTGTATTGCTGCGGCACAACCGGAATCCGGGGGACGGACTTAACCTGGGGCTGGATGGAATTCCCAAGGGATGCAAAGAGGAATCGCGAACCCGCCAGCGTGGGTTGTGGACTGCTGGCGGATTCGCGATTTTTCAGACGCAAGGAAGAAAATCCTGCGCGAACTCAGTTCGTAGTCTCAAAGCCGGTGGCGCGGTTGTAGAGCCGGTCGCGGGTTGACCAGAGTCCGGCGGACGGCGTTGGGATGAAGTAGAATTCCTCACCGTCGTCGGTCTTGTTCCAGCCTTCCTTGCGGAGTTCCGGCTGATACCGCTTCAGCATTTCTTCCAGATCGGCATAGCCGAAGTTAACCGACTCGATCTCTTCCTTCGACAGGAAGCCCGGTGCGTAAGTGATCTTGAACCGGCCTTCCGAGGAACCGTGCAGCAGATGCGCAGTCGCGTGGGCCAGTTCCTGCAGGTCTGCCTGCTCGCGATACAGTGACATGACATGCGGAGTGCCGGTGTAACCGTACTTGCGGATGATCGCGTCAACGTCCGGCTGTTCGCCGAACCGCTTCAGGCCGGGGGCGAGAATCAGCAGTTCGCCGTCGTCTGCCAGTGCCATCCGTGTGCGATAGACGGCTTTGTTAGCCACCCAGGTGCTGACGAATTCGTCGCCCTGCATCACGCAGACCATTTTTTTCACCGGCTTGTCGAACACGGTGATGTTCTGCTCGCGCGACTGCCGTGCAGCTCCCAGATAGGTTTCCAGATCGTCACCGACATAGACGCCGGTATGCACCAGTTCGTTCTGCTCGTTGCGAGCCATGACCACTTGCACGTACAGGTCCGGCAGGTTGCCGAGGAAGCGTTCTTCCGCGAGGTTGAAGCAGTGACGCACCGGCGTGACCAGGTTGCCCAGGTTGTTCTCGATGCCGCAGGTCGCCGCCATCAGGTGCGACGCGCAGATCAGTTCCTTGCCGCCGACACCAATGAAGTAATTCTTGTTATGGTTGGCGAAGCCCAGCACTTCGTGCGGGACGACGTGACCGACGTTGATGATCAGATCCCACGGTTCTTCCATCAGCATGCGGTTCAGCGTGATCGGGATCGGCCAGTCAGCCACACCACCGCAGGACGCGGCGACATCTTCGCCGGAGATTTCCCCGACCAGCACGCAGCCGTCGCGCCAGTCGTGCTTGTGGATCTTCTCTTCCGGGATGGTGCCGAACATCCGCAGGTTTTCTTCCGGCGTGTGCGGGACATGCTGGCCCAGCGTCGGGATCACGTGGACGTCTGCTTCGGGCGACAGCAGCTGATACAGGATTTCCGTCAGCCGGCCCGCTCCGGAGTGCATGCGGGTAATGTCCGGCGGCAGCAGCAACACGCGTTTCGGCGTGCCGCAGATCCGTTTTTTGGCCTCGGCGACCGTCTGCTCCATCAATTCCGTCAACCGGGTCCAGGGAATTTCCGCCGCTTGCTCAACGATCCAGGGCATGACTGCGTCTTCGTTCTGTGGGTAAGGAGATAACTCGAATGGCCGCATGACGTTCGCCGGGATTCCCTTCCTGTGATGACTGCTCATCAAGGGGACGCCACGCTCCCGTATCATAGCCATTGCGACGACTGCTCACAGTGAAGCCGGGCATTTGGCCTCCTGCCGATTGAAAAATCACTGTCAGCAGCGATCGTAGAGGCTTCCGGGGGGATTTGATCTGTGTGATTTGATCCCTCCGGGTGGCATGCTTGCCCTTCCAGGCAAGCATGATTTCCTGTTGGCAACTTCTGCCATCACTTCGCCAGGAACACCGTGCTCGCCTGGAAGGGCGAGCATGCCACCCGAAAACGCCTGCACCGTCCGCACGCACACCGGTTTCCGGTCCCGGCAGAGTGTCTGCCCCCGCTTTCGACCGGCTATAATTCCGGAAGGTATCAACCGTCGAGGATTCATCCCCGCCCAATCAGCCCCTGTGACAGGAACTGCATGATCTCCTGGAGAGATTTCATTCTATGGAAGCTGGCGGCCTGTGTCTGGCTGCTGACGGCGTGTGTGACCTCGGCCGATGACCGGTTTCCCGCGGAACTCACGCAGTTTGAACCGCTCACCACGCAACCGGTGTTCACGGCCGCTGGCCCCGGGCACTGGGATCAGCGCATCCGGGAACGCGGTTACATCCTGTCGCACGGCGATGAACTCTGGATGTGGTACACCGGTTACGACGGCGACCGCGGCGGCCTGAAGATGCCGGGACTGGCCACGTCGAAGGATGGCATCACCTGGCAGCGGTCACCGAAGAATCCGCTGTACCGCGAACATTGGGTGGAAGACGTCTGTGTCGTCGAACACGACGGCCGGTATTACATGTTCGCGGAAGGCTTCCTCGATCGCATCAATCTGCTGACTTCTGCAGATGGTCTCACCTGGACGCGGCAGGGCATCCTGGACATTCGCCTCGCTGACGGTTCACCGATTCCGCCCGGTCCGTTTGGCACTCCGACGGTATGGGTTGAGCAAGGCACCTGGTACCTGTTCTATGAACGCCGTGATGCCGGGATCTGGCTCGCGACTTCGACCGATCTGAAGGTCTGGAAGAACGTGCAAGACGCCCCGATTCTCTCCCCCGGCCCGGAAGAGTATGACCGGGATCTGATCGCCATGAATCAGATCTTTCGTCACAACGGTCACTACTACGCTGTTTTTCACGGCGCCAGCCAGGAACGCACGCCGGCCATCTGGGCCACGGGTTTGGCCGTCTCCGATGATCTCGTCCACTGGACCAAGTACCCGGGCAATCCGCTGCGTCCCATCGCCGAAAACAAATCCAGCGGCCAGATCCTGCCCTGGAAAGACGGCTTTCGTCTCTACACCGTCCATGACCGCGTCGACGTCCACGGGTCACCGGTGCTGATCAAGTCGAAGTAAGACAATTCATCAGATTGGCCGCAAAAAGGCACAAGAGGCACAAAAAGGGAAGAATGCAGGAGTCTCTCTCTTGCGACTCTTGTGCTTTTTTGCGGCCAACACTTCCTCCTCAGCGTGCTGACACTGATGCCGAATCTCTCGACTGGTCGCCGTGAATTGCTGGCTCTGGCGGTGGCTCATCTGACGGACAGTGATCCGGTTCTCGGATCGCATATCGCCCGGGTGGGTCGGTTTCAGTTGAAGCTGGAGCGGGATCGTTTTTCCATGCTGGTGCGTTCGATTCTGTCGCAGCAGATTTCGACCAAAGCTGCTCGTTCCATTCGCGGCAAGCTGGAAGCGTTGACGAATGGGGCGGGGCTGACTCCCGACGCGATCGCACTCTTGAGCGATCCTGAACTGCGATCGGCAGGTCTCTCCGGACAGAAGGTGACTTACCTGCGTGATCTGACTGCGCGCGTGCAGGACGGTCGACTGCCACTGCACAAACTGGCACGGCAATCTGATGAAGAAGTGATCGCGGAACTGATCCAGGTCAAGGGGATTGGTCGCTGGACCGCGCAGATGTTTCTGATGTTCAGCCTCGGTCGTGTGGACATTTTTCCGCACGACGATCTGGGCATTCGCGCAGCGCTGCGTGAGCTGTATCGACTCGACGCCCTGCCCGATAAGGCGACCTGTCTGCGGATCGCAGAGCCGTGGCGACCGTACTCCACGATTGCTTCGTGGTACGTGTGGCGGTTGTTTGATCTCAAGGCCGATCCCACGCTGGACGCCAGCCGGTATCCGGTGTGAGGCTCATGGAGTCCATGGATGGCGAGCCTGGGCTTCCATACTGTGGGCTATCCCGCGACGAGCGCTGTCAATGCTGTGATCAGGTGATCGATGTCTTCGTCGGTCGTAAAGGTTCCCGGGCTGAGGCGTAAGGTGCCGCCCTGGTCGAATGTGCCGAGGGAGCGATGCACGCCCGGGGCACAGTGCAGACCCGCGCGGGTCTGGATGCCGAAGGAATCGTCGAGGATGACCGCTGCATCGCGCGGGTCGAAGCCGTCGATCTGCAGACTGATTACAGCCGTGCGCGGCACGACTTCCGGAGCTGCTCCGAACAGCGTGATGCCGTCGAGTTCGCCCAGAGCGGTCCAGAGGCGGGCGGTCTGCTGATCCAGCTGCTGTTGCGCTCGCGCGAGATCCTGCCGGGTACGCCACTCCAGGGCAGCGGCCAGACCCAGGATGCCCGGGACATTCAGGTTGCCGGCTTCAAATTTGTGCGGCAGGCCGGACGGCTGGTGATCATCCTCGCTGTGTGTGCCGGTACCGCCGAATCTCAGCGGCTGGAGCGGATCTGCGACACGCTCGCTTAGACACAGCACTCCGGTCCCCAGCGGACCCGTGAGTCCCTTGTGTCCGGGAAACGCGAGCAGATCGATCGGCACTGCTGTCATATCGAGCGGGTGATGACCGACGGATTGCGCGGCATCGACCAGCAGAAAGGCACCGTGATTGCGGACGACGGCGGCGATCTCCGCCACGGGCTGCAGCGTGCCGACGACATTGTTCGCGTGCTGGAGAGCGACGAGTCGTGTATTCGCTCGCAGCGCCTTCGCGACTTGTTCCGCACTCAGGAGACCGTGGGCATCCGGCTCCAGCCAGGTGACGTCGACGCCGCGCTGTTCATTCAGCATCCGCAGCGGGCGCAGGACGGAGTTATGTTCCCAGGTCGAGGTCACGACATGATCGCCCGCACGACACAACCCGAGAATCGCCAGGTTAAGGCTGTCGGTGCCATTCAGGGTGAAGATGACATGCTGCGGGTCGGGAACGCGAAACAGATCTGCCAGCAACTGCCGGCACCGCGAGATGTGGCGCTCTACGTCCATGGCCTGACGATAGGCGCCGCGTCCGGCCGGTACTCCGTCTGCACGCAAGTACTCTGCGACAACGTCCGCGACTCCCGGAGCTTTCGGGTAACTCGTCGCAGCGTTGTCGAAGTACAGCCGCGCCATGGGAAATCTGGTGGATCATCGCTTGCGGTTTCGCGATTCTCTTTTCACCGGGAAGAATCGCGAAACCGCAAGCGGAGGTTGTGAAGGGGTGGGAGCGCCCGGGTGTCCCGCGCTCGCGGATTAAAACTGGCGCAGGAACCGGATGTCGTTCTGGTAGAACAGCCGGATGTCGTCGATGCCGTGGCGGAGCATGCAGAACCGGGCGATGCCCAGCCCGAAGGCGAAGCCGCTGACCTGTTCCGGATCGTAACCGACAGCCTTGAGGACATTGGGATCGACGACACCCGCGCCGCCCAGTTCCAGCCAGCCATCTTTCCAGCGGACGTCCACTTCCACCGATGGCTCGGTGAACGGGAAGAACGACGGCCGGAAACGGACCTCGGTATCACCACCAAGATAGGCGGCGGCGAACATTTTCAGCACGCTTTTCAGCGAGGCCATCGTGACGTCCGGGCCGATCATCAGGCCTTCCATCTGATGGAACATGACGTGGTGCGTGGCGTCGATGTCGTCCGGCCGATAGACACGACCGATCGAGATGATACGCACCGGCGGCTGGCGTTTTTCCATCGTCCGGATCTGGACGGTGCTGGTCTGGCTGCGCATCAGCACCGGCTTGCCATTCGCGGTGCAGGCCGCTGCCAGGTAGAAATTATCCAGCGGATCGCGGGCCGGATGATCCAGCGGAATGTTCAGCGCGTCGAAGTTGTGGCGTTCGTCTTCCAGTTCCGGACCGTCAACCACTTCAAAGCCGAAGCGGGCCATAATCTCGCGGAACTCGCGGATGGTCTGGGTGAGCGGGTGCAGACGTCCGTAATCACAGGGCGTGCCGGGAAGCGTGAGATCGATCGCCGTGGCCAGCGTTTTGGGTTTGGCAACAGCAGCCAGGCGGGCTTCGAGGGCTTCAGTCACTGCGTTCTTGACGTCATTGAACTGCTTGCCAACGACCGGTCGCTCTTCCGGCGTCGCCTTGCCGACCAGCGTCTGCAGGTCTTTTAACCGACCTTGCTTCTTGCCAAGAAACTCAATGCGAACCTGTTCCAGGGCTGCGGCGTTTTCTGCAGCTGCAATGGCCGCGAGGGCATCCGTCTCGAACGCCATCAATGCCGATTTGGGATTCATGCGCTGACTTTCGACCCGGCTTCTGGTTCTCGGTAGCAGGCGTTTTCGAGCACAGCACACACAACAGAATGTTTGTCACACCCATGTTCGCTGTGCAAACGAAACGACCCGGCTGTGTAGACAACCGGGGCGTTAAACGGTTCACGACTGATGAGGCTCAGGCTGAAATCAGGCAGCCAGAGCGGCCTTCACCAGGGCGACGACTTCGGCGAAGACTTCCGGCGAGTGGATGGCCAGCTCGCTCAGCGTCTTGCGGTTCAGCTGGATCTCGGCCTTGTTCAGACCGTGAATGAATTCGGAGTAACGCAGGCCGTGGAATGTAGCAGCGGCCTTGAGGCGGATGATCCACAGGGCGCGGAAGTCACGCTTGCGGTTCCGGCGGTCGCGGTAGGCGAAGCAGCGGGCGCGGACGACCTGTTCCTTGACGGTCCGGATCAGGTTCTTGCGGGCACCCCATCGGCCCTTGGCTTCCCGGTAAAGGCGCTTGTGCGAGCGATGGCGGGCAACGCTAAAGTTAATACGCATGGAACTCTCACATCATCCGCCGCGGAAACATCACGTCCACGGGATGCCGTTGAACACTGTGGGCAGAAAACCGAATGAAACTGCAATCAGGCTAGGCAGCCACAACCTCCTGCAGAGTCAGGGTTTGGAGGCTGAAGGCTCACAGGCCGGGTGACCTACAGGCCGGGGGCCAGACCTTCGGCGACCATCTTCGCGGTGACGCCGCCTTCCACGGTGTCTGCCCGCAGACGACGCTTCTGCTTGGCGGACTTGTGGCTGAGCTTGTGGCCGCGATTGACCGACTTGTATTTGATCTTCCCGGTCGCAGTGACCTTGAAGCGTTTCTTCATCCCTTTGTGGGTCTTCAACTTCGGCATTGCCGTCTACCCTTCGGCGGGTGAGTCTCCCACCCGGAATCAATACGTTCACCACAGGCCCCGCCCGTGGGAATCAAGGATTATAAGCAGGAGGCCTGTCTGGTTTCCATACTCAGCGAGAAAAATTCCGCCAGGCACCCCGGCGGACAGGTCGCCACCGGTATCATCGGACTGCGTACGAGTTCCAGATGGCCGGTTTTCAGGGAAATCGCTGCCCGAATCTAAAGTTCACTACATTAGCTGGAGCTGGGAGTTAGCAGGAGCTGGCGAGGCTGGCAAAGACTGGTGAGCCTGCCGCATCCTCGCCAAATGCTGCCGGTTTCGGGGCGATCCAGGGCCTCGGGCGGATTCTACTCACTCAAGACCACGTGTTGTCTGTCGGTTCCCGTGTGTCAGGCGACGGGAGCCAGCGTCGGCGTAGGTGGTGCGAAGTAGCAATCGCGGATCGCTTCGCCCAACTGGTTCAGCTGGATCTGCAAGCGGTCGACAAAAGCGTGCAAGCCGTCGGCGAGGACGTCGTCGATGTGCGTGTAGTCAAAACCGGAACGCAGCCGTCCCAGCAGCTGCTCCGGCCGGTTGGAAAATGTTCCTGAAGCCGCCCCGGTCACCAGTCGCAGGGAGTCCTCGGCGTACCGCAGGCAGTAGCGGATCGAGCGCGGGAATTCGCGGTCGAGCAGCAGGAACTCCATGACTTCCGTAGGACGGATGCGACCGTGGGTCTTCCGGTACATTTCCAGGGCACTGACGGACTGCAGCAGGGCGGTCCATTGTACGACGGTTCCCTGGGCTTCACCGGCCGGCGCTGCCTGCTTCCAGCCATAGGTTTTGACGTCCAGAATTCGGGACGTTTTGTCAGCTCGTTCGGTGAGGCGACCGATGTTTGCGAATTGCCAGCCTTCGCCATGCGACAGCGTGCCGTCCGTCACGCCGGCGATGAGCTGACTGGTTAGCCGCACCTGATAGTAGAAATCGTAGGTCAGATCGGCGGGCGACAACTCGCGGGCAGCCCGGTTCACGAGTAGATACAGCTTGTTGATCTCTTCCCACATCGGGGTGGAAATGCTTTCACGCACGGTGCGGGCGTTCTCGCGGGCGGCCCGTGTGCAGGAGATGATCGAATTCGGATATTCGGTATCGAACGTCAGGAACCGCAACACGCTTTCGCGGGTGGTCTGGCCGTAGCGTTCGGCGAACAGCGACCAGTCGCCGGAGGCATGGACCAGCGGCGCCCAGGGATCGGCCATCAGATCGCCGGGCTCCAGGGCGACTGCCTGGTTGACATCGACGAAGCGGGCCAGATTTTCCGCTCGTTCGATATAACGGCTCATCCAGTAGAGACTGTCGGCAACACGACTCAGCATGACGAACGCTTCACCTGGTTCAGATTTCCTGCTCGCTCAAAGGCCACACGCCTTCTGGCGGCTGATGGAGTGGACTTAATGACGGGGTGCTGGCAGCCAGCCGCGATTCATCGGTCAGCAACCCGGGTCAGCAGGTCAGTCGCTCAGACGGCTTCCAGGGCTTTGGATTCCTGCTGCTGGCCTTGTGAGTTTTGGCTCTGATGCTGCAGGCCCTGATGTTGCTGCTGGCCGTGACTTTCAGGAGTCGTGACGCCGTTCCGTCGCAGCACCCAAGTATCCTTGCTGCCGCCGCCCTGTGAGGAATTGACGACGGTGGAACCTTTCTTGAGGGCCACGCGTGTCAATCCCCCCGGCAGAACGTAGATATCTTCACCGCAGAGGACGAACGGCCGCAGGTCAACATGGCGCGCTTCAATCGTGTCCTCGATCAACGTCGGCACAGTCGACAGCTTCAGCATCGGCTGGGCGACGTAGTTCCGCGGATTCGCAAGGATTTTCTGCCGGACGTCGGCCAGTTCCGCCTTGCTGGCCCGCGGTCCGATCACGATGCCGTAACCGCCGGACTCGTTCGTCGGCTTGAGTACCATCTCGTCCAGATGATCCAGGACGTACTGACGCTGTTCCCGGTCCCCACATAAGTAGGTGGGGACGTTCGGCAGCATCGGCTCTTCGTTCAGATAGTACTTGATCAACGCCGGTACATACGCATACACCGCCTTGTCGTCTGCCACTCCATTTCCAGGGGCGTTGGCCAACGCGACATTGCCTTTCCGGTAGACGTCCATCAGGCCAGGCACGCCCAGCACCGAATCGGACCGGAAGCAGAGCGGGTCCAGGAAATCATCATCGATACGGCGATAGATGACGTCGACCCGTTTCAGTCCGCGCGTGGTTTTCATGTAGACCCGATCGCCCATCACGACGAGGTCCGTGCCCTGCACCAGTTCAACGCCCATTTGCTGGGCGAGATAGGAATGTTCAAAGTAGGCAGAGTTGTAGATGCCCGGCGTCAGCACCACGATATTCGGGTCAGAAATTCCCTGCGGAGCCGTGTGCATGAGTGTGGCCAGCAGTTTTTCGGGATAGTTCTCCACCGGCGCGATCGCGAGTCCCTCGAAGACCTGCGGGAAAATCCGCTTCATGACTTCGCGGTTTTCCAGCACGTAAGAGACGCCTGAAGGCACCCGCAGGTTGTCTTCCAGCACATAGAACGTCCCGTCGTCGTTCCGGACGAGGTCGATCCCTGTGATATGGCACCAGATGCCCTGCGGGGGATGAAAACCGCGACACTGGGGACGCAGCGTGGCAGCAGTCTCCAGCAACTCGCGTGGGAACACGCCGTCGTTTACGACTTTCTGGTCGTTGTACAAGTCGTCGATGAACAGGTTCAGTGCCTGGATGCGTTGTTTCAGGCCGCGTTCGATCTGGTCCCAGTCCGATTGCTCGACAATCCGGGGGATGATGTCGAACGGAAAGATCTTCTCCGTGCCCCCTTCGTGACCATAGACGTTAAAGGTGATCCCCAGATTCAGCATGGTGGCGTCAGCCATCCGCTGCCGGTGCTGAAGTTCAGACGTCGACAACGACTGCAACCGTTTGACCACCGCTGCCGCTCCTGGCCGTGGACTTCCATCGGCCTGGATGGCTTCATCAAACAGGGAGCCGCAATCGTAGGTCTGAAACATGGGGGTCAGTCTGTTCATGAGCTGCTGCGAGAAGTCTCACGCCACTCAAGAGCAAGCTGGATACCGCAGGATCGTGAACGGGAGCCTCGGGAAGACCCCGATTCCCGACGACTTTTTACAACTGATTGCCGGGCAATCAATTAGAGGCAGCGAATTGTGTCCGAGTGGTCTGAAAATGCTGCCATTTTGCCACAGTGCATTTATCAGGGAACGCCAGGTCGTGTGAGCAGTCGCGCATTATTTCGGCACGAGCTTGCGGAAGTGCCAGCAAATCAGGCATGAGGAGCCAGACAGATGGCAAGGAGTTAACCCCGGGGGAAGCAGATTGCAGATTGATGGAGAATTTCCACCTTCGCTTGCCAATCATTCCGGCGTTGCCAGACCCGGTTCGGAGACGTCCACAGACTCTGGTTCAGGGGCTGGCCCGGTCGCTGCCTTGTACTGGACGATTGCCACCATACTGATGACGCCGCACATGGCCGCTAATTGTGTGCCCGTAATGGTTTCGGAATCGAAGATGCCCCAGGCGATGGCCCCGAGCGGCACCAGGTTGGTGACCATCGCTGCGAACAGGGGACCTTGTTCGATCACCAGCCGCGTAAACAGGCAGGTTGACAGCCCGGTACCGATGATGCCCAGTACCGCCACTGCCAGCCAGGCCCAGGACACGCTCTGCGGGGTCGCCGCCTGTGGTGGGGCCGACAGCAGCGCCAGCGGCAGCAGCACGACCAGTGCGCCGCCCAGGCAGGCAAATGTCAGTTCGGTGGATGGCACGTGCGACAGATACTGCCGGATCCAGATATTGGCCAGCGCATACGCAGACGGGACCGAGATCGCGATAGCGAGGTCCAGCAGGGAAATCTGTTGCCGCCAGCCTTCACGCATCAGGATGGAGAGAAAGACCAGCGCTCCACAAACGCCGATCATCTGTCGCCAGGTCGGCTTCTGGCCCAGAATGAGCAAGGAAAACAGAATCGTCAGCAGGGGCGCGAAGGCCACCGTCATCCCCATGAACGCACTGGTCTGGTACTTCGCAATCAACCAGGGCTGAATTGTGTACGGAACCGCGAAACCGGTAAGCACGATGGCCGTCAGCGGCAAGGCGTCCCGCCAGCGCAAGCTGAACTGACGCTGCAAGCGCCACAGAACGAGGGCCAGGACGATCGCGCCAAAGCCGGTGCGACCGGCACTGATGGTGGCCGGGGCCAGCCCTTCGGTGGCCCGCTTCATCAGAATAAAGCTGCTGCCCCAGATGCTGCAAATCGTCAGGAACCAGACATAAGGCATGAGACAGGGCAATCCGGCAGAGTCCGGTTTCCGGACAAACAAACACAAAAATTCGGGGAAATCAGAGTCGGGAACCCTCGTGATCCAGCAATTTTTCCCGCCTGACCCCAATGACAGGGCGGCCCGCCGGCAGGTTCACTGCCAGCTAATACCGAAACACGGCGGTTGATCTTACACGAAAATCACTGATTCCCGGTTTATCCAGACGAGACAAATTCTGCAGTCGATCGTCGCATCTGGGCGCTATTGCAGACGCGGGACTACGGAAATGGGATGTGGACCGTTACTCTCATAGGGGTTGCGAGGGTGCTGTCCGGGCGCGTCTGGCGATGGTCCCCCGGCTTCAATTCCAGCCGCATTCCCGAACACGAAAGGGCGAGAATGGCATGCCGTCTCCGGTTCCGCGAGTTCATCAGCCTGCTGGTGGTCGCCTGCCTTGGCCTCACTTTGGACGATGCGGCAGCAGCAGCTCGACCGCACATCATTTTTGTGATGGCGGATGACATGGGCTGGGGGGAGACGGGATACCGGCAGCATCCCTTGCTGAAAACTCCGCAACTGGATGCGATGGCGGCGAACGGGCTGCGTTTCGAGCGTTTCTATGCCGGTGGTCCGGTCTGCTCGCCCACGCGGGCCAGTGTGCTGACAGGTCGATCAAATGACCGCACCGGCGTATTAACACATGGTTATCCCCTGAGGCTGCAGGAAAAGACGATCGCCCAGGCATTGCAGGCCGCAGGCTACGTCACCGGGCATTTCGGCAAATGGCATCTGAGTGGATTCGCAGGTCCAGGCGTCCCGATTCTGGCGGACGATCCCCGTAGCCCCGGGAAGTTCGGCTTTGACGAATGGGTGTCGGCTTCCAATTTTTTCGATCTCAATCCGCTCTTGTCCCGGCAAGGGAATTTCGAGGAGTTCACCGGCGATTCGTCGGACATCACGGTGGCAGAGGCCACCCGCTTCCTGAAACAGCACCAGCCGGGCGGAAAACCGCTGTTTGCCGTCGTCTGGTTTGGTTCGCCGCATCAACCCTTCCGGGCCTTGCCGGCCGATCGTGCCGCGTTCGCCGACCTCAATGAGACTTCGGCCCAGCACTACGGAGAACTGGTCGCGCTGGATCGCAGCGTGGGTGTGTTGCGTCAATGCCTGCGTGACCTGCAAATGGCGGACAATACGCTGCTGGTATTCTGCAGCGACAATGGTGGTTTGCCGCGGGTCACGCCGGGGACGACCGGCGGATTGCGCGGTTTCAAGGGATCTGTGTACGAAGGCGGACTGCGGGTGCCCGGCATCATCGAGTGGCCCGCCGTCATTCAAACGCCACGGGTGACGGATTATCCCGCCTGTACGATGGACCTGTTCCCGACCGTAGCGGAGATTCTGAATCTGTCGCCCGACTCATTAATCCAGCCGGTCGACGGCATCAGCCTGCTACCGTTGTTTCAGGCAGAACTGCCGCAGCGCATTCGTCCGATTCCGTTTCGATTTCATCGGCAGGGAGCCTGGACGCAGCAGCAGTATAAGCTCGTGAGTCGGGATATCGCGAAAGGCGAATTTGAATTGTACGATTTACTGGCAGATCCGCAGGAATCGCGCGATCTGGCGACGAAGCATCCGGAGATTCTGGCCCGGCTGAAATCAGAATTCCTGACCTGGAATGCCAGTGTCGACGCGAGTTTTTCCGGTAAGGACTATCCTGCGGGTCGTGTGGAACCACCCGACCCGCCTTCGCGACGCTGGCCGAACGATCCCGCGTATGCACCGTATCTCGAACAGTGGAAAGATCGCCCGGAATATCGCCAGGCCATTGAAGCCGCGGGTCCGTCGGGAAAACGTGGACAATCCAACGGCACTCGTGAGGAATGACGGAGGAACGGCGTGACCAGGCACACCGGGACAGCCCCTCGCGTTCAGACGGGGACCGGGCTCATGTTGGCGATACTCATCAATGTTCCCGTGGCAATGTTCCCAGGTTTTTTCGCCGGGCGGTCCAGGCACTGCGGTTGAGGTTCATCGGCCGGAAACTGCTGGAATTGCGACAATTCGATGGCGATGTGTCGGGACCGGTCACTTCCAAAACAGGCATTGAGAGTCTGACGTCGGCGCGGTATCGTGGGAAGTGTGTGATTTGAATGAAGAAGGAATCCCTCGCCGTCTCGGCAGTCGCCCCCTGAGGACGTGTGAGATGTCTGTCCGGTCGCCTGTTGCTGATGACAATCGGCGCTGGTGTGTCAGAAATCTCAGCACGAAATTGCCCATCTTCCATTCGAACCGTCCAGTCTGTGTTACGAGCCGGTCTGTCAGACGCACCGGAATGATCTGACGGCTCCGTCCGTAGTGATCCGAGCGGTGCAGTTGCTCAGGGATGTGTAGATCCCATGACGTCTGGCACCGGGTGCATCGGGAGTGAATTTATGGCATCGATTCGCGCTGAAGCTGTCGCTGAGATTCTCTGGGAACTGAAACAGCGGGAAAAGCTGTCGACCCTGACTGAAGTCGCCGGACGTGCAGGCTTCAAGCCCGGGGTGAACGGCAAGACGATTCTCAACTGTCTGGAAACGGTGAAGAAGGAATGGCCGCACCTGCAATGGTGGCGGGCTGTTCGCGACGACGGCACCATCGCGGAAGGTTCCGATCTGGCAGGCGCCCTGGCTTCCAACGGTTATGAATTATCGCCGGTGGATGGCAAGGACGCAGTGGTCGAAATCGTGGGCTTTGAAGCACACGTCTATTCCTGGACTGCCCAGATTCCCGCAGAAGCCGAAGCTGCTCCGGCGACCGCCCCTGCCTGACCTGGTTCGTACCAGGTGATGTTCGTCCCAGACGATTGTTGCTGCCAGTCGTTGTTACTTCCCGGTGTCTTTGGCACGAGCCTGGCAACGCAGTTACCACGGAATGCTGACAACTGACGAAGAGTCGCGGTCACAAAACGTGAATCCACGAAACAGCGGGTCGAGATGATTTCTCGCCCCGCTGTTTTTATTGGTGCCCTGTTGCCTGTGATCCAGGTGCCCGTGATCCCGTTGACGGTATCCCGGAGCAGATATTTCTAGTTCTGGCTCAACCGGATCAGCGCCATTGCCAGCAGCGTGGCCGCCACCAGGCAGACCGGCATCCATAGCCAGGGGGCTTCTACGATCACGTCCGCCCACTGGAGCTTGAGCATCAGACGCCCGTCGACCTCTATACCCACATCCTCGAATTCGCCCGCTGCCCTGTCCCTGTCGTAGTCATTGGGCAGCTGCCCCTGTTCTTTCCTGGCTTGCAGGATCTGACGAACTTCAGACAGACTGGATTCCTGAAGTTGCCTGCCCATCAGCAGCACAGTGCAGACCAGCAAGCCGAACAGGAGCAGGGTTACGAGTGCCAGCCGCATCTTTGTCAGAACTCCTGGAATGGTTACGGTTCCGGTTTCCAGATACGCAATGTCCAGTCATAGCCGGCGCTGACCAGCTTGCCGCTATCCACATAGCTGAGACAGCGCACGCCCATCTTGTGACCTTTTAGCGGCTGTGGCGTCTTCTCCGACAGTTTCCAGAGAAAGACGGTTGCGGCATGACGGCCTTCATAACGTCTGCCGCACAACCCGATCGCCAGTGTCTTGCCATCGGGCGACCAGGCGAGCGCTTCGGGAAATGGCAGCGGGGCTTTCCACGAGGCTGTCAGCTTCTGGCTGTCCGCATCATACAGGCGCAACATCGATTCCCGGTCAGCCACTGCCAGCCGTTTCCCGTCCGGCGACCAGGCGATGGTAATCGTTTTGGCAGTGCCTGTGGACCAGGTGGCCTGCGTCTTCCCGTCGGTGGTGTCAATCATCTCCACCAGGCCCTTGTCGGAGCCAACTGCCAGGCGGGAGCCGTCGGGAGAGTAGACCAGTTGTGACAATGAACGACGGGTCGCGGGGATAATGTCCCGCTCGACCTCGAATTCCGGCAGTTTGAACAGCGTGATCTGTCCGGCTTCGTCAACGGCAGCCATCTGCCGGTTCGTTGAGGCGAACGCAATTCTGGTTGTTTTCAGCTTGCCCTGTGGCAACAGGGCCGATTCGCCGCTCTGGACGCTTGTGAGCAATATTCCCGGTTTGTCGGCCAGTACGCAGGCCAGCAACCCGGAAGGAAAGTGGACCACCATACTGGCAGCGCGGATGCCGTTCACCAGGAACGTCATGGACTGACCATCTCCCACCAGCGAGTGAGCCCGCAGGATGCCCTGGCGATCCGCGGTCATGGCCGCAGTTCCGTCAGCAGAAACTGACAGTGCGACGATCGGACCTTCGTGGGCAATGAGCAGTCGTTCCTGGCCACCCTCGTGCAGATCCGCTGCCAGATGCAATTTCTGGTCTTCGTAAAAAGCTTTTGATCCCCAGACCTTCAGGTCCACGCGGTGGTCGATTTTCGCGAAGTATTCACGGGCGGCTTCAAAATCGTGGGCAATCACCGCCATCCGGGCAAACAGATTCAGATGGATGGTGGCATCGGGATACAGTCGCTCGTAATCGCCAATCCCCTTGTGAATGCGTTCCCACTCCAGCGGAAACCGCTGCAGGAACAAAATGCCGTTGAAATCGTAAATGTAGGCGGCGACGACGAAGTACATCATGTCGCCGCAAGCCTCCCGGGTCTGATCGGCTGCCGCAGCTGCAAAGTCGACCAGTTCCGCCGGCTCACCATACCACTGCGGCAACAGCGCGTGGGCCATCTGCTGCACGATTTCCCGGAAGCAGGGGTCGATTTTCAGGGCGGCTTCCACCCATTCCCGTTGCGGTTTCTCACCGATTCCCAGGGCGACATCAACACGGGCCCGGTAATATTCGGTGCCTGGTGTCTTCGTCAGTTTCTGGACGTCATCCAGAATCGCGGCCGCTTTCCGGGAACGGCTTTCAAATCTCTGCAGGTCTGCCGGAGCGACTTCATCAACATAGCCGCCGCCGCGGGCCAGCCAGCCGTGAGCCAGTGTTGCCTGGGCCTCAATCACCCTGGCGATTTGCGAAGCGGGGACCGCTTGCTGCCAGGCTTGCAACGTTTCCAGATGCTTCAGGAACTCCTGATCATTCCTGCTGGTCGGCTCGCTCAGCGCATCGACGATGACGGACAGCCGGCAACTCCCACTCGAATAACGCTCCCTGGATTTCTCCTGGTCGTTACAGAGCGCTTCCAGCTTCGTGAATTCCCCCGCCGCCAGCAGCTTGCGGACTTCCTGCCGATCCTTCTCCCTGGCGGCTTCCAGCGGATCGACTGTTTTTTCCTGACAGCGTGCTTCACCACAAAAACCGACCAGCAAACTGCCCAGACCTGCTGCCAGACAGAGCATCGTCACACGCATCGACACCGGCGCACAAACAGCCACAGCAACCTCCGAAGGGGCTGGATTTCGGAATCATTCAGGCGGCGTCAAACCAGGTGTCACGTCAGCCTGACACGTCCCCGGCCAGTCGTCAATCTTGAGGCCAAAAGAGAGAAGCCCAGCCATTCCCGTGGCTGGGCTTCCCGACTCAATTCCTCATGCAATCACACCCCGCCGGCATCCATCACGCTGGCGGTTTCGTGATCGATCTGGCCTCACACCGCATCCAGAGCCTGCTTCAGGTCCGCAATGATATCTTCCACGGCTTCGGTACCGATCGACAGCCGGATGAAGTCCGGAGTGACCCCGGTCGCCTGCTGTTCTTCGGCGGTCAACTGCTGATGCGTGGTGCTGTTCGGGTGAATGATCAGCGACTTGCTGTCGCCGACATTCGCCAGGTGCGAGAACAGCTTCACGCTGTTGATGATCTTGATGCCGTTTGCTTTCTGCTGCGCCGGCGTATCGCCCTTCACGCCGAAGCCCATGATGGCTCCGCAGCCCTTCGGCAGATATTTTTTGCCCAGGGCATAGGACGGGTGAGACTCCAGGCCGGTGTAGTTCACCCAGCCGACCTTCGGGTGGGATTCCAGGAACTGCGCGACGGCCATTGCGTTGCTGCTGTGCCGTTCCATCCGCAGATGCAGCGTTTCCAGTCCCTGCAGCAGCAGGAACGCATTGAACGGACTCTGCGACGGGCCCAGATCCCGCAGCAACTGCACGCGGGCCTTCAGAATGTACGCGAGGTTCATCGGACCGAACGCTTCAAACAGCTTGAGGCCGTGGTAGCTCGGGTCCGGCTCCGTCAGCTCGGGGAACTTGCCGTTGTCCCACGGGAAGCCGCCCTTCTCGATGATCACGCCGCCGATCGAGGTGCCGTGCCCGCCGATGAACTTTGTGCAGGAATGCACGACCACGTCCGCTCCCCACTGGAACGGGTTGCACAGATACGGCGAGGCGAGCGTGTTATCCACAATCAGGGGGATACCGGCTTCGTGAGCAATCTGCGCGATCGCTTCGAAGTCGGGCACGTCCACCCGCGGATTGCCGATGGTTTCGAGATAGATGCAGCGAGTCTTGTCGTCGATCGCCTTACGGAAGTTCTCGGGATCGGACTGCTGCACAAACCGCGCTTCGATCCCCATCTTGGGGAACGTGTAATGGAACAGGTTGTAGGTGCCGCCGTAGAGGCTGGTGGCAGAGACGAAGTTCTGACCGGCCTGGCAGATGTTCAGGATGGCCAGCGATTCCGCAGCCTGCCCTGATGCCACCGCCAGCGCGCCCGATCCACCTTCCAGCGCCGCCAGCCGCTTCTCCAGCACGTCGCAGGTCGGGTTCATGATCCGGGTGTAGATGTTGCCGAATGCCTGCAACCCGAACAGGGCTGCTGCGTGTTCGGTGTCGTTAAAGGTATACGACGTCGTCTGATAGATTGGCACCGCCCGGCTGTTGGTGGTCGGGTCCGGTTCCTGTCCGGCGTGAATGCAGAGCGTTTCTGGTTTCATGATGTCAGTCGGGTTCGGGGTTCAAGAACGAAAGGCCAGCGGGAGACGTCAGCCGGATTCCGAAAACTCGTTTACAAATCCAGGCCAGACAATTCGGTCGCAGAATGTTACCCCGCTGCCTTATGCTTCGCAATTGGCAGGAATTCCCATAAGCCGGTCCGGACTGGGCAGTAGTCCTGGATGCGAGGAAGCGACTCAACACAGGCGAAAGATCCATGACCGAAGATGAAATGCGTGCAGCGCTCACCAGAGAATTGAATCTTTACCGCACCTGGACCTATGAAAATCTGATTGATAAGGTCAGCGGCGCCCACTTTGGGCATATTGAGGCGAAGCATCAGGACGGCACATGCTATCAAATCAGCTTCGATGCTTTTTGGGATGACAAGCCATCGGAGAATGTCCGCATTTGTGGCAGCCTGTGGGCTGAACCTCAGAAATGTCGTCAGATACTGGGCTTATCGATTTACAGCCCTCATGTAGCGAATGACTTTATCATGGCTCCTGACGGTAAGTTCGTGGGTGAAAATTGAGGCGTTCCGCTGGAACTCCTCGCAGCCGGGCCGGCCAAACTTTGAACTCTGAACTGAAATTGCCATGCTCCATTACGACGACGGTGCGGAAATTCAGATTGGCGATCATGTGGATTTTGATGGCACACCGGCGTTGGTCTACGATGTGATCGATTCCGCTGAGAAGTTGAAAGATTGGGGGTTGGACGAACCTGGCGTGATGTTCCAGGCCCGAGAATACGGGCTGGTTTTTGAGGCAAGGGACAATTCTTGCTGGAACGCGATAATTCTTGTGCGTCGCTCCCGGCCGTCGCGACCGCAACCATGAGTGTGCTGGCAACATTCCCATGAATGACCGCGGCGGGCAGAATCAGTATCTTGCGAGGCACCCTGTGAAATGGATCTGGCTGGCCATCGCCGGGATCGTCGTCTTCCTGGTCAGCGTTCCGCCAGTCGTTGCCGTCTGGGACGGGCACTTTCTCCTCATGCTCGAAATTGTCGAGACGGTGCCCATTGACCGGGATTCGCTGCGATTCGCAGTGTTGGGTCCCGAACCTGTTGTCGACGCTGTCGTGGAAAATCCCGGATGTGACGGGGACGCCTTTCA
>VFQN01002770.1_pt1 | contig 26276 bp, 36 predicted proteins | sample 3512371 | NCBI WGS metagenome assembly VFQN01 (sample SAMN10412370, study PRJNA504923) | tailings metagenome | isolation source: Replicate 2 from Balatoc abandoned mine | place: Philippines: Itogon, Benguet | collected 2017-08-28 | reverse complement strand
CCTGAACAGGGGAATGGGAGTCATCCACCAGCTGATGCCCGACGGTTCATCATCCACTGGCAGGCACCTACCACCGACACGCCTTCCCCATGGGTCCGGGCAGACCACACAGGCAGACGAGGACTGGAATCTCGCCTGAGGTAGGATTCGAACCCGGGTTGGAAATCCCGGGAAAGTCGGTCTAAGAACCAACTTTCGCGCCCCGATCCTTACCTTAACTGGTTGCAGGAACACGACTTGCGTGGGGCTTGGGGTACAGGCCCGTACCCCAAGCCCCCGCGGCCCCCTGCGTGCTCAGGAGGGCTGAGCACGCAGGGCGGCGGGTCTCCCTTGACTGGACGTTACGGCACGGGGGGACGCGGCACGTACACGGCACTCGGGCACGGCACTTGACGCCACTTCACACCAGCATGGTTGACCAGGGATTGCCGGGTATGCGTGTAGGAGCGTAGGAGCGCTGGAGCGTTGGCTGGGGCTGAAGAGGTGGAGAGCTGAAGGTTGGCTGCCGGCGGCGCTGCGGTGGGGCTCTCCGTCCCCTGTTGCCCAAGGGCCCTTAGGACGCAGGCGCGGCGCAGGCGCTGACAATGACGAAGCCGATGATGCGCACCGGGGGCACGTCGTCGGCGCCCAGGGGCTTGCGCAGCCAGAAGGCGTTGGGGTCAGCCTTCTTCATCGCGATGAAGTTGCGGATGCGGTCCAGGCAAGTGAGGGGCGGAGGGCGGGGCGGGGCGGGCAGGGAGGAGCAGGAGGAGGCAGCCAGGAAGGAGGGCTGCACGGCCACGATGTGCGAGGCCCAGTTGGGTTTGCAGGTGTTGGGTTTGGTAGAAGAAGTCGTCTGTTGACTGTGAATTGCCGGGCTGGGGTCGCGCGTGTTGCTTGGGCGTGCCGATGCCGTCGCGAGGGGTGCTGGGTTGACGTCAACCTTGGACGGCTGGAGCGCGTCCATAGGCCCCGGCTTTGAGCCAGTTCTCGATGCTGAGGTCGAGTCGGAGTCGGAGCTCGCCAGAGAGCAACTCGCAGAGCAGGCCGCCGAGCCTGCGGAAAGTAACAGGTCGCGACAGTTAGCAGGACGCCCCATCGAGTTGAGAGCGAATGACCCGTACCCAAGTCCTCATACGTACTAGAGGCCGTGTTGCTGCCGCCGGAGCTGCTGGCCGTCGGGTATTTGGGCGGCCGGCGAGAAGCAGCATCGCGGGATGCCGAGTTGACAGAGCTCAGCCTGGCTGCCGCCGCGGCTATCGAGACCGTCTTAACGACCTTATTGATATCCTGGCTGTGGTTGTAGGTGCACGGGAGACCCGGGAAGGACTGCGGAGTAGCACCGCCCCCGAGTGGCACTGGGCAGATGTCCTTCTCGAGCAGCTGCTTTGCCATGTATTCGTAGACGCTGGGGCTGCGCACGGCCTCGGCAATGGACATTGTGAACATGGCGAATCGAGGTGCTGGGATGCGAGAGGCAAAGTGGTGTTGTAGAGCGACGGTGCTGGTGCAGAGCAGAGCGAGGAAAGCTGCTTGGCGAAGTGGTGGTGGCTTCAGATGATGTCAGGGAAGGCGAGAGTTGTCGATAGTTTGTGACTTGTGTCAAGTATGGACCGAGAGGCCGTCGGGCCGCTTTAATAAGCAACCGCAGAGCGCTTCTGGGTCGGTACGACGCCCCATGTAAGGCGCTACGGGGCAGTTTTGCAATAAAACAATAAATATTGCACAATAATACAGATACTACAATGCGTATGATTGCCACCTGCTGCCTAGGGCCGGCGTCTCGTATAAGGGTCAAGGCGGGCTCAGACGCACACCAGACGAAAGAAACGTGACCCAGATGACCTTCCGACACGATATCACACGCATTTGCAGCAAAAGTGTTAGGTAAGCCAAAGGCGCGCTCAACCGCCGCGGTCTACACCTTGAGCGCCCACCCACGCCGAGCACACCCTTCTTTCGCCCACTGGTCACTCACGCACGTGGGGCAGCTTTGTCCCCATGCGGGGACAGAGCTCGTCCCAGCGTCCCATTTGCCCACCTTCGCTACCACATTGTCCCTTTCCACGTACGCCTGAACAGAATTCTGCTGACATGCGTATGAAGACTTTGAAGGATGTTGATTTGCACGACAACACCTGCCCAGGTCACCAGTCCCCAGCAGGTCCCCTGGTCCCCAGTCGCACCCAGGGAGCTACGTGCACTGCTCACACTTCCAGTCCGTGCCCCAAGGCCTCCCTGCAGTAACCCCACGCCAGCTCGGCCCACACCCACAACACCCCCGCGCTGCAGTACAGCGACGTGAGCATCAGCGGCACGAAGGGCAACCGCTCCCGCAGTACGGCATCACGCTCATGCACGACAGACACGTACAGCTCCAGCAGTACGAACCCGGCCAGGTACAGCCGTGCTGCGGCGTCTCCATGGACGCCGCCGCTGTTGTTGCTGCCCTTGACCCGCTTGCCCCCCGCCCGGTCCCTGCCGACCGCGTCCTTGTCCACACGGCCTCCACCCAGGCCAGTGCGCGTAACGGCCTTGAGTGCGGCCACGGATACGGCAAAGTACGACAGCACGAGTAGGAGTTTGGGGGCGTACTCTTGCGGTCGGAAGAGCAGCGGCAGCAGGCCGTAGTGTCCGGCGGTGGCCAGCAGCAGGAAGCGGCGGGCGGCGGCGGGGGAGGTCACCGCCTCCACAGCCAGCGGCAGCAGCGCCTGCGGGCAGCAGGAAGGCAGGAAGAGTCAGGTGAAGTGTACAAAACGGCACGGTCACTGACAAAACGGAAAAAACATACAATTCCCAACCCAGTTTTCAGACCGCCTCAAACAATGCGCTGCTCAGGAGGGCCGCATGACTGTTGGGATGTTGTTGCAGGCACCGCGCGCGCCCGGTATCAGCCGTTGGTCCAGTACTTATGCGGTCGATCTACGTACCGATACGGCCCCAGCCCTAACCCAGGCCCCTACCCCGCTCACCACCAGTACCGCCTTCTCGTGCACATGGTAGCCCCACACGAAGCCGCACAGGTAGCAGTACGCCGCGGCACGTGTCAGCGCCAGGTTCAGGCGCACGGGACCACAGCCGCGCGCAGGAGCTGATTCGTCGTTGCCTTTATCATTGTCTTTGTCATTGTTGGTCGCGTCGCTGTTGCTGTTCCGCCACAGCGCCACGAGGCAGGGGGCGATGGCGAGCAGCATGGCGACGGCGGTGGCGGCGGGGCCAACCTGCGAGGAGGAACGTAGCAATGGGGGAAAGGGGCGATAAGGTCCAAGGCTACCGGCACGTGCTGTCCTGCTGTGGTAGCATGGACGCCGCGCGCTCCACGTAGGACTGACGCGGTGCAATGGGGCTACGGGGAGAGCCCCTTACGGTTGCTGCCCTGCAAAGTCAGGCGACATTGTTCCTGTCGCAACAGCGGAGAGTCAGCATTCAACCTTTCCGCGAACCGACAGTAAAAGCATGAGGAAATAAGGCCTTGAAGTGTGCAAAGCGCAACGCATTCACTGCCGGGTCTCACGTACCTGAGGGAGCACCGCGAACTTGGCCACGCCCACGCGACCACCTGCAGCGCACACACAACAGCACAGCAGCAGGTCATGATGCAAAAGGCCGCGGAGTGACTTACCGATGCGAATAACAAGCCGCGCCACCGTACCAATCACGAGGCTACGGCACACGCACGAATGCGTTCGTAAACTGCGCACCTTGCAATCCCGAACTCCTGTTCTGGGTCACACTCTAATCCAGCTGCTGTAACTCCAGTACGCAGCGCAAGCTGCTTCCTCTGTACACCGATGCACACCAGACTCATACGCACCTAGCTGTCCCACAGCCCCACGCGTGCATTGCTCGCCGTTGATGGACTCCGTGTGCCCATGCCAACGTGCCCTGTCCTTGTCCGGCTGCCCCATGCGCCCCATGCACGTACGGCATCCCCTCCCTCACCGGCCATGTTCGCCGCCTCCCTGTCCACGCCGTACCCTAGGCCGGGCAGCGCCGCCGCCAGCGCCTTGTCGGCGGCGGCGTACGGCGCCCAGGCGTTGGCTGCCCAGTAGGCGTGCAGCAGGCCGCGGCCAAACGGAAACAGGCGCCGGAGGAGCTGCGCGTGCAAGGCAACGGCGAGGTACCCAGGGGCACATACAGTGAGTTAGACACGTGTGAGGGGAAATTCTGGGAAAGACGAAAGGCAGAGTGCTCTGAGGGGGCAGGTCCGCTTAAACTGTGAACGGGGGATAGGACTGCATGTGCGGCGGACTGTACGCCAGAAGCACTTGCTTACAGCAGGTCAGCTTTTGCGCCCGCCCATAGGGGGAAGCCTACCGGTACACGTCTACCACCCACGCCCACCTGCTGCCCCTGCCCCAGGGCCAGGAACGGCCCCAGCGACGCCCCGAACACGCCCACCACCGCGCCGCCCAGTAACGCCAGCCGCACCGCCGCGCGCCCCCACGGCACGCGGCGGGGCCGACCCATGGGTCGCTCAGCCGAGCCGCCGCCACTGCCGCCGCCGGCACGCCCCAGGCGAGACGACAGCCACGACGCCGACCCACGGATCTTTAACCGGGGTACGGCAACAGCCGCGGGCGCCACACCGAACGCAGGGCGCCGCTGCCTCACCCTCCCTGCTGCCCCTGGTGCGCCGCTGGGCGCCTTCCCTGCCCCAGGCCCGTCAGCGGTGTCGGATTCGAGGCCGGACGCAGGGGTGGTTGGCTGGGTGTCGGTTGTCACCGTTGGCGGTTGGGGCGAGGTGCCAGGGGTGCTGTCGCGCGGCTGTAGCACGTAGGCGCGCAGGAGGTGCACAAAGTAGGCGGGCGCGGCGTACAGGAAGAGGTGCTTCATGTTGAGGAGCACGGCGAACAGCAGGCCGCTGAGCAGGTGGGAGCCGCGGGCCGAGGCGTGCAGCGATAGCAGCAGCAGGCCTGCAGGGAGGGCCACGGGGATACACGTTAAACGCACGCAAGTAAGCATATAGCGTGTCAGATCCACGGAGAGAGGACGGCTTTGTCTTACTATGTCAACGTTGGGACGTGAGGCGCCGCCGGGGTAGGAGGATGGGTGGACCTCAAGACAGTGTGGGGGGCTGTTGAGGTCGACGGAGCTCGTCACCAAGGCCAGCAGGCCACATGAATACTGGTTATATACTGCAACCTTTGCGGAAACGCACCCACCCATCATGACGCCATTGTACTGGAAGTGCACGTGGTCCACCAGCAGCAGCCCCGCGTTGCAGCACAGCAGCAGGAACAGCACGGCGCCGCGCAGCACGCCCGCGGACACGCCGCCGCCGCCGCCGCCGCCACCGCCACCGCCACCGCCCCCAGCAGCGGCAACGCTTCTGCAAAAGGAATTGAGTGGCGCGCGGTGCATCTCATCAGCAAGGACACGGACGGCCACAGCCCATGGGGCGCTTCGGTTACGTGGCGGCGGCGGCGGTGTGGCAAGGGGCTTGTGTCAGTCGGTTCACGTGCTGCCACCCCCATCCGCCTGGTCTCCGTGAACGCAGCGACCGTTGTGCGCTTGTGCTATGACGGCGGCCCGCCGCTACCAGTTGAGGCACTGCACCTGGTGGCACAAGCGCTGGACGGGGTGCAGCAGGAGCCCCCCGGTGCCTCTCACCCGAAGACCACTATGCCCATGTGGATGACGAGGCAGTCTGAAAGTCACAGCTCTGCGGTACTCTGCCGCGTTGCGTCAAGGCGGGGTACCATGCAGGGCATAGCAAGAAGCCGCTGTCACGTGGCGCTGTGCCACTGCCTGGCAGCCCGACCACCCCGTCCCCACCCTCACCAAGCCCAGCCTGCAGCACGAAGCGCAGCCACTTTAACCCATCCCTGGTTGTTTCACTGCGCGCTGTGGCCATAACTCACCTAGCCCAGGCGTATGCCGCCCACAGCAGTACCAAGTCCGTCACTATGACGCTGCCACGCTGCAGTACAGGGCGTTACGGTACACAACAGGACGGCGCGGTTTTATCGGTGCAGTGGTTGCCCGGAGTCAAAAAGAATGGTATGCACTTATGCACTGAAATGCACCTTGACTGTTGTCGAGTGCGGGGCTGCTGCAAGCCCCACCGAGGTGCTTGCCTTGACCCGGACTGGTGACCACGGGGCATGGGAAAGGGTTGCTACGCCAGCCCACATCACCGTAATCTCTGTTTAGCATGAGGATACGAACCGTGTGTATATGAGTCTGCAGCTGCGGTGCCAGTCTCGGGGATAGCGTGAGTCCAGGAGGGCCAGCACCCTGGAGTGCGTGTTGCCGCAGCGCGCCTACCTGGAAGTATATCGTTGCTGGGCTCGCGTAGTCTAGGTTGTTGACCACCAGCATGGCGAGGTCGACCAGGCGCGCGGCCTGGGACATGGCCCATTCAAACCACGCAAAGAGTGGTGGGTAGTCCAGGGTCCACTCTGAGGTGGTGTCCGTGTACCTGCGCCCCACGCGGGAAGGAGAAGTCCTTGAGCCTCGGCGTCCAGATCACGCCTCTACGGTCCCTATGTTTCATATGGGTGAGAATTATGCTTCTGGAAAGCTGCTGCAAGGTCATCATGTTACCCCGGCTGCAGCAGCAGCAGGCGACTTGCCATTTTGATAGCGGAAGGCTGTGCGTAATCGCCAACCAGTTCCGATGCACCTCAAAGTCAGTAGATCTATACGTCGGAACTAGTAGGAGCTTAAGGGCCGTGGCGAAGACCGCCAGCTGTAAGCAGACCGTTGTCAAGGGAGACATCGTGTGCCCTCTCTGCACCAGGGGCGAAGCCCACGGTGTTACATGTGAGGAAGCGTTAATACTCCTAGCAGTGAGATTTTAGTTTGGAGCAGCTATGGCTCTGAGGAGACGCGTTCGCTCGTCCCTAACTGCCTACACGTCCCATCGCCATTGAGCGTGTCCTGGCTTCTTAGGCCCCTTGTCCCTACACAAGCATGAACATCATACTTATATTTCCATTTGTGATAGCCCAACTTGCTCGCGTGCATTTGCGAAGCGTGCCTTCCTGTTCTGCTTCGCATTTCCCTTGGCACTGTGCTCTCGCAGTCTTACACCCTGAACTCGAATGATCCAAGCTTAGCCTTGTTGCCTGCACATTACGGACCAGCCTAAGGGGCTAGACAAATGGTGCGCAGTGTCGCGGGTCCAGGGAACGGCAATGCCTATCAAGGGCCACCTCTCGGACCGAACGACTATTACAATGGGCTCCTACGCTGTTTGTGACTGCAGAAGAACATCCTAGGTCTGGTTCAGGGCGCTTCAGCGCGCATTGACCTTGAGTTCAAGGGAGACCGGGGGCAGCCCTACAAGAAGACAGCTTCCGTAAAGGGAAAAAATGGAGAGACGGAGAATCTGCCCCTGTATACCAACAAAGATGACATCTTTGGCGAGGTACGGTGTGGGTGGTGACAGGCGGGAGGAAGGAAAGCGGGCAAGGGGTTCCTGAGAGGGGGAAGAGGTTAGGGAAGACACGTGCACGCACCCTCCCGGCCCCATTAGGAGGGACGGCCGGTTGCGTAAGTGGGACTGCGGAAGCCACGGGCTACAGGAACGAGCGACGCGTTAATTCTACCTGTACACAAGGAGTTGTGGGGATGTTGAGGCTTACCTGCTAGACAGCGTCCTGCCAATTCATATGTTTTGAACGACCGACCTCCGGCCCCTGGGTCGCCTGCGGGACAGGAGCTCAGTCGAATCCTTTAATAGTCAACTTCGGTCCAAAGCCCGCATAGTTCAATCTTGAGGCAGCAACCGTACCGGCACAGCTGCAAGTTTGTCACTTGCGCCAGGGCTGGGGCCAGGAGGGTGATGCCTACATCTGCTCCTGCGCTGGGTGTGGCGAAGGGGCAAGCGGCCCATTCACCGAGGGCCGTTGCTGCACAGCGCACACCCCATCACGGCATGTGGTTACCAGCAGTGGATGTCAGGAGGCCCTTGGGGGACCTGCTTCCAGCGTGCAAAAGGCATGGCGGCGATTTGGGCTTGGTTTCGGGACCTGGGAGTTGTGTGGCAAGGAGGTGGACCAAACCCAAGGGCCTGCAGCTTGACAAGCAGCTGGCTGGGCTGTGGGCGCCACTGTCATGGCGGGTGGGAGCGGCGCTGGGTCTGGGGACGGGGCTGGGCACCAAGGGGCAACGTTGGCCTGGTCATGAGGCAGCGGGTTAGGTGGTGGCAAGCCCGTTTCCGCTCCCCCCTTGATCCCTGGACCCTGGCCACGCACTGTGCTCATGGTGCCGGTCAGCCTGTCCCGGTGTGATGCCTGGGAGACCAAGTGTCCGCGTAGGGGCCTGGGTCTGATGAACAGGTGCCGTTTGGGCGCGGACACCGGGTCCAGGGCACTACTCCACAGGCTGTCGCCTGCACCTGCTATACCCCGACAACAACCACTCCACCTTTGCACCTTCATGCTCCCGCACCCCTTCCACCCGTCGTCCATCTCCCCCTCGCATATAGTAACTTCTTCCCCGCTGCCCTGCCCCCAGGTCCGCATCACGCCGCTGACCACCAAGAAGTTCGAGCACCAGGGCATCAGGGTGCAGCTCATCGGCCAGATCGAGCTGGCCAGCGAGCGGGGCAGCCCGCACGACTTCGTCAGCCTGGGTGAGCGACCGGGCGCACATGGGCCGGGCTTTGACCCGTGTTGCACAAACGCTGTATCCTATGCCGTTTGCGTACGTACAGTCAGGAAAGTTGCCTCTACCACCCCTGGGTGGCTTGGCGGGGTTGGGTTGCCCCCAGGACGCCGTCGCCTGCGAGGGAGTTGAGGGGCACGGTCTGGGGTGGCCTGGTTACTAGTGCCCAGTGGCGTATATGCGGGTCTGAAAGCGCGGGCGCTAGAGCGAGCGTGGCGGCTCGCGCTGCGGAAGACGAGGGAGGGAAGAAGGGAAGGGCTGCGGCAGCCCGGCTGCTCTAGGTCCTTTCGGTATAAGGGAGCAGCGGGAGGGATAGTCGCCACAGCGTACCGGTAGTCAATCGGGACGAGGGCTTGAACTTATGGGCCTGACCGGACTGGCTTTGGAGTTGCACATGTGAGGGGCAGGGTGGCATAGATCCAGAATGCCGTGGTAGCCTCCCCTGTGCTGGATGGTGGGGAGCTGCGTTCACAACGCAGCACGGGCTTCACTGGTCTTGACGACGCCCACCGGAGGGCGTTGTGTAGGCCCTTGGCATTCCGTGCAACCTGTGGCACAGGGGCGGGCGGCTGCTGAGCATGCAGGCGTGTGGTCAGGGCTTGGCCTGGCTGAGGTGGCAGAGTGATTTGGGCCCGTGGTGTGGGCAGCGCTGGGCGATGCGGGAAAGCGGTCTGGCTTCTGTGCGCATGAAGTCAGGGCGGAGTGGGGTCCACGCAGCGATTGCCGGGTGTTCAAGCGGACAGATGCTGATACAACGCGTTTGCCCCTGGCATCCAATGTTGCAATCCCTGGCCCTCGGCCTCGCCACCGCGTCTCCCCCACAGTCCGCGAGCTGGCGCCCGCCGGCGACATGCCCGCCTCCAAGGCCTTCCCCTTCGAGTTCCGCAACGTGGAGCTGCAGTACGACTCGTACCGTGGGCTGCAAGTACGGTGCAGGTACGGAGTGCGGTTGCAGTACGGAGCATAACGCACTCGCATGAGGTGACGTCGTGCACTCCTTGGCTTAGGCTGTGCCGTCGTACTGCGGCCGCACACGCTGACCTCGTGTAATGCACGTCTCGCCACCTACTGCTTTGCTATGCAAAGCTGCATTCGGCTTCCTTCCCAACACGCCCCTCCATTACCCCTGCCCCACAGGTACCTACTCTGGGTGACACTGCAATTCCCACAGTGCAACAGTTTGGATCACCCCCCACCTGTCGTCTTGCCGCCACCCCCCTCGACTGTCCCCCAGGTACCTGCTCCGCGTGACGGTGCTGGGCAAGGGCATGACGCCCGACTCCAAGCGCGACTTCCCGCTGTGGGTGCGAAACTACGAGAAGCTGCACGAGGCCACCACGCCCATCAAGGTGGGGCCCACGTCGGTCGCGGCACATCAAACCCGTGTACGGCGTGCTGCTAATTGACGTAAACAGTACAACGGGTGTAAAGTGGCGCCACCACACTGCATGCAATGAGCTTGCCTAGCCAAGCGGGTATGCGGCCTCACCGGTCCTGGAAATGTGCTGAGTCATGACGCCTTATCCAAATTAAAGGGGCCACACACACACAGCGGGTGCAAACGAAAGCCACAGTCCCTCGTTGGCCTCACCGTAGCGGCCAATCCTTGCCTTCACCTCTCGCCGCTCTATGCGGACTGTGCCTATGCACGTGGCCACGCCCAGATGGAGGTCGGCATCGAAGATTGCCTGCACATTGAGTTCGAGTACGACAAGGCCAAGTACCACCTCAAGGTACGGCATGCGGCTCCGGCGGTCGTACGGCACAGAGCCACAGCCTCTTGCACGCGGCAGCACCATCAGATCCTCCCCGTGCTCTTGAAACTCCACGTGGACTTGTGCGGGGCTGCCCCGCCAGTCACCTTACATGCTTGCTGGACTGCTGCAGGAGTCTACACATACTGAGTGCGCTGCACACTGCATTGTCGTCGCGTTTTGCGGGTTCCCCTAGGCACGATTTAGGTGCATTTTACGCCGCCGGGCTGGTCAGCCCTCAGCTTTTATCCACTAGGACACCGAAGGTAAGCACATTTCAGGTGAGCAAGTTGGGCGCAGTCGCACGGGCTCTGTTTTGCACTGCCGCTGGAGCCGAAGACGGACATGTCAACCCCTCCTCCAAGAACAGGTTCCGTCCTACAACGTCACGGCTCAGGTCTTAGACTGGTACATATACTGAGTGCGAACTATCATGTGTCCTGTGCATCACTGCATACCGGTAACGGCCTGTCACGTCACGTCGTGCCGCGCAGGACGTGGTGGTGGGCAAGATCTACTTCCTGCTGGTGCGCATCAAGCTAAAGTACATGGAGGTGGAGATCCGGCGCAAGGAGACGGTGGGCGCCGGCAACGCGGCGCACAACGAGAGCGACACCATCGCAAAGTACGAGATCATGGACGGCGCGCCCGTGCGCAGCGAGAGCATACCCATCCGGTGAGCACAAATGCTCGTGAGGTACATCTGTAGGGCAGCAAAGGTATGAATGCCCTGAATGCCATGCCCTGTGAAGGCTGTGGACGGCGCGCCCTTCGCGCAGCCAGTGTACACCCAGCTGGGATGTTGCTACAGGAACAAAGGGTTGATGGGAGGACAGCGACGGGTTGCTACGTTCCTCAAGCACACCGGCGAAATGTACGTCAGGCACGACAGAATCCCCCTTGCCCATTGCAGCTGACCTGAGGCTTCCCCTTATGACGCCGCTGCGGTGTGCCCGCCCCCCCTCCAGGCTGTACCTGTCCCCCTTCGACCTGACGCCCACCTACCGCGAGGTGCACAACAAGTACAGCGTGCGCTACTTCCTCAACCTGGTGCTGGTGGACGAGGAGGACAGGAGGTGCGTGGGGGCATGTGTATTACCGGTACTGGTGCTGCATTTGTGTATCAGGGTGGTTGAGCGCATGCTGTACCTGGTGCTGGTGGACGAGGAGGACAGGAGGTGCGTGGAGGCATGTGTATTACCGGTACTGGTGCTGCATTTGTGTATCAGGGTGGTCAAGCACGAGCTTAACTCGTGCGGCTGGGCAGGGAGTAGGATGTGGGGAGGGGCGCGGGGGCATCAGAGTGTGTCCATTTGTTCTGTGCAAGAGAGGTTACCGTTGCGGTGTGCCATGCGGACCTTGCTGGCAGGGAGGACGGCAGGGGGCGGGTGGGCGTGTCCGTCTGTGAGGTGAGGGACCAAAAGAGCGCACCACGCGATTTATGTATCCGTTAACCTACCAATCGCCTCCCATCGCCTGTCCCGCGCCACTCGCCAGGTACTTCAAGCAGCAGGAGATCACGCTGTACCGGAAGGAGGAGGGCGACGGGGCCGCGGGCGGGGCGGCGGGCAGCGAGGCGGTCAAGGGGCCGCTGTGAGGGACCCACGGCTGGGCTGGGCTGGGCTGGGCTGGGTGCTGCCGCACTTGTGTTGATGCAACGCAACGTCGTGGAGCAAGACGGCGGCGCGCGGCGGGGTGGCCAAGGGGCCGCTGTGGGCCCTAGGGCAGGCAGGGCAGCCGTGTGGATTCGCGCCGAACGGGGATGGGGCGGTGCAGTGCGGTGCGCCATGGTTTGAACACATTGGGGTTCCTGTCGCCGGGCTGGGTGTTGTGGATGGGGGCGGGATACTGCAGGGTGCTGAGCAGTTCGTGTGCGGCCCCTGGGAGCAGGGCGTGTGGGCTACTTGCGACTGCACTACGCTGACACGCTTACGGTCCTTGTGGGCGGATGGGACACCACCGCGTGTTGGCTCAGTTTGCCTCTGGCGTGTGGACACCTGTTGGCGTGATGAGTGAGGGTCTTGCAGGCTCAGGCGTTGGGGAAAGGGCAGAGGGTGCGGTCCAGCGGTTGCAGGATTGCGGGGGGCTTGCAGTACAGCTGCAGCAGGATGCATGTACGCATGCATCGCTTATGCATCGTGTACGCATACACCAGCTGTGGTGCACGTGTGTTGCGGTTGTCGGAAGGGGAAGTTGCATGGCGCGGGAGGGTGGATGGTGCAGTGGTGCTGTGATGTTGACCAACCATGGCGACACTGTTGGGTGGCAGAGAGTACGGTGAGCTCTTGGGTCATACGAGTACATCGTGAGATAGCAAGGGAAGCATGGATGTAACTGTTTACAGTCGATGCCTAAATGGGCCAACAGGCAGTCATTGGTTGCTCTCCCCTGCCAATGAGCGTCAGGGCTCGCTCGCTGTGACGTCTTGCGTTGTGCTGTGTCTAGGGTGTCGATGCGCGTGTGGCCCGGCGGTGCTCGTGGCTGGCAGGGGATGAGAATGGGTGGTGGCTAATGTTCATGACCAGAACCAGCAGGGCTCGGTGTTGGCCATGATGCTGGAACAGCTCTGTCGGCACGAGGCCGGCGGCGCCGTGATGAGGACGCAAGTGCTATGGACTTGCACACATAGATACGATATGGAAATTGTTGGCCCACACGGACCCGATTTTAACGTGGGAGTCCCGGCCGTTGCGCCAGGCGCCAGGTGGCCCATGGGTCTCCCTTGCACGAAGCATGGTCAGGCACGCGGAGGCCCCGTTTGCGCACGACGCTGTAGGAAATTACACGAATTTAAGATGCTGTTGCCTTTCTCGTTATCCCAGTGCATTGCAGGGGTGCATTGCGACTGATTGCGATGACGTGCGACCTTTCGGTACTGCGCCAAACCAAAGCATTCTAGGTCGTGCCGATGGCGTGTCTCTTGCCAGCAAAAACATCTGTGTTCGGACAAAGTATGCCTGCATTACTGTAATGCGGAGCTAGGGTTCTCCATGTGAGGGTGGGCGCTGCACATAACCCCTGTGCACAAAGTTGCAAGACCGCTGCTTACGGCCGTTCTGTCAGCCTCGTCGTATCGTATATGCCTGATTGTTACGGATCTACCCAGCGGCCCATGTAAAGTAGCTGTCATGAGGCTGGAGCCATGCGCCACGGCGAGTGCAGCTCAGTAAGCATACCAGGCCAAGCAGGAACAAACAAGGCTTAAGCATACGCGCTATCCTTTAGGAGCAGCTTATGTTCTTTGGGACGGTTGTGTCATCGTCGGTCCGGCCCGCCGGCACATGCGCTAGTACATACATTCGCGCCTTGGCGTGCCGATACCCTCGCCCTCACCACTCGGTACCCGATAATGGAGCACTATTATGGTACACAAGGCTCCGACACGGAACCGCAAAGCCCGTACTCCTGCCCTCCCTCAGCGCCCGCAACGCCACGCCGCGATGCCGGGCCCCACGCCTCCGAACGCTTCCCTCTTCCCGACCTCGTCCTCCACCGCATTGCATCCCTCCTACCCGCTAACGAAGCCGCCTGCAACCTACGGCTCGCCAGCCGTTCCTTCGCTGTAGTTCTGTGTGGGCCCCAGCATACTATCGTACGGATGTCACAGCCGGTTCCGGAGCATGCCATCCAAGCCCGCTGGGGTCATCCGGACGCCACAAGGAGCCTCACTCTCAGGCAGCGGCAGGGGCTGCTGTGCCGCGTTGCTGTGGCGGGCGTCGTGGGCAACCTGAGGGCGCTCGAGGGCTGCGTTGGCAGTGCGCTGACGGCGGCTGTGCTGGCGGCAGCTGCAGGCGGCGGCCAGCTGGACATGTGCAAATGTAGGTGCTATGGCAAAGGAGAAATCGTGTACTGGTAGCTGTTCCGCCAATTTAGGTTAATGTTGGTAAAGCAGATAACATTGGCAGGTACGACCTAAATCCAGCTGCCCCGGGCCAGTTGTGTTTGGCCAGGAGGCCCGGCCAACGAGGGAAAAGCCTGGGGGCCCAAGGACCATGGCTTTGCCACCGTTCATGCACCCCTCCTGACCGGCCACTTCCAGGTTCCAGCAACCACGTGACCTTTTCACCACTCCCGCAGGGCTCCAGGAGGACTGCCAGTGCCCCTGGGACATGACAGTGGTGATTGCCGCCCTTCGTGCCGGCAGCCGACACGTGTGCGCGTGGCTGCACGCGTCGGGCTGCCCCTGGGCCGCCACGTGGCGCGAGTGGGCCCTGGACACGGCGGCAGAGGCCGGCCACGGGCAGCTGTGCGAGTGGCTGCTGTCCCAGGGCTGTGAGTGGTGCCCCACCGCCCCTGCAGCCGCCGCACGGCACGGGCATGTGGCGCTCGTGGGCTGGCTGTGCGGCCTGCACCGGCGCGACCCGTCCAGGGGAGTCCACGTGGGGGAGCTGGTCCGGGGACTGGCGTACGGGTGTGGGCTAGCGGAGCTGCAGCGAGGGCATGCGGAGTGGCTGGATGCGCGGGGGCGGCAGCTTGGGGAGTGGTGCAGAGAGGGGGTGGTGGCGGCGGCGGCGGCGAGCACGACGCAGGACTGGAGGGACAAGGTGGAATGGCTGGTGGGACAGAAGGGCTACCCGGCAACGGAGCAGGCGTGTGACCGGGCGGTACAGTGCGCGGACGCGCCTAAGCGGCTGGGGTGGCTGCTGCTGCGGGGGTTCCGAATGGGAAGGAGCGTTGTGGCCCTGGCGGCCAGCAATGCGGACGGAGGCGCGTTGGCGTGGGTTATGGACCAGCTGCTGCTTGAGCAGCGGCAGCCGCAGCAGCAGTCACTGCACGTGCAACAGGAGCAGATTACAGGACACAGCCTGGACCGCCCATGCGTACTAAGCAGACAGCGGCTACCGCATGGCGTGCAGGAGACCGCGGGCAGCAGTGGACCCGAGGGCGGGTGTGCTCGCACCCAGTCGGCCGCTGCTGCAACGCAGCGGGGGATCCGCTGCCAGCAGGCGCTTTCAGTACACCGACTGGACGAAGCAATCACATGTGCAGCAGAGTCAGGGCACCTGCGCTCCCTTCAGGTGCTCCACGACCAGGGGGCACACATCTCGCAGGACGCACTGTGTGCTGCAGCACGAGCGGGTCAGCTGCAGGTGGTGGTGTGGGTTGTGGAGGCGCTGGGGGTACAGCCCGCTGCACCGGAGGAGCAGGTGAGGGAGCAGCACCAGCTGCAGCAGCGGGTGTTGGAGCAGCAGCTACAGCTGCTGCAGCGGCAGCAGGAGCAGCTGCTGCTACCACACATCGACGTGGAGCCAGGTCAGCTGGTGTTCATGCCTGCGGCGAGGCAGCGGCCGCAGCTGACGGCTGCGGTGTTTCGGAGCGCGGCGGAGTCAGGGTGCCTGGACCTGATGGCGTGGCTGCACGCGCGGGGGTGTCCGTGGGACCAGGGCGTGTTTGCGGCGGCGGTGGGGACGGGATGCACGGAGCAGATGGAGTGGCTGGCGCGGAGAGGATGCCCAATGAAGGTGGGTTGCTGGCGTGGCACCAGTAGCTGTCCGTGCAAGGCTAAGCTGCGGCAGCCAGGTGCCCTGCGCGTGTACGTGTGCTGCAGACGAGCAGTTGGCATGCGCCTGGTGGCCTGCATTGTGACTTACGTGGCGTACCGGTATTGCTGGTATCGTGCTGGCCTGCCACGTGCCATGCACCGACGCGTTGTCACGCGTGCAGGCCGATGGCAGCCCCTACACTGTCGCCGCGGCCAACGGCGACTTGGCCACCCTGCGCACCCTGTGCCGCCTGGGCTGCCCGTACGGCACGGTGGGTTGGGCGCAACCAATAGGGCGTTGAGCCTGGAGGTGCACGCAAAGGAAGGTACACCTCCACCTGTCCTATGCTCCTGAGCTTCCTTCCCTCATGGTGCTCTGTATGCCCTGGCTATGCGCTGCACCAGTTTGCACCATACGTGTGGTAGTTGGTTCCTTAATGGCTTCCAAGGTATAACGATCTTCCTGACGCCGTGCACCAGGGTCCCCTGCCTTCGCACGCACTGCGGCCGTGCGGTCTGGCGGTGCTGCGGGAGCTGCGGCTGCTGGGCTGCCCCGTCGACTGGGCCGGGCTGCAGCGGGAGGTGCGGGCGGCGGGGGGAGGCGAGCAGCAGCAGGAGTTGTTGGCCTGGCTGCAGGGCGTGGTGATGGGGGTGGGGCAGCCGGGCGGGGAGCAGGAGGGCGAGGAGGTCAATGGTGGAGCACAAGAGCTGTTGGACTAGCTAGCTGCAGTAACAGCGGTAACACTCTGGGTTTGAGGGCAGGGGGATGGCTCCAGCAGGGCGAGAGCAAGACTGAAGGGTGTAGTAAGGAGGGGCTGCTGCATCAGCAGGAGTTGGTCTGGCTGGTGGGCGTGATGGGCAGGGGGGTGGCAGGAGGTGTAGCAGGATGGGGAGCAGGAGCAGCAGCGGGGTCGTGGGCGGAGCATGGAAGCAGCAATGTGTGTAGCACTGTAACTTCGTACGTGATAAGGAGCAGGGGCAGCTGTATAAACGGAACTGGGCAGGCTAGCAACAACAGGGACAGTTGAGGACTAAGCTAAGGAGCGGTGGGCGAACGGAGGGCCCAAAGGGGTGGCCGCATCAGCAGGTTCCGGGCCTGGCTGGCGAGTGCACGATTGCGAGCAGAGAACAGCAGAACGAGAGGAGGAGTAGGATTGGGGCCATGAGGTCGAGGGGCAGGCGATGTAGGGGACCTGAGGGGACGCAGGGGCTGAAGCAGGGCTGAAGCATGCTAGAGCGAGCATTGGGGAGCGTGGCCCCTTCACGCACACGCTTGTCCATGATGACATGTGCTGTTGGGCAAGTTGAGCTGCTGTGGTCACGCTGGGTCACGTGCACAGTATCAACAGCCCATGTAACCTGGTGCGACAAAGTGCCCAGTTCATCATTCAGCTCACGTGAGCCAGCGTCGGGTACACTCGCGGTGCTGTACCCTGCTGTACCTGGTGGTGTCCGGCTGAGAGTCGCCCTGCGTTGGTCGAGTGAGCTTGCCAAGACGGTACAAGCGTTACCCCTGAGCCAACAGCGACAGCCCTTGCACTTGCGCCGTTGGCGGGAGCCCTGCGCAGCAGTTACGCACTACGCATCGGCCTGCATGGGCGCCTGGCTCAGGGTGCAGGGCCGCAGCACGCACGTCACGAGATCATAGCATTGCATAGAGAGCATCCAGCGACATAGCGAGGGCAAATATATATTACTTGCTTGTCTTCCTCGTTGCATTTAACCTCCTTATGGTGTAGTTGGCTCCTGACCCAACTGGACCCGTAATTGGACCCATATAGGCTTGGTTCAATGAGGATGACCCGCAACCGAACTAGAATACAGGTGGGATGAGTTCAGTGGAGAGGCGCAAGGCTGTGACGTGCTCAGCAAATGGAGCTCTGTTCCGGGTTCGGTCATGCTTTGAGGACCTGGGCAACGGAACAGCGGACTAACAAGCAAGCAGATAAAAACAAAGTTCCTCTCATCTAATGAATGAGCACGCTATGCCTCGTGCTCTTGGACAAGGAGCCTAAAGGACGGATGTTTCCCCACAACCGCTGCGGGCGGGGCGGGCTCTATTGCGCTTGTCGCCACGAGGCAAAATCCTCCACTGGCCGAAAATACCCCATCTCATTGTCCAACTTATATCGCGTCGGTCTTGCAAGTTCGCTCCCCGGGCGACCAGCGACAACCAACACGCCTGCAACTGCATCACCCCCCCCCCCCTGAAGCCTTATTACAGCCCCTTATTGCACACCTAATCCTCCGCACCTTCCACGTCCACTGGCTGAACGCAGGCGCTTGTGTCACACCGGCAGGACTAGGACTAGGGGCCTGGCGGTTGTACAGCACCAGAACCCCAGCTACCTGCAGCTGCCCTTTACACAACCACTGCCGACCGACTCCGGCGACTAGAACCAGCTAGTTTTTCTCTCACCACCACCTCCGAATCCGACACCCCCGTGGCAGCTCTGCTCAGCGCCTGACACCCGCCGCCGGACCGTCACCAAGCGGCGAGCGGCCTCACCCACGTCCCCAGCTGGACCCGCTGTGCCCTGCACCTAGCCCAGTCAAGGACTCGCTGCCATGTTCTATGCGGCTCAGCTGGTGTCCAGGGATGGACCCCTGCAGGTGGGGTGATCAGTATCGCCTCCGGTAACTGGGTTCCGTCCACAGACGCAATGCGCATGCACCACCGCACACCATGTCACAGCTAGGGGTCCACGCCAGGGAAGGGTGTGCACGTATGGCCCAGGGGTGCAGCGCACGCGGTAAACCACGCGTGCCTGGGTCCCGGTGAGTGGCAAGCACTGCCGTCCGCTGCCCTGCCGCAAGTCCGAACCCCTGCCCACCCGCCGCAATTCAAACGCGGTTTGTCTTCGGCCCACACTCCCCGTGCTCGCTGTCCCAGGTGCTGTGGGTTGCCGCCACGCTGGACCGGCAGCTCAGCCGGCAGCTGGTGGACGGCACCGCCATCGCCGTGGTGGTGGACACCTTCCTGGACCCGGACGCGCCGGCAGGCATATTCAGCGGGGGAGCAGGAGGGGGAGCCAAGCAGCTGACAGGAGGAGGCAGGGGCGGGCAGCAGGTGAGCAGGCGTCGGGGCGTGCCGCCCTTGGCCTGCTTGTGTTGCGCCGAGGCACGCACGGGACTGTTGCAGTGAGGAAGATACCACACAGCAATACTGCACGCCGGCGTGCCCTGTGCACCACCTCTCCTGGCACCCCCGGCACCTTGATGCACTTGGGGCCGTTGGCATGCCTTGGCGGCTGCCTGCATAGCAACCCCTGGAAGCACATAAGTAGTCGCTGCTCAGTCCTATAGATGACCATTTGGCATCAGCATTGTCGCCCGACAATGGCTCCTGTTCCCTTGCACAGCGCCCCTCCGGCCCCGAGAGCGCCCCCCTGGCGCTGCGCCTCAGCGGGCAGCTACTGCTGGGCGTGTGCCGCATCTACAACCGCAAGGTGGTCTACCTCATGCAGGTGGGCCGGCCGCGTGTAGATGTCGTACCGGCATGCCGTACGCATCCCTGTACGGCATGCCGGGCAGATGTATGTCGTTGGCAGCGTCTACTGTGCTGTACGGCTCCCGCTTGCCGCGTGTCCGTTGTGCTTCGTGTGCTGCATGAGGCGTCGCCCACGCACACGTGCATGTTTGTGCGTCAGCGCTTGTGTACAGGGGACACACTGCACTTCCTTCACAAGCCGGGAGGGGCAGACATACAAGCTGAGAGGTTATTGGAGGGGTGTCTAGGGTGCACGTGATTCGTTGTGTCTTTCCCCAGGTTTGTGTGTGGACGCACCCTCTAACCCACCTTTTACAACGTGGCGAACCACCGCTGGAATGTAGGACTGCGAGCGAGCTCTGCTGCTGCTCCGCAACATCGATCCTGCCGAGGCCCCCCTGGCGTACGGCAGCGGGGACGAGCACCACGACGGCGACCTGGACGAGCAGGAGCTCAGCGAGCGAACCGCTGGCGAGCCCAGCGGCGGCCGCGTGCTGCGGCAGGCACGGGGCCAGCAGCAGGAGGGGGCGCAGGAGGAGGGGGAGGGCGCTGGCCGGCGGGGCAGGCGGCGAGTGGCGCGGCGGGGCGCGGCGGGAGAGGGGCAGGGGCAGGGGCTGCTGGACGCTGCCGGAGGCCCGCTGCTGCTGCCTGTGGATGAGGACGAGATGCTGCTGGCGGGTGGGTACGGGTGGGGGTACCGTTGGGCGTGGGGATGGGGTAGGTGTAGCGTATGCAGTTGCGTGGACAAAATCGTAAGTTAGCAAGCAGGTTCTAGTAGTATGTATGGGGTAGGTGTGGAGGGATTGCGCGGATGGGATTGAGGCTGGTGCGTTGCGTTTGGCGCCGTGCCCAGACGATTTGGAGCAGGCCTAGCCTGGGTGTGTGTGGCTGCATCGTGCATGCGGTGGAGCGGGTAAGGATGTGACCCACTTCTGCCTGCAGGATTGCCCTGGATGTGCCGGGAGAGTCCCGCACATACCTCTATTGATTGCATGTTGCTGCCGCTGGTGCTGCCTGCCGCTCACCGCAGGCGGCCGGGCCGGCAGGGCCCACGAGGGCGAGGCCGACGGGGAGGGGCCTGGCGGGGAGGGGCTCGCTGAGGAGGCGTTCGGCATGGACGTGGAGGGGCTGACGCACGCGGCGGGCCTGCACCACGGAGCGGTGCGCTGGGGCCGGGGCCGGCGGGGGCGGGGGCGGGGGCGGCGGGGTGGGGGTGGAGCGCCTGTTTTTGTCACGCGCAGCACCTGGGTCAGAATTTGCCGTCAGCCCCAACAGGAGCCTCAAACGTTGTTTGGATCATGGCTGCGCGCGTTGCCGCACCCAATGGGAGCTTTGGTCAGGGCGAACCGACATCTACTTGTGGTTCATAGCCTGCTGGACATCGGTACGGCATGCGTTTGTTCCAGGGATGTGTATACCGGCTTCGTCTGCAAAGCTCTCCCGAACTCGCATACGGTTGACACAGGCCTCCCTGATCGCCCCTTGGGCAACCCATACAATGCCCTACATTGCAGATCACGCCTTTTGCACTGCGGGCCGGTGGCGCTGGCGGCGGCGCGCCTCCATCCTCGCTGCGTCGGCTCCTGCCGGCGGCGCACGACGGGGCGGTGGCGGGCCGGGCGACCAGCGGCGAGGCGCCCGCCTCCCCCTGGGGCCAGGGCCAGGCGGCTGGGCTGGGCGCCCGGCAGGGGAGCGACGCGGGCGGCATGGAGGGGGGCTACGAGGACCTGGAGGTGCGTGGGGGGCAGACCTGGTGTCTGGGCACCGCAGTAGAGTTCCTGTGCTGGAGCACGTCATGGCTACTGTGTACTGACGGCTGCCGGGTGGCTCGACCGGGTGTGCTTGTGCGAGGAAGGCACGTCGCTTTGGGTGCAGGGGCAAGAGGGATGATGCATTTGCCGTGCAGGAAGTAAGCGTCTGGCATTTGGATACAACGTTACACTGGCCGGACGCTCCTTGAGCATGATAATGCGCGTGCTTTGCGGCCCCCCAGACCTTCGACCCCATTGAGCACGACCTCGATGAGGAGGAGCTGGAGCAGCTCAGGTGAGGCTGGTGCGTGCCTCCACGGCCCGCAGTACATCACGCACCGGGTGCCGCGCCTCACCCCTCCTGGCCGTGCCGTCTTCTCTGTTGTCTCGGTGTCGCCAGCTCGTAGTGCAACTGCAACCCTTCATACCCTTGCCTGTTGCTGGGCCCGTCCAGAGTTTTGTCGAGACCCGCACAAGAACGACGTGGCTTTCCGTCTCAGTCTGACTCGAGGTGCTCTTGCCCGTTACCCATCTACCACAGGCTGCCAAGCCAGGACCTCAGCGCGCTGCTGGCTGCTCCCGCGCCCGCCCCCGGCGTTGGCCCCAAAGAGGAGGCCGATGGCAAGGGTCCTGCCCGCGGGAGGGCCCGCAAGGGGCGGGCAGGCACCGCGGGGGAGGGGCAGGAGGGTGGGGCAGTGGAGGGGGAAGAAGACGAGCTGGATGACGGGGAGGACGAGGAGAGGAATGGCACCCAGGACGAGGATCTGCGGTTGCAACTGGTCGCCGAGGGAGACCCCATGGGGGTAGAGCGTACAGTGGAGACTGTGAATGTGGACGGTGGGGTGGGGCAGCAGCAGGAGCAGGAGTGGGACATGGGGCCGCCGGAGGAGCCGGGGTGGGATGTGGAGATGGAGGAGGCAGGGCCCGATGGGGCCAAGCACGGGCTGGAGGGGGAGGGGAAGGATGGGGAGGAGGATGGGGGCTTTGTGGCGAGCGGTGGCGGCGTGTCGTCGGACGTGCGGCCGATGCCGGGTACGGAGGAGTACGACACCCCTGGGGCTGTGCGCCGTACGGCGAGTACAGCAGGCGTCGGGAATGGTGACGGTGATGGAGGGCAGGAGGCGGAGGTTGGCGGGAATGCAGCAGCCGTGGACAGCGATGAGGGTGCGGCTGTGGAAGGGGAGGAGCTGTTGACGCCTCCGGAGGCCAACGGGAGGCAGCTGCGGCCGCGAACCAGGGCGGCGGCGGCGGCGGAGAGGGAGGAGGGCTCCCCTGAGCGCAGGAGGGCCAAGGCCAAGGATGCGGCGGCCACACCGTCGGCGCGGGCGCTGCAGCGGGCCAGGAGGGAGAGGGAGAAGGAGCAGCAGGCAAAGAAGAAGCGCGGTGGAAGCGGTGGGGGAGGCGCGGCGAAGGGCGTCACGGTGGACGACGAGGGGCCGGCAGGGAGCCTGGTGTCGCTCGGGGCCATGCGGGAGTGGCTGCAGGTGAGGGGGGGAGCGGGGTTGTCCTGGAAAAGGGGTGGAAGAGGTGAGGGGCACAGGGTGCATCATGGGGCGGGGTGCCGGTCGGGCAGTAAAACTGTGAAAGGCAGGAGAGTCCGCCTTAGTTCGTATGACGCGTTGAGGTCCTGAGCAACGTTGCAGGCCCTGTCAGTGGACTATACGCTGTGACTGCTTCGTCATGGCAGTTCATGTCACCTGGGAACCTCGCCCCGCGCTGCCCGGCCCTCCTCCAGGACCGAGAGCCCACCATGAGCGCAGCCCGCCGCGCTGCCGCACGACTCCGCCGTACGTTGCCCTCTGCCACGGCCGCCGCCACAGCGCTGCTTGCCTCCCTCCTGCCCCTGGACACCACCAGCAGCTCCACCACCCATGACGACACTCAGCTCGACCGCTGGAACCTCGCGCACCAGCAAGCTAGTCAGCGCGTTGCTTCCAAGGCCTCGACACGTGCGTCCGTGGAGGTGTGCGGCGCGTGGCCAGCTGCACTGGCGGACGCGTCGGGGCAGTGCAGCAGCATGCTGCAGCAGCAGCAGCAGCACGCGGCGACCAGGGGGGCAAGCCCAGCGACAGATGGCCACAAGCAGCAGCAGTGGATGAGGCTCGCAACGCTGGAGTCGCTGCCTTTCCTGCCCCAAGGCCTGCCGGCACGTGTCGGAGGCGACGGGCCCGAGGCCGGGGGATGTCCCCTGCGCCAGCTGGCTGCCTACGTGGCGTGGTGCGCCGCACAGCAGCGCCGCAGGGCGCAGCCGTCGGGCCCCGCCGCCGAGGGCGGGGGGGCGGCTGCGGCAGGGGAGGTCCCCTCGGGCTGCACCCTGCTGCCGTACGCCGTGTTCGTACAGCGGCTGCAGGACGGCACGCTGGAGCCCCCGGGGACGGACTCACGGACCGTAGACCGTGCGGGGACGGGTGCGAAGGCCGCAGGTCAAAAGGGCCAACAGCAGGAGCAGCAGCAGCAGGCAGCTGGCGAGGGTGGTGACGCTGGGGCTGGGGAGGGAGGCCAGGGGTGGCAGCAGTCCGCGGCGGCGGCGGCGGCGGTCCCTTCTGTGTCGGGACTCTTTTCAGGAGGCGGTGGTGGGACACCCGGTGGTACCGCCACCGCCTCCTCCGGCCGTGCTGGCGGTAGCTTCGGCGGCGGCGGCGGTGTGGATGACCTGGCGGACAGCGGCCACGGCGGCGCTCGTGTGGCCGACGATGGGGAGCAGGAGGAGGCGTCTCAGGACCTGGTGGACGTGCGGCGGCAGCTGGACCTGGGCAGCCAGCAGCTCATGGCTATGGGCATGTACCTGCAGGGGGAGCTGGGCGCTAATACACAGGGGCACGAGGAGGGCATGGACGTGGACGGTGACTTGGGCGTGGACGGCAACGTGGACGGGATGCAGCAGTCGGAGGGGCTGCAGCACTCCGAGGAGCTGGTGTCGCAGCGCAGCGAGCGGTTGCTGGTAGAGGACGAGGGCGAGGAGGAGGAGGAGGTGGAGTACGGGGGCGAGGGAGAGGAGGTGGAGGAAGGTGGGTTTGGGGGCGTGAGGGGAAGGCGGTGCGGTGCGGTGCGGAGCGGGCTAGGGTTGAGCGCAGTTGTCACTAGGCCCGTTGGGAACACGTAAAGTACATGTGACGCCCAGCGCTCCTAGCTGCCGGCATGTTGTGTGCGTTACTACCACGCAGTGGCCTGTGCTCCAGTTGGGCGCCGTGAAGTGGGGAGTGTGCGGCGCTTTTTGCAACACTTCGTGCTCATGCTCATTCTGCACACTGCCGCTGCAGAGCTGTTCCTGGAGGACCCCGACCACCACGCCCAAGGCCCGGCGGCCCGGCGGCGGGGCCCAGACGACGGCTTCACGGCGCGCACACAGGCTGTGCTGCGTCAGCTGCAGGTGCGCCGGGTGTGCATGGGTTGCCCAGGGGTGGTCGAGCTGCGGGTGGGGTCGGCAAGGGAGACTTCCGGTTGTGGTGCGCGAGGTTGCCCTGCGGGCGAGCCTGGGCCATGCGCTCCTGCTAGTTTGCACCCTAGGCCTGGCATGAGCAGCTATAGACGATATGCTGAGACGGTATGCCCCGTCCACCCCTGGGTACCCCTACCCCCATACAGGAGCTGGCCCTGGTGGCGCAAGGCCGGGACCGCAGCCGCTCCAAGCGGCGGAAGCTGTCGGAGCTGCCACCGGGGGAGCCCCTCAAGGTGGGAGGCCACACGTGTCCGCGCTTGTATGAGTAAGGCCCAGCTGTTGTTCCCGCTGCCCTCACCTGCTGCGGCTGCTGGCTTGCTGCGGCCTCGTGCCTCACAACCTTTATTCTGCCACCCTTCGTACCGCAATGACTGCATGATGTAGCGCCCAACCGTTCCTGCCTGACACATGACACGTGTCGGTGCTGTACACGCGCAGGTCACCTCTGCCAGCGAGCTGCTGGCCGCCGTTGCCGACATGGCGGACCCCGCCGCCGCGCGCCGCCGCGAAAAGGATGCGAAGGCAGCAGCGGGCCGGCAGCAGCAGGACACCTCCGCATCACCATCTTTGCACGCTGCTGCCAACGCGAACGGTGAACGGTCTGCGGTCAGCCGCCTTGCAGCTGCGCGCACCTTCTACGACCTGCTGGTGCTGTCCAACCGCGGGTACATCACGCTGTGCAAGGGGGGCCCCCCAACGACCCATGGGTCAGCGGCGGGGGCGGGAGCAGGGGGCAGCAAGGAGGGCGGGAAGCGGCGGGGCAAGGGCAAGGGGGAGGACTCGCGGGACGGTGAGGAGGGCAAGGCTGGAGGGGCGGGGGCGGGGGCGGGGCAGGAGCAGGTGGATGGGGAGGAGCTGTATGTGGTTGCTAGGGCGCGGTTGACGGAGGTGGTGGTGCGGGGAGGAGGGGAGGGGCGCAAGGGGAGCAACGAGGCTGGGGGCGCGAGGACCGTGAACGTAGTGGCCAGGGCGGGGCCGGCGGCGTAGCTGCAGGCGAGGGAGGCGGCAGGGCATGCGTTGGGCAGCGGAACGACCAGGTGATTGTGCTGTCAGGGGCATGCTAGCTTTCGTTCCATCTGTGGAGACAAGAGAAGGACTGTTAGGCAACTGAAGTTCTGCAGAGCTATGGAGACACCACGTCGAAGGCTCCGTGCATTTGCACCGAGCCACAGTGACACGAGGGTGCGGGGGTGAGTCCTCTACAACAGCTGTCATCTCCATATACGCGAGTACTGTCTGGGTTGCGGAGCATGGGGCCGTTGGATTATTGGAAGTTGCGCACGAATAGTTGACCCTGAGGGCGATGTGGACCTCGTGTGCGGTAATGCGGACTCTATGCACTGTTGCGCCTGAACGGCTTGCAAATTGCTTATTTCTGCTGAACGGTTGACAAAGTGTAGTGTACTGTATTGGTGAGTTGGGGACTTTGGGTTGGATCATTACGGTATTGAGGGCTCGGGCAGGGCTTTGCAGTCCTTGCACGCAACAGGACTTCAGGTTTGCAAAACCCACATTACAATTGATGCTGTTGGCTCCTATCCGAGGGGTGTGAAACCCTGTGTCCCTGATGGCCAGGACCAGCCCTTCCCGATGGAAGGGGACAAAACTGTAAAACCGTACGTACATGTTGAAAAGCTCTAGAATATGAAGTCTTCTTTCCGCTAACACTGCGTGCCTGGTCGAGCCCTATTCCCGGAGCAAACTGCCCTCCCTGGAGGGCAGTTCCCGGAGCAAACTGCCCTCCCTGGAGGGCAGTGCGGAGGGA
>VFQN01002769.1_pt1 | contig 26278 bp, 24 predicted proteins | sample 3512371 | NCBI WGS metagenome assembly VFQN01 (sample SAMN10412370, study PRJNA504923) | tailings metagenome | isolation source: Replicate 2 from Balatoc abandoned mine | place: Philippines: Itogon, Benguet | collected 2017-08-28 | reverse complement strand
CAAGGCTCTTTTTTTTGTGCAATGTGCAATGCGAAATGTGAGACGTGAAATGTGAGAAGAACTACGACAACTGTTTCTATCTTGCGCTTAACCTCTTTCTTCCAATCCTCTTTCTTCCATCTTCCATTCCTCCATCTTCCATGCCTCCCTGCCTCCTTTGTATCCTTTCCAAGACAACGTTTATACAGGTTTAATGGTCAGATTGAAAAGCCTTTTATGAAACTTCTGACCTTTTATGTTAGTGTAATGCTCATCTTAATTGCCTGCTCCAAAAACAACGACGACCCTTCTAAAACTATTTCTGGAAGGTATACTGGCACGTTCAAACGCTATAACACCAGCGTCGATAAAACTGCCCAGGTCTCCATCGATTTTAATAAGAATAATTGGAACGGCTCCAGTGATATTCCTACCTATCCGGCTTTATACACGGGAACTTTTACGGTAGAGAATAACAATGAAACCATCAATTTCAAAAACAAGGCAGGATGGACAGCAGATTTCGACTGGACCTATATTCTTGACGGAAAATTTATACTTCACAAAAACAATGACAGCCTCGTCTTTACCAAAAGTTATGGCAACGGAGCAGTGGATGTATATAAACTGGCAAAAGAAAATTAGGCGATTATTCTTCTATGAACAGACAAAAAATGGCCTGGCTACTGCCAGGCCATTAGCTTTATTGACTTGTTTGCCTTGATTAATAATCACGACCACCACCGCCATAGCCACCACGGCTTCCGCCGCCATAGCCACCGCCACCGCCACGGTTGCCACCGCCGCCATAGCCACCACGGCTGCCACCGCCGCCGCCGTAACCACCACGGCCGCCACCGCCACCGAAGCTTTTCTTTTTGAATCCGCCGCCACCGCCAGATCCGCCTTCACGGGGTTGTGACTCATTAACTACAATACTACGGCCCATAACTTCGGTACCGTGTAATGCAGTAATAGCAGCGTTTCCAGCTTCTGCATCGCTCATTTCAACAAATCCAAATCCTTTTGAACGGTTGTTGTTGAATTTGTCTGTAACGATTTTGGCAGAAACAACTTCTCCGTAAGGAGCAAACATTTCTAAAAGATCCTGCTCAGTTAAATCCCAACTGAGGTTGCCAACGTAAATGTTCATTTTCTAAATTTTTTGAACGAGTGAATAAAACCATAATGAAGCACAGTGTTGCAAAAAAGCCAGAAAATCATTTACTTGGAAACGCTCTGGGAAGTCTGAAACTGTAAAGATCATTAAGGAACCAAAACGAAGGTAATAAAATTGTGGAAAAACATACAAAATATCTAAATATAAAAAAAGGCGAATTCTCCGGTTTAATCCATCGAATCGCCTTTTTTAGCTTTTTTGGAATATATTATTCTGCAACTACCTCAAAATCAAGCTCAGTTGTGATTCCGTTACCGAAATCTACACTTGCTTTATATTGACCCAGTTCCTTCACATCATCCGGGATAGAAATTTTCCGACGGTCAATTTCATACCCTTTCTGCTCGCGAATAGCACGGGAAATCTGTAACGCTGTAATGCTACCGAAGATCTTGCCACTTGTACCAGTCTTGGCGCCCAGTTTAATGGCTCCTTCCTGCAGTTTGGCAATTACCTGGTTGATTTCAGCCAGCATTTTCTCTTCCTTTTTCTTCTGTACTTTCAACTTTTCATTCAGCTGCTTCAGGTTAGAAGGAGAAGCTTCTACCGCGAATTTCTGTGGAATCAGGTAATTCCGGGCATATCCGTTCTTCACTGTTACCAGTTCGTTCGCACCACCCAGATTATCTACATCCTGAATTAAAATTACTTGCATTTTGTTCTTTTTTTAGTACCCCAAAGAGCCCAATCAAATCTGTTTAAATCTGATTCAGACTGTCTCCGATTTCGCTGACGCTAAAGCGGATTAGGGATTGGTTACTAGATATAGTTTTGCTTATTTCAGCAAATCTGTTACATAGGGCAGAATTGCCATCTGACGCGCCTTTTTAACAGCCTCAGATACTTTCCGCTGGAACTTCAGACTGTTCCCGGTAATACGGCGAGGTAACATTTTACCCTGCTCATTCAGGAACTTTTTCAGGAATTCAGCATCCTTGTAATCCACATATTTAATACCGTACTTCTTGAAACGACAGAATTTCTTCGCACGCTTCTCGGTCTTAATCGCGGTCAGGTATTTGATTTCATTCTTTGCCATGATTAAGCCTCCACTTTTTCAGTTCCGGTTGGTACGCCACTTCTCTTTTTATTATTATACTCAACGGCGTATTTGTCGAGTACAGTAAACATGTGACGAAGAACGTTGTCGTCACGCAACAGCTGAATCTTCAGCTTCTCATTGAAGTCGGATGGCGCCTTGTACTCCATTACCCAGTATAAACCAGTGGTTTTTTTCTGGATAGGATACGCCAGTGATTTTAATCCCCAGGGATTGGAATTTACCAACTCGCCACCGTTTGCGGTAACCAGGTCGATAAATTTCTTCTGAGCAGCTTTGTAGTCTTCCTCACTCAGAACAGGGGTAAAAATCACCATCAATTCGTAATTGTTCATGATCCCTGATTTGTTAAATAAAAAAATTAATTGGGCTGCAAAGGTAAGAGCTTTCTGTCATATGACCATGAATAGCCGGGTCTTTTTACTAGAATGGATAACCTATCGCAATATTAAGGATCAAATTTTCCCGCCTCCAGGCAGGCTGACTCCATTCTACCTGGTTTAGTACCCATTTTTCACCATCCGGAAGCCAGGGTTTCCGTAGAGGAATCGCCAGATCTGCCCTGATCACAAGGATGGAAGCGTCTACCCGGAGGCCAAGTCCGGCACCTACCGCCATATCATTCATAAACCGGCTTCCTGGCCAGGCTGCTCCTGGCTTTTCAGGATTCTCCCGCTGTAGCCAGATATTGCCCGCATCCGCAAAGATCGCTCCTTTCAGTACACTGAATATTTTAAAACGCCACTCTGTATTGAATTCCAGCTTGATGTCACCTGCCTCACTGGCTGCAAAGGTACTTGTCTCTGAACGATAGGAGCCCGGACCCAGGGTCCTTGCCCGAAAAGCCCTTAAACTGTTACTGCCCCCGGTCATATATTGTTTCACAAAGGGCAGCGTACGATTGTTTCCATACGAAAAACCTGTACCAGCCAGCAATCGGTTTACCCATTGACTCTCTTTTCCCAGTTTCCAGTAATGCCGGATCTCTCCGGTTAGACGCACATATTGTGCAAATGGCTGATAGCCGATGTTTTTTTGCCCCTGGCTATTTGCCGGAATGATAAGTCCCAATAAATTTCCGGCTGCATCCAGGTTACCCTGCAAAAACAGACTATGAATCCTTTTTTTATTGACGTTATTATAGGTGATGGTATAATTGCTTCCGATAATAAACTGCTTGTCTATTGACTGCCTTAATGCAGGATCCCTATCCAGGATTTCCTGAAACTCCGGCGATATCCTTGAAGGCAATACATAGGAGATCGACACCGGTACCAGCAAATGATCCGTCAATTGCCCTGTTTTCCATTGATAAGCCTGTTGAATCGTGAAGGAGTTCAGGTTGTATAAACCAGGCCTGCTCAACAATTCATAGCCCGCACTTAACCTGGTTCGTGGAATAAAAGCATTGCTTGTCCGGATCTTCCAAAAGGGAACGATTATTCCGGGAAGATTAAAAGCGACTTCTCCTGTTAAGCTATATCCCCTGGTATTTGCCTGATCCACCCGGTTACCTCCAACCTGCCATTCAAATCCTCCAGCGAGTTTTACTTCCAGGCGGTTGGCTCTTTTCAGCCAATTTCTGTTCAGGGATGTAATAGTGATTTGTGAACCTACAAAATTGTTCGACTTACTATTGCCGTTCAATTCAACCTGCAAACTTCTTCTTGGAGTAGGTGTCATGAAAAAACGGGCATTCAGCCGGTTGCTGTCGGCTGCCTCCATTTCCGTTTTTACAAACTTATAGGTACCCAGGCTCATCAAACGCTCAAGCGTTCGTTCATGTGCCCGAAACCGGTATAGACTATCTTCTTTCAGTAATACGTACCGGCTGAATATTTTTGGGAGAAACAGATTGTGAATATCCTTAACCCGGTAGGGACCAAGGTCTTCTGCCTCTTTATTTCGAACCAGGCTGTCTTCCGAAAGATTATAGGTTGGAAAAAGTGTGATGCTTCCCATTCGGTAAGCAGTTTTCACATTTGCTGGAATAGAATCCTTCAATCGGACATACAATACCACCTCGCCATTGTAATTGCTGTCAACCTCGACCAGGAGATGATCCGGATTGAAATAATAAAAGCCCCGCTGGCGTACATAATTGCTGATTCTTTCCCGTTCATTCTTGATTTGCTCCAAATTGTAAAACCGCCCTGGTATTAACCTGCTGTTATCAGTGCTTCTTTGTATCTGTTTTCCGAGTCTGGAACTATCCAGTTCCATTTTTACTTCCCTTATTCTGTACCTGGTGCCGGCAGTAACGGCATACTCGATTTTTGCTTTCTTTTTACCGGTTGGTTTGGTTTCATAACCGGTGGAAGCCTGCAAAAAGCCTAGGTCTTCAATATGACTTGTCAATACATCAGCAGAATAGGAGGGCTTAGCTTTACTTAACAATACCGGAGGTTCCCCCCATTTATTTCTTAATAAGTGATTGAGCCCTTTTCCGGTCGGCTTATTTCCAAGATTATATAACCATAACCGAATCGGCATCCCCAAAAATTTGCGATTTGGACTCGGCCTGCTTAAGGAAAGCAGTGTCTCTCCCAACTCCTTATGCCGACCAGGTTTTTTCTCCTCCCATTTAACCTCCGCACCAAGGTAGAGTCTATCTCCTTCCGGCACGGTGCGGGTTGTACTGCATCCTGTTGACAACCAAAAGCTCAGGAGCAGCCAGATGATCCATCTATTTTTCTGAATTGCGTGCATTCTCCTGCTGCTTTTTTGCTTTTTCAAATATCTGTCTGAAATGATCGAAGTCCATTACCAGTATAAAAGACACCCCTGTTTCAATGATCTGTCCCAGTAGTATGGCATCTGTCTGATTTCGCTGATATGCTCTGATCCGGTACCGGCCATCTCTGCTCAATTTGTATTCGATCAGTACATCCCCAATTAGTTGTGCGCCATTCGTGGGTGCATTTCCCAATAATCCAATATTTGAACCAACGGAGACGGTTAACCGATTATTGAATAGCGATTTGCTGGCTCCTACACTCAGGACAGTTGATTCCTGCCGACTTCCACTCATATAATCCTCCCTGGTTTCCAGGTCGAAGTTCAGATCGATTCCACTAATCAGGTTGCCGGCCAATGTATTCAGTTGCTGGGATAGAATCTTGCTTACACTCTGTTTTGCAGCAAGCCCAATGCCTCCGCCACTTCTGTTCTCCAGGCTTTGAAGCGGATTTTCCGAAAGGAAGGTTTGTAATACCAGCAATGCCATTACCTGCTTGGTAAGCTCAGATTCGTTGTTGTTGATCTGCTTAAGTCGCGTATATACGGCACCGTTAAAGAAATTCCGGTCTTTTTCCGGCATGTCGAGTTCGAAACTGATATCCGGTTTCATCAGCTCATCACGAATATTCATGTAAACATCTACTGGTACTTTTTGCCTGAGGCTTGTCAGTTCTGCTCTTGTCCCACTGCTCTGGTCCCGGATCAGATCTATTGCGGGCGCATCAACCTGGTATTTTGCGCGAATATTGATAGCAGCTTCAAGCGGATCACCATTCCAGGTTATTGTGCTTCCTTTTTCAATAACAAAACTTCGTTTGATTAACTGGTTGAGCGACATTTCATATTTGCCTCCCTCAATTTCATATACACCGGTAATGCCTATTCGATTTCCCTGTTCAATCTTTACATTCAAACTGGTACGGCCTTTTACCTCAAGAAAATCTCCATTGTAGGGATCTATTACAATAGTTAATGTGGATGCTGGTGTCAATTCAATATCTCCTGAAAACTCAATCCCGCTAAATTGCGTGGCAGGGCTTTTTTTCTTAACACTTTGGATAAGCAATGTCGAATCAGTCGGATTTTGCCGGTTTACAAATTCGATAACACCTTCCCGGTTGGCAATACCAGGTTCCTCATCCGGCACAACAAATCCGATTGCTGATTTGTCTACCAGTTTCAATTGCATATCAACTTTGGGCAGTGACAGATCACCTTTGATAGCGATGGTACTATTGATTCTGGCAGGCCCCCATATCATTTGTTCTTCTGAACTTTTTGGTCCCAATACCAAAAAATTACGCGCATCTACTCCCAGGTCAAAGCCTGGATTCAGCAGGTTTTCCAAGCTGATGGCACCATCCATTATCGCTTTCCCTCCTGTTGTATCGGTAAGTGTGAATTGGTTTAATAACAGGTTCCGGTTGGCAAATCTCAGCTCCTGCTGATCAATCTCTAAAGGATTATTGAGGTAAGAAACACGTAATTTTCCTTTGTGAAACACCAGTGAACCATTGATATCCGGATTGGTGAGTTCACCAGTAATATCCAGATTGCCTGTAATGGCACCACTCATATTGGTGGTTGCTCCAGCTGTGAATGGTTCAGCGCTTGCCAATTGCAAACTGTCAAATCGAATGGTTGCATTTATACGATCAGCATAATTGCCTTCCATTTTTACATTGTTTCCATATCCTTCCAGGGTAGCAAGTACGCCTATGCTGGCGCCTTCTTTTGTCAACTCAGTGTTTAAGTTGCCAACTTGTTTTCCGAAAAGCCGAAGATTATCCACAGATACAGTTCCCGCAATCGAGGAGTCTGTTACAGTTTGATTTAATCGCAACCTGGCATTGATCGTTCCCTCTGCCAGCGTTGTGTCTTTGGAAATAAAAGCACTGATCGTTTGTGCTTCAAAATCCTTGATCAATAACTGATAAGCTACGTTTTTAAAACTATCCAGCCGGATATGCTCCAGCTTAACCGATTGACTATCGGACCGAATTTCAAATGCGGCGTCCCATAGCTGCCCTTTTCTGAAAACAATGGCTGAGTCTGCAACTGTTGTAAAACGCTCTTTGTTTAATACAATTTCCGGATCCAAACCAAGACTCCAGTCACGCAGCGATGGTCCCTGCCAGTTGCCTCCTACCCGATAGGATGGTTTTTTTTCGGCATCATCTACTGCCAATAACCAGTTGATATTTCCGGGTTTCCCTTTTGCTGTTACGGTCATATTATAAACAGGAAAAGCAGGATGTTCTATCTGTGCAACCTGGATGGAAGTATTAATTGTATCCTCATCAAAAAGTAATTTCAGCCTAAAACTGTCAGCGATCGCCGTGGTATATCTGAATTGAGGATGGACTGCTTCCAGGTAAAGCATGCTGCTATCTGTGTTCATACTGCCTTCCAGCGTTAATGGTTGCCTGATTTGCAGATCAGGCAGAAGCTTTTCCATGGAGCGGGGCAGCAACAGCGATGCAGTAAGCCGGGCTGATTGATATGCCATGGAATCGGATTTTGCTATAACGAAACTGTCAGCAGGATTTAACTGCCTTTCGATGATATTGCTGACAGCAGTTGCAAGTTGAGTATAATCATAATTCCCATCCAGGGTTATGAAGCCAATTGGGCCTTCCAATTTTATATGCTGACTATCCAAATCTGCTCGGGCCAGTATAGCAAGGCTGTCAAGCTGTATCAGATCCTGATCATTCGCATATTGAACATGATGAATAAATACAGTTCCTTCCAGCTTGCGCGGTCTTGTATCTTTCAGATCCAGATCGATTTCACCCTTTACAATAAACGGACCGGTACTTAAACCAACAGCCTGCAAATCGGCGCGATTTATAGTTAGTTTGCCATTCAGGGAAGGATATCCATCGGTGAGCACACCAGTCAGTTCAACCTGGGTTTGAAGATTGGTATCCAGGCTGTTTATATAAGCGGTATACTGTTGGTGATTCAGACTCCCGGTTATATCAATCTGTTGATAGTTGTACCCTTTAAAGCTTGCTTCCTGAATCCGGATAGCAGCTTCACCGTTCATGGTTTCCGGATCCAATCCCTGGCCCTTTACTTTCCCGGCTGCTACAATCAACCCAAGGGAGGTATCCCGAATCCATTGGCCAACATTCATATTGAGTTCCTGAAGATCCAGTTCATAGCGGGCAGTGGATGTTTGTTTGATCCCGTTAACCCAACCCTGAAATCGAATCAACCCATAACTTGAATTCAGTGTAAGCGCAGCATTCGCAATATTCATGTTTCCTGAAAGCCTGCCGCGCAAATCAATTCGTTCGGGTAATTCAAGGTTAGCAGGGAGCAGACTTTCAGATATCCAGGAACTGATAGCTGATTTTCCGGTTTCAATCGAGAGGTTGGAAAGCTCGGCACCGAATTTATCCGGAACCGTAAGTGAGCGAACTATCCCGGAAAGATGAATGTCGTTGCCAGCGTTATCCTGCAAATGAAAAGCCTGAAGCCGGAGTGCGGTTAAATTACCGGATACCTGACCGTTGAGCCGGATTTCTTTATTCCACCACTTTCTAAAATTGGTATCCTGTTTCAGTTCTGGCACAAAAAACAATACTTCGCTGAGCGCAAGCCTGGATGCAGTGAGTTGCGCCTGAATACCAATCTGATCTGTTATGATTTTTCCTTGTTGGTTGGATGGAAAATAGAGTTCAAGGGAATTGGATAACTGGCTCGAGCCCGTTTTGATTGCATAATCGGTTAAGGATAACCGTTGGTTTTCATAGGCAAGTTTTCCGGAAGCCTGCTCCAGCCTGAAACCAGATTTTTCTTTTGCTGACAAATGATCAAGTTCAGCCGTTAATTTATTTTCTTTCCAGTTGATGTTGGTTATATTGGTTTGTATGGCAGATAGTCCGAGATAATTAAAATCGATGGAACTGGAGTAGGGGCTTCTTTTCTCTTCCAGATTTTGCATGCCAAATGCACCACCTTTCAGATCAATAGATTGAAGGTTTACTACCAGGGGCTGGGATGCTTCAGTCATTCCGTCCAGGGTATCAAGTCCTTTTTGCCGAATGAGATATCCTTTGGGGGATTGTAGTTTAATATTTCCAGACAGATACCTGTTAGCCCCCACATTTGCATTCAACAATTCGATCCGGCCCTGCTCCAGTTGCCAGCCTGTATGAATACCACTGCCTTCATCCCGGTAGGCAAAACAGATGTCATCCAGTTGAATAAGTTTCCCCTTTATTAATAATGAAAGCGGATTGCTTGCAATTGTATCAACAGGTTTATCAACTGGATCTTTTCTCCGGTACTCTTGAGCATAAAAGCCATTCAATCCGGTGATGCGTAAATCATTGAAATCATAGCTCCCGCCTGAAACATCCGTTTCTTTAAATCGCCAGCTCAGGTTTTTCAGTACAAGGGCTGCATGCATTCCGGAAGTTTGATCATCATACTGGAGCCTGATGTTATTGAATTCTATCCTTCCCAGGGAAATTTTCATGGCCTTACCAGCCGGTTGTTCTGTCTGGGTGGTATCCTTGCCGGAAGGCTGAAATCCGTCCAGCAGAAATTGGTAATTGAGTTGATCATTGCTGAGTGTATAAACCCTGGCAGTAAGCTCTTTCCATTCCAGTGCATGAACTACTACAGTATTTGAAAAAAGCGGAAGGAGTGCAAAATGTACGGAAAGGTCGCCGCTGTGTAAAAGCACCTTGTTTTGTTGATCAAATAGGGTCAGGCCTTCAACAGACACCCGGTTAAATCCGTCCAGCCGGATGCGCTGAAGCTCTACCCGGGTCTGAAATTTGTCTTCCAGGATCGATTTGGCTTTACGGGTCAGCAATTGCTGGCCCCAATCTGACTGAATAAAAAGCAGAAGTGATAAAACCAATAAAAGCAACGCCAAAAGGATCCGCATAAGAATGCGAAGCCAGCGTGGGCTGCGTTTGGGATAAAGTCGAATCACTTTCAATGGGTTCTGCCTGGTTGTACTTAAAAAACCATACCGAAGCTACTTAGAAAAGGCTTTCAGGCTGACAGGTAGTGCACCAATTCTGCCAAATTTGCTGATTCTGGTGCTAAATAACGCCATGGCACCCGATTTGAGCAGGGGCTTCCTGAAACCAACGTAAATAATCAGTATGCAAAAAGGTAATATCAGGGTACAAACGGAGAATATTTTCCCCATTATCAAGAAGTTTCTATATAGTGAACATGATATTTTTTTGCGGGAATTGATCAGTAACGCGGTGGATGCCACCCAGAAATTAAAAACACTTTCGTCTATTGGTGAAGCCAAGGGGGAATTGGGCGACCTGTCTGTTACGGTGGCAATTGATAAGGATGCAAGGACCCTGACCATTTCTGACAAGGGGGTAGGTATGACTGCCGAGGAAGTGGATAAATACATCAACCAGGTGGCATTTTCCGGTGCCGAAGAGTTTTTGAATAAATACAAGGGCCAGAATGAAAACAATATCATCGGGCATTTTGGGCTTGGCTTTTACTCCTCCTTCATGGTAAGTGACAAAGTCGAAATCCTCACGAAAAGTTTTAAAGAGGCTCCGGCGGTTCGATGGGAGTGTGATGGAAGTCCGGAGTATCAACTGGAAGAAGCTGCAAAAGAGGCAAGGGGAACAGACATCATTTTACACATCAACGAAGAAAGCCAGGAATTTCTGGAGGCGGACAGGATCAAAACTGTTTTGAAAAGATTCTGTCGTTTCCTGCCTGTTCCGATTTTTTTTGAAGGGGAGCAGATTAATAATCCGGTTCCGGCCTGGACCAGGAAACCATCTGAATTGACTACGGAGGATTATCAGTCCTTTTACAAGGAGTTGTATCCCTTTAATGAGCCTCCCTTATTCTGGATTCATCTGAATGTGGACTATCCGTTTAATCTCACCGGAATTTTATATTTCCCGAAAATCAAGCAGAGCTATGAGATTCAGAAAGATAAAATTCAGCTCTACAGTAACCAGGTATTCGTCACAGACGAAGTAAAAGATATTGTTCCGGAATTTCTGATGCTGTTGCAGGGTGTGATTGACAGTCCGGATATCCCGTTAAACGTTAGCCGGAGTTATTTGCAGGGTGATCCTAATGTAAAGAAGATCAATAACCATATTACAAAGAAAGTAGCTGACAAGCTCGAGGAAATTTTCAAGACAGATCGGGCGGAATTTGAATCCAAATGGGAGAGCCTGGGGTTGTTTGTGAAGTATGGTATGATGACAGATGATAAATTCCTGGAAAAAGCGGAGAAGTTTCATATCATGCAGGATGCCCGTGAATCTAAATTTTACACGCTTGAGGAATATAAAACAGCGGCTGCAACACTGCAGAAAAACAAAGACGGGAAACTGGTTATATTGTATGCAACCGATCCCGTGCAGCAGGATGCTTATATAAAAGCGGCTACAGATAAGGGTTATCTTGTTGTGAAACTGGAAACAATTGTGGATGCTGCCTTTATCAATCAGATGGAAATGAAATGGAGTGATGTTCAGTTTACCCGGGTAGATGCTGACATTACAGACAACCTGATTGACAAGCAGGAAGACAGTTCCACTGTTTTAAGCAAAGAGCAGGAAGAACGTTTAAAGAAATTATTTGAGCAGCAGCCCTCGGGTTTACATCTGACAGTAGAGGTGAAAGGACTGAGTCCGGAAACTGCACCGGTTCTGGCAACCCGACCGGAGTTCATGCGCAGGATGAAGGATATGTCTGCGATCAGCGGACCGATGGGAAGCTTTTATGCCAATATGCCGGATGAAGTAACACTGACTGTAAATGGTAACCACCCGATATACCAGCAAATTCTTTCGGTAGGAGATGAACAGAAGCAGGAAAAGCTAACAAGGAATCTGGCAGACCTGGCACTTCTTTCACAGGGCTTGTTGAAAGGTAGCAACCTGACATCCTTTATTGAGCGGAGTGTGGATTTGATGAAGCAATAAAATTTTAATCATTCGCTGCAGCCCGGAGATCCATAATCCGGAGCTGCAGGTGTTTGGATCCGTTCCATTCATTTTCATCCAGGGTGAATACGATATCGACTGGCTGATCATGCTGTAACAAAGAGAATTTTTCAGCCATTCCGAAGCCGATTCCATTAAAGAGAATATTATCCTGAACAACACAGAATTTAATGTGCTGGTCCTTAACAATTTTGGACCAGCCATTATCTTTTACATCCCTGGCAATAAAAATGGGGCGGCTGTTATCCGGGCCGAAGGGCTCCATTTGTCTTAGAATATTATAGAAAGCGGGTTTTAGATCAGCGAGTCGAACTTCCGCATCGATCACAATTTCCGGAACCAATTGTTCTTCCAGGATGGTGGCAGAAACGATGGCCTCAAATTTTTCCCGGAAAGCCGGCACCTGTTCTGGCAGCAAAGTCATGCCCGCAGCAGCAAAATGACCGCCATATCCTATCAGGTGTTCTCTGCAGGCATGAATGGCTTCATAAAGATTGAAACCTGCAACAGATCGCGCGCTGCCGGCTACGATATTTCCACTTTGTGTTAGAACAATGGTAGGTCGGTAATACCGGTCAATCAATCTGGAAGCAACAATTCCGACTACGCCCTTATGCCAGTGCGGTTGATAAACCACCGTGGATTTTCTGGTAGCCTGTTCCAGGTCTTTTTCAATCATTTCAAGCGCCTCAACGGTTATAGAGAGATCTGCTTCCTTACGATCATCATTATGCGAATGCAGGAGTTCGGCGAGGCCGGCTGATTTAACCGGGTCTTTTTCAATAAAGAGCTGAACAGCGATGCTGGCATCATCCATTCTTCCCGCTGCATTTACCCGGGGAGCAATCACAAAGATGAGGTTGTTGATAGTCAGTTGCTGGTGTTCCAGTTTGGATAACTGAATAAGAGCTTTGATGCCTGGGGAGGGGTGTTCGTTGACACGCTTTAATCCGTAGTAGGCAAGCACTCTGTTCTCGCCAGTTATGGGGACAATATCTGCAGCGATGGCGGTAACTACCAGGTCCAGGTATCTCAGGTAATATTCATCCGGCATCTGCATGTGTTTGCAGAGGGCTGTTATAAGTTTGAAGCCAACCCCACAACCACACAATTCTTTATAGGGATAAGGGCAATCACTTTGTTTGGGATTGAGGATGGCTACTGCCGGGGGCAGTTCTGCATCCGGCATATGGTGATCGCAAACAATGAAATCAATCCCTTTCTCTTTCGCATACCGGATCAGCTCCACCGATTTAATACCACAATCCAGGGAGATGATAAGTGTAACGTCCTTTTCAAAAGCGATATCAATCCCTTTTTTTGACACACCATAACCTTCTTTATACCGGTGGGGGATATAATAATCAACTTTATCAGTTTCATAGTTATCCAGGAGAAACTGGTAAAGACAGGCAACCGCGGTTGTTCCATCAACATCATAATCTCCAAACACCATGATTTTTTCCCGCGCCTGTAAGGCTGAAACGATCCGGTCTACCGCTTTTTGCATATCCTTCATCAGGAAAGGATCATGGAGCGAGGAGAGTTCTGGCCGGAAAAAAGATTTGGCATCCTGGAAAGTCCGGATACCTCTTTGCACCAGGATTTTGCATAGGGCGGGATGAATGCCCAGTTTTTCCTGCAAAGATTTCACCTCCCTGTTGGGAGCTTCCAGTAGTTTCCATCTTTTTTCCATTCAACTCAATATTTTCGGTCGGTGGTAAACCTAACCAGTTCCTCTAATGCCAATCTGGAATCCGTTTCAGGGAATTCATGTAAGATGGATAAAGCCTCATCTCTGTATTGTATCATTTTGTCGGTGGCATAGCGGATACCTCCTGTCTGAACCACAAAATCGATAACCTGTCTAACCTGTTCAGGGTTTTTGTGATCATTTTTAATGATATTGACCAAACGGCGCCGGGTTGCTTTATCCGCCTGGTTAAGAGAGTATATGAGGGGTAAGGTAAGTTTTTTTTCCTTGATATCATTTCCGGTGGGTTTACCGATGTCTTCGGAGCCGTAATCAAAAAGGTCATCTTTGATTTGGAATGCGATGCCTACCTTTTCACCGAAGTCTTTCAGCATAGAAGCCTGTTTTTCATCATTTTGTGCAGAAAAAGCGCCGGCTGCACAGGAAGATGCCAGCAGAGAGGCTGTTTTATTACTGATAATGTCAAAATAGATGCCTTCATCCAGGTTGAGGCTCCGGCTTTTCTCGATTTGGAGAAGTTCCCCTTCGCTCATTCTCCGGACAGCGTCTGAAAGCAGCTGAAGAATGCGGAAGTCGTTGTTATCCAATGATAAAAGAAGCCCTTTTGCGAGGAGATAATCACCAATCAAGACAGATACCTTGGCTTTCCAGAGTGCATAGGTGGAGAAAAAGCCTCTTCTTTCCATGGATTCATCCACCACATCATCATGAACCAGCGTTGCGGTGTGCAGCAATTCAACGAGGGACGCTGCCCGGTAGGTTGAATCTGTGATATTGCCGCATAACCTGGCAGATAACAGAACAAACATTGGCCTGAGCTGCTTCCCCTTCCTTTTTACAATAAAACTGGTAATCCGGTCGAGCATGGGAACCTGGCTTTTGACTGCTTCCTGAAACCTTTTTTCAAAGATCTTCAGCTCTCCGGCTATGATAGTCTGTGCTAGTTTCATGAATTTAAATACCGCGGCAAATTACGGTAATGCTGTCCAAATTCGAGCAAAACAGTTCTGTTGTAATATGTCTTTCAATTGATTCTGTGGATATTAAAGCAGGTTTATATGAGTATTTTATTTGGTATTTTGCGCTCAATTGATATTTTTGTGCTTAGTTTGGAATACTGTATCCTGTCAATTCATTAACCATTATTTATAAAATTCTATTATGGCAATCAAAAAATACACAGCACTCATAGGGTTACTGTGTTTATTGGCATCTGGCTCGTATGCGCAGATTGGTACGAGTTATGATGTACAAGACTCCTCGCTGATAACCAGAAAAAGACTGCCGCAGCACAATGAGTTCATGAACAATGCCTATCCATTCCCTGCCAAGCCCCGCAACCAGTGGGAAGTTGGTATCAAAGGTGGATTGTTTAATATTTTCGGAGACGTTCCAACTGTTTTTCCAACCTTCGGAGGTGGTATCCACGTTCGTAAAGCCTTAGGTTACATGTTTTCACTTAGAGCAGAATTCATGTATGGTGTTGGTAAAGGTTTGAACTGGAAGCAGAGAGGTTCTGGTATTAACAGAGCCTGGCGTGATGAAGGATATGGTGTAGCTCCTTTTGGAACCGTATTCGACAATTACCGCACGGTTATGAAAGATCTGAACCTTCAGGCAATTATCTCATTCAATAACATTCGTTTTCACCAGGCTAAGTCTAATTGGAATGCGTATGGTATTGTTGGTTTAGGCGCCAGTTGGTATAAAACAAATATCAATGCACTGAACGATGGAGGAAACCCATATAATTTCAGCACGATTACTGTTCAGAGTATCTACAAAGAAAGAAAAGAAACAAAGAATCAGCTGAAAGATTTGCTGGACGACAGTTATGAAACACCTGCAGAAACGGATGGTGATGCCCGTGCAAAACTTGGAGGCAATACCTTATTGGGTAATTTTCACTTCGGTGCTGGTATGGCTTTCCGTGTTAGTCCGAGAGTTAATCTCGCAGTTGAAAATCGCTTTACAGTTACCAAAAATGACCTGCTGGATGGTCAGCGTTGGCAGGCAGCAAGAACCGGAAATCCAGCTTCTCCATATGGGTCTGTTCTTACTCCTGACTACGATACTTATAATTACTTCACCGTAGGTGCCAACTTTAACCTTGGCGGAAAATCCACAGAACCCCTGTACTGGATGAACCCCCTGGATTATGCGTACAACGAGCTGAATGCGCCTAAGCATATGAAGCTTCCCAAGCCAATTCTGGACGACGCTGATGGTGACGGTGTAACTGATCAGTTTGACCTTGAGCCCAATACGCCAGCTAACGCCCCGGTTGACAGCCATGGTGTAAGCAAGGATACAGACGGCGATGGTGTACCTGATTTCAAGGACAAAGAACTCATCACTCCAACCCAGTGTCAGCCTGTTGATGCGGATGGTATTGGTAAATGTCCTGAGCCTGCATGCTGTAAGGAACTTAGAGAGGGTGGATTTATCGGTGGTACTCAAAACCAGTGTAATATTGGTGACCTGCCGAGCATCTCCTTCACCGGTCGTACTGTTTCACTTAACAATGATTCAAAAGCGGTACTGGCAAGCGTCGCTGAGAAAATCCGTACCAACCCGAACTGTCGTATCGCGGTTATTGGTTATGGCGAATCCAGCAAATCTGCTCAGCAGTTAAGCTGGGATCGCGTAAACGCTGTAATCAACTACCTGGTTGAACAGGAAGGAATTAGCGCAGACCGCTTTATCTTCAAATACGGTGAAGGCGGTGGCGACCCGAATACGGTTGACCTGCGTGATGGCACCGCTGAAGAGGGTCCAAATGCAGTACCTGCACCACACCCGAACCTGCGCAGAAGAAACTAATATTGGTTAAGAATAATATAAAAGAACCCCGCTAATGCGGGGTTTTTTTATATTTGAGCAAATGTGTTAACTTTGCCAGCCTTTATGAGATCAATCCTTTTTGTTTGCATGATAGCCCTATTGAGCACCGGCTGCTCCAAGTTTGCTAAAGTGCAGAAAAGTACCGACTATGATTATAAGCTGCGAATGGCTGATCAGTATTTCGCAAAAAAGAAGTACATGTATGCCCAGCAGTTGTATGAAGAACTGTTTCCATTGTTGAAAGGAGGAGATAAGTTTGAGGCGGTATACTATAATTTCGCGTACTGTGCATACTATATGCGGGATTATATGAATGCGGAGAATCTTTTTAAAGGTTTTGTGGAGGTTTTCCCTACCAGTAAACGGGCAGAGGAGATGGAATATATGCGGGCTTATACCTATTATAAACAATCTCCGAAAGTAGAACTGGACCAGACCAATACCATAAAAGCAATCGGATTGATGCAGGCTTTTATCAATACGCATCCTGGATCAGAAAAGAATAAGGAAGCTGCAGCTATTATTGATGAAGGCAGGGCAAAACTGGAACTAAAGGAATTCAAATCAGCTGAACTGTATTTTAATCTTCGTCAGTATAAAGCGGCGGCTATTGCTTTTACAAATCTGATGGAGAATTACCCGGATTCGGACAAAAGTGATACCTATAAACTGGAAGTGATCCGTTCTTATTTTGAATATGCTGTTCTGAGTATAGATGAGAAAAAAGAAGAACGTTTTAATAAAGTGATTGAGCAGTGTAATGAATTCGCAGACCGTTTTCCTGAAAGTGCACTAAAAGCGGAGGTTAGCAACTTCCTGAGTATATCGCAAAATAATATTAAAGCAATAAAAAATGAGCAAGTTAAGACGTCAGCTTAGTTCCAATACCAGTAATGTGGCGGAAGCTAAAAATCTGCTGGAAATCAAAGGTAGAACTGGTAATCTCTATGAGTCAATTGCCGTTATTGCCAAAAGGGCCAATCAGATTAATATTGCCCTGAAAGAAGAACTGCATAACAAACTTGAAGAGTTTGCTACGCATACAGACAGCCTGGAAGAAATCCATGAAAACAAGGAGCAGATTGAAATATCCAGGGCTTATGAAAGAATGCCGAATCCTGCTTTGCTGGCAACCCAGGAGTTTATGGAGGGAAAAGTGTATTACCGCAAAAATGAGGATAAACTGTTCAGTTGATTCTTATCCATATATTTGTTAAAGCGACGGCAATGCTGTCGCTTTTTTTTTAATTTTATCACATGTTGCAAGGAAAAAAAATCCTGCTTGGTATTACCGGCAGCATTGCTGCTTATAAATCCATATCCCTGGTGCGTTTGCTGATAAAACAGGGCGCAACCGTAAAAGTGGTAATTACTCCTGCTGCCCGGGATTTTGTTCCGGTACTTACTCTTTCCACGCTTTCCAAACAGGAAGTCATAAGTGATCTTTTTGATGAAGCAACCTGGGCAAATCATGTAATGCTTGGCCGGTGGGCAGATCTGTTTGTAATTGCTCCTTTATCGTGTAATACGCTGGCGAAGATGGCCCATGGTCATTGCGATAACATATTGCTGGCCACCTATCTTTCTGCTACCTGTCCGGTTTGGGTGGCTCCTGCCATGGATGAAGACATGTGGCACCATCCCTCTACTAAGAAAAATCTTGATATACTTACATCTTTTGGCAACCATGTAATCCCGGTTCGTGCTGGTGAATTGGCCAGTGGTTTAACTGGAAAAGGACGCATGGCAGAACCCGAGGAAATCCTTGAGATGGTCACCCATCATTTCAATACGAAACAAAGTTTGGCAGGTAAGAAAGTCCTGGTAACTGCTGGACCAACCTATGAACCAATTGATCCGGTCCGCTTTATTGGAAATCATTCATCTGGAAAGATGGGTGTTGCTTTGGCAAATGAACTGGCGGCACGAGGAGCCAAGGTTGAACTGGTTGCTGGTCCGGGTGTGCAGGATCCTGCCAATAAAGGCATCCAACTGCACCGCGTTACTACAGCTCAGGAAATGTATACCGTTTGTATCGAGCACTATCCTGCAATGGATTTAGCTATTATGTCTGCCGCAGTGGCTGATTACACGCCTGAAGCTGTGGCCTCCGAAAAAATCAAAAAAACGGATGGCGGGATGGAACTGAGGTTAACCAAGACAAAGGATATTTTAAAGGAACTGGGGCTCCTGAAAAAACAACACCAGGTGCTGGTGGGATTTGCGCTCGAAACCAATAATGAGAAAGCCAATGCACTTCAGAAACTGCAATCCAAGAATGCCGACCTCATCGTACTGAATTCTCTGCAGGATGCTGGTGCTGGATTTGGATATGACACGAACAAAATCACCGTTTTTGATAAAGCTGGAGAAGAAATCAGTTACCCGGTAAAGTCCAAATCGGAAGTAGCTGCTGATATTGTTGACCTGATTCAGAAAAAGTTTTATGTGTAGAAGATTGCTAATAGCTGTTTCTATGTTCTTCCTGTCTTTTTACAGCCAGGCACAGGAACTGCAGGCCAAAGTTGTGGTGTTGTCCAATGAAGTGGGTTCAAGAGTGGACAGAAAAATTTTCAATACACTGCAGAATGCGCTCACTAATTTTCTGAACAACCGGAAATGGACAAAGGATACCTATCAGACGAATGAAAAAATTAAATGCAATTTTTTAATTACGGTTAAGACCGCCCTGGATGGTAATATCTACCAGGCGACGCTTACGGTACAGGCTGCCCGACCGGTTTACAATTCTGCTTATGAAACTCCGCTGATCAATTTCATGGATGAGAATCTCTTATTCCGTTATGTCGAGTTTCAGCAACTTGAATTCAATGAAAACAGGGTGAGCGGGAATGATCCACTGGTATCTAATCTGACTGCTGTCCTGGCATTTTATGTAAATATTATACTGGGCATGGATGGTGATTCCTTTTCATTAAAAGGAGGCGAACCGTACTTTATAAAAGCGCAGAATATTGTAAATAACTCTCCAGATAGCCGGGATATTCTGGGCTGGAAAGCATTTGACGGACAACGAAACCGGTACTGGTTAATGGAGAACCTGACCAGTGCACGTTATAATCTCATTCATGACGCCATTTACGGTTATTTCAGACTGGGACTGGATCAATTCTATGACAAGGAAGCAGAGGCCCGCAAAGCCGTTTTAAATGCCTTGCAACAATTTAATACGGTCAATAGCGAAATTCCGAACTCCATGGTGCTTCCCTTTTTTTTCCAGGGCAGAACCGGGGAACTGAGCAAGATGTTTAAAAAGTCGCCACCTGATGAAAAAGCAGCTGCGCTGGATCTGTTAAGCCGGCTGGATATCACAAATGCAAATACCTATAAACAGGAACTCCGATAATGAGATTTTTTTCATTCTTCCTGATGCTGGCCCTGCTTGGGTTTCTTTCCTGTTCTGAAGATAAGGATGAAAAACCCGCGCTAAGCCAAATGGATATGGTGCCCCTGGTTTATCAATTGATGTTGGTGGATGAAATCAGTCTGGATTATCAGAATCGGGATTCTACCCGACGTATGGATTCAATCCGGTCAAGAAAATACGACCAGGTATTTGATCTCAACAAAGTCGACTATAAAACTTTTAAAGAAAGTTATGATTACTATCTTGCCCGCCCGGATCAGTTAAAACTGATTTTTGATTCGGTAGAAGCTTATGGTAACCGGGATCGTTTGGCAAGGATGGTTCCTTCGGCCTCTCAACCTGTTACCAAACCGAAACTATTGAACCGGGATAAGAAACCGGAGTAAAACCGGAATAAAACGATTGCTGTATGAATAAAACCATGTCCCATGCGGATGAAGCCATCCGGGATATCCAGGACGGGGCTATCCTTATGTTAGGTGGCTTTGGTCTTTGCGGAATTCCGGAAGCTTCCATTGCAGCCCTTGTGAGAAAGGGAGTAAAAAATCTTACCTGTATTTCGAATAATGCCGGAGTTGACGATTTTGGCCTGGGACTTTTACTTAAAACCCGGCAGATAAAAAAAATGATCAGTTCTTATGTAGGAGAAAATGCTGAATTTGAAAGGCAGCTTCTGCAAGGGGAACTGGAAGTTGACCTCGTGCCCCAGGGTACCCTGGCAACCAGGATCCAGATGGCAGGAATGGGGATACCTGCCTTTTTTACACCTGCAGGTGTTGGTACTGAAATCGCAGAAGGAAAAGAAATACGTGAATTCAATGGAAAGCAGTACCTCATGGAGTTAGCCTTGTCTGCTGACTTTGCACTGATTAAAGCCTGGAAAGGGGACCGCTATGGAAACCTGGTTTTTAGAAAAACGACACGCAATTTCTCTACTTCCATGGCCAGGGCTGGCAAGATAACCATCGCAGAAGTGGAACAACTGGTAGAGCCGGGAGAACTTGATCCCGACCAGATCCATGTTCCCGGAATTTATGTTCATCGCATTTTCCAGGCTGATTCATACGAAAAGCGAATTGAACGCCGAACCGTGCAATTAACAAAGTAAAAGTAGTAGTCAGGATGTTTACCAGTAAAAACGAATTGGTGGAATCAATGGGAGTGGACCCAGAGATAGCCGCATTTTTTGTAGACAGGAAAGTTCCCGCCGGAAATTTATATTGGAAAGGCCGATACCTCTATGTTGCAAGGGGCACTGGTTATTTGTTCATACCCTTGTTTTTTGATCTTCAGCTCAAGGCAGGTGTGCCAAGAGGCATCCTTTTGAATGAGGACTATGTGCAGACCATGGAGCAAATACTGCATATTGCCGCTCAATACGAGTTTGGAGAGAAGGATTTCGCAACCCATATTCAGGAGATTGAACGATTGGTCGAACCAAAATTGTTGAATCATTCTTTTTTTGAAGAGCTGCAGGCCTATTTCAGTCAGCAAAATTTAGTTCGTAAAGACCGTATTGGTACTGATAATCCCGCACTTAACAGAGGGGATGCCTTTCTTTACCTGCTTGTTACCATACAAATTCCAGAACCTGTTTTAGCGGTAGTTCTGTATAGCTGGTACAATTTAGTGCCCAGTTTTTTATTATTGGATGACATAATGGATTTTCAGGAAGATCGCCAAAACCAGGAAGAAAACTCACTCTCATTTTATGGCTACGATTCGGATGGAATTAAAAAAGCAATTGCAGCAGCGAAACAAAATTTTCAGGAAATAAAGAAACTTAACCCGTCGCTTTGCGAATTTTTTGAAGAAGCGCTTGATAAGAAAATTCAGACACCTTATTTCCAACATATCTTAAATCATTGATATGGCCTTAGATAAATTTGGCATTGCAAAAAGGATCTCCCAGGAATTGAAGGATGGGATGTATGTGAATTTAGGAATTGGTATCCCCACACTTGTTGCGAATTATATTCCTGCAGGTATGCATATCTTTTTGCAGAGCGAAAATGGTATGCTTGGCATGGGGCCCTATCCAAAGGAAGAGGAGGTAGATGCGGATCTCATCAATGCAGGCAAAGAAACGGTTACCATATTACCTGGCGGGGTGTTTTTTGACAGTTCAGAAAGTTTTGGAATGATCCGCGCAGGGAAAGTGGATCTGACTGTTTTGGGTGCAATGGAAGTTAGTGATACCGGCGATATCGCCAACTGGAAAATCCCGGGTAAAATGGTAAAGGGGATGGGAGGCGCGATGGACTTGGTGGCGAGTGCACGAAATATTATTGTTGCCATGATGCACACCAACCCCAAAGGAGAATCCAAATTATTGCCTGCCTGTACGCTTCCGTTAACCGGGGTGGGTTGTGTTAAAAAAGTCGTGACAGAGCTTGCTGTATTGGATGTGACATCTGCCGGATTCAGGTTATTGGAAAGAGCACCTGGTGTTTCGGTGGAGGAAATTGTTCAAAAAACTGCAGGTCGGTTGGTGGTAGAAGGGGAGATCCCTGAAATGCAACTGGACTGATTGTACTCAATCAATCAGGTTGTTTTTAACTGCGTAGAAAACGAGTCCAGCTGTATTTTTAGTTCCGAACTTTTCCATCAGGCGGTCTTTAATGGCTTCAACTGTACGTGGACTCACTTCCATTTTCTGAGCAATTTCCGAAGCGGTGAATTCCATGCAGATATATTTGATAACATCCCGCTCCCGGTCTGTAAGTGTAATCTCGCTGCTCAGGCTGGGAATTACTTTTTGTTTGGCGTGTGATTTTTTTAGCAGGATACGGTTGACAAAGTTGTTCAGATAATAACCTTTCTCAAATACTTCCATGATAGCCCTCCGGATTTCTGAGGGATCCGCACTTTTTAATAAATACCCATTAGCGCCGATTTCCATTAAATGACTCACAAATCGCTCATCCTCGAACATGGTAAGTACAACGATATGAATGTTGGGGTAGGTTTTAGCGATGTGTTTGGTTGTTTCGATTCCATCCTTTACCGGCATCCTAAGGTCCATCAAAATGACATCAGGGGCTGATTCAGCCAGTCCTTCAATCAATTCGTTACCGTTCTCGGCCTCCTGTACAAATTTGATATTGGTGAAGGGGCGAAGGGAAAGTATAACTCCTTTCCTGAAAATCTTATGGTCGTCAGCAATGGCTACTTTGATCACTCTCATAGGAATCTTGCACTATTCGCGAGTAGTAAAAATAAGCATTCCTCACTGATTATCCTCTCTGTTTAGCTCAATGGTGACCTTGTAATAGGTTTGGGAAGCATCTTTTTCAAAGAAGATCCTGCCGTGCAGCACTTTAAGGCGACTTTGGATATTTTTCAACCCCAGTCCGGCAGCGCTTTTATTCATCCGTTCAAAGTCTGCCTGTGTGATGCCTTTTCCATCGTGGTGCATCCTTATATAGAATTTATTTCCATTTGTGTTTTGGGTCAAATGGATAAAACTTGCGTTGCTGTGTTTGAGTATATTATTGATCAATTCCTGAATCACCCGGAATACAATTAGTTCATTATCAGTTTGCAGGCGTTCTTTGTAATCATGAAAACGGCAACTGGCATTGATGATTCCGGAGCTGCTGATCTTTTGAAACTGATCATTTACGGCGGATTCAAGACCGAAATTTTTCAGGGTAGGGGGCATCAGGCTGTGGGAGATATTCCGGATCAGCTGGATGGTATCGTCAATGATTTGTTTGGCATTGTAAATACTCTGGAGCTGGGTTGTTTTGTCCAGGTTTACCAGGTTTTCGTTGAGGTAAAGTCGGGCGGTGGCAAGGAGAGGACCGGCATCGTCATGCAGGTCGGCAGCTATGCGTTGGCGTTCTTCTTCCTGCAGGCGGATGGAGGCATTCAGCAACATTTTCTGTTGTTCCTGTTCCATTTTTTGCAGGGTCATCTGGTATCGGATAACCTTTCGCTGGTGGAAAATGATGAAAACGATGAGGCCGATAGTTAATGCGAGCATCCCAATAGTGCCAAAAAAGAGCACTAGGGACACATTTGCACCTGAGGTATTTACCTGTAAAAGCAACATTTAGGGGGTAGGGTTAGCTGGTTGTTTTATTCTAGTTTATTTAAATAATAATCATCAACATTCGAAATTTGTTGATTCTCAGGTTTTAAGATAAACGATATTGAAAAGAAAATATTTTTCAGGATAAGACAAAACATGTTTATAATCCAGAAAGTCTTTTTATCGGTATCAGAAAGATTTTCGTATTGCAAAAAAAGAAAGAAAGTCCCTGAAAAGTAAATCATAATCCCAACAACAACCCAAAAACTGGGTTTGCTATAAATGAATGAAACTTCGGGAGTTTGAATTTGTTCAAAAAAATATGCTATTGATCCAATGATTAAAATTATTGAACTTACTGCAATTGGAATTGTGTCAAGCGAAAGGGAATTTTGAACGAAATTTTTGTATATGTTGATGAAAGCTACAACAAAAAAAATAAATGTAGAAACCAATAAAAAAGCTTTAATCTTCTTGTTTGCCAAGATATGATACAGGTAGTAGAAAAGAAACGTAAATTCTACAATCGTAAAAATAGACATTAAAAAAGTAGAGTCTATACCAATACTATTCAATAGTTTTTTTTCAATTACAATATCATTTGTCAATGAATAGCATGTATAAATTATAACAATTAATGATCCCGTATTCCTATTGTTTTTAGCGAATACAAAGAAAATGATAATTGTTATTATATAAGAAATATATGTAAAGTCTAATAAAAACACAAAAGCATTGTTACATCAAATATAACAATGCTTTTGTGTTTTATTATTTTTTTGATCCTTCGAAATAGTATCAAAACCACCAATCAAGAGTAGTGGTGGTAGTTCCAGTTGTTTTGATACCTGGTGGTTCTTTCCTATCTGCAACTATTGCGTTATATTTCTTCATTTCACCATTAGTGTCAATAACTGTAATTTGACTGATAATACTGCCTGAAGAATCAATTCCAACTGAAACTAGAGTTTTTTCACCTTTTTCGTTCAAAGCATGATAAAATCTGATTCCCTGGCAATCCGGTTGGTTCAGAATATTTTGTATAATATTCTTCCCACAAAAAAGCCAAGGATTCTCATTAGGGAACGCATCCTGGAAGTCCTTAACCATTTTGGCACCCAGCTCAGGACCTATATCTTCTCCTACAGCTGCCAGGGAGGTGTTCAAAATTTCATTTTGCATCATAGTAGTAAGTTTTTAGTGAAGGGTTGGTTTGGGGCGTAATAACCTTTAAAAAAAAACTAGTGGCAATGGGGTGATTCTTGCCCGATTTGTTATAAATTGGCTAAAATTCAAGCTGGTAGTAGGTTTACGAATAATAAGATAGTTAATCTACTATCAAAAATAGAGTAAAAATACGTGGTTTTTTTAGTAAAAACCACATTTGTATAATAGTTGATCTACTAAGATAATTTACTTAATATAGAAGATTTTGAAGGAAGGTTACATGCGTATTATATAAAATAATAATATATGTTCCCTTTTAATTAAACATTAGAATTCTTATTCTAGAATATAATAAACAAGAAATTTGGTCGTAAAAAAAGAAAGTGTAAATACGTTTAATTAAAATAATTTGAGTGAAAGTACGATAATAGCATTTGTATCGTTATTAGACTACTTTAACGGAATCCACAAACTCCCTAAAAACCATGAGTTCAGAGTTAAGTATAAAGGTTAGTATAGCAGATGACCATAAAATATTTAGGGATGGAATAAAGATGGCCCTAAAAAATAAAGAATACCTCAAAATTTTATGGGAGGCTGAAGATGGAAAAGATCTGATGCATAAAATGCAGCTAAAAAAGCCGGATGTGCTTTTAATGGATATTCGAATGCCTGAAATTGATGGGGTTAATGCCATTAATTTGTTGAGAAAAGAATACGATGATGTGAGAATTATTGTTCTCACAATGTATGATGATCAGGAGATGATTTCAAAAATGATGGAAATGGGTGCTAATGCCTATTTAACAAAAACAACAGATCCTGAGGAAATTTATCAGGCAATTTTGACCTGTATGAATGATGACTTTTATTTTAACGATTTAGTAAATAAGGCGGTATTATCAAAGCTTCAGACCAAGAAAGCGGTAAAACAATTTTATCCCAATCCAGTAAAATTTTCAGAAAAAGAAGTTCGTATCTTGAAATTATTGGCTGAAGATAAAACCACAGAAGAAATATCAAAAGAAGTTTTCTTAAGTCCTCGAACAATAGAGACAATTCGTCAAAATATGAAATCAAAAGTAGGAGCAAAAACTATTGCGGGCTTGATTATGTATGGGATGAGAAATAAAATCATTGATTAGCTTGACTTTGTCAGATTCTGACATAGATTAATTTTTTGGTCAACCGCTTGTCTGG
>VFQN01002768.1_pt1 | contig 26287 bp, 26 predicted proteins | sample 3512371 | NCBI WGS metagenome assembly VFQN01 (sample SAMN10412370, study PRJNA504923) | tailings metagenome | isolation source: Replicate 2 from Balatoc abandoned mine | place: Philippines: Itogon, Benguet | collected 2017-08-28 | reverse complement strand
GATGATGATTATGATAAATATTTACAATTGTGTCAAGGTCAAACACATTACATTACAGTCATGTAGTATAGTTTATTGAATATCGTCATCCTCTTCTTCATCATCATGCCTAGTAGGGACGAGGGTTAGATCAGCTACTTTATCTATCTGCATGGCATCTTCTCCTAAATCAGTTGCCATTTTTTGTTTAATCCATTCTTCTGAATTCCAAACTGCTTGGCCAGATTGAAGCTTTGGCATTGCCTTTGCAAGGTTGCATCGAATAACTTTACCCAATAGCTCTGCTCCATCCATATTGTCAATTGCTTGTTGTGCATCTTCTTCTAAATCAAACTCTACAAATGCATATCCTCGATGCTTATCTAAACCGAAAATTAATATTGATAAAACCAGTACAGAAATACACTTACTATTTGCCATTTCTCGAGGTATCTGAATTGATTTCAAGATTCCAAATGGAATGAATGCTGCATGAAGAATATCTTCATTCGCTTGTTCAGCTAAACCACCAACATAAACAACATTTCTTCGTATGACAAACATTTTTCCTCTCAATTCACTAAAAATAGAAAACAATCAGACTATAACGCAAATTTATGGAAAGAACATCGACTTCTCTTGATATAGTAGACGAAGTAGGGATTGAATTTGGAATGATGACGACATCCTAATCTAATAGAGGTATTGATAGAGTATCTAGTCGAAGATATTCATCAAAATACTAGATTAATCCTTATTGATAGAGATAGTTATCACTTGGAATTCTCAGAGGACTAGATATATGATGATTGTTCGTGTGATATTAGCTTTGTTTGTGACGTTGACAATCTTTCAATGTGAAGGATACAGTTTACTTCCAACACAAAAGATACAAAGATCTTCTTCATTCGTACGATACAGTCCTATCTTAAAATATGAAACAAAGAGTCTTTTATCTCAATCAGGAATAAGCTCTTTTGCTCTGAAAATGCAAGAAAATGCTGTGGTATCAAAGGAAGAGAAGAAAGGATTAACTTTGAATAAAGGCACACTTTCTATATTAGGTGGATTTTTATCTCATTTAGCACTTGGTACTATTTATTGCTGGGGTATCATTTAGCTCTTGGTACTATTTATTGCTGGGGTAATTTTATTTCGTACTCTCCTTTAAACCTGAGATTCTTTGATGGTACGATAAAGTCTGGTGTGCCTCCAGATGCCCTGTATGTGCTACCGATCACTTTCCTTGCACAAACCATTGTCATGCCGTTCGCTCAAAATGTCTTTAAAGCGATAGGAGCATCGAAGAGTCTGCTTTTAGGATCTTGGATTGCCGCTGCATCCGTGTATCTGGCCTCATATCAGACCACGTTATTGAACTTCATTCTCACTTACTCTGTCTTATTCGGTGTCGGATTAGGCATTGGTTATGCTGCACCAATGTATGCTGGATGGAAATGGTTACCAAAGAATAAAGGTCTAGTATCTGGTGGAGTCCTAGCCGGTTTTGGTGGAGGAGGATTTCTGTTTAGTTTGATTGGCTCCAAGATTGTCAATCCTACTGGGATTAATCCTGTTGGGGGACAATTCCCAACTGAAGTATACAATCGATTTCCTGCAATGTTAAGAACATTATCAGTATTCTATGCTGTCTTAGGATTATTGGGATCGCTGCTTGTTAGCGAACCAGAAGCTGAAGCTTCTTCCACCACATCTTCCGCTGCTCCAGCACAAACTGTGACCGGTGTGACTGTTAAAGAAGCTCTATCTTCTTGGCAGTTCTGGTGGATGGAATTAATGGTTATTCTTTCTGCTACTGCTGGATTGAATACTGTTGTTATCTACAAGCAGTTTGCCGCGACTGCTGCAGTTTTAGCTGGTGATCGATTCCAAGCTTTAGTTGGGGGGATTGGTGCGCTATTTAATGGATCCGGAAGACTATTTTGGGGCAATCTAAGCGATAAGATTGGATTCAAGAAGTCATTTACTATTTTAACCATACTGCAGCTTGTATTGATGTTGACATATCAATTTTCGAGAGTCTCTAAGGTAAGTCTACCAATTAGCACTATTTCTTTGTCTAACCTCCCTTTGTATAGCCTGCTTTTGCTGTCAACACCTGTCTACTATTCTTTTGCTTAGCGGGTAACCTTGCTCTAATCCCACCCGCGGTTCAACGAATGTTTGGGTTTAAAGCTGGAACTATCATCTATGGCATCATTTACTCTGCCTTTGCTATTGCTAGCATCTTAGGAGGCATGTTGACGAAGAGTCTCGTCAAGTCCTTTGGATACGAAACTGTGTTTAAGATCATGGCAGGCATGTCGATCTTAGCAACTGCGATGGTTAGTATCCTGAAGCCTCTTAAAAACTACGACGAATCAACAGTTTAAAAATGCAGGAGACAAATCACGTTTCACTCATGGATAGATTGAAAATAATGACCTTCCTTTATTTATGCATAGATTTTCTATATTCAAACATTTTTAAACAAACGCAATATTCCTATCAAATCTTTGAGTACTTTCTCACTAAACACATCAAAATATCATAATCAACAACATGCGAAAGCAGTAGAAAGAACAAACAGAAGGGCAAGGAGGAGGAGGAGGTGGGTGAAAGGCAAAAATAAGATTAGTGGATTTGTTTCCTCTTTCTCGCATAAATATAACTACAAATATAAACAACAACCAAACTAAATCCCATACTGGAAATAATACTTATCCTTCATCATTCCTTCATGTTTTATTCAATTATCTAAAATACAATAATCTCTTCTTCATCAAATTCTTCAATTTTCCTTCCATATTGTGGTGAATAAGGGACTAAGAGTTTATTATATTTAACACCTGATTGAACACTAACCATCTCAAAGCTTCCTGACCTTCCATGTCGCATCATCGGATTGATACTACTAGACGATGAAGTGATGATCGTTTGAGGACTATTCGATTCCGATTCTCCAGACGATCGTATACGTCGATAGAGAAAGAATAAACAAATGCTTAATTGAATCGATAGACCTAATCCAAATAATATGGATGAGATAATTCTAGTAGGTGTATCATTACCAGCATCTTCATCATCATAAGATAAATTATCATATCGTATAAAAAATTCACCACACATCCATACATAATTAGCAGATATCCAAAAAATTGTTGTAATACAATCAAATAATCTTAATATATTTCTACGATATAAATAAGCAGTTAATGTATATATAAATATTGATAATAAACCAAAACACATAGCAAATGCTTCATACATGATAGCAAGATCTTTACCTTTCGTTAAATCACCTGTCCCCCATGACCAAAATAAATCTTTTGATATCCAAAAAATAATATATGCATTTTCTATATAGGCTAATGTTAATGTATTTTGTATACCATTTACAAAATGAAATTCAATTTCATCAATATCATCAATATCATTTGAATCAATTGGTCGTATTTTCATATTATCATTAGGATTTTGTATCGTTAATTCATATGATTTATTACCATAACAAAATAAGAAAGCTTCATTTTTGGAAATTATATCTTCATCTTCTTCTTCTGGCATTTTAATATAATTAATAAAGATACCAAAATACATAAATAATTGTATGACAGAACTGATTAAGAATAAAAAAGTTTTGACATTGATTAATATATTTTCTGTTGATTCTGATAATCCACCGAGTGGTACATGTGGTCCAATATGAACATTTGATGATGGTCTTGATGACATGAACTCTATTGTCATCCATATATAGTTACCTGTTACCCATAGTAGTAAGGAGATATTATAATAGCGATAGGATCTTCGAGGATCATAGATTAAAAGAAAGAAATGTAATAAAATGGAAATGATACCAAAAGGAAATCCTATTGATACATTTGTTGTCATCCATCCAAAGTCCTTCAGCAGCCCTATTGATTGAAACGTGAAAAATGGAAGAATACGTTTTGACTGGCAATTTCGAAGTACTTACATGTTATTATCAGAATCCGATCATAGATATGCAGATAGCCTGTAATATTGATGCAACTCATAATCAACTCTTCCTGAGATAGAGGAATTTGGAGGATGTTTTGAAGGTTTGACCCGCAGGAGAGTTCGAGTTGTTGTTGGACAACAAATATATTTTCTTTTGAGGACCTGTTCTCAATCTTGCAAGTATTCAATATTTACGTATGAAAATAAATATACAAACATCAATTAAATTTAAAAGTATCTTATGTTAAAAGGTTCAATATTTTGATGAAGAGTTACGAGTCATCATTCTTCCATAACCTTTGTGAATCGATTGTCACTTTGTACTACCTACTTGCGGCCCGCGTCAGTGGTATCACTGCCCTGTGAAGAAGTGATATATCCTGAAGATCTGTACACACATTGCAAACAGATCTGATTAGATATGCTTTGGTGTTGTGGTGCGACCTCTTCTTATAAACTATTGTCTTTCTGTATTCGCTTACCAGTCAAGTTCCAGAAATTTCTTTCAAAAACAAATTAAAACCGTAGTTAGCTACTTTCATTAATGATTTTGTCTTTTATTAAGCTCTGGGTCAAGAATTTGATGTTGTGATGGAGGTGTAGCGATTGAGAAAAGTTTAAGAAAATCATTGAGTAAGCCACCAATGACGGTGGGTAAAATTAATTATATTACAAAATTACCTATTGATCTATCGAAAAGAGTTGATTCTCTTATCTTAAGCAGTAGATGACTTTAAGTAAGCGATCAAGTCCTTGCGTTCGCCCTCCTTCTTGATACCAGCGAAGATCATCTTGGTTCCTGGGATGTACTTCTTTGGGTTCTCTAAGTACTCGAATAAAGTGTCCTCGTCCCAGGTAATTCCCTTGCTAACGTTGGCAGCAGAGTAAGAAAAGCCAGGAGCTTGACCGGTCTTTCTGCCGAATAAACCGCTCAAATTTGGTCCTTGCTTGTGAGCTCCACCAGCCTCGACGGTGTGGCATTGAGCACACTTGGTCTTGAAGATCTTAGCACCTTTCTCGACGTCTCCCATTTTGTTTATTTATTGGAAATTGCAACTAATAATTGGTATTATAGAATAATTCCTGCCGTGGTGTGCAGCAAACAGGTGATGGATGGTTCCTAACTCACGAAACCAAGTAGTGCAGGTAGTGACTCATAGTAAATTTACAGTTCTACTACGGAAGTGAGAAGTTAGTTAACGGTTACCTTTTCCGTTTTCGAAATGCCGTTTACAAATTGACTATAAAATTGAGGTCTCTGGATGCAATCTCTTAGCTATAGGCATCGCATGTACATGTTAAATTCCAACAAAGAGTCCTCTTCAAAACGACCTTTCTCAAAATTGACAATCGCGAATTTTAAACTATGATAAGCTTGACCTATTTCGAAACACTACCAACCAAACGAGTTTGCGACTGATTAATTAAGATGTTTAACAGCAAAGCGTTGAGATGGTGACCGCAGCCACGCTCTAGATGAGATACATTTACTCTGAAATCAAAAGTGTTTCCTTTGAGCACACATGTTAATCTCAATCGCTTATACGAAATTAATGCACAAAGACAAACCTCATTTTCTTCAAAGACCGAAGAACAAAGAGCGAATTTCATGCGAAGAAGTCGAGAGAAAGTATCTACCCTCAATGAAGCGAAAGCCAGGAGGCGAGACGGATGAAGAAAAAGTAACGGAAATATATGTAAGCAGAGAAGATTGCTTAATTTAGCAGTTTCCAGTTCCAATTATATCCTCCGAAAAAGAAGGGAACTCTGGAACATTATTGAAGTTGGATGTTATATTGGAGAGGAGATGGGACTGGAGGGGTTGAGTTTATACAAAAAGACGATGGGAGTTTATGCTTCCTTCTTGGCCTTCTTTAACTTCTCAGCTAACACCTTCTTTGAGATCTTTTGTTCTTCAATAAGGAAAGCTCTGACGATTCTTGCACGGACGCAGGTGTGGCATCTGGATCCACCATAAGCACGGGAGACAGTCTTCTCACGGTGATGAGCGTTCTTGAATCCTCGGGAATCCATATGTTGGATGCCAGCTAATGGCTTGTGGCAATCTCCGCAAATAACTCCCTTCTTAGCCTTCTTGATGTATTGGGCAACATGTCTGCCACCTAATTAATCACGAAAATGAACCCAGTCCAATGAAAAGGGTTTTGAGCTGTCTCACCTGGAGTAAGGATGGTCTTAACTCTGTTGTGGGCAGTTCTGTAAGCATGACGCCTTCTAAGGGTAACACGATGATCTCCGGCCATTTTTCTTGATAGTTTTTATGGAAACAAAACTAATCTTCTCTGATAAGTTATTTGTAGTTTTCATTCACCACACACCAACAAAACAAGAAAATTGGATTTTCGAGTTTTCGGAGAAAATACTTTGAAAAACGCTTTTTGTTATTTATGTGCTTTTCGTGTTGTGTTTCTTTTGTTATGTTGCACAAATTCATCAAAGACATGTCGATTTTCTTCCTCGTCGCGTTCGCTTTACTTGCCACGGCTTTTGCTGGAACTGGGATTTCAGTGAGTTATTTTTATCTCTAGAAGTGTATCAATCACTCAACGACTTTTAGGTTCAGAATGACTATAAAAAAGAAGTCAATGTGAAAATTCAAGGGTAAGTTGAGTGGGGTTGAGATAATCTAACCTTCAATTGATGTGAACTGTAGAACTGGTGTTGGAGGATGTGACATTATTCTACAACCTGGGGAATCTAATACCAGTGATTGTTGGTGTCTTTGGGGTACAATCAACTACTCCTTCTGTGCTTACTCAAAGGGTGTTACTGACGAAAAGACCTTTCCGATTGCCAGCAATAGTACAGTCGAGCAAGGAAAGTGTCCAATTGTAACGGGAGAATCTTTGGTCTGTTCTGACATTGCTTCTCTTGGAAACTGCTATAATGGAGGTTATAGTTGCACTATTGATACCACTGGCCTTTGCCACTGTGTGACTGTTTAAGAATTTTTATTTGTCGGTAGTGACATCTCTGTTGTTTATTGATCCTGTTATTTTGCCATATCATGATCAAATTGATTCAGTAAATGTAGTCTTTATAGAATTTTCTTGAAGTGTGTTGTTACCTCAACTTCAACCATACTTGTGTGTAAGACCTTCAACTTGACGAAGTATTGTCAAACAATAACGTTACGTTAAATATTAGTCTGTGACTATGGATTAGATTTCGTTTTACAAGTGATTCCATGTAATTCACACAATCGAGAAATTTGTGATTGCAAGGACGAAGTAAGAGTAGGAACGAATAAGGCCAGGTAAGGGCTTAAATAATATTAATACTCAGAGTAATTCAAGAAACAGCTTTAATCATCGAATCATCTCTTTTCCTAGTTAATGTTTCTTCTTTTGCTGCTTGTTATTACTATGTTGATCAGTTGTTGATAAAGATCCTTTCCGATCATCGCCGTACCCACACTCTTCTAATAGATCTTTAGCACTGTTACAGATATACTTAAACCTATCAGGTCCTAGTAGAATACCACCAAACCATCGACTTACGATCACTGCAACATTTTGAACACCCATTAATCTCATCATTTCGGCGAGTCTAGCACCAGCTGCGGTCTCTCCATCATCATCACAGTCATGATGGACGATCTTTGTCCTCTCATCAGTAAAGCGATAGGCAAAGATATTATGAGTAGCTCTTGCGATCTATAGCAGTTTCAAATAAATAACAGTCAGAAAATAATATATTTTGATGAGAATGACTTACTTTCTTATTACTAAGGACGATTCTTCGAAAGCTATAGACATCATCCATGCTGTGAACTTCAGCAAGATGAGATTGGAAAGAACTCTTCATCTCAGTTGTTAGTGGGCCATGGATAATATCTAAACTATTTTCATTTTCATAACTTCCTTGATCAGCATATTCTTCTTCATCATCATTTTCAATAATATTATCATCACCATCTTTCTTTTGTAGACTTTGTTCATCTTCCAATTCAAAGGAGGATCGAATCTCTTCTAGAATCTTATATATACAAACTTCACCTAATGATTCTTTAAATGTATTTAATGCTTTATTTTCGAATTCTTTCCTTCGATTATACCTCTGTGTAATGATCACAGTCAGTGTATTTTCTTCATCAGGATAATTCTCACTTATTGTGAATCGAATTACAATATTTTTCACCTCGTCATTGAAGGTTATAATATAATGATTCTCTTCTTCATATGTTTCTTGAATCTCCTCAGGATAGATGCATCGAAGTACCTCTATCTCTTGTAATATCACTTCCAAGTTCTTCATAAGTATGACTTCTGAATAGCGTCAATTCACGTATATACCTTATACCGTAATTTGACGAAGCAGTCCAAACATTCTCCATTCCTCTTTTGCCAACATAATTTATTTTACAACATTCAGAGGTTCAAAAAAGGGGAAACTGCAAGGATCAAGAAAAGTAATACTATATTAGCACTTTCATTTGTTGGAAACTATAATTAAGCTGAAATTTTATATTAATAATCCCTCATCATCAGTCCAACCAGCTCTCCACTCTCTTGAGAAACCATGACCTACCGATTTCTTCATTTGAGGAGCAAACACAAATCGCTTTGTATGGTAATATGTAGACTCTCCTAGGCCATGATATCCTCGTAAGCGATGAATATAACCTGTAAACGTCGAGAAGAACGTTCCTGCAAAGGCCTTTGCTCGAGAACAGATGATAGACTCTACCATACCATGAACATTAGGATTCGTATCAGGTAGGTAACCAGCCTTCAAATAATCCTTAAGAAAACGAATTTTCCATCCAAATTCAGTGAATGCACGCCAAGAAGTCTGTCAAAGAGAAAAGTAATAAAAGAGATGAACTGGAAAGTTTTAAAATATCAACTTACATCTTCAGGGCAGCCAGGAGGTTTAGGTGTGGTATAAGAAGTGCATGGCTTTCTTTGGACATAACAATCCTTGCAGATACCATCAGGATCATCAGTTGAGATATAAACCAATGATCCTGGTGGGATAATTGGAGTACCATTCTGAAAGCGTAAATTCTCGATAATCTCAGCTGCACTATGCTTTACCTCCTATTAATAAACAGATCGTCACATATGAAACGGATAAACAATCCATTTTTCCGATTACCTTATATTGAAAATCTCCTCTTCGAATATGTAATGCATAGTATTCACCATGCAAACCTTGTTTCCTCGAATCAGCTCGAACTGCACCAACAAGTTCAGCTCCAGCACATTGAATTGTATCTTTATATCTCATAAAATCACGAACAAATCTGGTAGATTGAATAAGAAATCTAACAATACATTTTATTCAAGCCTTTACCTTCGATAGAACGATTGCATCTTCTCATCAGCAAAGAAAGCAAAGGCTATAGATGTTCAAGCAGTAAAGACGATATTAGAGCAATAAAAGTCACTCATATCACAATAACTTACCATAATGATGTTGTAAGACACGGTGTGATTCTCTTGCAGGGAAATGGATATGATGTGATTTCTGTAATGATTCATCATAAAATACTGGTGAACGATCACCACCAAATCTTTGTAATCTTTGCAAAACAGTTTCATTCTTCTTTACTTCTTCTAAATTAAAATCACCAATATGTTTAGGAAAAGCAATAAATCTACCCATCCATGTTGGTTTGGCATCAGCTACTTTATTTAAATAGGACCATAATGCTTGTCCCCATATTTTTGTTGAATTTTGTGGTGGTAATATACCACGTAAACCACCGGTAACAGCTTCTTTAGAAAGAAATTCTTCCATTGATAAAACATTAAAACCACGATGAGAACGAAGAATTTGGATGTCAAAGAAATCTTCAAATCCCATTTCATTATGTGATGTTTTATCATGGGGATCTTTATGCTCTGCTGAGAGGAGGTAAAGGTGTTGTTGTGGTGGAATGACAAGTGTTCGACCCATGGCATGAGCAACGACGATGAGCGATTCGAGACCCATTCTAATGTTATTCCAACCACCTTGATCATATTCAAAGGTTAAATATCGATCGTCATGAATACCGTGGTGTGGGGTGATAGGACTTTCATAGTCTAAGTCGTTCGGGACAACGCGCCAATAGATAACTTCACTGTCCACTCGCTCGCCATTACAAATCAAAACACCTCGTTGAGCACCATGGCGATAGGTAGTAGGAACTTTATTTTCAGGATCTAACGTGTTATAAAGGCTGTAATCTTTTTTATTGTCAGAAGGATGAGGAATGATAAGATCCTTCGTATCATCGTTCTCTCCCACAGACTTATCAGTTTTCGTCGTAGACGATGATTTATCTTGATTTAAGAAATGGATACCATCAGATTTACCAGTTTTAGAATGTTCAGAGAGAACTTTTTTCGTTTCTTCATTGATATGCTTGTGGATGTCAGTGACAGTGTCAGGAAGAAACTTCATATGATTCGGGTCTTTTGGAGCACTGACAGGAATCTTAGAGACTGACCCTTGACCCTTTTCTTTTTGACGTAGTGTAATACCTGGTTTATTGACAGTGTTTCCGGGATTCGGTAATATTTTCGCTTGCTGGTTGTTTAAGTGTGGGAATAATGCATGGTTCCGTTCGTGATGATAAAAAACAACAAACCAAATCAACATAAACATTACCACAGCGATGGTAATCGTTGTTCTTAATTGCATCATGTTTCTAACCCTTCAGATTGCAACCTTTTCAGAGACAAACACAATGAAACAGCTGCTTCTGATTAGAAAAACAGCTATCATGAGACCGATAAAATACGGTCTCATCAAGAAGAGTCGGTCTTTTACGAAGGCCGTTTCCTTTTTTTTAAATTGATTTCCCTCACAATCAATTCAATCCATCTCTTTCATAATACAATGAAGCTGATTAGGGTTCAAATCATTTTATTCATTACGATCATAGGGTTGATTTTCTTAAGTCATCTTCCAAAATCTTTTGGAAATGAGGATTCTGGTGATGATTATTACTATGATGATGAAAACTCACAGAACAATACCAAGGATAACACGTCCCAGGAAGAATATGAAGGTTATGAAGATGAAGAAGGAATCCAACGAGAGTCTATGGAAATGGAAGTTGACGGAGATGGTTCATTCTTCGAACCAGAACCAGAAGAAGAAGAGTTTATTTATGGATTTATTCAAAATTCTGGTGGAGGATTAATTAAGATTAATGAACTATTAGTCAATGAAGAATACCTAAATTTTACTCGTGATCGATATGATTGTTTAAAATTAGAAGATTTGATTGTTCCTATTGTCGAATATGTTGAAGAAGAAGAACCAGAGATCTCTATAGAAGAACAATTAGCACAAATGAAAAATAAATTAAATAAAGCAATTAAAGGTGTGATGCAAGCGATTGATGGTAAAGATGGATCATCAGAAGAGAATAATGAACCATCACCTGATGATAAATCACAAAATACAACAGAATCATCGAATAATACCACGAACGCTGATAGTAAGAAACGATTAACCTTCCGTGAAAAACAAGCTTTACGTATGAAAGAACGGCAAGAAAAAGAAGCACAAAGAGAGTTAGTCAAACCAAAGTTTCGACTAGGTGCTGATTGTGAGACATTGGTCTGTGGTGCTTGTAAAGCAATTGTTGAAGAGTTTGGTTATGCTGTAGCAAAGGCTGTACCAGATCGTAATATTAAATATATTGATCAAATAACAGAAGGATTTTGTTTTACAAAACAAATTTCTTTAAAATATCGTGAAATTGTTTCTGATTTATGTAAAACCTTTGATAAGGTAACTTTATTCTTAACCTCTCACTATTGATTATATCCTGTTTGTTGAATAATCTCCATCTTTCCTGATCTTGTAGGATGAATTAGGATATAAAGAAGCTATGATACAATCATATGAAGAGCATTCTGATTGGAGTACTATTGGCTCATTGACAAGTATTTTAGAGAAACAAGAGAAGGTAAGTGTGTCATATCTTCTATTTTTACCTCGTGTTGAGAAAGATGATAATTTTTTATTCTTTAGGTATGCTTACAGGTTGGGGCCTGTCAACCAGAGTATTTTGAGTTTCAACGTGAACCATTACATGAGAAACAAGAACAATGGAATTCTTCATGTTTTGTATGTCAAGCATTTGCCAAAAACCTTGAGGTAAATTTAGAAATAATCGAATTATCCTCATCATCATATTTTTATTGTTAGGAGAGAATTCATTTATCAAGATTTCTTACTGAAGTAACAATTGTTCCTCTAGTCGCACAAACATGTGATCGCTTAGTAAGTGGAATATTTTCCCCTCCATCTCTTTTTTCAAAATGTTTTACTTAATAGAGGTTACCCGGTGAGTATGATGAATTATGTCGAAAGTTGACAAAAGGGAAACTACTAGATGATATTGCATGGCTTGCTAAAGTACATGAAGAGAGTATAGTAAAGAAAGCAAAGGCTGAATTAAGATTTCCAGATAAATTATGTGAAGAGATTGATTGGTGTGAACCATGGATTGATCCTGAACAATTAAAAGAAAAAGAAATAAGGAAACAATTAGAACCTGTCTATTTTTAATGCTTTTTCATTCCTTTCAATATAATGATGGTTTTGATATATTCTCTTTTTGTTTCATTACACGTTAAACAACACAACCATCATACGTATGGGAAGTTTAAATTGACTATCGAGATAAAATGAAGCAATCAACCTTTGAACGAAAAACACGTCAAACACTTTGACTTTTCAACGGGATAGCAAGAAGTAGATTGGACTAATACCCATGCTTTCAATTAGATCAGCAGTTCAGATCTTTCACAAAATGAACTAAATGTACAGCATTTGCATCATCTCCAGAGGCTTGAGCATATTTGGTGGTGTCTAGTCTTTGTTGTTTCTCAGGATATTCAACATATCCATGCTTAGGATAAAACCTCATCGCAGGTCTCATCCCATCTAGAGTGGTTAAATTAACTTTACTATAACCATTATCTGTAGCCCAGCCTTCAAATGCATCAATTAATAATTTCCCCACTCCTGATCCTCGGTAGTTGCTGTCTACAGCCATCCTCACAAGCTCCATGTACTCGTTAGGATCGAACTCGCTACTTGGGATTGCACCAACAAATCCAATCACTGTATTAGTTGATTCGTCATGACAAACAAAAAAGTTCCTTCTTTTATCGCCTGTTTGATAACTCTTTTGGATATCGTGAAGATCGCCATCAGAACCACATCTCGACTCTGCAAGACTCTTCAACACTGAAGGAATAGCAACTGGAGAATTATCTGTTGTATACCATGCCAATGACGAAGCATACAACTCAACGACTCTTGTTTGATCTTGTGGTTGAAATGGACGAACAATCATAGTATTGGAGAAAATCAATGAAAATCTCCTCGATTTTTAAATTGAAGACGCGTAGAATCTCCAACACGTAGTGTAAATAAACAAAAAGGAAAAGAGGAGGAAGCAGGGAGAGACATTAAGGTGAAAGAAAAATTCGCTATTTCTTCAAGTTAGCATGAGTTACAACCTCATTATTCGACTACTAGTAATCATTATCTCTGGCTTTGTTTAATACTTTGACTAACAGGTAGGACACAAAATTCATAAATATTCTGAGGAGTGAGACCAAAAACTTTTGAATAATTTTGACAGAATTCTTTTGCCGCATCATCATAAGTCTGATGGCGTTGTGGATTGTAGTAGATTGAGTAAAACTTATTAGAAATTTCTAACTGGATCTATCATTGAATGTGAATTAAGAAAGGTTAGGGAAGGCAGTTAACTTTCTTACTTCAATGTCCCCCTCCTGTTTGGTGGGAAGTGGTTGCGCAGGAATTTTCGATGATGATGATGATGATGATGATGATGATGATGATGATGATGATGATGATGATGTCGGATTTTTAGAATTGGTTTGGGTAACAGTTTCTTCTAATCTTTGATGTATTGCTTTCACACAGTATTCCTCCATATCCGTGGGAAGAATGCCAAAATCTTTATGATGACGAAGACAAAAGTTTCTTGCTACAGAAATTGGTGGATCTGTCTCTGGATTCATTGAAATGTCATAGAGGCTTCCTTGTATGGAGAGCTGCACTGTCACGACCTTCTCCTTATCTTCCTTCGTAGGATGCGCGATAGATGGTCTTTGAGGCTGCCTTCGATCAATTTCTTTGATTAAATAATCTCCAATTTGACGAATGCATTCTTTTCTCCCATCATCAGAGCTAGAGGGCATCCTTTCATGACAAAATTTGGATGCCATTTGAATCGCATCAAGTTTAGTTGGAGGAAAAGAAAGTACCAACTCTTTTCCTTCAAACTTTATTATAACATCAATCAAACCATCATTTCCAATCACTGTAACGATAAGAATCAAGGAACAGAATGCTAATAGCACAAGCGAAATGATCATTTGAAACGTACAATCTATTGTATCGAATGAATGTTCTATTCCACTCTTGATATAGCAGTTATTCCTCTCAACCATGACTACTACTATTGTTGCACGACAATTTCGAAGGGAAGATCAAGATGCTGTTATTCAGTTGTATAAAAATGGATTAACTTGGTATAGTAGTGAGAATTCAATTCCTGAAGTTCCACCTCTTACGAAACGATTTGCTGAAGCACGATGCGAGGAAGGAGGGGATATGTATGATATTGAAGCTTATTTTCTTCGGGGAGATCGAAGAAATAACTTTTTTGTTGCATATGATTCGGAAAATAATAATAAAATTGTTGGCTGTGTCGGTGCGATTCCTTCCACTGAGTTTGATCCTGATCAGTATTTGGAACTCGTTCGAATGTCCGTTGATACGTCCTATCGTGGCTCTGGTGTCGGTTCCGTGCTCATGAATGCATTTGAATCATGGGCACGTGAAATTGGCTATCAAAGATTAAATCTGACAACGTTAGATGGGATGCAACCAGCTGTGAAGTTCTATACGAAGAATGGATTTGAAATCGTTCGAGAAAAGGAGCAGCGATTGGACTTGACTAAGTATGGCTTCGAAGCGAATGAAAAAGCAAATTCTGTAAATGTTGTTCATTTTGTGAAGAATTTGAATTAATCTTCACCTTCCACCAGAGAATTGTGTGAAGATACTGACTTGATTTCCTCGCTTTATCGCTGATTATATCTTTACCACGTTGCTAAGTTGTAGTTCAACTGATCTTGACACTTTGAACCCTCAATCATTTTTAAAAATATATTTTTTGTCTTTAAGTATTACAATTACAGTGTAATAAATAAACATAATCAAATTTTAAACAAGAGAATATGCAAAAGTATAATTCTAATTTTAATTCTAACCACTAGCAAATGAAATGACGACAAAATTGTTTCGTTCACAGTTCGCACTGTAAACAAGGAAAAAGGCTCAAAGAAGCTCACAATCCTTCAATACTGAGAAATTCTCCCTTTCCATTGCGAACAATCTTATAGGTTTTGGTCACTGCTAATGCTGGGATCTTTCCATAAATATGAGGCATTAATTCTCCTGGTGGTGGAGCAGTATCCCCCACACTCGCGGGAGCCTCATAAATTACAGCACATCCAAGAAAACGAGGATCAATCTCCAAACAAATCCATTCAGCTTTAGATGATTGATAAAAATGGTTTGCTACACCAAGAAGCATTGAAGGCTTTTCTGTTGCATGAACAAAGTTTCCATCTCTTTCAAAAGTTGGCGGAACATAATTCCCAGAAGGAAGTTGTTGTTCATAAACATCCACTTCTGTCATATGATAGATAATACGTGAATTATCACGATTAAATGCTCCTCTTGTAATATATTCAGCCCAACTATTCGACATCTTTGGCAATCTTTTTTGATGGCGTGAAAAAAAAAAAGCCATTCCCAACACTGCCGTCGGCATTGCGGCGATGAAAACATTGAAATACCGGCTATTCGCGTTGCTTTGCATGGAAGTCTTTTACATTTGTTCTTTCTTACCAACGACGATAACCGTTTGAATTATGAGTGAACTTATGGAGAAGGCAGAGACTGTAACGACTGTTACCACGGATAGTGTGATTGGTGCGAGTCGTTTCACTGAAAAGCACAATGTTAGTAAAGAAGAATCTGAAAAAGCTTTAGAGGAAGTCAAGGGAATGCTTGGCCAGCTAATGCGAATTCTGATATCAGATGGCAGATTAGTCGAAGGAGAGCTTCAATGTATGGATAGTGATTTAAATTTCATTCTTGGTGGAGCGGTAGAATACTACGGATTAAAAGATCAACGTAAGCAACACCGACACTACGCTAACCGCTCTTACTGATTCCAACTATAGCAACTATTGCTGAGATTCCAGAGGACATAATATCAAGGAAACTGGGATTAGCGATGATTCCAGGAAAGCATGTTGTCCGAGTCCTTCTTCTAAGGAGGAATGAAGTAACAGCGAAAGAAGAAGTGTAAAATATCAAGTAATCTCTTACATATCCACATTAAAGTACTTTCCCTTACTTCTTCCAGCACACTTTTCCTTTCTTTTTTCCCTTTATGTCTATGGAGCCTTGTAAATGATGTAAATTCTCTAGAATGATGATATCATGTGTCAGAATTGAGTATTCTAAACAAAAGAAGTTTGAGACCCTCCATCCTTTCTTTTTTTTTCTTTTTCAAAACTATCAAATGAAAACAGTATAAATTATTTACAAAAAAGTACAATATATTCGACAACAATACATGTCCCTTTACTATTTTTTCTCTGGTAACTTCCAAGCCAGTAATAGATGCGGTGATTTAGGTCGATTCATGGGACTGTATTCATACACTCTCCAAGAATTGCTCTCAAACTTCCTAAAATAGGATTGAATGGCAGCCGTCTCTTCATCTCCACCTTCATGTCCAGGGTAAGCAGTGACTGATAGAAGTCCACCGGGCTTCAACAGGTCCGAAGCAGCCTGCAAAGAAGACAAAGATGAATCCTTTTTCGTAATTAATACTGATGAAGAATGTGATCGATCAATTCCCGGAAGATAACCGAGGTTATAACAGACTAAACTCACAGACCGCGGCAAGATTGAAGGAGGAAAAGATTCATGACTTTGATGGTAAAAATTGACTCTCTCGAACTGACCTACAGTTAATTCTTGCGAAAGACGATTTTTAGTTGCTTGAATGGCTGTTTCTTGAACATCAATACAATGCAGAGTTCCAAGATTATCTGTTAAAGTAAGTCGTGCAAGTTCTACAGCATCATAACCATTTCCACATGTTGCATCAACTACTACATCTCCTGGCTTTATAACCTCTTTCCAAATCATCTTAGAAACGGATAAATGCCCTATCGGAGGATTTCTCCATGATCCTTTTGTCGCTAATAGAATAAGAAGTGTCTTCATCCAAAACATAGATTCAAAATGACGACAGCGACGTAAATTTATGAAATCGCTTCACGAGTTAGATGACTTTTATATAGTGTTATTGATGTTATAAACCTACCAACTAAAACAAAACAATGTTGAAATTAAAACTATTCTTGCAAAAAGGAAAGCAAAAAAAAAAAACAGGAAAATCATACATTTGAAGAATAATCATCAAGAAAAAAAAAATAGACATACACGATTTCGATTTCGCTATAATTCAACGAACCAATCAATTAACGCTTGGTGATCACAAGCTCCATCTCTAAAACAGCGTGAATATCATCAGAGCCGGGCACAAATAATGAGAGATGTCGAGTCTCAGTCGAGATCTCATTACGATCAAGCACCACCTTTCCCCAGGCATGCAAGACATAATCAATAACAGGAGCACCAGCAACAGCAGGTTTAGCAACACTCTCAGGTTCAATACTCTCTAATAACTCGATAACAACGTAAGATTTATCTTCTAAGTTATCCAATGGGAATTGAAGATGGAAGACCTCAAAGAAGGAAATAACTTGTTGTCCATCTTTCACTTCTCTGACAATCGGTGCAGGTGATGATTGTGGTGCTTCAACAAGAAGATGATTTGTAGCATTAAAAGTCGAAACTTTCAAATAATACTTTGAGGCTTTAGCAACATCCAAGAAATATCTAATCAAAGAAAAAAACCATCATTAGGGAAAGAAGAAACACAATCAAAACTACAAAAGAAACTTACTCTGATTGTGGAATAATTAAACGTGAAAAGTCTAATGATAAATAATGATATCCACGTAATCTTGGTGGTATAGGTAAAAAAGTATGTTTACGATTTTCATAAGTTGTAAATGCAGTTTTTAATGATAATTGAAATTCAACAGAATTCGTTAAATCTAATGTACTACGCTTATTACTTGCACCATACATATGAATATTAATATTAGCACCTTGTTTCGCATAAAATGAAGCAAGATCTTCATGATTTAATTGTACTGCAATCTGTAATGGTGTTAATCCTTTATGATTAAATTGATCTAATGGACAATAATTATGAATTAACCATGATGCAAGTTGTAAAATATCATCTTTATTTAATGCATCATGTTGAGTTTGATCTTGCGATGGTTGTAATTGACTTAAAGTATGTAATAACGTTTCACGAGAATTATTGATCTGTCGGAAGAGGATGGATCGAATATTAGGATTTGCGACTAATAAAGTCTTTGCAGGACCAGCAGAGGCAACATTGGCAGTAGAAGCACCGGTTGAAGAGGAGCTACCATTCTTCGCTCGTAGGGATTGTACTTCAACACCAGCCGCTGCCTTAATTAAGGTTAACCAAATTTGCATCTCTTGCTCTGAATCAGCCATTAACGAAATACGATCACGATGCTTCTGCACCGATTGATGATTGACATAAATATCAATAGCAGTAGCTTTCTTTGGATCTCTTTCAATCTTTAAATCATTCTTTGTATTGAATGATAACGTATCTCGAGGAATCTTATCCTTATTATTACGGAAATACATTAAAGCTTCAGTAGTTAGCACGACCCAACGCTTACGCCAAGTGGAGGATTCACCACGCTTACTCAACCAACCACTCTTCAACTCAGCGGTGGGTAATTTGATCTCTTCTACCTCCTCTGCTTCAGCAGCAGCAACATCTTCAGCACGGGTAGAGGAAAGGATGGAAGAACGATTGGAAATCTTAATTGAGGCAATTCGATCAACGATTCCTTTATGAAGTGACATGATTTCAATTCCTTTCTGAAGTTCTCGAATTTGATCGTAATTCACTTCACTAATCGCTGCGAAGAAACGGAAAATTTCAATAGCAGACTTTTTGTTCGATAAAATGACATAATGCATTGTTGTATTTCCAGCATCATCTTTTGCTTGAAGATCCTCAGATGTTGGCCAAAAGTATTTAATCAACTCTAGATTTCCACTTAAGATGCCTGATTGCAATACAGTGCGATGATTTTCGAATGGATGGCGAGCTTCATAGTCTTCAGGATGAAGTTCAATCAGAGATTTCACTCCAGCAATATCACCATTAGCTGCAGCAGAGTGAAGATCAACAATTCGCTTCTCATAAGCAGCTTTTGCGGCTTCTGCAGCTTCTTGAGCCTTGCGAATAGCCTCCTGTCTCTCTCTTTCTTCTTTTTCACGCGCCTCCCTTCTTTCACGTTCCTCTTTCTCTAATTTCTCTCTTAAAGCTTGATTATTTCTTAACTCTTCAGCTAATCTTTCCGCTTCCCTTTGTTTCTCAAGGCGGTAAGCTGCCAATAACTTCTTAAAGCGCTTTCGTTGCAAGTGTTTGCGAATAGTGGCTTGTGCTCGAATAATACCTTTCTTTCCAACACGATAACGTCTAACTTGCTGACGTTTACGAATTAAAGCTTGAAATTTACGAACTTTTAATCCACAGAAAGCCGCAACAGCAAGATGCATATTCTCATAAGCCTCGGACTTTAAGAAAATCTTGGTGTTTCCAATTTGGTAGTCTCTCTTTAAGGTTAATACTTCTGATGCAAGCTGGGTTGTGTATTGTTTTGCTTCAGCAGTAGTACAATCGGACGCTTTTCGCCAACCGCGCTTGTAAGACATTAATTCGAACGCTTCATAAAAGGTAACGAAATTTAAGCAGATCGGGAAACCTTCTTGTCGAATACGAACCACTTCTAAAGCACCAGAGTAACGCAATTGTTCTAAAACCATCAAAGAATCAAAAACGCCTGAACTCTTCACAGAATTTGGCTTAACACATTTAATGTAATGAGGTGATGTCGCACGAAGAGTTAAAAGGAGAATATCCAATTGAGATCGAAACTGGAAAGAGACAGTAACCGTAGAAGCAAGCTTCTTTCCACCTCCATCAGAGGCAACAAGAGAAGTACGACGTCCAGTTGCCTTCATTTTTCGTCCTGCATCTTCTGCAGGTGGAGGAGCAGCTGCTGCAGCGAGCTTACTCGAGAGTCTCTTGGAACTATCATCGGCACGAGCGGACATCGACAAATTTCCTGCGGATTTCACAATTTTATCGGGATTAACTTCTCCGATGTATCCAGGCTCTCCCTCCATGCTGGGCGAATCCAATCCAATTGCAACAATAGCATTTTGAATGAAAGAATTCGACGAACAAACCATTAATTCCATTAAATCCTCTTGTAAAGAATCATTATTCTTTTCCATAAATCCTGCAACATGGTAAGTCACATCACCAGCAAAGTGTTTGATTGTAAACTTTCCATCATTTCCAAAACGAGATTTCTCGTAATTTGGAGATTTGGTCTTATCACCATGGGCCTGGTTAAATGCAGAAACTAAAGCACCTTCATCAGACGATCCACGATTTAACATACCTTGTCCTTCTAAAATAATTAATAGACCATTTGGTTTCTTACCAATTAAATCAATGACAGGTTGATTATCTTTATAAACAATTGAATTCCAATCTAATCCTTCTTCACGATAAATATTTTGTTCACGATCAAATACATATTCATTAAATTGTTGCTGTAAACGTTCGTTCGTGAAATTAATACATAATTGTTCAAATGAATTTAGACCTAAGATCTCAAAACCAAAAATGTCTAATATACCAATAAATTTTACGGCTTTGGTATCATCTGTCGAGCAGGAACAATGAGCATAATTAATTTTCTTGATTAACCAACCAAATGCACATGAATAAACCCATTTAATTAATGCTGCAAGATTATTCATAATATCAATTTCATTTAACCGTTTGATTGTTACAGAACGACGTGTACTTACTTTCACTCGTTGTGTTGTGACACGACTAACAAACATCTCAGGAGGAACTCCTAATAATTCAGTAATTTGCATTAATGGCATAGTAGGGGAATTTAAACGGACATGACCAATATCTGGCATCTGATTATCAGCATTTTCTTCTGGTACTTCAATCTCACCGTCACCAAGAACAGTGCAAGTAACATTACCAATATGCAATAAAGCAGCAAGAAGACTTAATAATTGCTCAACTTCTTCATCTGAACAACCTAATGTAGTTAAAGCTTGTAATAATTGGGGATATAAAGGATCCTCGGTAGAAGGTAAAGCAGCACCATTCGAATCCGTTAACATTTTAAATGATGTCGGATCTTTTAAATGTAATTTTTGTGCTAAACCAAGGTTAGTATTACCACGTAAAAATTGATAAAAAACATGATAATTTCTTTCACCTGCACCAACATTCATTAATCTTGATTTTTCTAATAAAAAGGTTTCAGTAAAAGCTGAGATAATTTGATGTTCATCAGAATATTGTAATTTAATATATTTACCAAAACGTGATGAATTATCATTACGTACAGTCTTAGCATTACCAAATGCTTCAAAAATAATATTTGAATCTAATAATACACGTTTAATATCATCACCTAAACGTTGTGCTGATTCTGAACGAATTACCTTACCACCACCAGGGATTTTACCTTCTTGATCAGCCGCAATGAGAAAATTCATTACATATTTTGAAGCTTCTGTCTTTCCTGCACCCGATTCACCAGAAACAACAATCGATTGATTACGAGGTGATGTGCTCTCGTAGTTTGACTTTTTACCGAATAATAGCTCAACGAGGGCTAAATTTGCAATCTTGAATACGTGAGGACGCGAGGCGAAGCTATCAACCTCTCCGTCTTCTGGAGTGTCAAGGTAAGAGAGTGGTGAGTCGTAAAGGCCTGCAATCTTCTTGTATGGATTGATAGAGATCAAAACATCTCCAGTGGTGGTGTAGATTTTATCATTGAAAAAGCGGCGGCGCAAGCAATCTAACAAGGGTGCTTCGTGTAAGTGGTTCATGGTACATAAATCTTCGAGATCTTCGAAATGAGTTGGATCAGGGCGATGATACTCGTTTCTCCCAACCATTCTGCGATTGCTATTGCTACCATGACTTTCAACAATTAGGTTACCATCTCCAACATCTTGAATAAAATGCCCAAGTTCCCAGGCATCTACTTTATGAGAAATCCAAATTCTGTCACCAACGTTCAACATTTTGGTTTATATAAATCCTACTTCAATTCCCAAAAAAACTCAATAAATCCTTTGAATGAGAAGATTTCTTTAGAGAAAAAAATTCGAAAAAAAAAATTCTAATTTATTGGAGCACCAAAGATCACGAGAGTCAAAGAGAGTCTAAACTTATTAAGGTAGATCTGGTCGAATATATTCGCTAATAAAAGTAAGAAGATTTCTATGCAGATAAAGTTATCAGTGTGTACTGGGCGAAGGAGAACCTTCATTGGCAGAATCACACCCCAAGCCCATACTCAAATTCGGAGGTGGGCCTCGGGCAAGATGTGGTTTTGAGAAGCCCTCTCATATCCTTGTGAAGCAAAGAAAACCTTTCCATACCTTTCTTGCAAGCTTTCTGCTCCTTATTCAAGCAGTTGCTTCAGATAAAGAACTGAACTCATAGGAATTATCTCAAACTTGTTGGTAGATTCGCTTTTCCTCCGAATTTGGTGTGATTCCGATTAAACTTTTCAGTGATCTAGCCGTTGTTCCAGATTTCGTTTGAATTTGACACTTTACGAATAAAAATATGACATCTCTCAACGGTGCTGATATTCGTTCTATTTTCCAAACCATGGATGCTCCTTTTTTGCGTTATGATAAAAATCGTGTCGAGCCTATTGTCTGGCAAGCCAAGGATTTTTACATCCAATTCCGTCACGAAGTGAAAGTACCAGCCATTGCAGGTTCCATTGTGAAATATGAATTTTTCACAAAGAATGGTGATATTTCCTTTTGTTTATCGTTTACTACATCCGGTAATCTGGTCGAAGTAATCCGAGAAGCTTCAAGAGAGCCAAGTGATATCGAGCCCATTAGAGGATCTTATCGTGCTGAATATGATGGTGTTTTCACTTTCATTTTTGATAATAACTATTCTTGGTTTACAGATAAAGAACTTACTTATCATATTCAATTACTGCAGGTATTGTCTAATAGAAATCCCTCCTACCAACATGCCTCTCACAAACACTTCTTTTTATAGCCTGCTTTCGCTATGGCAGATCTCAACCGTTCTTTACAAAGTCGAAAACTTTTAGCTCAAATAACTGAAGATTCTAATCGAGCAAAAGCAAAATTAGTAACACATAAAGAAAAATATTCTACTTTACAGAATGAAGTACAAACATTAGAACAACGATTACAATTTATACAACAAGAATTAGAAAATAAGAGAAATGTTGTTAAAGCGACACAAAAAGAAATTGATGAATTGAATGTCAAAATAAAATATGAAGAAGAGAAGAAATTAGGATTATGCATCAGGTATGTTCGTAACCCCCTATCATGACCCAAATTATACTTACTGTTTATTGGAAATAGATGTTTGGATAAGAAAGCCTTAACGGCGGTCTTATCTTTCTTAGGAAAGAAATCAAATGCTTATACGGTTTCAAAGTACTGGAAAGCTTGTATTGATGAGTTTGAAGAGCGTTAAATAAGAGACATGCAGTAGCGCTATCATAGCTTATCACACCATCGTTAGAGACCATTAGCTTAGGAGAACAAATGTGGATGGAAAGAAAGAGATTGTGAAACTATAAAAATACTAAACCTTAATCAATTTGAAGGAATTAGGAAAGAACTATTCCTTTAGTTCTGATGATTGACAAGGTGGAATCGTTTCTTTGCTTCTTCTAATAGATCATCTGTCTTGCAGAAAGCGAAGCGTGCTACGTAACAAAATAAAGATAACAATAAATATTATTGGCAAAAAATTTACAATTTTCTTACCAAGATTTGCAGCACGATCTTTCGTTTCTTGTGTATAGAAAGCACTAGGAGGAATTGGAGTAATACCTTTCTCAATGGTTAACCATCTACGGACATGAATAAAGGAACGACTTTATGCATGAAATGGTTTGTTACCTCGCGAAAGCCCAATCTCTTGTGACAGGGTTACCATCTAAACCAGGTTGAGAAAGATATTCTGCAGGAGGATCATACTTTGAAGTATCAGCCATAATAAAGAATCCTCCCTCAGGAACAGCTGGTTCAAATCCACCATCTTTCAACGATGCAACCAAATGATCACGTTTACGTTGATATTGTTGTCGAATATACTCAAAATAAGTTGGATATCCTTCATAAGGTTGGGATGATTCCTTAAGAATCTTAGCAATCGCCTTCAATTGGTTTAACAAGATGTTCTGCACCATAACACCATCCGATTTTCCAACCAGTAGCAGAAAAGGTTTTACCAGACGATGAGATAGTTAGTGTTCTCTCCCACATACCAGGTAATGAGGCAAGACGAGTATGTTCAAAACCATCATAAACAAGCTTTTCATAGACTTCATCAGTAACAGCAGTTACATGAGGATACTTTTGTAACAAAGATGAAATTTGATTGAGTTCATCACGACTAAAGACTTTACCAGTTGGGTTATGAGGGGTATTAATGAGTAAAAGACGAGTCTTTGGAGTAATGGCTTGCTCGTATTTATTCATATCTAACTCCCATTTGCCAGTGGTACGATTTAATTCTAATGGAACTGCTTTGGAAACACCTCCAGCCATTTGAATGGCAGCAGTATAGATATCAAAGGTTGGTTCAAGAACCACCACCTCATCACCATCATTTAACATTGCTTGCATGACAGCAAATAAAATCTCTGATGCACCAACGCCAACTGCAACCTCTGTAAAAGGGTTGACAGTTCTTCCAACTAGAGGACCATAGTGTTGTGCAAGGGATTCAACTAGAGCTAAATCACCGGCACTGCGGCAGTACTGGTTATGATTGGCATTAATTGCCTCAATAAAAGCGTTCTTGGCAAATTGTGGGGTCTCCCAATCAGGAAAGCCTTGCCCTAAATTAACTGAATGATGCTTTTGTGAAAGAGGGGTGAATTCCGACCAAACTGTTGGTGCATCGAAACCTATGGAAACCAAGATATCTTATCAAAAACTACCATAACACAAAATTCAACGAGCTCCGTTACCTTTCAATCGATTAGCAGTGTGAAATTGACTCATATTTAAGATAGTTGAAGAGGATCGAAGAAGAGCTGATGTTATTCGCTTGGATATGATCGTGGATGGAATCATTCGATGTTGTGGGGTTTTGGGTTGTGGAATTCTTAATTTGTGGAAATTGCACAGAATTTTATGAGAGTCAAGCTTGTAAGGTAAAATAAAAAGATATCGAAGCATCACACATTCACTTTAACAGAACGACTTTTCAAAATGAGAAAGTATCGTAGTATTTTTAGATTTACTCAACAAATGTATACCTTTTCCTTCTCCTTTTTGTGATTTGATTGATTGTCTGGTGTTTAGAGGGAAGAGTCGACAGATTCATCGAGGTGTACTTAATATACTTGTTCCTTACAACTCAACCGCTGTTGCACCAACCAAACCAAAGATTGATCTTTCAGGTGAGTAATCTTCGTTCATGAAAACAATATATTTTCTTCTCACTGGATTGTAGGAGTTCGAGTTTGTGGACGTGATCTGATGATCTTCGACCAGTTAGATGAAGATGACGGTAAGCCATCTCAACGACCGTCTTCCGACTTTCTGATGATTTTCAGGGCGCTAATATAACCTATTCTATTTATATTTGGTTTTTATAGGTCGATAATGAATCCTTTTGCTCTTATCGTATGTTCCTTGTAAATATTTGGTGATGAAATTCGACAACTTCAGATTGCCTTTAGTTAGGCGAAAATAGATCAGAAATGGTAGTTGAAATTCGATTAAAGGCAAGATCTAACCTTTTGATAACCTAATTATATACAATTTTCACAAATCTAGGATTTTTGGTAAAGTCGTTGAAAGCTTTCACTGACATTACGCTGCTATCTTTATATTGGTTTTCTAGAAGGAGAGGATGTTCCCGCGATAATTCAAACCATAACGTCCTTAATCCATTAGGTTTTAATAAACTTGGACAAGTATTCATAATATCTCGAGCGATAGATAGACCATCTTCCCC
>VFQN01002767.1_pt1 | contig 26289 bp, 25 predicted proteins | sample 3512371 | NCBI WGS metagenome assembly VFQN01 (sample SAMN10412370, study PRJNA504923) | tailings metagenome | isolation source: Replicate 2 from Balatoc abandoned mine | place: Philippines: Itogon, Benguet | collected 2017-08-28 | reverse complement strand
CCTACAAAAAAGCCAGCCTAAATATCTGGCCACGCGTCAACGATCCGCTCGGGCTTGAAAGCTGAACCACCCGCCGGACGGGAGCCGGCGCGGACACGAACCTTGTAAAATCAGAGGGATATAAGATGAAAAATGCATTTGTCATGATAACCTTGGCCGCGGCACTCGCCAGCACCAGCAGCCTTGCCATCGCCCAGACGACGGATGGCGTCCTCACCGTCGCGACCATCGGCGAGCCGCCGACGCTCGACGTCATGCAGACCGCGACCGACATCGTGCTGACCATCGACCAGCACATTTTCGAGACGCTCTACACCTATGACAACGAGTGGCGTTCCGTGCCGCTGCTGGCGCTCGCCATGCCCGAGATTTCCGAGGATGGCCTGACCTATCGCATTCCGCTGCGCCAAGGCGTCAAGTTCCACGACGGCAGCGATCTCGATGCCAAGGACGTCACCGCCTCGCTGACGCGCTGGATGGCCGTCAACTCCAAGGGCAAGCAGGTCGCCGAAGTGGTGGAAAGCCTGTCCGAGGATGGCCCGAGCACCGTCGTCGTCAAGCTGAAGTCGCGCTACGCGCCGCTGCTCGCCACCTTCTCGCAGGCTTCCGTCATCATGCCCTCGGAGAAGATCGCCGACACGCTGACCGAATTCGTCGGCACCGGCCCCTATGCCCTGAAGGAGCGCAAGCCCGACCAGTATACCCAGCTCGTCCGCTTCGACGGCTACACATCGCCCGAGGGCGAGCCGAGCAACTATGCCGGCAGGCGCGTGGCGATCGCCAAGGAGATCCGCTTCGTGCCGGTTCCCGACGCAAACACCCGCGTCGAGGGCCTGATTTCCGGACAGTTCGACTTTGCCGATTCCCTGCCGGTCAGCGCCTATGAGCGCGTCGAGGCGAGCGGCAAGGCGAAGGCCGTGATCTACGAGAACACCGGCTGGGCCTCGCTCAACATGAACATGAAGGAAGGCCTGCTCATCAAGAAGGAACTGCGCCAGGCCGTGCAGGCCGCGCTCAACCCGAACGACATGATGCTCGCCGCCTTCTCCGACGAGCGCTTCTTCAGCGTCGATGCCTCGATCTTCCCGAAGGGTTCGCTCTGGTACACCGAGGCGGGCGTTGCGCGCTACGGCGAGGGCGATCCGGAAGAGGCCGGCAAGCTGCTTGCGGATGCCGGCTATGACGGCACGCCGCTGCGCCTGATGACCAGCCGCCAGTACGAGTTCCACTACAAGATCGGCGAGGTCGCCAAGGCCTATCTCGAAGCCGCCGGCTTCAAGGTCGACCTGCAGGTGGTGGACTGGGCAACCCTGACGACCCGCCGCGCCGACCCGAAGGAATGGGACATCTTCATCACCCATTCCAACTTCCCCGGTGACCCGACGACGATCAACACGATCACCGACACCTATCCAGGCTGGTATGTTTCCGAGCAGAAGGCGTCGGCCGTCGCCACCTACATGAACGCCGTGTCCGACACGGACAAGCAGACGGCCTGGGAAGGCATCCAGACCGTGATCTACGACGATGCGCCGCTCTTCAAGGTGGGCAACTTCAACGCGGTCACGGGCGTCGGCGCCGGTATTTCCGACTACAAGCCGACCTACTGGCCGCATTTCTGGAACGTAACGCCCAAGAAGTAAGGGGGAAATCATGGCAAGGATCGTCCGGGCACTGTTGAACCGCCTGGGGGGCATGGCCATCGTGCTCGCCCTCGTCGTGACGGTGGTTTTCGTCATCGTCCGCGTGACACCGGGCGATCCCGCCGCCGTGATGCTGGGGTCGGATGCGACCCCGCAGGACATCGCCGAACTGCGCACGAAAATAGGGCTCGATGCGCCGCTGATCACACAGTATGGCCAGTTCGTGCTCGGCATATTGAAGGGCGACCTCGGCCAGTCGATCTTCCTCAACCAGCCGGTGACCTCGGCGCTTGCCGCACGGGCGGAGCCGACCTTCTTCCTCACGCTGTTCTCGATCCTGATCGCGGTTGCGATCGCGTTGCCGGTCGGCATCCTCTCGGCCGTCAAGCGGGGCACGCTGTTCGATCAGGTCGTCGTGACGCTGACCATGGTGGCGGCAAGCGTGCCGAGCTTCTGGCTCGGCCTCATGCTCATCCAGGTCTTCGCCGTCGGCCAGGGCTGGTTCCCGGCCTCCGGCTACGGCGGGCCGGACACGGCCTTCCTCGAGCGGCTGCACCATCTCGTGCTGCCTGCCGTGGCGCTCGGCATCGTCAATTCGGCACTGATCACCCGCTTCACCCGTGCCGCCATGCTGGACGTTCTGGGTGACGACTATGTGCGCACCGCCCGTGCCAAGGGGGCGAGCGAGCGGCGCGTCATCCTCAAGCATGCCCTGAAGAACGCCTTGATCCCGATCATCACCGTGATCGGCCTCTCTATCGCCATGCTGGTCGCCGGCGCGGTGGTGACGGAAACGGTCTTCGGCCTGCCGGGCGTCGGCAATCTCGTGGTCTCGGCCGTGCTGCGCCGCGACTATCCCGTCATTCAGGGTACGCTGCTCGTCGTCGCGGCGATCTATGTGCTCATCAACTTCATCGTCGACATGCTCTACATCCTCGTCGATCCGCGGGTGCGCCTATGATGACCGCCTCCCTTTCCATGCCGCTCGTTGCCGGCCTGCGGCGGCTCTTCCGCAACAAGGCCATCCTCATCGGCGCGATCATCCTTGCCATCGTGCTCGTGGCGGCGATCCTCGCCCCGTGGGTCGCGCCCTATGCGCCGAACAAGCTGTCGATCGTCAACAAGCTGAAGCCGCCGTCCCTCGCCCATGTCTTCGGCACCGACGAATTCGGCCGCGACATCTTTTCCCGCGCCATCTATGCAGGACGCATCTCGCTGCTCGTCAGCCTCGGCGTCGTCTGCATCTCCACGGTGCTCGGCGTCATCATGGGGGTCGCAGCCGGTTTCTTCCGCAAGCTCGACGCGCCGATCTCCCGGCTGCTCGATGCCATGATGTCCTTCCCGGACATCCTGCTCGCCATCGCGCTGGTCGCTGCGCTCGGGCCGTCGCTCACCACGGTCATTCTGGCGCTCGGCATCACCTATGCGCCGCGTCTTGCCCGCATCGTGCGCGGCTCGACACTGGTGCTGCGCGAGCTGCCCTACATCGAGGCCGCCGTCGCCATGGGCCTGCCGACCTGGCAGATCCTGACGCGCCATGTGCTGCTCAACCTCGCCTCGCCCATCCTCGTGCAGGCGACCTTCGTCTTCGCCTCGGCGATGCTCGCGGAAGCAAGCCTGTCCTTCCTCGGCGTCGGGGTTTCCACCGATATGCCGACCTGGGGCACCATGCTCGCCTCCGGCCGCGAATACATGAACAACGCCCCCTGGCTGATGGTGTTTCCGGGCCTTGCCATCGTCTTCTCGGTCCTCGCCCTGCAACTCGTCGGCGACGGGCTGCGCGATCTCGTCGATCCGCGCCTTGCGAAGGAAAGCTGACCATGACCGCTCCCACGAACCGGCCGGTGCTCTCGGTCGAGAACCTGACGACCTCCTTCAAGACTGCCGAGGGGTGGCGCGCCGTCATCCGCGACATCAACGTCGAGGTGAATGCCGGCGAAACCGTCGCCATCGTCGGCGAATCGGGCTCGGGCAAAAGCGTCACCGCACTGTCCACCATGCGCCTCCTGCCGGCAGGCCGGGCGCGCTGCGAAGGCCGCATCCTGCTCGAAGGACGCGACCTCCTGAAGGTGAGCGAAGCGGAGATGCGCTCGGTGCGCGGCGGCACGATCGGTATGATCTTCCAGGAGCCGATGACCTCGCTCAATCCGGTCTTCACCATCGGCAACCAGGTTGCCGAGGCCCTGGTGCTGCACCGGGACCTGTCATGGAGCGCCGCGGAGGCCGAAGCGCTGCGGCTGATGGAGCGCGTGCGCATCCCCGCCGCGAAAAGCCGTCTCAACGAATATCCGCACAAGTTCTCCGGCGGCATGCGCCAGCGCGTGATGATCGCCATGGCACTCGCCTGCCGCCCGAAACTGCTTATCGCCGACGAGCCGACGACCGCGCTCGACGTGACCGTGCAGGCCGAAATCCTCCATCTGCTGCGCGAATTGCAGCGCGAGGAGAACATGGGCGTGCTCTTCATCACCCATGACATGGGCGTGGTCGCCGAGGTGGCGGACCGCACCCTCGTGATGTTCCGCGGTGACATGGTCGAGACCGGCCCGACGCCGCAAATCTTCGCGGCGCCCAAGGCGATCTATACCAGGGCGCTGCTCGCCTCCATCCCGCGCCTCGGTACGATGGGCGACGCTGCTGCACCCCGCCGCTTCCCGAATGTCGATCCCGCCACCGGCGAGGCCAGCGACGGCGGCGTGACGTCGCCCGTTCCCGATGGCGTGCAGCCGATCCTGAAGGTGGAAAAACTCGCGGTCCGCTTCGCGCTGCCGCAGGGGCAGATCCATGCGGTCGAAGGCGTCTCCTTCGACCTGAAGCCCGGCGAGACGCTGGCGCTGGTCGGCGAATCGGGCTGCGGCAAATCCACCACCGGCCGGGCCATCATGCGCCTCGTCGATCCGAGCGCCGGTTCGATCACGGTCGACGGGCAGGATGTGACGAAGGCGAGCGCCGGTTCGCTGCGCGCCATGCGCCGCACCTCGCAGATGATCTTCCAGGATCCGTTCGCCTCGCTCAACCCGCGCATCACCATCGGCTCGGCGATTGCCGAACCCATGCTGGCGCATGGCCTGATGGGGCGGCGCGAGGCGAGGGACAGGGTGGCCGAACTCCTGCAGCAGGTCGGCCTCTCCGCGGCGATGGCCGACCGGCATCCACACGAATTTTCCGGCGGCCAGCGCCAGCGCATCTCGATCGCCCGGGCGATCGCGATGCAGCCGAAGCTCATCGTCGCCGACGAAGCGGTCTCGGCGCTCGACGTGTCGGTGAAGGCGCAGGTTTCGAACCTCCTGCTGGATCTGCAGGAACAGCACCGCCTCGCCTATCTCTTCATCTCGCACGACATGGCGGTGGTGGAGCGTGTCAGCCATCGCGTCGCCGTGATGTTCCTCGGCGAGATCGTCGAGATCGGCCCACGGGCGGCAATCTTCGACAATCCGCAGCACGCCTATACACGCCGCCTCATCTCCGCCGTGCCGATCCCCGACCCTGCCCGGCGCGGCCAGTTGAACCCTCCGCTCAACGAGGAGATCAAGAGCCCACTGCGCCCGCACGGCTATGTGCCGCCCAAGCGCACCTACCGCGAGGTCTCACCGGGGCATTTCGTTCAGGACAGCATGGCTGCCTGACGCCCGATCAACGCTCCCCCAAGCCTGCCCGCCGGTCGCATCGTGCGCCGGCGGGCTTTTTTGTGTTTGCCGCGACAGCCGCACGCGAAAACCCTAACTTTTCCCGCTTCACGCGAACCGTTGCACGGGCGCCTCAGGGCGCATGCCTCGCGCCAGCCAGACCTGTAAATTAACCTTTTGTTAACCATTCCATCGGTACACCGAAGCAACCGAAAATTAACGAAGATGACTGACGTGTTAACCCAACCACGGCCGATCCGCCTCAAGGGGCGCTCTTTCCTTGCGCTTGCGCTGACCCCGGAGCTGCCCTTCGAGGACTGGCTGGTGCGGCTTGACGATCTGGCAGCGCGGTCCGCCGGCTTCTTCCTGCGGCGTCCGGTGGTGCTGGATGTCGATGGGCTGGATATCGAGAAGGCGGAGCTTCGCGAACTCGTCAGCCAGCTGAACGCCCGCAACGTGCGCGTCATGGGCATCGAGGGCGCGCGGTCCTCGCTGCTCGGCGCAGACATGCCGCCGGCCATGACCGACGGCCGCCCGGCCGGCGACATCGAGGCGCCGGTTGCGGAGGAACGCACGGAAAAGGTCGGCAAGGCAAAGAAGACGGAAAAGGCGGAACAGCCCGCCGAATCGGTCGTGGTGCCCGCAAGCCCGTCGCCGATGCAGGCGGTGCCGTCGATGGTCGTCGCCCGCCCTATCCGCTCGGGCCAGTCCATTTTCTTTCCCGAAGGCGATGTCACCATCATCGGCTCTGTCGCATCAGGCGCGGAAATCGTCGCCGGCGGCTCGATCCACGTCTATGGCCCGCTGCGCGGCCGGGCCATGGCCGGCACAATGGGCAATGCTTCTGCGCGCATCTTCTGCCGCAAGCTCGAAGCAGAACTGATCGCCATCGACGGCTTCTACAAGACCGCCGACGACATGGAACCGGACCTGCGCGGCAAACCCGTGCAGATCTGGCTGGAAGGCGAAGCAATCAAGGCAGCAACACTCGGCTGAACCGAGGACGGTTCAAACAACGGAGAGGTCAATGGGCAAGGTAATCGTGGTCACATCGGGCAAGGGCGGCGTCGGCAAGACGACGTCGTCTGCCGCGCTCGGCGCCGCGCTGGCGCAAAACGGCGAGAAGGTCGTGGTCGTGGATTTTGACGTCGGCCTGCGCAATCTCGACCTCGTCATGGGTGCGGAACGCCGCGTCGTCTATGACCTCGTCAACGTCATCCAGGGCGAAGCCAAGCTGACGCAGGCGCTGATCCGCGACAAGCGCGTCGAGACGCTCTACCTGCTGCCGGCGTCCCAGACCCGCGACAAGGACAATCTCACGCCCGAGGGTGTCGAGCAGGTCATCGCCGCCCTGAAGAACGCCTTCGACTGGGTGATCTGCGACAGCCCGGCCGGCATCGAACGCGGCGCGACCCTTGCCATGCGCCACGCCGACGTGGCGATCGTCGTCACCAATCCGGAAGTCTCGTCCGTACGCGATTCGGACCGCATCATCGGTCTACTCGATTCCAAGACGCTGAGGGCGGAGAACGGCGAGCGCGTCGAAAAGCACCTGCTTTTGACGCGCTACGACGCCGTGCGCGCCGAGCGCGGCGACATGCTGAAGGTCGACGACGTCCTGGAAATCCTCTCCATCCCGCTGCTCGGCATCATCCCCGAGAGCATGGACGTGCTGCGCGCCTCGAACGTCGGGGCTCCGGTGACGCTCGCCGACGGACGCTCGGCTCCGGCACTCGCCTATTTCGAAGCTGTCCGTCGTCTCAAGGGCGAGACCCTGCCGGTCACGATCCCCGGCGACAAGCGCAGCTTCCTCGGCAAGATTTTCGGAAGGAAGGCGGCATGAATCTGTTCCGTTTCTTCTCCCGCGCCCAGTCGGCGCCGGCAGCGCGCGAGCGACTGCAGGTGCTGCTCGCCCACGAGCGGGCCGCCACCGGTGACGTGGACCTCGTCAACAAGCTGCGCGACGAGATCCTGAAGGCAATTTCCAAGCACATGCAGGTTGATGACGAGAAGGTCTCGATCAAGATGGAGCGCGGCGCGCAGGTTTCGACGCTTGCCGTCGACATCGAGATCCCGTTCGACGCCGGCAAGAAGGCGGCTTAAGGCCTCCCCTCCGCTGCTACAAACAAAAAACGCCCGGTGAAAGCCGGGCGCCTGCCGTTTCAGAGATCGCTCGCCGAGACGTAGAGTGCGGCGAGCGCTTCGAAGCCGGCCTGGTCCTCCGCCGTAAACCGGCCGGGCAGCGGGCTGTCGAGATCGAGAACGCCAAACACGACGCCGTCGCGGACGAGCGGCGTGACGAGTTCCGAGCGCGAGGCGGCATCGCAGGCAATATGCCCCGGAAAGGCATGCACATCCGGCACGAGCTGGCTTTTGCGCTCGGCCACCGCGCTGCCGCAGACGCCCTTGCCGACAGGGATGCGCACACAGGCGACCTTGCCCTGGAACGGCCCGAGCACCAATTCCTGCGGCGTTTTCAGGAAGTAGAAGCCCGCCCAGTTGAGATCGGCGACCGCGCCGAAGATCAGCGCGGAGAGGTTCGCCGCGTTGGCGATGGCATCGCGCTCGCCATGTAGCAAGCCCTCGGCCTGGGCGAGCAGCTCGCGGTAGAAGCCGATTTTGTCGGCCGCCTCGATTTTCCGGATCTCATGCATGGCAGTCCTCATGGACGACGGTTTTCATCGGATCGTCGATAGACCCGGGCGGCTGACCTTGCAAGGGCGGAGACCGGCGCGGAATCAGCCGGCTGCTTACGGCCTCATTCCACAATGTAGCGTTTTGCAAGCCGCGCTTCGGCACGCAGGGCATCGGCGCGATCCGGCCTTTGACGACGGTCCATTTCGGCAGCCGCGCGCTCGCGCTCGGCGATGTCGGCCAGCAGGATCGCCTGTACCTGCGCAGCGCTCAGGGAAAGGCGTTCGACCTCCGCAGACCCGTCGCGGAAGCTGTGGTGATCTGCGGCACGGTGCCCCGGCTGAAGCGGCGGCGCTTCGGCGTTGTCGATCGCCGCGACGAGCGTCCGGATCAGTTTTGCCTCGTCGGGGCGGCCCTCCTTTATGGCGGCGCGCAGATCGCCGCGCATGCGGGCTTTCATTTCACCGGCGACATCGCTTGTCTTGTCGACATTCCCTTGCGGTTGAATTACCATCTCAACGTCCTTCAATATTCCATAAAAAACTATTTATATAGAGCAATATGGAATAAATCAGAGCACATCACATGACGCAACAGCTTTTGACCGTCGAACAGGCAGCGCAGCAGCTGAACCTGCACCCGAAAACCGTGCTGCGGTACATTCACGACGGGCGGCTGCCTGCAACGCGGGTCGGAAAATCCTACCGTATCCTCCAGATCGACCTGGACGCGCTTGCCGGCGTCGCAAGCGGGGGAAGCGAACCGGACGGGAGCGCGCGCACGACCTGCATAACGGACATCCCCGACATCACGCTCGAGGCCGCGGAACGCATGGCGACATTTCTCCAGGCTGTCGCACTTACCGGGAACGCCGGCACCCCGCCACTGCATCTCCAGACGGCATTCGATCCACAGGCGGGAACACTGAAGATCATCGCGATCGGCAGCCCTTCGGATGTCGGCAAGCTTCTGGAAATGATGCATCTTCAGATGCGGGCGCGGTGAGAGGCGGTCCTGTCGCCGCGCCACCAAGAAAGAGATCCGGCACGCTTTCGCATGCCGGGCCCGGCCAGTTCTGCCGAAGGCCAAGCGGTTAAACGCCGACGCGCTGCTTCCTGCGGCCGGCCTGCTGGTCGGCCGCCGCGGCATTGACCTCTGCCCGCGCACTCACCTGCGGCACGCCGACATCCCACCAGGCATCGCCCGGCGTCCAGGTGAAGGCGTCGGAGACGATGGTGATGACGGTGGTGCGGTCGGTCGTCTGTGCCCATTCAACGGCGTCGCCGAGATCGGCAAGGCTTTCGACCCGGCGGGTGAGAGCCCCCATCGCCTCGGCGTGCTTGGCGAAATCGACCGCGAACGGTTCCTTGACGCGGCAATCCTTCAGGAGATTGTTGAACCCCGGCGTGCCCTTGGCGTTCTGCAGGCGGTTGATGACGGCATAACCGCCGTTGTCGCAGACGATGAGGATCATCTTGTGGCCGGACAGCACGGTCGAATAAATGTCCGAGTTCATCATCATGTAGGTGCCGTCGCCGATCATGACGATCGGCGTGCGGGTGGGATCGGCCATGGCGGCGCCCCAGCCGGCGGCGATCTCGTAACCCATGCAGGAGAAGCCGAACTCGCAGTCGAAGGTGTTCGGCGCCTTGACGCGCCAGTTCTTCATCACCTCGCCCGGCAGGCCGCCGGCGGCGGTGATCAGAAGGTCACGCTCCCCGGCCTTGGCATTGACGATGCCGACGACCTGGGCATAGGTCGGCACCGGTGCATTGGTCGGCTTCTGGTAGCCGTCGAGCGCCGCGTTCCATTTTGCGAATTCGCGCCGGCCCTTCTCCGTCCAGCCGGCATCCGCCTTGTAGTCGCCGATCACGGCATCCAGTTCGGAGACCGTCTCCAGCGCATCGCCGACGACGGCGACGGCGCGGTGCTTGTTGGCATCCCAGCGGGCCGCATTGATCGAGACGAAGCGGGCATCGGGCGAGAAGGCGGTCCAGGAACCGGTGGTGAAATCCATGAGGCGCGTGCCGACGGCGAGCACCACGTCGGCCTCGCCCGCCAGCGCATTGGCCGAGGTGGAGCCGACGATGCCGATCGGGCCGACATGGGCCGGATGGTCATGGGTGACCGTGCCCTTGCCGGCAATGGTCTCGCAGAGCGGGATGCCGTGCCTTTCGGCAAAGGCGGCAAGCGCCGTTTCCGCGCCGGAATAGCGCACGCCGCCGCCGGAGATGATCAGCGGGCGTTTTGCCGCCTTCAGCACGCGCACGGCCTCCGCAAGGCTGTCACGATCCGGCCGCGGGCGCGGCGCCTTGTGGATCGTCGGCGCAAAGAAGCTTTCGGGATAGTCCCAGGCGATCTCCTGCACATCCTGCGGCAGGGCCAGGAAAGCCGGGCCGCAATCGGCGGGATCCAGCATGACGGCGACGGCCTGCGGCAGCGAGGAGAGGATCTGCTCGGGATGGACGATGCGGTCCCAGTAGCGCGTCACGGCCTTGAAGGCATCGTTGACGGTGATGGTCGGATTGCCGAAATGCTCGACCTGCTGCATGACCGGATCGGGCCGGCGGTTGACGAAGCTGTCGCCGGCGAGAAGCAGGATGGGCAGGCGGTTGGTATGCGCCACGCCGGCCGCCGTCACCATGTTCAGCGCTCCCGGGCCGATGGAGCTGGTCGCCACCATGATCTGGCGGCGCCGCGTCGCCTTGGCAAAGCCGATCGCGGCAAGCGCCATCGACTGCTCGTTCTGGCCGCGCCAGGTGGGCAGCGTGTCCTTGACCGCCTCCAGCGCCTCGGAAAGGCATGTTACGTTGCCATGGCCGAAAATGGCGAAGACGCCGGGAAACAGCGGTACGCGCTCCCCGTCGATCTCGGTGAACTGGTTGCACAGGTAACGCACCAGAGCTTGCGCCATGGTCAGGCGGATGATGGACATGGTAAACCTCCCTCAGCCGGCCTTTTCGCGGCGGCCACTGTCCGGAAACTTTTATTTCATACTCAAAATTATTGCAATACTTATTGCATATCATGATGGCAAAGAGCAGCCCACCCAGGCGCCGCCCGACTGGCTGGAGGCCAGCGCCGCCTCGATGAACTTCACGCCGAGCGCGCCGTCCACCACCGTCGGATAGGCGAGCAGCCCCTTGGGCAGGGTCCGGCCGAGACGGCGCGCCTCGATGGCGATGGCGAATTCCTCGTAGAGATTGCCCCAGGCGTCGCTCAGCGCTTCCGGATGGCCGCGCGGCATGTGGACGAAACGCGCCGCATGCGTGCCGATGCCCGCCCCCTCGCCGCGCGTCAGCACGCAAGCCGGCTCGCCGAAACGGCGGACATGCAGCAGCTCCGGCTCCTCCTGGTTCCATTCCAGGCTCGCCTTGTCGCCGAAGACGCGGATGCGCAGGCCGCAATGGGCGCCGGGTGCGACCTGCGAGATCATGATGGTGCCGGGAATGCCGCCCTCGTAGCGCACATGCATGAAGGCCGTGTCCTCCAGCGCCTTCGGCGGGCCGAGCGTGTGGAACTCCGCCCGGACGGCGGTGACGGGGCGGCCGCAAACAAAGGCGCCGAGATGATGGCAATGGGTGCCGATATCGCCGGTCGTGAAAGTGGGACCGACGATGGCGGGATCGACGCGCCACTGGGCGCCGGCTCCGGCCTCGCTCGGCGGCGTCAGCGCCCATTCCTGGAAATACTCGACATGCACCTGCTGCAATTTGCCGAGCGCGCCCTCCGCGATCATCTGGCGAGCCTGGCGCACCATGGCGGAGGCGGCATAGGCATAGGTGACGCCGAAGACGAGGCCCGTCTCCTTCTGACGGCGCACCAGGTCGAGCGCATCGTCGAATGTCGTCGTCAGCGGCTTGTCGCTGATGACGTCGATGCCCTTCTCCATGAAGACGACGGCGATGGCGTGGTGGGAATTGTTCGGCGTGGTGATTGCCACGGCATCGATGCCGTCCGGCCGCGCCGCCTCACGCTCGGCCATCACGCGGTAGTCCGTATAGATGCGATCGTCCGCAAGGAGCCAGGCGCGGCCGGATTCCTGCGCCACCTGCGGGCGCGACGACAGCGCGCCGGCCACCACATCCCAGCGGCCCGAAAGCCGCGCGCCGCGCGCATGCACCTTGCCGATGAAACTGCCCTGCCCGCCGCCGATGACGCCGAGCCTCAAACGGCGCCCGGCCAAGGGAAACTCCGCCATGCTCTCCTCCTCCACATTCTGGCCGCCCGGAACGGGCTTGCAAAAACCCTCTTCAGAATTAATATTGACGAAACTTAATACATGCAACTTTTTTTGCAATCCATCCATCACATCAGGAGGAGGAACCATGACGAGGATCGCACTGCTCGGTTGCGGGCGCATCGGCAAGATGCACGCGGCCACCATCGCCCGCGCCGCAGGCGCCACGCTTGCCGCCGTCTACGACCCGTTGACCGCCGCCGCCGAGGAGATCGGCCGGCTTTATGGCTGCCCGGTCGCCGCCAGCGCCGACGAAGCGATCGCCCTTGCCGACGCCGTGCTGATCGCCACCTCCACGGCCACCCATGCCGACCTCATCGAGGCCTCCGCGCGGGCCGGAAAGGCGATCTTCTGCGAGAAGCCGATCGACCTTTCGCTTGCCCGTGTCGTCGCCTGCCGCAAGGCCATCGCCGGCTTCGACAGGCCGGTCCAGATCGGCTTCAACCGCCGCTACGATCCGGGCCACCGGGCCGCGCGCGACGCGGTGCGCGCCGGCAAGATCGGCGATCTCCAGCAGGTGATCATCACCTCCCGCGATCCTGGCCTCGCCTCGCGTGACTATCTCAAGGTTTCCGGCGGCATCTTCCGCGACATGACCATCCACGATTTCGACCTTGCCCGCTTCATGCTGGGCGAGGAGCCCGTCGAGGTCTTCGCCACCGGCAGCACACTCATCGACCCGACGCTTACGGAATTCGACGACGTCGACTCCACGATGATCATCCTGCGCACTGCAAGCGGCAAGCTCTGCCACATCAACAATTCCCGCGCTGCCGCCTATGGCTACGACCAGCGCGTCGAGCTGTTCGGCGCAAAGGGCATGCTGATCTCCGGCAACCGGCGCGCCCACCAGGTCGAGCGCTTCACCGCTACCGCCACCGGCGCAGGCGAACCCTATCTCGACTTCTTCATCGAGCGTTACGTCGAAGCCTTCGAGATCGGCCTGAAATCCTTCCTGCGCTGCGTCGCCGCCAACGCTGCGCCGGACGTGACCTTCGACGACGGCGAGAAGGCGCTGTTGCTGGCCGAGGCCGCCATCCGCTCCAAGACGGAAGGCCGCTTCGTCAGGGTCGAGGAAATCACCGGCTGAAGAGCCGTGGCTGGAGCATTTCCGGACGCAAAACCGCTACGCACTTTTGCTGGAATTGCTCTAGCTCTTGCGCCGCTGCCTGCCCGTGACCGTCGGGATCTCGGGCGAGCTCTGCTTGTCCTCCTGCAGGAGGGCCGCAAGTGCCACCGCGATGGTCTGCGTCAGGCACATCGGCGCGGCAAGCGAGCGCGAGAAGGAATATTCGTCTTCCGGGATGGTGAAGAGCACGGCCGCGTTCTTGGCGAGCGGCGAGAGCTGGCTGTCGGTAATCGCGACGATGGGCGTACCGTTCTCGGCCGCGACATCGGCGATCGTCACCACCTCCTTGGCATAGTGGCGGAAGGCGATGGCGACCAGCACGTCCTTCTTGCCCATGACCTTGGCCATTTCGGGCGCAAGGCCGCCGGCCGGATCGAGCAGGATAACCCGGCACTGCAGCATGGAGAGCACGTAGCGCAGGAACTTGGCGATCGGCTCGGAGCGCAGCTGGCCGGCGATGAAGATCGTGTTGGCATTCTTCAGCGCGCGCGCCGCCTGCGACAGGCTCTCCTCTGTCGTGGTGTTCAGGAGCTCCTGCAAGGTGGCGATGTCGCGCACGACGAGGTCGTGCAGGAAGCCGAGATTGCCTTTGCGCTTGGTCTTTTCCAGGTCGACGTCGAGCGCGCTGATGCGCTCGCGATAGCCGGGTGCGGCCGTCGACAGGCGGCTCTGGAACACCGACTGGAGCTGCTTGAAGCCGGAAAAGCCGAAATGCTGGGCGAAGCGCACGAGGATGGAAGGGTGCGCGCCGCACTGTTCGGCAATGGCGTTGATCGACTGCATCGCCACGATGTTCGGGTTCTGCGTGATGAAGCGGGCAACCTGCTGGAAGCGGTCGGACAGGTTCGGATAGGCCTCGGTGACGATGTTGACGAAGGTCTCGTAGTTCGCCGTCTTCGGCGGCGGCTGATCGGACTGCTTTACCCTCGGCATACGGCCTACTCCCCGGATGGTACTGTTTCGGATCCGGGATGAGCCGGTGCCGGTCCATATTTGCAGTATTGCATAAAACCGAAGTCTGCAACGCTCGCCCGGAAACGGCACATCCCGCCATGCCCGGGAGCATGGCGGGAGGCCGGGAGGCGTGCTCCGGGCCTGCTATCAATAGGGCGCGTCGGGGAAATAGTATTCCGCGGCATTATCCTTGGTGATCAGCGGGCTGCCGAGCACGTAGCGGCCATTGATCGGGGCCTGCGTGGCGTATTTCATCGTGACGAGCTCGATCGCCGGGATGATCAGCGTCGGGGGGTAGAAAATGTCGGCATCGACCATGTCGTGGCCGTCCATGACAAGCTTGATGACCTTGTTCATGCCTGAACCGCCGAGCACCGTAACATTCTTGCGGTCGGCCTGCTTGATCGCCTCGATGGCGCCAAGCGCCGCATCGTCGTCACCGGCCCACACGCCGTCGATCTGAGGGAAGCGCTGCAGGTAGTCCTGCATCACCTCGAAGCCCTTGTCCGGGTTCCAGTTGGCATATTGCATGTCGAGCACTTCGATCTTCGTATCCTTCAGCGCAGCATTGAAGGCGTCGATGCGGATGTTGTCGATCGCCGTCGGTATGCCGCGCATCACGACGATCTTGCCGCCGTCCGGGAACTTCTTCTTGAAGTACTCGGCGGCCGCCGTGCCGTATTGCGGGTTGTCGCCACCGACATAGAGATCCTCGATACCCTCTTCCGCAAGGCCGCGGTCGACGGTGGCGATGAACACGCCCTTGGCCTTGGCGGCCTTGACCGGCTCGGTCAGCGGGTCGGATTCAAAGGGCAGCACGACAAGCGCGTTGATGTTGCGCGCCATCAGGTCCTCGATGTCGTTGACCTGCTGCGTCGCGCTGGAGGAGGTCGCCAGCACGAAATCGATGTTCGGGAAGGCTTCCTTCATCCGGTCGATCGTGCGTTTGGTGTGGTAGTTGAGGCCGCCCGTCCAGCCGTGCGTCGCCGCCGGGATCGAGACGCCGATGACGGCGTCGGCGGCAAGGGCGGGCGCCGTGAAGGCGGCAATGGCCACCGCACCTGCGGCGAGCATGGATTTCAATCGATGGAACATTCACTTATCTCCCTGTTGAAGTGAAATGAAGCGTCAGCCCTGCGCCCGGTCACGCTGCAGAAGCACGGCGATGATGATGATCGCGCCCTGAAAGGCGCCGTTGAGATAGGGGCTGACGAAGCCGGTAAGATTGAGGATGTTGCTGATGAAGCCGAGGATCAGCACACCGACGATGGTGCCCCAGATGCGGCCGAAACCGCCGCTGAGCGCCGTGCCACCGATGATGACGGCGGCGATCGCCTCCAGCTCCCACATGAGACCGGTGGAAGGCGTGGCGGCGCCAAGGCGCGGCACATAGATAACGGTGGCGACGGCGACGCAGAGCCCCTGGATGACATAGGTGAGGATGCGCACGCGGCTGACGGGGATCGCCGAATAGAAGGCGACGTGCCGGTTCGAGCCGATGGCGGCGACATGGCGACCGAAGCGCATGCGGCGCAGCGTCAGCTCACCGAGGATGGCGATGACGACAAGCACGATGATCGGCACGGCGATACCGAGGACCTGACCGTAGTAGATCGACCGCACCGCATCCCGCAGCGAAAAATCGAGCGAGATGGAGCCGCCATCGGCAAGCCAGGTAATGACCGAGCGGAAGATGCCCATGGCGCCGAGCGTGACGATGAAGGCCTCGACACGCCCACGCACGATCATGAAGCCGTTGATGAAGCCCGCGGCCGCACCGATGACCAACGAGAAGAGGATGCCGGCGGCGGCGAGCTGCCAACCGTCGCCGAGCGTGGCGGCCGCCGAATTCATGAACATGATCGTCATGCCGGCGACGAGCGCCGAGAGAGAACCGACTGACAGGTCCAGCCCGCCCGCCGTAATGACGAAGGTGGCGCCGACCGCGATGATGCCGATGATGGCGCTGCGGGTGAAGACGTTCGAAAGGTTCTCCGCGCCGAGGAAGCTGTCGCTCATCAGCGTGCCGACCAGCATCAGGAGGATGAGCGCGATGAGCGGACCGGCGGCCCCGAACAGGCCGACGAGGGTGCGGCCCGGCGACGCGGCTGCGTTGCCGGCGGACGTGGCGGTGATGTCGGTCAAAGGCTTGCCTCCTCCTGCGGACCCTTTTCTTCGAGGCCCATGGCAAATCGGATAATGTCGGTCTCGCTGATGACATCGCCGGAAAGCTCGCCGGCGATGCGGCCGCGCCGCATGACGAGCACCCGGTCGGACAGGCCGACGATCTCCTGCATCTCCGAGGAGATGACGACGATCGCCTTGCCCGCGGCGGCGAGCCCCGCGATGATTTCGTAGATCTGCTGCTTGGCGCCGATATCGACGCCGCGCGTCGGCTCGTCGAAGACGACGAGATCCGGTTCCGCCCCCAACGTCTTGGCGATCAGCACCTTCTGCTGGTTACCGCCGCTGAGCGCGCTCACCGTGACATCGAGCCGGCCGGTGCGGATGTCGTAGCGCCCGACGGCCGCCTTGAGATCGCGCCGCTCGGCAGACCGGTCGATCCAGGCCGTGCCGGCGATCGCGCCGCTGGTCAGGGCGACGTTTTCCGCCAGCGGCTTGCCGAGCAGCAGGCCCTTGCCCTTGCGGTCCTCCGTCAGGTAGGCGAGCTTCAACCCCCAGGCCTCGCGCGCCGCCGGCAGCCGGCGCTTTTCGCCGCGCAGCACGAAAGACGTGCATTTCGCCGGGCGCAGGCCAAGCAGTGCCTCAAAAAGCTCGGTGCGGCCGGACCCCACAAGGCCGGAAATGCCGAGCACCTCGCCTTCTCGAATCTCCAGCGTTGCCTCTTCCACCGCGCCGGGCGCCGTGAGGCCGATCACGCTGAGAAGCGGCTTTCGCAGCGCCGTGCCACGACGCGGCGGGTAGATCTCGGCCAGCGGCCGGCCAACCATCGCCTCGGCCATAGCATCCTCGGAAATGTCGCACGCCCGTTCGACACGCACGATCTGGCCATCGCGCAGCACCGCGACCCGGTCGGCGATCGCCTTCACCTCGTCGAGGCGATGCGAGGTAAAGATCACCGAGCCGCCCGCCGCACGGAAGGCCCGCATGCGCGCAAAGAGGTTGCCGGCCTCGGTCGCCGAAAGTACGGCGGTCGGCTCGTCCATCAGGATGAGCTTCGGCTGGCGGGCGAAGGCCTTGGCTAGCTCGATCATCTGCCAGTCGGAGACGGGAAGGTCGCTGAGCCGTGCCCGCACCGGCGCCGCAGAACCGAGCTCCGCGAGAAGGTCGCGCGCCCGCATCTCCATCGCCCTGCGATCGGTGAAAAGGCCGCGTGTGATCTCGCGGCCGAGGAAGACATTCTCCGCCACCGTCAGGTGCGGGGCGAGGCAGAACTCCTGGTGCACCATGACGATGCCCGCCCGCTCGGCAGCATGGAGGTTTGCCGGAGCCGGGGCACCATCCAGCAGCATCGTGCCCGAGGAGGGCGGCGCAAGGCCGGCGGCGATGCGCATGAGGGTCGATTTGCCGGCGCCGTTCTCCCCGACAAGGGCCAGAACCTCGCCCGGTTCGACGACGAGGTCGATGCCCTTCAGCACCGGTACGGTGCCGTAGGATTTGGCAATATCGCGAAAAGCCAGAAGCGTCATGATCAGGCCCCGATCGTCGCGGGACGGTATGTCGCGATCTCGGCGTGGTTGACGACGAGCGCCGGATCGAGCGTCCCCTTGAAGAAATCGAGAATGTTTGCCGCCGCGGCGATCGCCATGCGCCGCGCACAAGCCTCTGTAAGTCCGGCATTGTGCGGGGAGAGCACCACCCGCTCGCAGACAAGCATCGGGTCATCGCCGGCCGGCGGCTCGCAATCGAGCACGTCGAGCCCCGCCGCGGAAAGCCGTCCCTCCTCCAGCGCCGCCAGCAGCGCCTTTTCGTCGATCAGCCCACCCCGTGCCGTGTTGATGAGAATGGCCGAGCGCTTCATCACGGCCAGTTCTGCCGCGCCGATCAGCGGCTCGGGTCCGGACTTCGGCACATGCAGCGACACGACATCGGCACGATGTAGACCGTCCATGAGGTCATCGACCGGCATCACGCCCGCGGCCGCAATCCCGGCGGCGTCCTGGTACTTGTCATAGGCGAGCACCGTCATGCCGAGCGCTGCGCCGATCTGTGCAAGCCGCCGGCCGATGCGGCCGAAGCCGACGATCAGCAGCGTGCGCCCGTCGAGCTCGTCGGCATCGAGGCTGTTGCGGTAGTTCCAGTCGCCCTGCCGCATCCTGCGGTCGAAGAGCACGGTGCGCCGCGCGGCCGAGAGCATCAGCATGACGGCATGTTCGGCCACCGCACGGGAATTCACGTCGCCGACCACGGCGAGCGGGATGCCGCGGCCGTTCAGCGCCGCGACATCGACGGAATCGTAACCGACGCCGTGGCGGGAAACGATCTTCAGCTGCGGCGCTCCCGCGATGAAGGCCGCAGGAAGCGGCTGGGTGCGGATGAGCAGCGCATCGGCCATCGGCAGGAGCGGCTCGTAGCTCGCTGCGGAGACCTCCTCGACATAGTCGATCACCATACCGGGCGCGGAGTTCAGCACGGCAAGGCCGTCCGCATGGATCTTGCCGGCCACCAGGATCCTCGGCATTCAATATCCTCCCGTGTCGATCGTGTCGGCGGGAGCGACCTGCTGCACGCGCTCGCGGAAGGCCCTGACGCTCGCCTCGGCGGCGCCGGCGAGCAGGCGGACGTCGTTGGAGACGGTCACGAGATCGAAACCCCAGCCGACGGCTTCCGCGGCATAATCCGCCGTGCCGTTGTGCAGCGCCGCCCGCTTGCCGGCCCGGTGGGCGGCGTGGAGGATCGTCTTGATCGCCTCGATCATCTCGGGCTCGCGGCGGTCGAAGCCCGGCGCATAGCGCTTGCCCTGCAGGCCGAGCGTCAGATCGGCCGGGCCGATATAGACGCCGTCGAGGCCGGGCGTGGCGAGGATATCCTCGAGGTTCTCATAGGCCTGCGCGGTCTCGATCATGGCAAGGCAGATGATCTCGCCGTCGGCCTCGGCGGCATAACCGGGGCCGGCGGAAAACAGAGCGCGGCTCGGGCCGAAGCTGCGCACGCCGGCCGGCGGATAGCGCACATAGGACACGAGACGCTCGGCCTCGGCGCGGGTGTTGATCATCGGGCAGATGACGCCGTAGGCGCCGGCATCCAGCGCCTTCATGATGTCGGCCGGATCGAGCCAGGGCACGCGCACCAGCGGCGTCACGCCGCTTGCCCGCATGGCCTGCAGCATCGGCACAGCGCCGTCATAACCGACGATGCCGTGCTGCAGGTCGATGGTGAGGGAATCGTAGCCCTGCGCGGCCATGATCTCCGCGCTGAAGGAACTGGCTATGGAAAGCCAGCCGTTGAGCACCGGCTTGCCTTCCGCCCAGCGCTGCTTGACACCGTTCCGGATCATGGATGCCTCCCTCAGACCGTCATCTGCGCGAGCTTGACGTTGGAATAGTCGAGGATGCCCTCGGTGCCGCCTTCGCGGCCCATGCCGCTCGCCTTGATGCCGCCGAAGGGCGCCTCGGCCGCGGCCAGGGCAAAGCTGTTGACGCCGACCATGCCGGCCTCCAGCCGTGCTGCCGCCTCGCGGGCGCGGCCGGCATCGCGGGTGAAGACATAGGCGGACAGGCCCATTTCGGAGGCGTTGGCGCGGTCGAAGACCTCGTCGGCCGTGGCAAAGGGTGTGATGGCGGCGATGGGGCCGAAATTCTCCTCGGCGATCGCCTTCGCATCGTCCGGCAGGCCGGTGATGACCGTGGGCTCGAAGAAGAAGCCGGCATTCATCTCCGCCGGGCGTCGCCCGCCGGCAAGGATCCTGCCGCCGCGATCGCGCGCATCGGCGACGATCTCCTCGATGGCAGCAATGCGGCGCTCGTTGATCAGCGGCCCCATCTGTGTCGCCTCGTCGAGGCCGTGGCCGAGCTTCAGCGCCCGGGCGCGGACGGCAAAGCCCTCGACGAAACGGTCGTGCAGCGCCTCGTGCACATAGAAGCGGTCCGGCGTGACGCAGACCTGGCCGGCGTTGACATATTTCGTCGGCACGGCGAGATCGAGCGCGCGGTCGAGATCCGCATCGTCGAAGACGATCATCGGCGCATTGCCGCCAAGTTCCATGCTGACGCGCTTCACCGTCTCGGCGCTGTCGCGGATCATCTGCTGGCCGACGCGGGTGGAGCCGGTCAGCGATACCTTGCGCACGGCCGCCGCGGCCATGATGGGCTTGTAGGTGGTGGCTGTGGGGCCGACCAGGAGATTAGCGACCCCGGCGGGGATGCCGGCCTCGCGCAGGCAATCGAAAAGGATCATCGCGACGCCGGGCACCTCGACGGAGGGCCGGACGATGACGGCGCAGCCGGCGGCGAGCGCCGGGGCGACCTTGCGGGCGATCAGCGCCGCCGGGAAGTTCCAGGCGGTGAAGGCGGCGACGACGCCGACGGGCTCATGCGACACTTCCAACCGGCCGCCCGGCGCGCGGCTTTCGACGATGCGGCCATAGATGCGGCGTGCCTCCTCGGCGTACCAGCGGAACTGGTCGACGGCGAGGCTCCATTCGCGGCCGGACTGGGCGAGTGGTTTTCCGGTCTCCAGCGTGATCTGGCGGGCAGCCTCAGCAGAGCGGGCGGCCATGGCATCGGCGGCCTTGTGCAAAAGGTCGGCGCGTGTCCATGCCGGCGTCGCCTTCCAGCTGCGGAAGGCCCGCTCCGCAACAAAAACTGCGCGCTCCGTATCTTCGACGCCCGCCGCGGGCACGCTGCCCAAAACCGCACCGCTACCGGGATCGGTGATCTCCACCGAAGCGCCCTGCGCAGGCCCCGACCAGGTACCGTCAATGAACAATCCGTATGCGCCGTACATGCTGCCTCCTCCATGCGGCGCGCCGCCCGAAGAGGCCGCGTCCGCAAGTGTAATTCCAAAATCAGAAAGAAAGCAATTTTTATTGCAAGTCAAGAATAATCCGCAACGTTTGGTGCGATTACCCGCATATTGCACGGCTCAGTGCGGCCGTTCCGGCAGCACGAGCGGCGTGCGCCGGCGCGTCGTCATTGCCTCGACGATCTGGTCGGCAAGACACGTGGCGACGAGGCCATCCCAGGCCGTCGAGCCATCGGCGGGCGGCGTTCCATTGCGGATGCCGTCGATCCAGGCCTGATTCTGCAAGCGATAGGCATCGCGGAAGCGAGGAACCCAGTTTGCCGGAAAGGCCCCCTCCTCCGCGCCGTTGCGCCGCGTGCGGGTGAGCGCCGGATGCGCCATGCCGATCGTGCCGCCTGTGCAGACGGCCTCGGCATGGACATGATAGCCATAGGCGGCGTTCATGAAGACCTCGACGGAAACGAGGCTGCCGGCCTCCGTCTCGAAAACGAACATCGCAGGGTCGCCGCTCCCCTCGGCTTCCGACGGGCAGGGAATGACGGTGACGGCACTGTATTCCGTCGAGAGCAGCCAGCGGCAGACATCGATCTCGTGCACCAGCGAATTGGTGATCGCCATCGCACCGGTGAACCACGCAGGCGCCGCAGCGTTGCGGTGCTGGCAATGCAGGATGCGCAGGGCGCCGAGCGCCCTGCTGTCAAGCGTCGTCTTCAGCTCCCGGTAGGCCGGATCGAAGCGGCGCATGAAACCGGTCTGCACCAGCGGCCGGCCCGCGTGTTGTTCGGCCGCGACGATCTCCAGACATTCGGCCGTGCTCGTGGCAAGCGGCTTTTCGCACAGAACTGGCTTGCCCGCCGCGATCGCCGCCAGCACCAGCCGGTGATGCGTGGCATCGGGTGAGGCCACGAGGACAGCCTCGACCGCGGGATCGGCGATCAGCGCCAGCGCATCGCTCGTCGGCCGCGCACCCTGCCCGACCGCCTCGGCCCGTGACAGATCGGCGTCCGCCACGGCAACGAGATGTGCGCCCGCGACATCGCTGGCAAGGATGCGCGCATGTTCCGCCCCCATCACGCCCGCGCCGATGACGCCCACTCCAACCGTCTTCATCGTTCCTCTCCTCCTTCGTTCAGCCGGCATCCACGACACGCCAGGTGCCGGCACGCGCGGAGGCATGGATCGTCTCCACCAGCGTCTGGATGCGCAGGCCGGCGCGAAAATTGAACGGCTCGGGCCGAAGGCCGGCAATCGCTTCCAGATACCCGGCGACCTCGATCGCCTTCAGGTCGTTGAAGCCGAGCTGGTGGCCCGGCGCGACACAGAAGCGGCCATAGGGCCCGTGGTCCGGCCCCGCCTCGATGCGGCGGAAACCCTGCCGGCCCTTTCGGTCGGCCGTGGAGTAGAAATGCAGCTCGTTGAAATGTTCCTGCGAGAAGGCGAGCGCGCCCTTGGTGCCGTAGACCTCGAAATCGTGCTGCATCTTGCGGCCGGTGGCGACCCAGTTGCCTTCGATGGAACCGGTGGCACCGTTTGCAAAGCGCAGGAAGGCGCGGCCGACATCGTCCGTCTCCACCGTGCGCATGCCGCCTCTGCCATCCGGGCGGCTGGCGATGACAGTCACGCAATCGCCCATCACCCTCTCGATGGGGCCGAGCAGGAATTCGGCGGTCGCCAGCGCGTGACTGCCGAGATCGGCCAGCGCCCCGCCGCCGGCAGGATCGTGGCGAAAGGTGAAGGGCGCGGCGGCATCGGCCATGTAATCCTCGGCATGAAGGCCGCGATAGCCGCGGACTTCGCCGAGCTCCCCGCCTGCGATCATCTCCCGGGCAAGGTTCAGCATCGGATTGCAGAGATAGTTGAAGCCGACCTGCGTGCAGATGCCCGCCTTTTCTGCGGCCTCCGCCATTTCCCGGGCATCGCCCGTCAGCGGAGCGAGCGGCTTTTCGCAATAGACATGCTTGCCGGCGGCGATGGCGGCGAGCGCCATGTCCTTGTGCAGGGCATTGGGAGCCGTGATGTCGACGATGTCGATTTCCGGATCCGCCACCAGGCTGCGCCAGTCGTCCGTGGCGCGCCCGAAACCGAGCGCTGCGCGGGCGGCTTCTGCCTGTGCCGGGGTCGCGTCCGCGATAGCTGCCAGTTCCACCTCATAGGGCAAGTCGAAGACCCTTGCGGCGGCCGCGAAGCCGAAGACATGCGTCTTGCCCATGAAACCCGACCCGATGAGGCCAAGACGGAGCTTCTTCTTCATTCTCTCTGTTCCCCGGATGATGGCCCACGGGTTTTCCGTGAGCAGCATTTTTGCAACATTTATTGCGAAATCATTGCACTATGAACGCTCGGTGTGCGGCCGGGGCGCAAGCAACGCCACGGCGCCTGATTGCTCTTGTCAGATCGTGCCGCCGAGCGAGGCTTCCAGCAACGCCAGTTCCTGCCCGCCCGCCATCATGTCCTGCAGGGCTGCCGCATCCACCGTGCCGCGCTCGGCCGTGCCCAGGGTCTGCCCGCGGTTGAGCACCGTGAACCGGTCGCCGACGGCAAGCGCATGGCGGACATTGTGGGTGATGAAGACGACGCCGATACCCTGCTTGCGCACCCGGTCGATGGTGCTAAGCACGTTCGCCGTCTGGCGTACGCCGAGCGCGGAGGTCGGCTCGTCGAGGATCAGCACCTTGGCGCCGAAATAGACCGCGCGCGCGATGGCGACCGTCTGGCGCTCGCCCCCCGAAAGCGTGCCCACCGCCTGATCGGGACCGCGCAGGTTGATGCCCATCTTGCGCATTTCGGTGACGGTGATCTCATCGGCCTTGCCGGTGTCGAAGGTCTTGAACGGCCAGACGCCGCGCTCCGGCTCGCGGCCCATCCAGAAATTGCGGCTGACGCTCATCAGCGGGATCATCGCGAGATCCTGGTAGACGGTGGCGATACCGGCGGTCATCGCATCGCGCGGGCTCTGGAAGAGCGTCTGCGTGCCCTCCACCAGCACCTCGCCGCCACTCGGCCTGTAGACGCCTGACATGATCTTGATGAAGGTGGACTTGCCCGCACCGTTGTCGCCGAGCAGGCAGTGGCATTCGCCCGGCCTTATGTCGAAGGAGACGCCGGCCAGCGCGATGACATGGCCGAAGTGCTTGGTGATGTTTCTCATCTCCACGATGGCGGACATCAGCGTTCTCCCGTGATGATGCGGCGGATGTAGGTGTTCATGATCACCGCAGTCAGGAGGATGACGCCGAGGAATACCCGGAAGAGCGAGCTTTCCGCATTGGCGAAGAACAGGCCCTGCTGCACGACGCCGAAGATGATCGCCCCGAGCGCCGCGCCGATGACCGAGCCGTAACCGCCGGTAAGCAGCGCCCCGCCGATGACGACGCAGATGATCGCCTCGAACTCCTTGAGCAGGCCCCGGTCTGCCGCCGCCGAACCGAATTCCATCACCTGGCAGGTGGCGAAGACACAGGCACAGAAGGCCGAGAACATGAACATCAGGATCTTCACCCGGTTGACCGGCACACCGACATACCGCGCCGCAAGCGCATCGCCGCCAGCCGCGAAGATCCAGTTGCCGAACTTGGTGCGGGTGAGCAACCAGTGGCCGAAGATGACGAGCACGATCGCCCAGACGACCAGCATGGGAATGCCGTCGATGACCGGCTGGCCGGCGCGGTTGCCGCGGGTGAAGGTGGCGATCCAGCCCATCTCGCCCATCCAGGTGAAGAGGCTTCCGAGGATCTTGCCGCCGAAGAGCGGCGCCAGCCAGTCGCCGGCCGCCTTTTCCGCAACGCCGCCGATGATCGTCTGGCGCGTGAAGTAGATCGAGCCCCAGATCGTCAGGCCGCGCAGGATGTAGAGGAAGGCGAGCGTGACGATGAAGGACGGCAGGCCGGTGCGGATGACCAGCCAGCCGTTGACGCCGCCCAGAAGAATGCAGAAGACGAAGGTGATGACGATGGCAAGCCACAGCGGCACACCGATATGGACCGACAGGATCGCCATCATGACGCCGGAAAAGCCGATCATCGAGCCGGTGGAGAGGTCGAACTCGCCGGCGATCATCAGGAGACAGGCGCCGACCGCGATGATCATGAACTGGGCCGACACCACCGTCCAGTTCATCACGCCCTCGGCGGCGAACATGCCGCTGTCGCCAGCGACCGCTGCAAAGAGCAGGAAGACCAGGATGGTACCGCAGATGCCGCCAAGCTCCGGGCGGATCAGCGCGCGCCGGAGCGGCGAGACGGGCTTGATGCGCTCGTCCTTCAGCGCGTCTGGAATGACGTCCGTCATGAATGCACTCTCCTCCCTCGAAAGATCGGGCCTCGAAAGACCGGGACGCGGGCGGCTGCCCGCCCGCGTCCGCGAAAACGTCAGATCAACGGTACTGGCCCGCCAGGGACTCGACCAGCGCGATGTTGTCCTTCGTCACGAAGCCCGGGCCGGTGAAGATGGAATTGGCCGGGGCGACGCCGTAGCGCACATAGCTCGTCAGCACCTGGATCGGGATCGAGCCCTGCAGGAACGGCTGCTGGTCGATCGCGAAGTTGATCGTGCCGTCCTTGATGGCGGCGGAGATTTCCGCAGAAAGGTCGAAGGTGCCGAAATAGATGTCACCGTCGAGGCCCATATCCTTGACCGCGCGGATCGACGGTTCGGCCGAGTTGGGGCCGAGCGTCAGGATGGCGCCGGTATCGGGATTGGCAGTGAGATAGGCCTTCACCTTGTTCTGCACTTCCGACGGGTCGATGCCGGAATCGACCATCTGGTTGCCGAGCTCGACGCCGATGCCCTCGGCAAAGCCGCGGCAACGCTCCACCGAGGCCGGATTGGTGATGTAGTGGTTGACGCACAGGAAGCTCTTGATGCCCGCCTCCTTCGCACGCTTGCCGGCGCCGAGGCCCGCTTCATATTCCGGCTGGCCGACATGCATCAGCGCACCGAGCTTCTGGCTTTCCTCCACCGGGCCAGAGTTGACGGTGACGACTGGAATGCCTTTGGCGACGGCATCCTTGATCGGCCCTTCCAGCACGTTGAAATCGGCGATGGTGGCGCTGATACCGTCTACGCGGGCGGCCGACCTCTGCTCGACGATGCGTGCCATGGCGGGAAGGTCGCCCGTCGGTGGGCTGCGCTACTCGGTCT
>VFQN01002766.1_pt1 | contig 26296 bp, 35 predicted proteins | sample 3512371 | NCBI WGS metagenome assembly VFQN01 (sample SAMN10412370, study PRJNA504923) | tailings metagenome | isolation source: Replicate 2 from Balatoc abandoned mine | place: Philippines: Itogon, Benguet | collected 2017-08-28 | reverse complement strand
AACGCAAATTAATTGCCTCCCGGCGAGCATGGCAATTAAATTTGTGCCACTACGGGTTGTAGCTGTGCCATACCTCTACGTGACGTATATGTGCATCTGTGGCGTTGATAGGCAGGGCGCGTGGAGTGGCCACCAGGGGCACCTGCGAAACCGACCTTACTAAGACCCGTGGGTCATGCACGAGCATATTCCAACAGCTTACGGGCTACCGGCAAGCCGCACGGAGCCACAGGGCATTAAGTATAACGGTATTGTTCTCAATCTGTAATCAAAGAAGCGGAAGCGGGATGTATGATCTTGGACTGGCTGTGTGGCGGGAAAGCACGCGTCCAGAGAACTGATGCTTAGGAGCCTCGGGGTATCCCATCTTCGCTTATAATATATATAGTTTCAAACCGGTTCTTATACAGGCTGAGTAGAAGCAGTCGGCAACGTGGGACAGTATGCCGGGGCGCAGGGCCACCGGACGGAGGCCAAACGACGGGAGAACAGCGATTGCTGAAGGGACCGCTTACGCCAAAGAGGTCGACCGCAATGCTGATCGCCTCGCACAAGCAGTAAATCCTGATGATGCCCGCAAAGGCACCCTGGCTCCCCGCAACCGGTCCGCTGCGACGCGCGCGCTGGAGTCACTCGCCATCACGGCAGAAAGTGAGCTAGGAGATGTCGCATTCTCAGCAAGCTTCAGCGTATACACCGAGGCCCTCACGGCGCTGGCACAGACCCACGCCATCGCTGTCCGGACAGTCGCCGAAGCGGGCGGCGCCGCGCGGGCAGCTGCTGCTCGCAACGCCACGATCCAGCCCCCTTCATCTCACCACAACTCTGCAGCTGATGCGAAGGAGCCCAAAGCAAGCAGCGCGGCAGCATGGGTGGAGCCGCTGCAGCACATCTCCACAATCCTGGAGACCTTTCTATCCAGCAGTGAGCTGTATTCCGATACGTACGAAGGCAAGGCAGCGGCCCTCGTCGACTCCAACACGCGCAACGAAGCCTTCAAGCTGCTAGCTGCGCTGCTGCACTCGGACGCCCTGCCCGCGCTCAGCCGGCTGCTGGCTGCGGAGGAGCACCGGGGCACGGCCGCGGTGCTGGACACGGACGCCCTTTACCATGCGCTACACCCCCTGTTCACGATGCTGGACCTGGCGCGCGCGTGGCCGCAGCAACCCCTGCCGCCTTACATACCACAGGGCCACCAGCAGCAGCATCGCCAGCGAGATCAGCAGCAGAACCAGCCACAATACCAGCAGCAGCACCAAGCGCAGCAGCAAGACCCGCAGCAGCAACAACAGCAGCACGAGAAGCAGCAGGAAGACCACCACCAGCAGCAGCAGCAGCAGCAGCAACACCAGCAACACCAGCGGCTGGGGCCGGCCGTGCTGCGTGCGCTTGCCGACAGCGGCGTGGTGGAGCACGTGTGCAGGTTTGCGGTGCGGCACCTGCCGGCGGGCCTGGCGCTTCGGGCAGGGCAGCAGGAGGAGAAAGGGGTGCGGGAGCGGAGGGCGCAGTGGCAGCGCTTGCACGCGTTCATCGGGGCCGTTTGCTGCCTGGCGCAAGTGGGGACGGGCGGAGGCAGCGCGGCGGATGCCGAGGCGGTGTTGGCGGCTCCGAGCCTTCGGGTAGGTCCAAGTTCAGGCTCACAAGCGAATTCCCACGTATAAGGGATGATAAAGCTACGGTACATTCAGCTGGGCATGCACAAACTGCCTACTTGGTCAGATCGACAAGATACCTGCATGTCTTGCTCAAGCACCAACAACTTGTGCCCCTGCTTCCTTCCTCCCGCCTCGCAGTACCTGCTGCACCTGCACGTGGTTTCGCAGCTGCATGCCGTGGACGGCGGTACGACGTACGGCCTGTCGTACGACAAGCTGCTGCCTGTCGCACCGGCATGCCCCTTCGGCGTGGGTGGGGAGGAACGTAGCCCGATGGAGCTGAGCTGCGATGGGCTGTGGACTGCGCTCACCGTGTGGCGCATGGACATGGTGTCGGAGCGCACGTGGCGCTGCCCCGTGCTGCCCCTGGCGGCACCCAATGTGTCGGTCACTCTGCTCCTAAGGATGGCACGCGTTGCTCTGGACAGCTGGAAGAGGGAGCACCACAGAGCCAGCCACCGGCGTGGACTGCGAGGCAGCAGCCAGACGCGTCCCACACCTGCGGCGGTGCTGCACCCGGCCTCATGCCTAGATGTGGCGCTTTCGGCGCTGAGGCGGGCACGGGACACCGTCGCGGCTTGGCCCGCGTCGGTCTGCGACGGCACAGGCCGAAGAGGCAGCGGAGGCAGCGGGGGCAACGGGGGCAGCGGGGCCAGCGGGCCGCTCGGGGTGCGGTACGGCAGCGGCGGCGGCGACCTTGGCGGCGGTGGCGGCAACAGCAGCAGTGGCAGCGGCGCCGACCCAAGGGTCACGGCCAGCGGCGGTGGCGGCGGCAGTGGTGACAGCAATGGTCGGTCGGAGGGCGTTGCAGCCAAGGACAACGGCAGCAGCGCCTTGTCAGCAGATGGTGGTGGTACGGGGGAAGGCGTAGAAAGGGGTGCCGCCAGGGCTGGCGGAGGAGGAGGCGTGGCCGGATCACGGGAGGGGGTTTGGCTGTCGTCGGCGCAGCCGCGGCAGTTTGCTGGCACGTGGTGGACGTTGGTGGTTGAGGCTGTGCATGCGCAGCTGGAGGACCGCACTATAAAGAGCGATAAAACTGTATTCACGGATGCAGTGCGGATGCTGCTCCTCCTGCGCCTGGAGTGGGTTCGCCCCCAGCCGCCACCTGCAGCGGCCACAGCCTCAGGTACGGTCCCTGGAGCCCCTGGCTCGTACACGGGTCCTTACGTGCTGGGTTTCGGATCCTATCATGTAAGAAACAAAAGGTACGGTCCAGGGGCCTTCATGCAGCACCGTACCTGTACTGCTAAGCCATCGGTAAACATATTCACTGGTACGGGCATCCGGCCGTGTGTATGGATATATGGATATAGTACATTTGCAGCCATGCACTTGCTCACGGCAGTGCTCCCAACCACGCCCTATTGCTGCTGGGTCCATGGCCCATTACCTGCCAGTCAGGCATGCCTTGCTTGCCTTTCCTTGGGGCAGGCTCCCCTGCATGGTGGCTCTGCGGGTAATGAATTGCCGCCATACCGCCAAACCTGTCACATAAGAGATACGAGGCTAAGAAGACACGACCACGCACGTGACATGCTTGCAGGCTTCGGGCCGTCGCGGCCTCCCCGCACGTGGCTCTCCGACGCCATCGCCGCGGGGTACATCCCCTGCCTGGAGGCCTTCACGCGGGAAATGATGCTGCCGACGAGCCGTGACTCTGGCCCGCTGGCCTCCCGCGTGCCCGCACTCCTGGAGCTGCTGCAGGGGCTGTGGCTGCGGGTGCTGGCGGCGTGCGGCGAGGAGCGGCAGGCGGCGGCGCTGCTGGTGACGGCGATCAAGGCGACTGCCGTGCTGGCGGGCCAGGACGCGACACGGCGGCGTGCGCTGCAGACCTTCGCAGATATCCCAGGCGCACTGGCCGGTGCGGCTGTGGATTGGGCGGGCGTGACAGGCGCGGAGGCACAGACAAACCCTGGTCGCCTGGGTGGCTCGCCAGATGGGCCGGACAGCCCCGCAGATGACGGTGACGGAGCGGAGTCCAGCAAGCAGCCAGTTGCACCACACCAGCCAGCTCGGCTGCTGTCCCTGTGTCTGGCTCGGTGGTTGCCGCTGTGCTCCAAGCTGCTGCCCCAGGAGCGCGACGACATTGACACGGCGGCGCGCAGCGGGCTGCTGGCGGCCGGCCGCCGCATGGTGCGCCTGGCGGGGCTGGCCCAGGCTGCAGCGGAGGGGCGGGGGGACGCGCGGGCGGCGGAGAGCTGGGGGCGGCTGCTGGGGGCGTGCGGCAGCATGGGGGAGGGCGAGCAGCAGGCGGAGGGCGAGGAGGGCGCAGCGCCGCCGCCGGCAGGGGACGGGGACGGGGACGGGTCGCGGGCAGCGGGGGACGCGGAGCGGGGGTTTCCGGCCCTTGCGGCGTTGCTGGTGGCGCCGTGCGACGTGGGGCGCGAGGTGCTGCCCACGTGCAGCAACCCGCTGTGCATGAAGCCTCTGACGGCTAGTGAGGCGTACGTGAAGCTCTGCCCTTGCAAGGGCAAGTGCGGCGGGACGGCGTGCAGCGGCAAGGGCCCGTGCTGCTGCCACTTGTGCGCAAAAAAGGCGGAGTGGCGTGGGTGCATGTAAGACACACGTTCGGGCTGACGTAGACTGACGCAGGGTGACTGGGAGGTGCCTGAGAATATCAAATGCGTACAGTGTGACTGTGAAGAGCTCACATGTAGGCCACGCAGACAATTTTAATGGTTTTTGGCTGGTGCTGCGGCACGTGTTGAGCAGCAAGCGAACATGTGGCGAGGGGCATGTGGGGCTTGAGGGAACTGGCTTGCTTGCGCGCGGTACCAGTGGGCGTGCAGATACCTTGTGGGTCCAAGTGGGCAGCTATACTGTACTGTGGAACTCGGGCTGACTGCTACGAGAGGAGCATGCACCTACCATGACGAGCCACAGGTATTCCAAGCAGCCGGGGACGTTGGGGGCGGTTACAGCTGGTTACAGTGAGTAGGCAATGCATTGTGCTGACATCGAACAACCGGGAACCGGCTCCGACCCGGTCTGTCCGTAAGCAGCTGGTGGTACAGCAGGTGGTCGTCGCATGACGGAACAGGATGGAAGCAACATGAAGCGAGCGTACTGCCGTACGTGCCTTATGCTGTGGGTGTGTATGGTGGAGCTGCCGTACAGGTATTCAGGTGGTGCTTGCGGGTACCGCAGCGGATACCGTGGTCCGTAGAACCAGGGGACTCTCTCCCCTGCTTAGAACCGTACACGCCGCCCCCTCATCCAGGACTGCAATGCTGTACCCGCTGTCTATCATTGTTGGGCCAGGTCGGATGATATGGAGTCGCAAGGCGTACCGGTAGCTACGGCAGGAAAGGCCTGGCGCGTGTTCCGTGATTCGCCAGTCACCATACCATATATACGTACTGACATGGACGTGGTAGGAGTGCAGGTCTACAGGAGGGTAGCAGCTGGAAACGCTCGAGCTGCCGGAGAAGGAAGCGAAGCGGCACAGCGTCATTACAGTTACTCCACACATGATACCACGCCATATCAAATACGGCATGTCCATTGTCTCGCAGGTCCTTGGTACTCGCAGGCCCTCCACCCAGGGGCAGTACTAGTAGGTTGTGATCTTCCTTTCCTCTGAAAGGCGAACGCCAGCAGCTTGTCCAGTACCATATGCTGCTGAGGCTACACTCACAGCGCAGTACAGTCCACACTCACGACATACGGAATAAATTTTCAGCGCAAGCCAAACAGTACACTTCCATAAAGGCGTCCTACAGAGCGAAGGGCAAGGCCCACACTCATGCATCAGTGGAACTTCCCTAATTCTCAGGTTCGTCAGCAAGCTCGATCCCAACATACCTGTGCACATGCATTCAGTTGAGTACCTCCTCACTAAAGCTATATGCACTGCTTGCCTATCGTACCTTCAAGCTGATGTAAACATGTGATGCGCGACAAAACCACCATGGCCCTGCCCATCTCCAAGGCGCTCTCGCGGAGCAGCCTCCCTGGTCCGTACGGGGTGCGACAGGTTGCAAAACTCAGGACCGCGAGCCATAACCGCAAAGGACAACAAGAATAACCTTGGTAGCAAATTCAGAACGGAGCTACACGCTAATGCAGAGGCAACCACACGTGCAAACCTCTGGCACCTCCCTGAAGGCTAGCCACGATCCAAGGCAACCGCGGTCGCAAACAAGGGAGCAGCAGAGCCGACACGAAAACATGCCATACACCTATTAACAATGGTCAGGTATTAATACTAAAAGCGCTATCCCAGTCAAGCAGGGAACAGCCAGCCACACAGGGCATGGAAACCGCTGCTGCACATAGTTGTTAGTGCGCGTTGGTGCATATGTACGAAACGGAGTGTCAAGGTAACAGATACTGCGTACAATATGTGATGCTCACAAAGGACGGATGTACATACAAAAGGCGCCAGACTCCCAAAGCGCATGCTGTGCCAGACACCATGCTGCACCCTCGTCGGCATCCACGCGTTCATAGTGTGACCAGGCAATCTCGTGTACAAGCACATGGTGCAGGTACTACGGTACCTCAAGCACAAAACCAGCATAATAACCAGTCTAAATCCAAGCCATGCCGTTGCCGACCGGAACAAAACCAGCATATGCAGCGAGTGCACAGCAATTGCCTAGCAGCGAGACCCAGCACGGAAAAAAATGGAACCAGTGACCCCATCCCCTCACGCCTCTGTCCACCTTGCAAAGCGGCGCCAGTGTCCACAATTCAACACTCACAAGCTATAGCCTACTCCTTTCTTCATTCAGGCCCCCCAGAAAATAATTCATTCGTGCCCCTGCACAACGGCCCGGGTTCAACGCCGGGGACGGCGCAGGCCAGCCACCACACGTCCCACACGCGCGGCCGCACCCGCCGCACCAGTGCGCAGCCTTGCAGCCAGCGCCCTGCCCCCGCTGCCAGGGCCCTCCTCATCACTGCTTGATGACAGCAGCTCAATAGGTTGCCCGGGCACACCCGGAGAAGATGCCGCAGCCGCAGCAGGTGCCCCCTCCGCTCCCGCCCCACCCGCAACCGAGCCGCGAGCAGCGCCACCACCAGCTACAGACCCACCAACCGCTGCTGCTGCTGATGCGCTCTGCTGCGCTCCTGCACGCACGCCGCCAGGTCCGCTGCCCGCCGTCACACCGCCACCACCACCGGCGCCGGCGCTGGTGCCGGAACCGCTCCGCTCCTCCACCAGCACCACATCATCGTCATCATCATCAGCCCGCACCTCCCCCGGCACCTCTCCCTCCCCCTCCCCCTCCAGGGCCGACACGCTATCCAGGTGCAGCAGCCTCGGCCGCAACGACAGCTCCATCCCCAGCCCCTCCTCCCCGCCCTCACCACCAACACCAACATCTGCACCCTCCCCTACCATCCCCAGGCCCAGGCCGTGCCGGTCCGCCGCCTCATCGTCCCACTCCTCCCCATCCCGCAGCTGCCGCATTGCGTCCGTCACCATGCTGCCGTCGTAAAACGGCGAGTTGAAGAAGCAGTCCGTGTCCGCCGCAGACTCACAGCCGTCGTAGTTGTCGGGACGGTCGGGGTCGAGGACGTCCTGGTCAGGGGCCTCCCCTGCACCGGCTGCTGCGAGGTGGTTCCGGGCGGCGGGGGCTGCGGCGCGGGGGCCGCCGATGCGCAGCGCCGGCAGCCGCAGCTGCCCGGGCGTGACTGGCGATATGGCCAGGGGCGCCATGCAGCGGGCCATCTCCGCGTCCAGCTCGTCCCAGGTGGGAGAAGTGCGCGAACCTGCATGCAGCAACAAAAAGCGGGAGATGTCAGCCCGCCCAGACACGCGTAAACAGGGCGCCTGCGCGCTTTCCTGCTCCAAATTCGGAACCGCAGGAGTGTGTTGTAAGCACAAGCATGGATATGGAGCGGCGCGGAGCAGGCACGTGCGTACGCTCCGTCACTGTAGTCACCCCACCTGTGTCCCGCTGCGCCGTGGCGCTGCTGCGCGGCGGGGACAGGTCCTCCCCGTCGTCCGCGTCCCCCAGGCTGCCGTCCAGCGTCAGCGCCGCGTCCTCCTCCGTGTCCTCGCTGCTGTCCGGCACACCGCCGCGCCCGGTCCCCGTCCCATGCGACCCATGGGTCGGCGGGGGCCAATCAATGTCCATTTGCAGAGCTGTGCTGAGCTGCATGTTGGCCTGCACGGACGCGAACGCCGACAGGGCGAAGTGCGTCGGCCCTGCCGGAGCCTGGGGCTGCTGCGGGGCGGGGACCTGCTGCGGCTGCTGCCTGGGCGGAGCAGGGCCGACCCGGATGCGGCGGAGGTGTGGCAGGGCCAGGGAGCCGGGAAGGGGCGGCACGGCGGCGTCAGGTGAGGATGAGGGCGCGCAGCTGCCTAACCGGTCGCCTGCCGCGGCGGCTTTGGGGACAGGAAGGGCCATGGGGCCCGTCTCCATTCGCTCGTCCAAGTCGTAGACGCTGCGGTTGGGCTGGTGGGTTGCTGCGCTCTGAGCAGAGGGCTGGGTGGAAGACAGCTCCAGGGCAGAGGCATCGTCCAACGCTGGGAGGCACCCGCTGCTGCCGCCGCAGGGGTGTCTGGCTCCGCTGGACGGGCCGCGCTGCGATGCGGCGGGGTTCGCATTGGATGGCAAGAGCATACACCGCTGGGCCGCGGTGAACGATGCGCGGTGCATGCCCTGTTGCCCGCCGGGCTGCGCTGCGCCCTCCAGGCCAGCCTGCGCTCCCTGCACCTGGCCGGCTGGCCGGGTATGGATGGGTCGCAGCGCGCGCCTGAACGGGTTCAGGCTGGGCGCTGCCTCGGCTCCGGCCGCAGACCCAGACCCAGACCCAGACCCAATGGCAAGCGTGCCTGCGATGCTGCCGCTGCCGCGCACCGGCAGCTGCCCAGCGGCAGACGCCCCATTGCCAGAAGCCACTGCAGCTGGGCGCCCCGCCAACATCCCCAGCAGCTGCGGCACCTGCGGGCCCGCCGTCAGCTCCATGCGGCCGTCCGTGCTCCTGGACGCCCCCGCGCCACGTGGCTGCCCCGCCCGTGGTCCCGACCCAGTCCCTAGCTCCCCGCTCACGTCCGTGTCGGTGGGCCGGCGGCGGGCCGCCGCCTCCCGCCTCCTGGTGCTGTCCCCGTCCTCCAGCAACAGCGCTGATGGCTCCACATCCCACCGCTCCGCACTCCGCGACCGCCTCCGCAGCGTCAGCTGCTGCTGCCGCTGTGCAACCGCGGCCACGATGCCCGCCGCCTCCGCCACCCCCGCGGGCCTCCTGCCCCCAGCCCCGGCCGCGCCACTTCGTGTGCCCAGCTCCGCGAGACTGGGCACGGTGGCCAGCCGGGGGCCTGCGCCCCCGTCGTCCTGGGGGCGCAGGGACGAGGTGCGGCCTGAGGCAGCGGCCCCGGTCGCGACGGTCGGCACGTGCCTGTCGGGGCGGGGGCCCGACACGCTGCGCCCGGACAGGCTGGCCAGGCCGATGCTGCCCATGCGCATGGCCGCCATGTTGGCCCTGGAGGAGGAGGAGCCGGAGAAGCCCTGGGCGCCATACGCGGGCCTGCGGGTCACAAGGTACCGGTACGTTGGGATATGGGCAGGTTGGTGTTCATACTCCTGCCTGCGAGCGTATGTCACTCGAGCGCTGTTGGGACGAGGTCTAAGGAGGTAACCCCATGTGCGATGTGCGCGTACCTGGGTGGACGGAAGGGAGCAGCCGCCGGGTTGCCGTACGCGTTTGTGCTGCCGGCCCCGCCGCGTTTGTGCTGCCGCGAGGCGTCGACGACCGACTGGGGTGTGAGGGGCTTAGCGGCCGCCTCCGCGGGGAAGAGGTGCTGTATGGTGTTCCATAGCGTGGTGTTGATGTTCAGCTCGTAGCCTGTAAGCAGTGCGCACACCACGCTGCGAGTGAGCAGGAGGTGCTGGGGCTGCCCAACGGGAACGCCCGTGAAGTGCTAAAGCAGCTGCCTGTTTGGATGCTTCGTTACGGGTGTAACGTGCGCGAAGTCTTGCGTACAGTAGGACAAGTCATGTCGCGTTATCACTTGGCTGTAGAAGTGCTGTGCCTGTGACTAACAGCCGCTGCTGTGCTTTGCACTCATCTGGGTTTTGGCCGTCAGCCGGTCACCCTACCTGGTGGCACGCTTGCACGGCACTTTGGACAGGGCGCGTTCAGCTCCAGGTTACGCCGGAGGCAGCTGCGGCAGTAGTTGTGACCTGAGGCACAGGAGGCAACTGGGTCAAGAGCATATGACCACGTGCGCCTGGCAGGGTAAAGCCTGGTGTGCGCTGGGCTTACCGCAGGGCGTTGTGCACGGCCGTACGCAAACATCCAAGCAGACCTGCGATATTCAGAAGGGGCATAAGCCGTTACCCATGCAGTTGTCTCACCACCAAGGGGTTGGTGCGGTCAGGTAACTCCGGTCTGCCAACTCGGAAGGTACGCAGGTCGACATCAAACTGAGCTCACTCACCGCGCAGGTAAGCTCGTCGCGCAGCTCCTTAAAGCATTTCAGCCTGGAGGGAAGGTTACATGATAACTCAGGGTTTTTCCAACTGCGAAAAAGCGACCCCGCCAAAGTGCATTAACAGACAACCCCACCTCACCTTGACGGCGTGACCCCACAGCCCTGGTCTTGCGTGTTTTCTTTGTCATCAAGGTCCTCGCTGTCCATGTCACTTGCCCTGCCGCGACGCTGCGGCCTGCGACACCAGCGAACGCACGGTTTAGCTGACAAACCTTTGCCCTCGTATGCATAAGAATCCCAACCGCTACATTTGCGCACGTATCGCAGAGACCAACCTTGCCGAGCTGGCTGGTGTTGAGGTCTCTTGTGCCCGCTTCAAATGAGCGATGGTATCATTTGCTACTGATGTTGCCCGCTTCCACCGAGCACCTGCATGCATCATATGCATCTGGTTTAGCTCCATTGGTGGCCGGCTGCAGTGCATCGCATCCTCTGTCGGGGTAACTTGTCGCACCTCCAGAGGGCGTTGCGTCCATTGCGTCCATTGTACAAATGTTATATCAGCAACATGCTTCTTCTGTGACCTAGGTTTCGTGTATGAGTATGGACGTTGGTTCAGTAAGCAGGTGGCAGGTGGCAGGTCGTCCGGGCACTGGTTCCAAAAGCCGTGGAAGAAGGTGGGCGCCGCGCCTTTGCCACTACGCACATGTGTACTTAGGCCTGAGATTTGTCAAATCGCCCATGCATATGAAGGTGCGTCGCGCGTTCGGTTTCCGTCGCAACAGTCTATGAAACCGACCGCACGTAAGCAGGTGCGTCCCCTTCACTGCGAGCACCTGAGGCGAAGGCAGGCCAAGTGCCGACCTCCTAAATCTATCATACATATGCTGTTGTTTGCAGCTGGCAGAGAGAGACAAGCGGTTCGTGGTAGTTGGAGCTCGAGTTGAAGCTTATTACGACAATTTGGGTTGCAGTCGCTGCAGTTCAGCGCACTTGCATGCACCTCAAGCAAGCATCACGACGTGGATATGTGCATATGTCCAATGCTACATATTCATGCCGTGCTTGGCGCCTGCCGCAGGCCGTCGTGCATATGCAGCTTGCAGCCGCCATGCGCCTTCAGGTGCGTGCGTGCCATGATGCTCCACTGGCCGGCGTGTAAGCGGTCAAGGGTATGCGCAGCAGCTAGTAGTTACGTTTGCTGGTATGAAAAACCCCTGACCCTCCGTCTCCTACCCACGAGCCACAGCAAGTCTGCCAGCTTGTGCCCCAGCAGGAGCGAGTGGACCCTTGAGCACAGCCGGGAGCCGGACTCACCGCCGTCGCCAGCCTGTCCCGTACACTAGCTACGCACTTTGACTACCAAGGGGACCACTGCGAGCTCCCCTGCATCTGTACTGGGCCTCGGGCCTATGCCTTGCGTGGCAACCAGCACAGTCAAGGCTGGCAAAAGGGACGGGGACCCCAGGACCAGGACAGGACAGGACGGGCTCTGTTCCTCGTGTGGATTGAGCTCGCTGGAGTCCTGGAAGGGCGACAAAGGGGACAATGCCGAAGCTGTATATTGATAGCTCAGGGATGTGTCTCCGTGTTGGTACGCCTGTCGTTTTGCCCATGCCAGTTGCACCACGTGCCACAACCTGACAACCGGAGCCCTGGGGCGTGGGGCTGCACAGACGAGATACCATGCCGGGAGTCACTGCACATTGTCCCTGCAAAGTAGCTTGGGAAGTACGGGCGCAAAGCAACATATTAGGTCCACATGACGGTCGAGTTCCTACGACGCCGTGAGGGCAACCACGGTGGGCTGACGTGGGTCTGACCAGGGGCCGCTAGTGGAGAGGGCCAGCACAGGCAAGCAGTAACTTCCCTGCCTTGCAGCATGCATTACCAGTAGCAAATGAACATTGATATGAATAATGGAAGGCACACACCGCAGACTGCAGCTGTGGTATGCCACGGAGCTACGAGCTGCCTTCACGTCATGAGAGGCCCCCTTCACGTCATGATGGTTTCGGAGAGCGGCCTGCGCTATGCGGGCGCACAGTATTGCGGCTAGCAGTGGGCGAAGAGATAACATACCTACTTTTAGACTTCTAAATATGCAGCTTCAGCAGGCGTGCCCCCAGCTAGGCTCGAAGTCAGCATGGAATCGTGCCAGGGGCCTAACAACCCCTTTCCAGCCGGCCCGGCTGCATACAGGATGCAAACAAACATATCACAGAATTCCATCAAACCTCAGTCCTGCACCCAGTACTGTCGCGCATGCAGCCTTTGTCGACGTAACACAGCCAGTCGGCTTTGGACCCTCAGACGCGGCAGACGAGGACTTTCGCCCCAATCCTATCAGTGATGAATTTGATTGGTTCGACCACTGGTATCCAGTGGCATTCGTCAAGTAGGTCAATTAGTGCGTGTTAGTGGTTCAACGGCCATAAAGCAAGACGTTGGAGGTTGGGCGTGCGGTTTGTGGGAAATGACGTGAGCCCCAGCGGTCGACAGGCCACACAGACGGGCGTGTGATTCCCCGCTCAGAATACGCATGACGTTGTCGCTGGCAATCCTGTATGCGCACTGCTTCGGCCACTAAGGTACACATAAGCCAACGGTTCGGCCTCCATACCAACCCGTACCACCCACAAGATGTCACTACCCCTTTCCCGCCACTTTACCCACGGCTCCTCTGTAAACTATGCCAACCGCGTCTCGCACTTGTACAGGGACCTGGACCGCTCCAAGCCCCACCGGTTCGTGCTGCTGGACATCCCGCTGGTCATCTGGTGGGACGCCAACGCCTCCGCATGGCGCGTGTTCGAGGACGTATGCCCCCACCGCCTGGTGCCACTCAGGTGGGTGCCTCCGTAGCCATGTACTGTACACAGTACCACATGCTACAGCCTTACTTCATTGTTGCGGAATCACCCAATTGGTTTGGGGTTTACGAAGTCGTGGGAGATGGCACCGCTTACGGCACGTGGCTGCGGCGGGCGCCGTTGCTACGGTGCCCGCAAGCCCTCAACCGCCGCGGACCCACGCGACTATGCACCACCGTGCCGCACCAATCCCGCAGCGAGGGCCGCATCAACAAGTCGGGCCACCTGGAGTGCGGGTACCACGGCTGGGAGTTCAGCGCCTCCGGCAAGTGCGAGGTGGTGCCTCAGGTGGGGTCGCTGTGGGTGGGCAAGGCGGCGTGGGAGGGGCACCGCAAGCGGTCAGGGGCTTTGCGCTGGGGCCGTGCTACGCTCACGCTTGGTGTGTACAGCGCACAGTTGTGAGGTGACTTTAACGTTACCCCTTGGGGGGCCTATTCTTCTAAATACAACAAATAATGAAATCTTTAAATATATTAAACCGAGAGGTGTGGCAGTGTGCGTGTGGCGCGAGAGCTCACCAGCAGCATAGCAGGTGATGGCACTGCCTTGGCCCGACCTCCGACGCGCCTCTGCCTGCGTGTCCTGCCTCCCCGCAGCAAGGCAACAAGGACACCCCTCGGGCTTGTGCCACGGCTTACCACGCGGCAGTACGGCAGGTGCGCACCAACGGGTGTACGGCAAACGTTTCACCAGGGCGTTGTTGGTTAGCATCTAAGCGTGTACTTATCGGGGTTCTGCGGAGCTGCAGGAGCATTGGCCCTTCAGCGCTTGTAGGCTGGCCAATGGCGATGCATCAGCAGGCACACACAGGCACATGATCATATGGTAACATGGTACCATGCAGGTACATGGTAACATGGCACCATACAGGAACATGGTCACTCGGCAGCATAACGAATGGTGGACGTGCCCGCTGCACCCACGCGTCAGGTGGACCGTCGCAGTGTGGATGACCATGCCTGCAGCAGGCTTCCATGCTCACTGCACCAGCCATCGCACCCACCTGAGATCGTCCCACGGCCACGACGCGCGTCCTCTGCGCCTGCCTCACATGCATGTGCGTCATCCAAGTTCCCTATCCTCACCTCCCTGCGGTGCACCCCAGGGCCTGCTGTCCGTGCTGCCTGGACCTGTGCCCCTCATCCTCATCCAACCTGTCTCAATACGACTTTACTCCAATGTCCCAGGGCCTGCTGTATGTGCTGCCGCGGCCGCTGCCGCCCGCGCTGGGCCCAGGCGGCTCCGCCAACGGCGACCTGGGGGAGGCGCTGGCGGCGGCCACGGAGGCGGAGGCGCGCATCCCCCTGATTGAGGAGATCGACCAGCCTGGCTGGGTCGTTCAGGTGGGCAGCAGCAGCAGTTTAATACACATGCATTGACATGCCTGTGTGCGCTGAAGCGGGAGCACTCCAGTTACTGAACGGCGGTAACGTGATCGTGTTCTGTACGGCGCAGGACGTGTGGCGCGACCTGCCGTACGACTATTCCACGCTAATGGAGAATGTGCTGGACAGCAGGTGGGGTTACATTATATGTGCACCTTCACTTGTGTAGTCTGTCAGCAGCACGGACTGCTGGGGAGCGCAGCAGGCACTTTTGAGTCACATACTGGTTACAGGAGCAGGACCAGGCCCCGGACTGCCATGTGGATGGCTTGGCGCAGACTTGTTCATGGCTTGTGAGAGGCACGGGCACGGGTGAGAGTCGGCGGGGTGTGGTACCTACCTCCTTCAACCAGGTCCTCGTGTCCTCCAGTATACTGCCATGCGTCACGGACGCCTCCCTCCCGCCCGTGCCACCACCGGCTTTCCGCAGCCACGTGCCGTTCACGCACCACGCGTCCATGAGCAACCGCAACAACATCGGGGCGTTCGACATCCGCCTGACCTCCCCGCTCACCCAGGAGGGCTTCACAGGAATCTGGAAAACGGGTGAGGTAGAACCGAGCCTTTACCTGCCGCACGAGCGCATGGGCGCACGTGCACTTGACCTGTTTGCAAACATATTCGAGCATGGCAAGCGGCAGAGTCCGCCGTTCCGTTTAGGGTGCCGTACAGCCCCGTGTCGGTCGTGACATATGAGCTCCATCAGACACTCTACGGTAGTACTGCGCGTACCGTATTCCCAGAATACTCACCTGTGCTCATGTCACGGCCCCCGCTGCAGGCCCCCGTGCGGGCAAGCTGGGCCCCCAGTCCACCCGCTTCACGGCGCCCATGCTGATGAAGCACAGGATTGACGGCAACGGCTTCGCCAGCATCACCGTGGTGTATGCGGGTGCGTGGGGGGCCGTCAAAGGGGGCCTATAGGATTGGTGCATTCGCACCAACCCCCTCCGGCTTATATTGCCATACGTAGGAGAAACTTACCGTGACTGGTTGTGGGGCGTTTTAGCGTAGATAACCCAACTCCAAACCGCTTTTAATGTTCCACTATACCCTGCCATTTGTGTTAGCTGGTGCAAGCGTGAGGCGGGACAGTGGGGCGCAGGCAGGGCTTGACTGGCGGGCAGCAGCGAACACCGGAAAGCAAACACCAGGACCGCCGCGGGATCCTGCAGATCCAGTTTTTGGATTGGACTTTGCCATGGCATCTCTGGCTGGGTTCTGTGCGACTTAGACCTGGGCTCACGCGTCCTGCTGCACTGGCCTACCTGAACAAAAGAGGTGCTACTCACGTACCTACACCCATGCACTGCCTCCCTTGGTTCCTCAGTGCCCATCAGCCCGGGCAAGTGCCGCGTCATCAACCGCAACGGGCTCATGTTCGGCAACAACAAGCTGCCCGGCATGATACTCAGGTGGGCCAACCGCCAACCGCCACGTGCCTGCCACCTGCCAGCTCCTTGATCCCATGCCACGTGTCCCTGCCCCGCCCTCACGTGTGCCACGACTGCGCGAGACAAGCGCAATGCACACCCGGTCTAGGACACCATTATCTGCTCATTTTACAGGACATGGCGTGCTTGTGCCCGTGTGCATTTGCAGGCTCCTGCCCCCCTGGTTGATGCACGTTCAGTCCCACACGCTGCTGGAGGACGACCAGATTTTCCTGCACCTGGGGGAGGAGGAGCTGGCGCGGAGGAGGGCGGCGGGGCTGGCACACTCGCAGGTGGGGGGCCATAGGGGGCCACGTACTGGGTGCTGTTGTAGCGGATGGGGAGGGAGCTCGGGTGCGGGTCGGCAGGGCCGGCGCGTTCACCAGGGGTCTGTGGCAGGCTCGGCGGGAGGTGGTGCGCAAGGAACTGGCAGTTTTGCCGGGGACGGGGAAGAGGTGGTATCCTTACCAAGCAACGGCGGCTGTACAGAAGGTGGGAGGCCGAGGGCGTGGGGTGAGGATCTCCGCTCGCATGCCGCACAAGGCGCACCCGCGGAAGGGTGTTTAATCCGCGGGCGGGCGCCCTTCATCCTTGCCGACATCAACTCACCTCCGACCAGCCCACCTTCCCACCGAGTGCTCGCCCGCCACGCGCGCGTTGCCCCTGCCAGGTGTGCTACATGCCGGCCCCGGCAGACACCTACGTGGTCACCTTCAACCGCTGGCTGCAGCGCTTTGGCGGCGGCGGGCCGTTCGGGGCCATGGACGCGGGCTTCGTGGAGGCGCTGGGGCCGCGCCTCAGCCGCGAGGCGCTGCTGGACCGCTACAGCTCGCACACCGCCCACTGCGCCACGTGCCAGGCGGGGCTCAAGCAGGTGGGCGGCAGGGGTCCGACAGCGCATGGCGGCTGGGCGCTGGGCACGCTATGTTGTAGCAGGGCCCACTGCGGCTGTGTGGGCTGCTGGGGCTGGGTTTCGCATGGTGGGTAATCAAGGGCTCCAAGCTCTGGTGGCGTGGGGGCTGCGGCGTTGGGTGGGCATGGGCCCCAGATTGAAAGTGCGTTGCCTGGGCGAGAATGCGAGAATCGGCGCGGTGGGCAAAAGATGGTGGGATGTCACTGAGGCAAGAAGGGCACAAGGAGGTTTGGGAGCTGTTGAAAGCATGCGCAGAATTCGCCTGGTTTGTTGTGCCTTTGCCCTTCTCGTTAGGTGGGCGCCGCCCAGCACCTGGCCAAGGCTATTACGGTGGCGGCCGGCAGCCTGGCGGTGCTGTGCGCTGCCGTGGCGGTGGCGGCGGCCACCACGGGCGCGGCGGCTGCCGTACCCGCGGCGTTGGCGGCGGACGCGGCGGGCTCGGTGGCGGGCGCCCTGGGCGAGGTACTGGTGCGGCTGGGTCTGGCGGTGACCGGCCCGGTGGACGGCAGCGGCGTGGGGCCCATGGTCAGGGCGGCGGCGTGGGCGGCGGTGGCGCTGACGGGCGCTGTTGTGGGCGGCAAGCTGCGCGGCCTGGAGCAGGGCTTCTTCAAGGGCGTGTACCCGCCGCCGCGGAACCTCAAGGACTGAGTGCGTGAGTGGGAGCAGGGGGCTCCCCTGAGTGGGAGGGCTTGGGGACTGAGGGAGAGGGGGCTTAAGGGCGGCGCTTACACGTGGCGTTTACCATTGTGTGAGCGGAGCAGGGTGGGGTATATGCGCCAGGGAGTTGTTACGGGGACGCGAGAATGAAGACGCGGAGAGACTATCAAGAACGAAGAGATGAAGATGCAACTTCTTGCTTGGAGGAGTGGGGGCAATTAGAGGAACCGCTGAAGAAGCGGAGCATGTCGGGAGTTGTTGAAGGAGCGATGTGCAGCATGCACTGCAATCATGTGGGTGGGGCGTGGGAAAATGGCGATCGCCATGCTAGGTGTTCGGTGTGCTGGCTGGGCAGCTGCTTTGCCTGCACGTGTCAGGTGGTCTGAGCTAGAACCTGCATGCATTCGGATGTGCTCGGTGCTGGGAGCAGCATTCGCAGCTAAATGCTTCGTTGCGGGGGTTCAAGTGAGGTATACGTGATGCGAAGCGTGTTGTAGCGCCTCTCGGTTTTCGCAAGGGCTAACGACTTCCTGCAAGTTGCAAAGGACTACGGAGTGGCTGTACCACCTGACACGTGCAGGGGCGACCACCGAATACGTCGGTCGAAAGGGTGGGTTCGGGCCTGATTAGGGCTCAATTTTGTGCATCTCCGCGAAGGCGGCTGGCATATACTCAACTTCTGGCGCACATCTTGTGCCACCGGTGTGACGGACTAAACGTGATGTACGAAGCTGACTTTTACGCTTTGGGAGGTGGCGTGTGCGGGGTTTGGGTAAGCCGTGAAATGTGCCAGTGCGTCGGGGGGTTACGCATGCAGGCATGACCAAGGGCATGACATGCTGTTAGCGTGCTGCTGCTGACTGTCAGCAGGTCGGAATGTAACATAAAATGCCAATGCCAGAATGGGTCTTGGGGTCATTGGGTGATCAGCTGATCGCTGTTCGCAGATATGCGAGACAGCAAGAAAGTAGTGGTTACGGTGGCGGTGCTTTGTGGCCTTCTCTGTGGTTCTATTGGTGCGTGAAGTACGGTACCTGGCAACGCTGGCGACGGGCCCTCCTGGCCCTGTGGCATGAGGCATGGGCGGTTGGCCCCGACGAGCTTTGTCGGTAGAAGTGGAAAGTACGGTATAGCAGTCCTCTTTCCTGCAAATAGCGTTCATCTGTCACCTGTGCGTTCGTAAGTACGGGTTCACCAACTGGCAGTGAGCTCCGTTTGCGCGTGCCCTAGGCAAGGCCCTAGGCCCCTAGCCTTCGTGTTGCCGTGCACGCGTGCAGTCCCTAGCTCCCTACGTGGCCGTGTGCAGCCGCACCAGAAGTCGTGCAGGCAAGAGACCAGGACGTAGCTATGATTCCACACCAGCAGGAAGATGGGTGCTGTAGCAAGGCTAGCACCATACCAGCGACAGCGGCGAGGTCAACCTCCCATACACAACCGTACGGCAGGGCCCGATCGCCCCGCACGCACCAGGAGGAGACGACCTCTGCCAATCGCTCCTTTGGCCGTTTGCCGATTAAGATAGTTACTGCACGCGAGGGCGCTAAGCGCCTGTCTCCCGACCGGTTGGCCCCACACCAACCGTGCAGTGCCGATCGATCACGGCAACACCACTGCTCTGTAGTAACAAAGTTTGAAAGTCCTAACGTTTAGGGATCGGGGTTCTTGGGCTGCGTGCGCCCCTCCCCATCAATCCAGTTCAGAATGCACACGCTTCAGGTCTCGCGGCAGGGCCTGAGGACTACTGGAAAGCCCAAGGTGAGGGAAGGCCGCAAGGCTGTAGGCCACTGCCGATTAGAAGCTTTGACCCTTGCAGGGGTCCTCGGAAACGCGCGGTAGTCCTTGCGCCAAGGTTGTTTTCCGCATACATGCCAATTAAGCGCACACGTAATATAGCTCTCTTCATACTATTGCAGAATGGTAGTCTCCCGGCGCGTGGTTCTTCCTTCGGACGCCCTCTGCTATACCCAGCAACGCAGCGCGGTGAGACATCGCACGATTTCGATATGGCTACACCAGTCACGATTCACCCGGCATCCGTCTACTGTATACGCTGTTCGTCAGTTGGCTTTGCTTGCTCCGTTCGCCGACACCATCGGGCGGAGCTCCTAAGCGCTGCCTTGGGCCTCATTGCCACCATCGTTTCTCTATGGGTTACGCACGGCTTTAGGTAACAACGCTGCTTCAGCGCCTGCGCTCCAGCGTGCTGTGGGCACCTGCGCTGGCAGTCCCACGCGGTGGCAGCGCTAACGCGGGACACCTGCTTTACTCGCAAAACAGGCACGTGCGCTTCTGCTGGCAGCAACGCTGTGTACGAGCTGGCGGACGGTACAGCGGTGCTGGACGCCACAACCATTGACCTGAGCTCAGGTGGGGAAGAAGCTGTGTGCGTCACACACGTGGGCAAGCCACCGTCCAGGGTATGCACCACCAGCGTGGGCGTTACCGGCAACACATTGCCTGCCACACAGTGGGCATGTGGATTAGAGCGCACCCGTTGGCTCTTCACAGTCCCAAACCTGTTCTGGTTCCACAAGCGCATGGTCGCAGCATACACATTTAGGAGTCGGACATGACTCCGTAGGCTCTTCCTTCCTTTGGCCCAGACTCCACGTATGCCACGTGCCCTGCTCTGCAGCCGTGCCTGTGAAGGTCGCCAACCCTCTGGCGGGCCTGTTTGACAAGGTCAGCGATGCAGCAGCCAACGCAGCCGCAGCCGTGTCCAGCGCTGCCGAGTCGGCCGTGGAGGCCGTGTCGGACGTGGCAGAGACCGCCACAGCAAAGGTGTCCGAGGTCGTGGAGACCACCACAGCAGCAGTCTCCGACGCTGCGGAATCCGCCTCTTCTGCGCTCTCTGACGCGGCCGAGTCGGCCTCCTCCCGGCTCTCGGACGCCGTGGAGTCCACCACCTCTGCCATGTCGGACGTGTCCATCCCCTCCATTCCAGCCATCCCGTCCATCCCCTCCATTCCAGCCATCCCCACCATTCCATCCATTCCGGCCATCCCGGCCAACTCAGCGCCGTCCGTTCCGGCCGTCCCGGCCCCAGTGGAGGTGCCGGAGCCCCCGGCCCCGCCGCCAGCTCCTGTGCTGGATGCGGTGGCGCTGCCGCCGGTGGCGGAGGCTGCTGCACCAGCGGCCGCGGAGTCGGTCGTGGAGGCGGCCGTGCCTGCCGCCTCCGCTGCTGCGGAGGCTGTGTCGGAGCCCAGCAGCATGAGCCTGGCCGCGCAGCGCTACGCGGAGATGACGGGCAAGGCCGCCAAGGTCGCCCCGCCCAAGCCGTCCTTCGAGGCGCCCTCGTTCAGCATGCCCGACTTCAGCGGCATCGAAATGCCCAAGTTCAGCGCACCTGACTTCTCCAAGGTGGAGCTCCCGAAGCTCTCCGCGCCGGACCTGTCGAAAGTGGAGCTGCCGAAGCTCTCGGCTCCGGAAATGCCGAAGTTCTCGGCCGGCGAGGGCGGTGTCGACATGCCAAAGGTCGAAATGCCGAAGCTCGACTTCAACCTGGCGGTCCCCAGCGGTGCCAGCGATGCGCTGTCGGGGGTGACCTCGTCTGTCAGCGGCGCGCTGTCGGGCGTTACGTCGTCGGTGGAGGGGGCGCTGTCGGGCGTTACGTCGACAGTCAACGGGGCGCTGTCGGGCGTTACGACCTCGGTCAACGGGGTCGTGTCCCAGGCCGCCAGCAAGGTCAACGACCTTACGGGCGGCCTGCTGGACGAGGCCAACACGGAGCTGACGATCGCGCGCAATGCCGTACAGGGGACCGTTGACTCGGTTACCGGTGCGGTGGGGTCGTCGCTGGGCGGCGTGACGGCAGCGTGGGAGGCCAACGTGTCCGTGCCGCTCAGCAACGTGTACCAGCAGCTGCCACCGCCTGCACAGGTAGGGGCAGCAGGGGTAATGCCCCTACGGCACACAGCTTGCAGAGGAGAGAAATTTACGCGCCACTGAGCTGTAGTTGCAGCTGGCACGGCGTTCTGTATGTGACAGCTGCAAGCCCCTGACGTGACCTGTTGCGCGCTACGGCGCACGCAGGTGGTCCTGAAGGACGTTGGCGACGTGGCGTACGCCTTCGCGTCGCACCCCGCCTCCACGCTTGTGCTGACGGGCCTGGTGGGCGTGCCGCTGGGGGTCAAGGCGTTCCTGGACAGGTGCGCGTGGTGGTGGTGGCGGTGCTAGCCTGGTTGCTGTCGTTGGCGGAGACAGATTCAAGGGGACGCTATCGCTGGCGGCTTCATGACTAGGAAGGCCTGAGGCAGAGATATTCACTTAGGAAAGGGCATCGCTTGAACGGGTCCAGGGACAGGCCGTCTGGGTACATTAGGGTGCAAGGAAGTCCGTAGAGGAAAGACCTGTGCCCCACTGGCCCCCATGTGCAGGTACGGCGGCTACAGCGGCGACCTGTCCCCCGCCGCCGTGAAGGAGCTGCTGCTGCAGGAGGACGCGCTGGTGGTGGACGTGCGCAGCGAGGAGCAGCGCAAGGTGGGGTAGTGATCAAGGTGGTGGTGGTGTGGTGGTGGGGTGTCAACACAACGCGCAAGGTGGTGGTGGTGTGGTGGACGTGCGCAGCGAGGAGCAGCGCAAGGTGGGGGCGGTCGGGGGTTGTGGGCTGCCAGCAGAGGGTGTGCACGTTGCCAGGAATTGTCCTGCGGAAACGTGCGATGCGTGCTCAAAGCCACGTGTGTCGGCATTATCAACGCAGAGGGCTTACGCTGGGGATCGGACCTTTTTTCACAGGAGGGGATATCTGGACAAGGACAGTGGGGCTGAAGTCTTAAGCTCCCGTTTTAGCTCCTTAGCCTACGCTCCAGACAGGATCATACCCTGGCAGTTTCCACCATGTCAAGCTTACTGGTACCATTCCTTTGTCCGCTGCCCGTTCTCCCCTCCAGGAGGAAGGCATCCTGGAGCTGCGCAAGAACGCGCGCTTCAAGGCGGCCGCCATTGAGCCCAACGTCGTCACCTTCCCGCCCACGTGGAACAGGGACGTGAGTAGGGCTAGCGGGGAGGGCATGGTTGTTGGGAGGGAGAAAGGCGGCAGGGCGGGTCCAAGCCCTCAGGTACACCCCTACCTGCAGCCGACTAGCGGCCACGCACAGTCCAACCTGCGTGAGCGGTGCCCTGCAGAGCTGACACGCATGGTAGCACCAACCCATGCGTTATTACAGGCAGGCATGCTTCACAGCAACCACGGCACCTCCCATCGCTCCCACCCGACACCCCCTGTCTCTACTCACTCCCTCGCCCGCAGACCAAGCCGTCCGCCGCCAAGCCGCAGCACGTCATTACCCTATCTCATTCCTGCCTCCTGATCTTCCTTTTGGACGGACGTTCTGCGTCATTAGTATCCTCACATACTGCATTGTTGCTGCCCGCAGACCAAGACGTCTGCCGCCAAGCTGCAGCTGGCCACCACCGGCCTCATCATCAGCCGCCTGGACCGCCTACGCACGCCGCTCACCAAGGTCGTCATCATGAACGACTCGGTAAGCTAAAGCAGGCAGCACGAGCATCCCGTACAAAGGACCACACGCCGGCAAGGCCCCTGACCGTCCTGCTGACTCAACCCTACGTCCTGTCACACCCACGAATTGCCGTCGTTGCCAACGCGCCGCTTTCCTTCAGCGGACGGCTGGTGGATCCCCATCGCACGTTAGCGCTGCAACCCTCTGCACGCATCTCACAATGCGGCCCCTGTCAGTGTAACCTCGACCCTGCCCTCCCGGCTCCAATGGCCCGCAGGACGACGTGGCGGCCCGCGATCTGGCCCGTGCAGTGCGCTCCGCGGGCACTCTGCGCGTGTACGTCATGGCGGGCGGCTTCAAGGTGGGGCATGGGCCGGTTAGCCAACACACAAGCTTTGGCAGCGGGTGGGGTCGGGCGCTCTATGTTATGAGGCCGTATGGCTTCGTCGTCCTTGGGAACAGAAGTACCGGACCTTGTTTGCTCTAAGGATAGGGCGTGCGCTTGCAAGGGTATACCGAGTCCGTGGCCGGTGGTCTCAGTCGCACCGTGCCGCCATGTCCCTCACGCCCCCACACCCGCACCCACACGCACGCCCGCACCCCATCAGGCGTGGGCTGCCGCCGACCTGGGCGTGTCCAAGGGCAAGACCGAGTACGACGCCAGCGCGCTGGTGGTGCTGCTGGACGAGGTGGCGGAGGTGGCGGGTGCGTGCCGGGCAGGGTTGTGTATATGAATCCCAGACCAGCGGCACTACTGAAATCTGAGAGTTAAGCTCTGCGCTGGCTTATGGCGGTGTGCATGACAGCGATGTTGAAGATGGGTCCCGGGAGAACCGAGTGAAGCACGTGCACGTGCTGTCAACGCGGCGTATGTTTTAACGCGGTTGGCCACGGTCAGCGAGCCGCTCCTCGGCTTGCTCCATTGGTCTGCCGATCGGTCTTGACCTTTGCGGCTGTACCGAATTTGCCGCCCTCAGCCTCCATCGGGCCCAAGCTGAAGGACCCCGCCTTCGTGGCCACCGCCCTGGCCGTTACCAGCGCCGTAACCTACGCCGGCGTCAACTACCACACCACGCTCAGGTGGGAAGGGTCGATGTTTGCGGCAACATTCTCGAGGCTGCCCGCGGTGGTGTTGCGAACGCGCTCGGGTCAGGCCACGCTACTTCTCGGAAAAGAATAGATACACCCGCTTCCGCATCCGCTTAACGCTTGTTCGCAGGCCTTCCGCAATACTCCTGGCTTTGCAGGAAATGCGACTGACACAGTGTGTGTCGTACGTCCGTGTTCGCTGCATGCATGCAGGTACATCGCGGTGTGGGGGCTGTACGCCACGCTGTACTGGCGCCTCAGCCGCTACAGCAGCCCGCAGGAGTTCCTCGACGACGTCAAGGAGACCCTGTCCTCCGCCGCCGACGCCGCCTCCGCTGCCGCTGCTGCGGCCTCCGCCGCCGCGAGCAAGTCGCGCGCCCCCGCTGCCCTGCCGGCAGGCGGCGCGCCCGCCGCCGCTGCCAAGCCGGCGCCGTTCAAGCTGCCCGGCAAGCCGGCGCCTCCGGAGCGCCCGAAGACGGCGTCGCCTGCTGCGCTGGCGGCCGCCATCGCCGCTGCCAACGCCGCCAAGGTGGTTCCCGCCGCGCAGGTCGCTGCCGCCGCCGCGGCTGCGCCCTCTGCAGCTGCTTCGGCGGCTGCGTCCACTGCTGCCGCCGCTGCCGCCGCATCTGCGCCCGCTGCGGCTGCCAATGTGGCCGCCGCCGCCGCACCACCGGCTGCCCCTGCTCCGGCGGCAGCCAAGCCTGCCTCTACCGCCGCCCCGGCGGCTCCTGCGCCGGTGGCCCCTGCCCCCAAGCCCGCCGCCGCCGCCGCGGCTCCGGTGGCCTCCGCGCCAGCGGCCCCTAAAGAGGCAGCAGTGAAGCCCGCCGCTACCGCCACCCCGGCGTCCCCAGCGCCTGCGGCTGCCAAGCCCGCCGCGGCCGCCCCCGCGCCGGCGGCGACAGCCCCGGCCACCCCCAAGCCCGCTGCTCCCGCTGCCCCCCCGGCTGCGCCCGCGCCTGCGGCTGCCAAGCCCGCCGCCCCGGCGGCGCCCGTGGCGGCGGCCCCGGCTAAGGCAGATGCCAAGCCCGCTGCTGCCCCGGCGGCGCCCGCGCCTGCGGCTGCCAAGCCCGCAGCCCCGGCGGCGCCCGTGGCGGCGGCCCCGGCTAAGGCAGATGCCAAGCCCGCTGCTGCCCCGGCGGCGCCCGCGCCTGCGGCTGCCAAGCCCGCAGCCCCGGCGGCGCCCGTGGCGGCGGCCCCGCCTAAGGCAGATGCCAAGCCCGCTGCTGCCCCGGCGGCACCCGCAGCTTCCTCAGCTGCCCCGGCCCCTGCTGCTGCGAAGCCTGCAGCCCCCGCAGCCACGCCGGCTGCCGCCAAGCCTGCTGCGCCGGCCGCCGCTCCGGCTGCTTCTGCGCCGGCCGCCGCCACGCCAGCTGCGCCTGCCGCCGCTCCGGCTGCTCCTGCGCCGGCCGCTGCTAAGCCCGCTGCAGTAGCGCCGGCCCCGGCTCCGCCAGCTGACAAGCCCGCTGCGCCTGCGGCGGCCACCCCCAAGCCGGCGGAGGGTGCCAGCGGCCTGAAGGTGGCCGTCAGCATAGCCTCGTCCGCTCCTGGCAACAGCAGCAGCAGCAGCAGCTCCGGGGCACCCAAGGAGGCGAAGGAGGCGCCGAAGGCCGCTACCCCCAAGCCGTCCTCCGGGTCGGAGTCCGCCTCCTCGTAAAGGGCCAGGCGCGAGAGGTTGTGTTGGGTTTGTCACACGCGATGTACAGAGGTGTTGAGGCTGTGACAGCTGCGCGTTGTTACATTGGTGGTGTACCTTGGTTGAAGCTGGTTGCAAACGGGTTGTGACACACATGCCGTGGTGAGGGCAAGGATGAAGCCGCACTCTCTGCAAAGGTCAGGGGTGCCTGCTTGGTGTTGTGGCAGACCATACGGTGCTGATGACGTGATAAGGGGCACTTAAGAGCAGGAGACTGGGAGGGGACAGGCTTGTGTGCACGGTGCGAGACAAGGAAGTAGCGAGTAAGGGAGTTCTGCGGGGATCTGCAGCGCCGCGCCCGACTGCGCACTTGGGTTTGCGTAATGCGGTGTACTCGGCGCATTTAGCGCTGCTCCCTATTGCATATGGTGATGTCACTATGCACGGTACCGTTTCTCATTCCTTTTTTACCACAGCATTGAAGGTGGTGAGGCTTTTTGCGCTGCATGCCGGCAGGGCGAGCACTGGCGCCGTGAGGGCCGCCTGATGAGCGCCACGCTTTTTCGTTTAGGCCGCAGCAGGCGGCGTGGTGGTAGCACCAACGCCTGCTTTGTTTTCTGTGGCGGCTGCGTGGTGCTGTGAGAGCAGGCCCGTATCCAGGCAATGCAGGTCGCCAGACCGCTGGGAGAGACGAGAGGGATTGGTTTGTGCCGTACGACCGCACAACTGCGGTACAGGTGCAGGTTTTTTTTTTTTTTTTTTTTTTTTTTTCAGGAGAAGGGTTATGGGATTATCGGAGACCTATTT
>VFQN01002765.1_pt1 | contig 26326 bp, 46 predicted proteins | sample 3512371 | NCBI WGS metagenome assembly VFQN01 (sample SAMN10412370, study PRJNA504923) | tailings metagenome | isolation source: Replicate 2 from Balatoc abandoned mine | place: Philippines: Itogon, Benguet | collected 2017-08-28 | reverse complement strand
GAATTTTTAAATCATCAATTCCTAAAGAAATGCCAGCTTTGGTTGCATATTCAAAGGTCTCTGCCAGACACCTGGGCTTGTCCGGCCTCATCTTGGGGTGGGGCGAGAAGCCAGGCGTGCTGGAGGCGGTGCAGCTGCTGGTGAGGGCGGGGGTGACGGCGGCGGCGGGGTTGGACCTGGGGCTGTTCGTGGGCGTGGGCGCGGGCGCGGGCCGGTCGGCGCAAGGCGAGAAGGACGCGCTGCAGATGGCTGCACAGGTGGCCCGCCCGGACCTGGTGCAGTACCTGCTGCAGCTGTACCCCGACGCCAGGCCGGATGGGGAGGAGGTGAGCGCTGCAGCCAACAGCGGATGCGAGGCGGTGCTGGATCTGTTGGTGCCGGCGGCTAGCAGCTTGGAGGTTCCAAGGAGTTATCTCAATCCGTCTTCTCCTTATCTGTGGGCAGGAAAGAAGGGCGACGTGGGCACGCTGACCGCCCTGCGGCGGCTGGGCGTGCCGTGGGGCGAATACGGCCTGGTGCTGCAGGTGGTGCGGGAGGGGTGCAGGGCGCCGGTGGTGCGGTGGCTGGTGGAGCAGGGGGCGCTGGTGGGGGTCAGCAGGGATGAGCTGGACGGGGCGGCGGCTCGCGCAATGAAGAGCGGCGTGCTCAACGCCGAGGAGGCGGCGTGGCTGCGGGGCCTAGGTGGCGGCAGCGACGGCGGGCCCTCGGGCGCGAGCATTGGGACCGCTTGACGCGGGTTGGGTGCATGGGATCAACAGCGGTTGGAGAAGTGTGGGGAGTGCAGGGGTGCATGGGGACTGTGTGACACTGGAAGACGCGGGTTGCTTGCATGGGCCGTTTGCAGCGTGTGCGAGCATGCAAGGGTGTAGGGCTTTGGGTTCAATGTACGGCGTGGTGGGACGACTGTGCTACTCGGTGCAAAGAAGGGGCGAGGGCCTGTGGCTGTACTTCGGGTTGGTTGCATGGACTGGCAGTAGGCAAGTGGAAGCATGGAGCAGTACAGGTTTGCGTTGTAACGGCTCTGGGTGGTACGGCTGTGCTCATGTGCTGCCCCGCAAGGGTGGTGACATTGCGGCTTCAGGGTGATAGGAGCTAAGGACGGGAACCGAGTGTTGTGATGGTGGCCTGCCTCGGGGGAATTGGGAATGCGCGGATACCAGGTGCAGTGGGGTTCAGTTACACAGTTACCGTACACGCGCTGTGCTGCATGTGCTAGACGTGACTCCTTGTGGGCGCATGGGCGTTACGGTACCTGTTTGCGGTATAGCGGGAGCGTCGAACGGTAGGGGTGCAATGCAATGCGGGCAATTGGGCAACGGGCGGCTGGCGGGCAGGTGTGCGTCACATCACAGCCTCAGACCTCAGCCTTGAACCAGAAGGACCCCCTCAGACCTTCTGCCTTGAACGGTAGCATGGGCACATGCAAAGTCAATATCAAAGTGGAAAATGTACGGGATTTTGGTGAGGTCGTGGGCGGTGCAGCTGGGTGTGCAACGCGACGCTGTGTGTTAGGCAGTTGCTGCTCACGCTGGTAAGCGAACATGACACGCATCCCCTGACACGCAGCAAGGCACAGTCCCGGTAAGTCCCAGTCCAGCCCTGCCAAGAGGCGCCGAAAAGGACGTCACTCCTCCCCTAGCCATGGCTGAGCAGTACTGGCAGTGACCTAGAAGTGGGTGCTGGGATGCATAGGTTACTGCCGGGTGTCGTCTCCGTGTTACGGGGCCTCCCCTGCTTTCCATGCCCTCCCATGCCATCGTTCCGTAACATTCTCTAGTGTGAACGGCCCACGCAGGTGATCTCATTCAACGTATCGTTTCTTTCAAAACGCTACTGTTCTTGTCCACGCTCTGTAAGCCCCGCGTATTTGCTAAAATCTGCCGAGGGCCGACATACCGACCGCTCTACCTGCCTGCAGACACGTGCGTGTTTGGGTTGCAATATATCTACCTCTGGTTATTAGCTTGCAGGTGATCGCCACGGGATCGCATGCTGTTTTGCCCTTATCGCGCGGGCGACCTCCTGGCCTGCCTACCCTCCAGTACACACACTTGCAGACGCGATAAACTGAACACCGAAATGGACTACCACAAATTCAGCGACGTTGGCCGCAGGCATCGTATCTTGATCTGCACCTCCCGCCAATTCCCCACCAACTCACCCGCGGTTAACCCACAGCCTTAACCCACATGCCCCGCCTGGCCCCCCTGGCTGGTCCCTGGTCGTACCCCTCCAGGCCTCCAAGCCTACGTGACACTCTCTTGGCTCGCAGCGAAAAGCCATAATCAACATGGAGGAAGAAGCAGCATCCAGCAACGCTTCTTTCCTTGACCTGCCAACGGCGCTCCAACACCACGTCTTGTCGCTACTGCCCCCCAACGACCGCGCCCTCGGCGCCCAAACCGCCAGCCGGGAAATACTTGGAGCCCTCGGCGAGAGCGGGCCGTGCACCGCGTGCCTGTCCCAGCCTCTCCCGGCATATGCCTTGGACTGGGCCGTGTGGGCAGGACGGCGGCACGCGTGGCAGCTGCCCTTCCGGCGCAAGCTGCAGCTGCTGTGCACGGCCGCATGCAGCGGCAGCGAGGTGAACCTGGAGGTGGCGTGGAACGTGCTGGAGCCCATCAGTGCCTTTCCGGAGCTGCTGCAGTGTGACTACAGCTCCAAGAAGCACCGGCACCTGGTGCCTTACGACTCTGATCCCGGCGTGGCGGCGGTGGAGGCGGGCCACCCGCAGCTGCTGCCCTGGCTGCTGCGTCGCTGCCCGGCGCTGGTGAGCCCCGGTAAGGCGCTGGAGGCGGCAGCGCGGCACTGCGACCTGGCGGGGCTGCAGGAGGCGTGGGGTGCCGTGCCCGGCAGCATGGAGCTTGCCACGGGGGTGCTGGACGCAGCAGCTGAATCCCCGACCCCAGACGCGATCGCCAAGATGGAGTGGGTTTTAAATGAGGGAAGGGAGAGATGCAGCCTGCAGGGCAGCACCGCCGCAGCCGCCGCCCGCTCGGGGGACCTGGGCCGGCTGCGGTGGCTGCGGCAGCGGGGCTGCCCCATGGACCTGAGCACGCTGGAGTCCGCCCTGCAGCACGCCGACCTGGCTGTGGCGCAGTGGCTGGTGGACGAGGCGGGGGCCGAGCTGCCGGACCTGGGGGCAGGATGGGGTTGGTGGCCCCTGCTGCGGGCGGCGGCGGGGGGCTCTGACGGGGCCGCGAAGCTGGAGTGGCTGTGGGAGTGGGGAGCCCCACTGCTTGTCCCGGAGCCGCTCGGCAACGCAGATGGGGAGGATGAGGAGGATGGGGAGGAAGGGGAGGATGTGGAGGACAGGTACGAGCTGGTGCTGGTGGCAATCGAGGCGGGGCAGGTGGAGGTGGTGCGGCACCTGCTGTCGGTGTGGGGCGCAGCGGCCATGTTCCGGCATTACCCGCAGGAGCTGGGGAGCGCGGCAGCGGGCACGGGGAGCGTCCCGATGGCCAAGTGCCTGCGCCAGGCGGGCTTGCGGTTCACGCCTGGTGCGTACGAGGCAGCTGCCCGGGCCGGTAGTGTGGACATGGTCCGGTGGCTGCTGCAGGAGGCGCGTGTGTCGCCCTTCGAACTCAGCTTCAGCCGCGACCTCATCTCACAGTGGCCCGACCGCACGGTTGCGGACAGCCGTGGTCTGCTGGAGGCGGTGCAGCTGCTGGCGGGCGCAGGCTGCCGGTGCCGGACGGGTCGCGAGGTGGTTAGCTGTGCGGCAAAGCGGGGCGACCTGGCCCTGGTGCAGCACCTGCTGCGGTGGCAGCCGGAGCTGCAGCCGGGGTGGGAGGCGTTCAGGGCCGCCGCCGAGGGCGGCTGTCACGCGCTGCTGAAGGGGCTGGCCGTGACGTACCCCAACTGCATGTCGGCGCGGTGGGCGCGCTCGCCGTACGTACAGGCGGCGATGAACGGCGACCGGGGCACGTTGGAGGTGCTACTGTGGCTGGGCGTGAGGTGGGGCGAGCGGGACACGGTGGCGAGCATGCTGGCGGAGGGGGCTGAGCTGCCGGCGCTGCGGTGGCTGGTGGAGCGGGGAATGCCGGTGGGCGGCAGGGAGGAGATGAAGGAAGCGGCGATGCGGAGGGTGGTGCGCCGTGACGGAATCGCGCGTGGTGGTGGTGGTGAAGTGGAGGATGAGTCCGCTCTATGGGGGTATGTGGAAGCGCTGTTTGCAACTGGGGAGGAGTAGTTGAGGCGGGCAGTTGGTTGCTACGGTAGGAGGGGGGCTGAGCTTGCTACTAGGGACCTCGCTTAGATCAGGCAGTTCTGCACGGCATTGTTATAGCAACGGGTGAGCTACCGCGACGGGAATGAGCCTGAAAGAAAGCGGGCAGTTACTGGGCTGGGTGGCACGGTCGGGGAGCTACTGGTTTCGTTGTACACTGTACGGCGCTGTTGTAGAGAGATACTCTCATCATGTACGGCACGCTTGCTGAGACTAATATGGCCTTTTCTGTGGGCAACGTAGTGGTTAGCGACTTTGAGATTTGACCGTTTGAACCCGTGGTAGGCAATCGGGTTAGCTGACCGCATGGTTTGGCTGTACTTCGTTCCAAGCCACAGCGGAAAGCAGTGTTGCTCGTGCTGGTGTCCGTGTGCCTGCTGTCCTGCGCCGTGCCGTGCGTGCGCTTGCCGGTACACTCCTCCTTTGTGCACTTGATTTTCATCGCTTAGCAAATGGTGCAGTGCTCGTGTGATGACGGGAGTTGCGGTACCAGCGTACCACGTGCCAGGTCTTACGCCCATGCCGGTATCGGCATGACCTATCTGCATGGGAGAGGGGACAAGGATGGGGCCGCTCGGACTGGGGCTTACCAGGTTGGGGCAGGTTGGGGCCTTGTTTGATGTGTTGGAGACGCCCATATGAGACTGTGGTACGGTACGAGTGCAAGCGTGCAGCGTCTGCTTTCGCACGCAGGTCGTGCGGTGCAGTCCGGTCAGCCCACGAGATTGCATTGCCTGTACGGTCACAGCTGTACATGTATACAGGGGCGGGGTCCGGGTGGGGGACAGCTGCAGAACGTAGGTGCAGAACGTAGGTGGCTTAGGTGGCTCGTAGGGGATTGCGTGACTTGTTGACTTGTTGACGTTAATTCGGCAGGATTTGAAGTAGCTGTTAGCGGCCAACTCCACCTGGACGATCCCGTATGGTGGTGGTGCTGCAACTGCTTCTGCAATTCTGCTGCTGTGTCTCGGTATGGTGCACCTGGGTATCTGGGTGCAATGCGGGCCCATACGCTGCTAGCAGTGGTGTTGCGTGTGGCGGTGATACCCGTAGCAGCGCATACATATGAGCCACGAGCAAGTGGTGTGACATGATCATGGCAGGCCGACTGACAGCTCATGGAGCTTGCCGGTTGTGCGCATGTTGCAAGCCAACCATGCCGGTACTGCTGGTTGCGTGCATGTAAGACGGAGGCTTTGCTTGCCCGTGCAGTCGTGTCTTGAGCGCTGTAGAGGTACTGACACGTGACGACGTGAGTTCACTCGTACTGCCGTACTGTCGTACACACACAATTCAGTGCAACCCGCAGGGTATCTGTACGCCGAGCGACTGCGCTTTAGAGAAGCGGGGAGCTAAAGAGTTCTGGCTTGCTGCTGAGTTGTCAAAAAGTTACATCCTGCGTTGCCGGTTTCCAACTCTCCTCCCTGCACACCATCGCCCAGGCACCACGGCAGGACACGACGCACTGAAGCAAACAGCCAGGGGCGCACAGCCTCCGCTGCGCACACCACAGCAGGCGGCAGGCGGCTTGCACAACCGCGTCCCTGCTCCCGCCAGCTCCCGCCCGCAGCCCACTACCGGTAAACTCGGTGCGGACCACACCGCCCCACACCGTGCCTGCCCCCCTTCCCGCTCATGCTCTGGCCCTATAGCTAGACGCTCACATATGTCGCTCCTTCTCACACTCTCGCAACTCCTACTCATAATCCCACGGAGTACCACGCTCCACAGCTGTCTTAGCTGCTCCGCAGACCACGTAGCACAGACCTGCAGCGCGGCCCCCGACTCCGACCCTGCCCCCGCCTCCACACCCGCGCTTGCCAATGCGGCACCGATACCGATACGCCCTCGCAGCCTCACCCCGCGTTACCCACGCACGTCCCTTTGCAGTGCGCAGACCTATCTCGTACATTGCAAGGATGCAACCTAAAAAAGCTAAAGATGATGCATGACGTACAGCGCCGCGTGCAAAGGCACACAAAAGCCCACCAAGGAAGCCGATCGGCCAATCGCCAAAGCGCAGCCTTGCCTGGCCTCCCTTGTTGACGTGGCAGGAACCCGTTACACCCCGTCCTACCCCATGCCTTCCCCGATGCACACCATCGCGACACCGTAGTAGTAGTATCTTTCCCAGGTTAGCACCGCCTATCACCATCAGATATGCTTTATCCCCTGGCTTTATCTCTCTCTCGCCCGATGCGTTACCACACGTGCGCTCGCCCCTTTGCTACCGCTTTGCTCCACACGGCCGCAGCAGCAAGCCCGTAATCCTTCTGATCCAGCCACCGACGCCACCACACCACCTGCAACACACCCTAATACACACCTAAGACACACCCACCCTCGCTCACGCCTTCCCTGCTGCTGCCTCCTGCTGCTGCTTGGCGCGCACCTCCGCCGCGTAGGCCACCATGCCCTGGATGGCGGCGGCCACGTTGGGGTCGCACGAGCCCAGCAGCTGCGCGTGCCTGCGTGGGTTAGGTGTGGGTTAACACGGGGGGAGGGAGGCAGCAACGTTGGGTGTTGGTGCCACGTTGGGGTCGCACGAGCCCAGCAGCTGCGCGTGCCTGCGTGGGTTAGGTGTGGGTTAACACACGGGCGGGAGGGAGGCAGAAACGTTGGGTGCTGGTGCCACGTTGGGGTCGCACGAGCCCAGCAGCTGCGCGTGCCTGGGAAAGGAGACGAAAAAGAGGGGGGCTTGTTGTGTGCCACTTTGTACGGCGCTGCGCTAATGGACCAACGCACGAGCCCAGCGCGCCTCCGTGCCATAGTGATGCGTTGCTTGGGTGACCAAGGTGACGACTAAACGCGCATCGGGCGAGGCGGGAACCGTCGCATGGGCGTGGGCGGGTTGGGTATGAAAGTAGGGACTTGGCAACCATACCGCATCAGCCAACCGTGGGAACGCCCCTTCGCACCGCCCTCACCGCGCGGGCATGTGCCGCTGCAGCCCCAACGCCAGGCATGCTGTACCGGCATCCCTTCCACGCTTACAGGTTAGCAGTATGCATCACTGCTACCGAGCAGGAACCCCACCCCACCCGCGCCCCCCTCACCGTGCGGGCATGTGCTGCTGCAGCCCCGACAGGGCGTCCGCCACCGCCACGAAGGGGTCGATGGGGTCCAGCGGCGTGTGCACCTGGGGGGTGAGTACGGTATTAACGAAGCATGTGCGTCGGCGAAGAGGTGCGTACTAGCAAAGTAGAGGTGAAGGCAGGCGGGTTGGTAAACCACGCGGGGTGTACCAGGCGAAGGCACAGCTCCTGTGATAATGCACAATGCCGGCCATGAGCTTGCCACCCAAGTCCCTGCACGCCTGCACAGCATTGTCCGTCGCTTAAGACATAAGACTACCAAACATTAAGTCCTCGTATCCCCTCGGAGTCCATCCCACAAACATCCCCCATCATTTACGTCGCTTCGCGCCCAGCGACAATGAAACCACACCTACTAGGTACCAGGTACAGTTGTGTCCAGTACAGCTGTTTGTGTCTAAGCACCGGGTCCCCCTCACCTCCTCGTCGTCTGTGAACTCGTCGTCCGAGTCCTCGTCGTCGTCCTCGCCGTCCAGGAGGGCCTTGGCGCCCTTGCGCAGGATCTTGGCCATCTCCTCGTCGTCCTGAAAGGGGGAAAGGAGCAGCAGTACGTGTGTGATAGTGTGGGGGTGTGTATAACAGGGCGTGTATCTGGTCCAGCACGCAAATAAGGGCAACTTGATCTTGGCCATCTCCTCGTCGTCGTGTGTAACGCACACGTGTGTATTAGCGTGCGCGTGTGCTAACTGGCCTAAGCGTGAGGGCAACACGATCTTGGCCACCTCTTTGTCGTCATGGGGTGAAACGTGAGTGTAGACACATGGGTGTTTTTTTCAAGTTGGCGGAATGGCACGAGCCACCACCGAGGCCCCCAAACAGGCGAGACCGTTATGGGAGCATGTTCATGGAAAGACAAAGTCAACTACCCTACCATGGAAAATGTTACGCATTAGCCCGGCTAAACACAAAGCCGTGAAATGCTACACGTTCTGTGCACGCCCCCACCTCCTCGTCGTCCTCCTCCTCCCCGTCCTCCTCGCCGTCCTCCTCCGCCTCCTCCTCATCGCTGTCCCACTTGGCCTCCTTCTCCGCCTCCTCCTGCTGCTCCTTGAGCGCCACCAGCAGCCGGATCACGCCCGCCAGCAGCTGGTGGGATGGGTGTGTATTAGCAGGGCACGTGTGTATCAGCGGTGAGGCATGAGCGGGGCACCGGTCCACGCTGCTGCTCCTTGGGCGCCACCAGCAGCCATTGCAAATCGTGCCAATGGCGTACGCAAGCCTACGGTAATATGAATCCCATACTATTGTCCCATACTGTTGTGCTGCTTTGCAGACCCTACGGCCCCACCTGTGGCATGCCCGCCCGGATCTCGGGTGGCAGCTGCTCGTCCGGCACCGACAGCAGCGAGGTCAGCCCCAGCACGCACATCTGCGGGCAGGGTGCGCGGGAGAAAGGCAAAAAACAAAAGATTGAATAGCTGAAACGCGTTTGGTCGGGTTGCAAGAAGTGTGCATTTTCCCAAAGCCAAGGAAAGTTTGCATGGCCAAGCAGCGAGGTCAGCTCCATGCCTCGCTGCCGGGCGGGTGGCTGCACCGCTCGCTAGCCTGCATGCCGCACACCAGCCCCGTGCCGTACACCAGCCCCGTGCCGTACACCAGCCCCGTGCCGTACACCAGCCCCGCGCCGTACCTTCTTGTCGTGCATCCGCCTGAAGTGCTTGGGCTTGCCGCTCTTCTTGTTGTCGAAGATGGCTGTGAACCAGGCGCCGAAGAAGGGCCCCACCGCGCCAAGGCCGCCCAGGGCGCCCAGCGCCAGACCGGGGTTATAGTACAGCGCGTTGGCCACGATCACCACCAGCGTGTCCTGCGGCGGCACGTGGCAGCGACACGTGGGGAATGCGACACGTGTCAACGGTGGCACGCGGCCGGGGCCTGCGCGAGCAAAGGCTGCGCGGGATGGATAGCAGGCAAGCTCCTTATTGTCCTGCCCGCCCGCACCCCACGGCTCGCGCTAACACACACGCCATGCTGATACACACCCCAACCAACCCATGCACCCACCTTGAGCGTCCTGTTGGTCGCCGTCTGCAGCTTGGCGAGCGCCAGCTGCAGGTAGGGCACCACGTAGCCATCCACCCGCCCCCGGCAGTTCTGCAGCACCACCTCCAGCAGCTTGGCGGCAGGCACCACAGACCGCTCCTCTGCGGAGAGGAAAAATGACAAAAAGGGTTGTTAATAGCGTGGTAGGTTGAACTCGGGGGCAGGCTAGACGGAAGCCGACACGTTGTAAGGATGAATACACGCCGCGGCACCTTGGGCGCACCAACGCACCCCCAAGCTTAAAGGCATGCAAATAGCTGCTGCCAATACACATGCATGACCCACCGTAGTCCCCTGTAAGCGCAATCTGCACCATGCTGAACAGCGACGCCTTGGTGGCACAAACGCACTCCACGCTAACACACATGCAACCAGCTGTTAATACACAAGCACCACCCACCGTAGTCCCCTGTGAGCGCCTTCTGCACCATGCTGAACAGCGAGGCCTTGTAGTCGGGGGTGGTGCTGGTGAGGAAGCGCTCCGTGCCGCGAGAGATGTAGTTGTCCAGCGGCACCTGCGGAGCACCAAAACACCGGGTTGCGAGTCACATCATGTAAGACACAAACAAACGGAGCCCGAGTGCCAAAGCGCGCTGTGTAGCTCCCGAGCGGAACCTGTTGTGTGGACACACGGGATGCGCCAGGCGCCCGTGTGCCCCACAGCGGCCCACAGACACCCACCAGGATGTTCTCCCAGTAGTCCACCGCCCACTCGTTGACCGCCGCCTCGATCTGCGGCCACAGCGCCCACAGCCGGTCGCTGATGCCGCTGCCGTAGTACGTCAGGTACGACAGCATCTCCAGCACCTGCGGGGCGTACGGCAATGACACGGCACAGGGAGAAGCAGTACGTCAGATACGACATCACCTCCAGAATGTACGGCGCGGTACGGTACAGAAGCTAGTACAGCGGCCACGGCAACAACGCAGGCGCATTCGCGTACAGCGTTTCTGGAACCTGAATCGTATGGCATGCGGCGTACCCCCATGGGCCTGTGTCTAATACCCGCTAACCCACACGCACCTCCTCGAACACGTCCTGCCCCTCCGTGCTCAGCATGCGCGTCAGCAGCGGCGACAGCACCTCCTCCATGGCACCCAGCAGCGGCGCGGACTCGGAGCAGCTCTCCAGCAGCGTGTTGAGCGCGCGCATGCAGCCAAAGGCGGCGATGCCGGCTGCGGGGCACGGGTGGGTTAACAGGGCCATGTGTATTAGTGCATGAGGGCACGGGAGGGAACCAGCAGCGTGTTGAGCGCCCGCATGCAGCCAAAGGCAGCGATGCCGGCTGTGGGGCATGGGTCAGGGCATGGGTGGGTTAACAGGGACACGTGTGCTAGCAGGGCGAGTATGTGGGGCCAGATCTATTAGTGCGCGCTGAGCGCGACCATGGGCGGGCTGCAGTAGTAGGGCGGGTTGTGTGTGTTAGCAACTGCATGCATCCCACAGAGCAGAGCGCTGTATCAGTGGTGCACCATGCAGCGTGCGGCGTCGCCATTTACAGGCTGCCGCCCAACCGCTAAACCGCTACCCGCCAACCGCCGCTCACCTGCGTCATCGTCACCGTCGTCGTCGTCCGCAGCGGCGCAGTACCTGGGCGGGGGCAGTCAGGGACGGTTAGCAAGGACATGCGATCATTGACGGGCCGGGAGGGACGGGCGCTTGTGGCGGAGTAGTTGCTAACTACTTCCCTGCTGCTCACAGCCCTCGGAGTTCTCATACCAATAGACCACCGACGACAAGAGCCCCCAGAATACCGGGACATACATGTGCAGTACCTGCTTTATGTTACTGAACCCCCTGTGCGCCAAGAATCTACCTGGTCCGCTCCGGAAGCAACGTATGGCAAACAGTGAGGTGCCGGGTGGCACGACCGACACGCACGGCCTGCTACTACGCGGAGTAGTTGTTTACCGCTGCCCGCCCTGCCCCAATATCGCCCCTGTGAACACAGCCAAAAGCATGCCCTCGCCCGCCACCCACTTGTACAAGGCGCCCGCCCCCTCTCCGGGTCCCCGGTACTCGACGGTACACAGGTGCTAAATACGCTTCACTCGTCTTTCTGTTCCCACCCCCGCCCGCCACCCACTTGTAGAAGGCGCCCGCCAGCTGCTGCGCCATCTGTACGGCGTACGGCGCGATGGCCTCGCCGAACTTGTCCACCATGGCCTCCAGCGTGAACACCAGGTCCTCGTTGTCAACCTGGGCAAGGAACATGAAACATCAACATGATTATCCCCGGTGAATACAGGTGGGTATAAGCGCAAGTGTACCAGCACATAATGTTTTGATTTCATCGCACGGCCGCAGTTCAATAAGGGGCGTGTGTACTACTGGCGTTCATTCCCGGTTTGAGCGTGCCCGCTCCCGGCTTGCCCTGGCCATGAGGCATCGGCCGACATCGGCCGGTAGCGTTGCATAGCTCCAACTGCATTGCACGCCCACGGTACATTACTGTGTCCATACTGCGCTCCCGGACCCGCACACGCACCTGGTTCATGAAATGCGAACATGGCGTTGAGCAGATTGAGCAGCGCGGGCAGCAGTTAGAGTGGCGATCTATATCCTAATGATGCGCCCCACACACCGACCGCCCACCTGGTTCATGAGGCCGAATATGGCGTTGAGCAGGTTGGGCAGCGCGGGCAGCAGCGGCGTGACGTCCTCCATCTCCTCCAGGAAGTGCCGGAGGGAGACCACCGCGTCCACGCGCACGGGCAGCTCGGGGTCGCCCAGGCAGGACGCAACCTGGTCGGCGGCATTGTTCAAACAGGCAATGCAGTAAGCATCAATGCAGCTTCTGGTCAAAACAGCAAGGCGACTCCTGTAGAAGCATGCGCGTTGCCCCTGGCACCCTGCTCCCTCCCGTCCGACAAGCTGCTTGCGATTGGTGGTATGTACCCGGAGACACGTGTCCTGCCGCACACTAGCCGTACAGCTTCGGACCCCACCTTCTCGAAGAAGCGCATGTAGGTGGGCCCCGAGTTGGTGCCGTCGGGGAAGGGCGTGTCGCAGAACACGCCGCTGACCCACACCGCCTTGGAGCGCAGGTGGCCGTGCGGCGAGTCGAAGCAGGGCATGACGTAGGTGGCCATGATGGGGCCCAGCTGGTCCTTGTACGGCTTCTGCAGGGACACAGGCGCAAAACCGGTGAGGCGCAGGTGTCAATGATAGCAAGTGCGCAACCAGGCCAAACAGCGTCAACCTTTACACGCCTCTCCGACCTCCTTCGACCTCCCGCAGGAGCACCAGGCAGCAGCACACCGTCCACCACTTCCCACCGCGTGTCTTAACCCACACGCGTGTATCAGCAGCACCTCGTGCTTGAGGAGGGGCGCCAGGTTGCACATGGCCAACAGCGCGCCGTCCAACTCGCACCACCACCCGCTCCCCTCCAGTTATGCTAATACACATGCCGGTATAACTTAGCCCACCTTGTGCTTTAGTAGCGGCGCCAGGCAGCCGACGGCCAGCAGCGCGCCGTCAACCCTCCGCGCCTCAGCCGCGCCGGGCTGCTGCCCCGTCGCCACCGTGCGCGCAAAGCCGCCCAGCACGCCTGTAGGGGCCGCATACCCAGGGCAAATATGAGTAACCGTGTTCCCGCCTGTTTGTCCTACACGCAGCGTTGGCGTCAGTCCAGCAGGACTATCGGCTTGACGGTTTACGAACCGGCCACTGCGCCCGTACCGTACGTGGCCCGGGCGCCTGCGCAAGGTAACACATCAAACAGCAAGTACAGCCTTTGGGGCCAGGCTAACCGGGAAGCTTGCTGTTCACCCACCCGCCACCACGCCCATGAACGCATCCAGGTGGTTGCGCTTCTTGCGGCACAGGTCGTGCGCAAAGTTGGCGGCGGCGGTCTTGGGCGAGTACATGTCCTCCAGGATGTCGTAGCCCTGTAGCGTAACACGCATTACATCCATCAGCAAAATTATTGTGTAACATGTGTACATTGTATGCAGTTAGGCAAGCGTACGTACGTGTCCGCCAGAATGTCATAGCCCTGCGGGCGGCTGTGTGCAGCTGTGTGCAGCTGCAAAAACGTGGTGTTGGTCAGCAGGAGAGGCGTGTACACCACCTCACACCCCACCGTGTACGCCGCACACCACCCGGGATCAACCTCTTTCAAGCCTAGTGTCCGCACATGACTCTGTCGTACACTGCAGCACGCCACCCTGCCGAACACGCGGGCGTACCGTTACGTACGTACATCTTGCCTGCCCACCTTGCGGATGTACTCGTGCGGGTCCTCGGCCCACAGCCGCATGTCATCGTCGTTGAAGGCCATGAGCGGGAACGCCACGTTGTGCAGCAGCGCGTCCCACTGCCCGCCCACGCGCTTGTAGGCGGCGGGGATGTTGACCGCGTGGGTCATGTACTGCACGGGGTGTACGGCAGGGGGCAACAGAGTGTACGGCACACGCAGGCAAAACCATGTAAGCTGTGTGGCCAATGCTGCGTACCGGCATGGCGCTCTTACAGTAAGAGCCATACACAGGGGCCTGGTAGGGTCAGGGTGCATCGTGACCGCATGCCCTACAGCACGAAGACGGTGAGGGGGATTACCGCGGCAGTGGTGGCCCATGCGGGGGTCCACGCCCTCCGCCTTCCCGCCTTCTCCAACGACCAACACTGACCAAACCCAAATGCAAAAAGACAGGCCCGCGCACCTGGAACAGCATGTTGGTGCACCGCGGCGAGAAGTATGTGCCCTGCGCCAGCTGGCTGATGAGCCCCAGGTGCGCGTCCAGGAAGGCGGGCATGGCCTCGGCCTGGGGGCAGAGGTTTGGAGAGGAATATAGGTTCAATTAATGTACACAGCAAAGCAAAGCGCAGTGTGCAGTACCAAGTGCGCATGCGGGAAGGAAGGCATGGCCTCCGCCTGGGGAGCAAGCGGGTGAAAAGTACCGTCGAGGCGAGTGCCCTCCGGCTGGGGTCGCCACACCAAGCCTCCAGCCCATACTCCACACGCCCACAGCTCAGCCCAACGGCGCCATGATGCCACTTGTCGTGAAACTGTACTGTTGCACATGTCCCATTGTACTGTCTAACTGTCTGATTGTACCGGTGCTGAGACTGCCCTGTTGAACCGTACGAAATAACTCCTTCCTCATTATGCGCTGTTGCGAAGACCGCCCTGCTCACTGAGGCTGCCTTGCGGCCAGACCCATATGGACAGCGTGTGCGGCTTCCAACCCGCCACATACATCTCCGGTAAGTATGGGGTCACACGCTGGCGGTTAAGGCCGATTGGCCGGCGAATTGCACACTGCTCCCTTGTTTCCAGCTCACCGCGTACATCTCCGCAAACTGCTTCTCGGAGCCGTCGCGGCACTGCTTGGGGGCGCCGTACCTGCAGGGGGTCAACCGTACGGCATGGGGTGCGGTAGGCGCAAAGCGGTTGCACGCGCGATGCGGGGTGCACGGGGAACGGGCCCATGGGCAAACTACGGGGGACAGACGCTGACGCACATGGTCTCGCACACGCAGGTATGCGGCGGTATGCGGCAGCAGAGGAGACTCCCCTGTGCGGCAGCTCTTTGCAGATGAGCCTTGTAGTACACCCACACACGTAACACACATTCAACCTGCGTAACACACGGGCCTGACGCACGTGCACCCGCACACGCACCTGTTGAACAGGCGGTACGTGATGTGCAGGATCCACTTCCTGGCCTTCCACCAGGGGGCGGCGGAGCGCTCCTCGGGGTCCAGCGCAGCAACATCCTGTCCAGAGGATGGCAGGGACAAGGAGTCAGCCACAGCCGAGAACTTATGTAGCGGGCCCAGCCGGAGGGCCCCGTGCGCACCGCTGGCAGTATGCAGGGCCAGCAGGGGACCGGCCAAAACACACGCACGAACCGCAGCCCAGCATTCAACTCCTGCTTCGCAGGCACGGTCGTTTCCAATCCACCCGTAGCCGGAATTCAGTGTGCCTATAAACATGCTCTGCTGAACGATGTTGTTCGCACATACACAGTTCCAGCAGCAAGGTATTTCAAAAGCGCACAGTGCACGCTCACCGCCGGCTCTGGCTGCGTGAGCGCCGTCCCCAGCGCGCCCATCCACCCGCTGAAGGGCTCCGGCTGCAGCAGCGTGGAGGGCACGCCCATGTAGGTGGCGGACCAGAACGTCTTGCACACCAGCTTGACGTAGGTGGAGATCTGCAGGCGGGGTGTGTATTAAGGGCGTGTGTATAAGAGCTTGTGGAGGGCACGCTGGTTAAGGTGGCGGATCAGAGCATCTTGCACACCAGCTTGACATAGATGGAGATCTGCAGGGGTGGTGGCGTGTTTGCAGCAGTTTGAATACAGAGCTTCCGCGTAATGTGCACATGAAAGTCGTTGTGCAACTACACCAAAAAGCCCATATGCCTATGTGCAGGCAGGCAAGCGCCCACCTGCGCGCTGGGCGGCGCCGCCAGCAGCTGGCGGAAGATGTGCAGCAGCAGCGGGAAGGTGGAGCCGATGATGCCGTCCAGGGGAGCCCTCTCCTCCTCGTCGCGGAACTCGTACTTGCGCGCCAGCAGCCGCAGCGCCACCAGGCCGCCGTGCACGCGCGTCTGGTCCTGCGGTGAGAGGAGGAGGTGCGCGTGTGTTAGGATAGGGGGCTCCAACACACGGGGCAGCACCACCCCTCAATACTCGACCGCTGCGCCATGCATGGAATGGTCTGAACGGACGCGGCAGGCCTCACGCCCCCCTCCCCCGGGCCCAGACTGCATCTTTGCACAAACCCGTCCGTCACCCCTGACTTTGACAGCGGGTGCACTGTGCCTCCCCTTCCTGCCACTAACGCACGTGCACCCTATTGAAAGACCACTGACAGAGTCCCGACCGGGCCCCTCTCCGTCCCCTGCGCCCCCGCACCTGGGAGGCCAGGTTGCCGTACAGCGCCTCCAGCAGGCTCGGCCACCTGCAGTTGGACACAGCGGAAATCGACATTTTCACGTTGCAATTTCGATCGCAGGGCCGTTGGCCGGCACGGATGATGGCTACGGCACGGTGGGGGACGCCACGGCCCGCACCCTTGCCCAACACGCCCGTGAAGCTACACCCATCACCATGAACCCCTTCCACACGTGCTGCGGCCGGTGTCCCGTTCCCCGGCCTCAGGGTATGTGCCCAGTCGGCCAGTCCCAACCCCGCCGTCCAGCCCATGCCTCCAACCCCTGTCCGGCCAGATGCCGGAACCCTAGTGAGTTGCCTGGCGCTTCCTCGTGCCACGTGGCCTTGCGAGCCCCCTTCCCAGGCCCCGCCCTCCGGTCCTGGACGGAAGCCAGTACTACACACCCGCGCCCCACAGCCCTTTCCGCTCCGCACCAACCCAGCACACCTCAGGCCACCCTCCACTCGCACCCGAAGAGCCTATGCGCGCCACAAGCCTCCTACCCACCATTTTCCTTGGCCCGCGACTGACGCGCCATTTCCCTTAAGCCATCGCCGCACAACCCAGGCAGTCATGACCTTGGGACTTGACCCTCGCCTGTCAAGTCCCCGTGCCCCGCCTCCTGATGCCCGCACCCCACTGCTCCCCACCCCGCCTGGTTGCCTGCCTGCTCGCCGCCGGCCCAGCCCCGGAGGCCCTCATCGTCTGTCATGCCGTTTCCCAACCACCCGAACGCCCTTTTAAGCCCCTCACTGTTCGGGGCAGTTGCAGTAAGCGATGGTTCCCCAACGCCCATCAAGCATCTAGCCCACCCGTCCGAAACCCCCTTCCCCCGCCCCAGCGTGCCCGTCCCGTGGGGCTCGCCTGCCCCCTGCTGCCCCTCGCCAGCCCAACCCCCCTCGTGGCCCCTCACCGCTCTGGGTAGTCGCAGTAGGCGATGATTTTGAACACCTCTGACAGCTGCGACTGGATGGCGTGCGGCGCGCTGCAGGAAGCGGAGTAAGGGGGAGGGGGCGGGCGAGTGGGTACGTTGAGGGCGCTCAGCCCCTGTCGCACTACGCCCCCACTGGCAACCTGGGCAAGCTGCCCTTCAGCGCAACACATGACCCTCACCGGATGACTGCCTCCAGGATGTTGCTCCGCACCACCTCCTTGTCGGCGTCGGGGATGAGGTACTGCGGGCCGGAGCCTGGGGGGCCAACAGGGCACGTATGGTATAGTGGGGGCGTTGATCTGGCGGTGCGGCGGTGGGGTGGTTAAATGCCGCCGCGGCAAGGCAGTGGAAGCACAACACGTGGCAAAAATTGGCACTGATGAAAAACCCAATGCTGGTCACGGAGACCGTTTCAAAGACGGACTCCCAGCGCAGCGCCCCGTCCCCTTCCAATGCGTGGGTTGAGAACCCAACACCCGCCCCGCACGACCGAGCCTAGTTTCCCTGGTGCAAGTGTGGAGCAGCGGGTCCCGCCATGCATCCGCCCCCTGCAGCTGCCGCCCAGCGCCCCAACAGAGCCATGCTGCTACTACTGCTGCTGGTGGTGGTGCTGCTGGTGGTGGTGCAGCGGCGACTGCTTCTGCCCGGCACGCCCGGGCGACCCCTCCGGCGACCCCAGCCCAGCGCCGCCGACCCCACCAGCTGCTGCACCCGGCGCAAGGCCACACGCCCTACGCCGCTTCCGCAACACTGCTCCCCACCCTCCGCTGCTCCCCATCCTGTGATGCCACCCATCGCCTGGAACGAGCCTCCGACCCGCCGGCCCCTGGAATGAGCCCTCTGACCCGCCAGCCAGGTTGCAGCACCAGTAGGAGTAGTGACCCCGGCTGGACGCAAGCCTCACGGCCCAACGGCAGTCGCCTGCTCCCGTGCCGACCGCCGTTCAGGCTCCGCTCCCCCGCCCCCTGGCATGCTTCGGGCCGCCACCGTCGGTCCGCCATGCGCTGCTGCGGCTCCTGCGTCTTGCGGCCCTGTGGAAGCCCTGCAGCTGCCATTAGGAGCTTCTTCCCCTCTCCTCACGCCCCCAGCCGGGACCGCCTTCCCAGCTGTTGCAGCAGCTGCTTCGTTCCCTCCTTCCCAGCGGCTGCGGCTGTGGCAGCCGCAGCTGCAGCACTCAGCTCGAAGAAGGCCTCCCTGGGAGTCCAACCCTCGGGAAGGAAGCCGAGCGAGAGGCATTTCCCCGGGCCTGCCCTCCGGGGGGCTTGTCAATAGGCGGTAGGCTGCCCGCCCGCCGCCCCCAGGAACCCCAGGGTCTCCGCCGGACTCGTCCTGGGCCAGCCGCCACCCGGAACGGCCCTCCCAGAGACTGCAACTGCTGCTGCGGCTGCGGCAAGTCGCAGAACACCACTCTCTATGCGGCCCCAAATACCGCTGGAGAGCCCTACCAAAGCCCCTTCCCCTGAGCCTGCCCTGGCTGCGCTGGCTGCGCTGGCTGCGCAGCGATTGCGCATCCGCGGCGGCTCGTCTGAACGCGGTAGCCTACCCCCCAGCCCGCCTGCAAGAAACCCCATGGGGCGGCGGGTCTCCGTCCCCCCCGTGCTGGTGCCCGGGCGGTGGTCCATCATTCAGGCATGCATGCGCATGAGGGTGTCGACCCGCAGCAGCTGCGGTAGCACCTGCATGGCGCGCCTCCTGGACGGCTGCCGCCATGGGGGACCAGGGGCGGGACTGCTCCCCAGCCGCCAGGTCCCACGCGCAGCACTCGGGGCTCTGGATCCGCTGCCTGTCCGAGAGTCGCTCCACCGGTGAAAGCCCCACCGCTGCTTCACCGCTGGGCAGCCTGTGCGTCCGGTCACAACGGCTGCCCAAGAGACCTTGCCCCATGCCGCCCTCCGCCCTCCTGCCGCCGAGGCCGCTGCTGCAGCTGTCAGCTGCTCCCGGCCCAATGGGCCCGGGTCCTCCGTGATACCCGCAATGCCCTCAGAACCAACCCGCCACCCTTCCTGAGCACGCTGTTCCGCGCCTCGGGTGCGGGATGCAAGGGCGCCTGGCACACACACACCCCACACCCCGCGCCCACACACCGCGTCACTGTGTTCTAGCAGCTCGCCTTTCCCGTACCCCATCCTCATCCCAACGCTCCCAGGAGCGTTCCCTCGCATGCCTTGCACCCCCTTCTGTGCCCGCCCAGAGCAGGGCCCCACACCCCACGGGGTGGCATCGACGCACCTGTCTCGTGTTCGGACTTCTCCCAGCTGCGCTTCACAAAGTTCTTAAAGTTGATCGCCGCCATCGTTCGAACACCAGCATCCACGCTCTCCTCGGCCGCCACGCGCAGCAGCTGCACGGCCTGACCCGGCAGCTGCTCATGCTGCGCGGCCACGATACCAATGCATAACTTATTTTTATGTTTCTTGTTTGTCATACTATATGATTGGGGATAGCCCAATCGATCGGCGGCGTCGCCGCCAAGACGCGGCCATTGGCGCGCGTAACTATCACGATAGCGACAGTGAATGAGCGCACCTGCTTCAGGACACGCTCAGCCTCCTTGACATGGTTTTGGTCTTGGCTGAGGCAGGCCTGCAGCACCGGCAGCAGCGCTGCGAGGTCCATTGTCTACGGGCTGCGCAAGACCCGGGCAATTTCCCAAGCAAACGAAACGATATTGCCGTGATTAGGCTAGCGTAGCAGCGGGAGCGCAGCACGCCTGCACAAGGGAAAAGAGCGTGTGAAGTCTGTTACGGTTAGTCCGAACGTCCCAAATTCAGGCACACTTGGGCTTTGGGGAATTCGGCGCAGTATGCAAGGTATAGTGTCATATCGTATACCAACTACACACGACAGGAAGTCCTGATCACTGCCCGATGCCTCACGATAGCCAAGGACTGCCTTGAGGGTTTTGATTACTCGTAAAACCGGCTTCACATATCAAGTGGATACGAGAGCTGCTTCATTATCACTCAGCGCGCCCAGGGCAAACCCAAGGCCTTTCCTCTTACATCGCGACCAGCGACCCAAAGCACGCACACCTGCACGCACACAAAACCGTCCTGGGGCTGTTTACAGCTTAGCGATACATATCGGACCCAGGAGCCTCAAACCCATTGGCTCTGGTGGCCGTGGTGACCCAGGGGACCCGGCTGGGGCCCCATCCGACAAGGGCCACCTTGGTCAAGCCTCCCAGCCCTCATCCAACCATCGAGGGCGCAGCCTTGGCTACCTAGATCCCTCCCTAGCGGGCCATGGACCCGGCATCCCAGGCAGCGGCGGCCGCGGCCGGCTACCCAGGCGTCGGCCTCCCCGCCAACCTCCTTGGCGGCATAGCCGCGCCACCCGGCCTGCTGGTCGACCCCGCCACCGGCATAGGCCTCATGCTCCCCGCCGGCTTGCAGCAACAACTCCAACAGCAACACCAAAATCCCGGACTGGGGGCAGCGGCACTGGACGCCGCTGCCGCTGGTGGCGGGGGCAAGGCCGCCTCCGCAGCTGCGGCGGCGGAAGGGCCCTCCGCCGACGTCGCCATGCCGCCGTCGGCGGCGGCTGACCCGGCGGATCCGGAGGCTGTGGCGGCGGCGCTGGCGGGGCGGCTGGCGGCGGCGGGGGCGGTCGGCATCTTTGAGAAGGCGCTGACGGCCAGCGACGTCAGCGGCGGGGGCAGGGTGGTGGTGCCCAAGGTGGGGAGCTGGGGGGAGGGGAAGGGGTGTCGCGCGACGCACGGGGAGGGGCAGTGGCCGGCGGCGGGGGTCAGTAAAAGGCATGGGCGGGTGGGGGGCCCAGCGAACAGGTTAGGGGAGGGTGAGGGGCCACCATGGGCAAGCAGCTCGTGGCGTGGCTTAGCGGTAGCGCGGGGTGTTGAGAATGAGCTAGGGTGGCGTGAAGGCACGGGAAAGCCGCTAATAGTACGGTGCTCCCTTGCACCCTAAACTGGCCATTGCGGAGCAGTGCTTCTTTAGAGGCACCCATCGTGCGACCGCTGCTATGTGGTGTAATGACAAACCGCTAACCCACCGCCCCGCCCGTTCCGTTTCCCTCGCCCTACCCTGGCCAGTCCATCGCGGAGCAGTACTTCCCCCGCCTGGAGGCGCCCAGCGGCGTCACCATCTCGGCCACGGACCTGGACGGGCGGACGTACACCTTCAAATGGAGGTGGGGGAAACAAAGTATCTGTAACGCGTGCAATGGTGCGCACATTGGAGGAGTATTGGGTGAAAAGTTTAAAGGCAGGTGGGGGAGGGTGACAATGTGGGTGCAGGGGCGGGGGGAAAGGCGCGCCCTGGCTCAATGATGACTTTTGTAAAGCGTCACGCGACTGTCTGACAATGGAAAGGTAGGCAGGGGGGAGGGGGGTAGTACGAAAAGACGGAGCAGCCAATGGCACTGTGCGGGCAAGGGCTGGAAGGTAACGAGCAAGGGGGATGGGGTACGACAAACCACCATGGGGCACGCCCCGCCTGAGTTACCTCGCGGCCGATAAAGCAGCTCTCCCAAAGCAGCTCTGCTCGCTCAACGTGTCGCGGGAGCCCGGACCAGCCCCAGTAGAGGACACACTGCCTTTGTGCCCGCGGAGGAGCTCAGCGAATGCTTGCATGCCTACGAGCACGAGAAGGCCGGGGCTGTGACCCGGACCACACCGTTCCCCGACCGGATGATCACAGCCGGGCTTGGTGCGGACATCGTACAGCGGCGTTTTCGATCACGTGGCTGCGCTGCCACTGCCACGGAATCGACCACGCCGCTGCACACTGTCGCACCAAGCCCGGCTGTGATCATCCGGTCGGGAACGGTGTGGTCCGGGTCACAGCCCCGGCCTGCTCGTTCTCGTAGACATTCAGGCACTTTCTGAGCTGCTCTGCGGGCACAAAGGCAGTGTGTCCTCTACTGGGGCTGGCGGGGGACTGCTGGTGTGGGTTGCAGGGGGGTAGCTGGTCCGGGCTGCCGCGAGACATCGAGCGGGCAGGGCTGTTCTGGGAGGGCTGCTCCGTCGGGCGCGAGGTAGCTTTCCGCGGGGCGTGCTCCATCAGCCCTGTCTGACGGGGTTTCACGGGGGATGAGGGGGTTAGGCGGGGGGCAATCTGACTGTCGTACGGCACTAAGCCGACGAAGAGGGACGAGGTGCGTTAGGCACCTTGCACACATGCGGTGCACATTAAGCTACGCATACCGCCCCCCCCCCCTTTGCTACTTCCGCTTTACCGGTGAGCTGAAACCCCCACCCCTATCTCTATCTGCAGGTTCTGGGTGAACAACAGCAGCCGCATGTACCTGCTGGAGGGGGCGGGGGAGCTGCACAGGAACTACGGGCTGGACGTGAGTGGGGTGGGAGTACTTCCGTGCAGGGGGAGTGAAAGGAGAATGGTGCATTGGCAAGGATGGTCTGGGGATGGTCGCTTCACAGCGGCAGTGGTGGATCGACGGGAACTATGGACTGAACGTGAGAGGGGGAAGTGGGTGCGTAGCGATGGGGTTACCCTCGATAAAACGGGAAGGGGACAGGAAGGGGCAACGCACCGGTTGGTAAGAGCAAGGCAGTGTGTGGGCTGAAATAAGGCATATGGGGCGGATCGTCGGGTGCAGCCTGGTTGCCCCGTCTTGTGTAAGCGGTGGGCAGGTGGGAGAGGCACAGCTGCTCCATTGCGGCACAGTGCTCCCAAGACACCCTCACGTCCCTGACGTCCCCTCGCTCGTCGTCTGTCATCCCTGCTCTCCTCCCCCGTCAGACTGGCGACGTCATGGTGTTTGCGCAGAAGCCCGACGGCTCACTAGTGGTGGCGGGACGCGTAGCAAACAAGGTACGGCATCTGCACGACGCCGCACTGCAGTACAGCGCATATCAGCGGGAGTGTGAAAGGAGCTTTATCTTCAACGAACGGGACGCTTATGGGCCACACACAATGCATCAGTAGCGCGGTGATCGACAGCGGTGTGGGCATGACGGGCAGCGGGGAGGGGGCGTACAGGTAGCGCGAGTGACCTGCTTGTGGGGGCTGGAGAGCAATTGCAGGGCTTGGCTGCGGGTTGGCACGGTTCGATTTGCCGTGTTTCGGTCGTGCACTGCAACGCTGGGCCATGCATCGATGCATTAAGGCCCCAGGGCAGCTGACCCACATCGTGCTCCACACCCTGCGGTGCCGCAGTCCGACATGGTGCGGAAACCGCCTGCCAAGCGCTCCGCCGCTGCCGCCAACGTGGCTGGCGGTGGCGGTGGCGGGCAGGGCGCTGGCGGCGCCGCCGGCCAGGCCCGGGGTGGCGGCCGCGACGGTCGCACGGGCCGCGTCAGTGGTGGCAGCGGCGCCGCCGTCGCCGGCGGCCAGCGGCCAGGCGGTCCCGGCGGTGCGGCGGGCGCCGCAGGCGGCACGGCGGTGACGGCGGCGGCCCTCAAGAAGCGGCGCGCCGCCGCGGCGGCGGCGGCGGCTGGCGCGGGGGACCCGTTCTTCCGCTGCCGCGGCCTGCCTGACACGTGGTCCCTCAGCGTGCTGGACCTGGAGGCGCCCTCGGACGGCGTCTTCCGGGTGGGTGTGTGGGTCGGTGGGTCATTGGGTCAGTGTGCGTGCGGCGTGCACGTGTCGCACGTGCCGGTGCCAGCCAAGTGCCGTGCGCCCAGCCTGTGTGACGCCCGTCTTGCGACGCTAGCCATGGTGAATGTTCGTTAAGCAGTGGAGTGGGAGGGTCAACCCAAGCGTTGTTCCTGCATTTGCCATTTGGGTTCTGGGTGGACATTCCGGGTCGGTGCGGGCAGGCTCGTGTGGTCCGAATCCAGAACCAGCACAGGCAACGCCAACTTGTCACACACCTGCCCAAATTCCGCTTGCCCAGCCCTTAGCTGTGTTTCGCTTCGTCCTTGGGATACTTGCCTGAGTGTCTGCACCGGGCAAGTAGCACCTACCTGCCGCACCGCATGACCAATACTACAAGTCTTTGGTGCACGCGCGCAGGCTCTCGTGGTGCAGCCGCCATCCCCGACCGGGGCGGGAGCGAGAGCTCAGCCGCAGCAGCCGCAGGTGGGGGTGGCGCTGGCGCGGAGCAACAGGTGGACTGCCACCCTGGACGTGGCAGGTGAGTGGGCTGGGGGGGGTGGGGAGAGCAAGAGTACAATACCAGGAGTCGGTCGGATGGCAGCTCCCAGGAGCTAGGCTTACAGACATGGGCTGCTGTGTCAATCTCCGGGTTGTCGATTCATATGGTCCCTGGAAGTGCCAGCTGGCTTGGACACACGTAACACTGTCCATGTGCGGCAAACGACCTTGCCAGGCTTCCTAGCGTCCTAACCTGGCATCCGGGCGATCGCGTTCTTTTAATTCCTCGATCTGCACAAGCGACGAGCTGCGCGGTACCACCACTACCCTCTCCACCAGTGCCCACTGGTGTCCGGTGTCCAACATTTTCAACGGCCAACAATCAGGCGTTCTTGTGCCTTACCCCGCCCCCTGTTTGACACGTACCCAGGGGAGCTGTACCAGGCGTTCTTTGACACGCGGGAGGACGCCATGGAGGCACTGGCGGCGGCGGGCGCGCCCGTGGCCTGACACGTGCCTGGACGCGCGTGTCCAGCACGACACGTGCCGCGTGCCGGGAGCGACTGCCCTGGAGGGCGTGGTGGGGGTGCTTGCGGCGGCTGGCGGTGGCACGTGGCTGGACGAAGGGGCATTCCGTGGTTGGGTCCCAGCATAGGCCCAGCCAATTGGGTGGCGGGCGGAGCAGTACGACGTTCGAGCGGAGGCAAACGGGTTGTACGGACCGGGCGAACAGGCGAAGATGTAGCAGGATGAGGCATGCGGCGACGCCCCAATGAGCAGTTGTGAAGGGCAAGAGCGCCCCGAAGGCGGAAGGGCTCGAAGCCGTTGATGCGCTTTAGAAGCTTTCAGTGCACGGCGGGCTGGCAGATGGCTTTGCGAGGAAGCAGCATGCACGGCCCAACTTGTCAGCAGCTGTAAGGCCCCTACAGTTGCGGATGTTGACGGATGTGGACCAGGGGAGCCCGGTGTTGCCTGGGCGGCGGCAAGTGCATGGCTGGCTTGCGGCTTTGTGCAGCGGTGCAGTTGCTGGGATTCAGTGGCATAGAAGAACCGGCGCGGCTTTGTGTGCTGTACCCGTCAGCGGACAACGGGGCTTGGCATGGTGTTACTCGTGGAGCCGAACTAAGATGCCAATGCTGTGACGACTGACGTGTAACCTAGTGAAGCCTCAGTCGCAAAGCAGCAACATCCGCAGCGAGGGCCAAGGCTTACTCAGAGCCTTGAGGCACATGCGTCATCCAACGAAGGCCCCCTGCCGTACCACCGGTGGCTTTTCGCGTTTGCATACGGGTGTTGGTACGCTGGCTCCCTCCGTATCTAAGGTTCTAAGCTGTTTTAAGCGCCCTGCACTCTCCCTACCTGCACTCTGGCCCGTCCCCGTTGGGCCGCAGTTGCGGCACGTACCAGGTTATGTGTACCAGGATATGTGTGCATGGTTTTACAGTTTTGGTCCCTTTCCAGAGCCCAGCCCCGTCCCACGCGGGAAACGGAGCTGGTCCCGGCAATCCGGGTTTCCCACCCCTGTCGCTGTACGGATCGGAGCAACCAGCTCCATCACAGGTTAGGTTAACGCCCACGGACATATGCCTGCCGTCGCTGTAGGCAGGCGGGCTGGCGCCGTAGTCCCTTGGAACCTGGCAAAGCCCATCGTTTGCTGCAAGTCACACACAGGACGCAGGCTGGCAAAGCCAAACGTTCGGTGTATAACCTGTCTGCGTGTCTGGTGCAGGGGACAGGTGTGGCTGCTGGTAGCTGCCCTGTGAGGCCCCGACCCAGGCGCCAGGGCGTCATGCAATCTTTGTGGACTTTCCATGTGGGGCTTCCTCAGGCATAGGCCGTTTACACCTACGTGACACCCGCTTGACCTCGAGTTGTGTGCCATTTGCAAGGATAGCGGCTGAAGCGCGTGCTTAGCGCCGCTGCGTATTGACACGGAGCACAGCAGGCCATCAGAGTTGGGGTAGGACGCACAGAGCGCTGGCCAGTGTCCCGGTCTTCAGAATTATCATGATTTTGGCGGCCATTTTGGCTGCCTGTCAGGATTTTTTTGGGCAGAATCCTGACCGATTCAGGATTTTCAAGAGGGTTTTCCCCCAGGATTTGCCCAGAAATCCTGAAAATGTACGA
>VFQN01002764.1_pt1 | contig 26329 bp, 27 predicted proteins | sample 3512371 | NCBI WGS metagenome assembly VFQN01 (sample SAMN10412370, study PRJNA504923) | tailings metagenome | isolation source: Replicate 2 from Balatoc abandoned mine | place: Philippines: Itogon, Benguet | collected 2017-08-28 | reverse complement strand
GAAAGGGCGGCCTCGGCAAACCCCGGGGCACCCTTCCGCCCGCGCGCGAACAGGTCGCGGACCGGCATCAGCCGCGGCTCGATCGCCGCCCGCGACTCACCGTCCGCCTCCGACAGACGGGCCCGGACCGCCCGCTTCTGGGGCGTGAAGAAGAGGCCGTAGATCGCAACGACGATGGCGAGGGCCAGGAACGTGACCACCCGCCCTGGCGTGGATCGGGAGGAGTAAAAGGAACGGATCTGCATCGGTTCGCTCTCCAATAAGGATCGGCCGTTCGGCCGGTAAGAAATCCCGCGGTACGTGCGGCACCCGCCCGCACCGCGGCGGTTGTTCGGAACCCCAAAGACAACACCAGTGACCTCAAGCCGAAAGGCTTGGCTGCGGTACGACTCGACCGCCGCGCGCCGGGGCGGCCCGGCTACATCTCGATCCCGCCCCGCTCCGCCTCCTTCTGCGGCTCCTGCGGCAGGCCGGGGTCGGATTGCTTGCCGTCGTGCGGGTACATCACGAATCCGTCCGCCCCGCGGAACAGGGCAGCTGCCACCTCGTGGCTTCCGTGCCGCGCCTGGTCCATCAGTTCCGCCCCGATCTCGGCGTCGTCCCCGCCTTCCTCTGCCCCAGCGACGGGCGCGTCACGTCCGCCCAGGTGTCCCAGAAGACGAAGACGCTGGCGGCGTTCACGTCGTACCTCGGGGTCGCCGGGAAGGACGCCGTCACCGCCCGCGACGGCGTCCTCTACCAGCGCTCGGCCACGCGATTCGCCGACACCACCGACGGACTTTCGTGTACGCTGATGCTCGGCGAGCGGCCGCCGAGTGCCGACTTCCAGTTCGGCTGGTGGTACGCTGGCGCCGGACAGCTCGCCAGCGGCAGCGCCGACCTCGTTCTCGGGGTGCGCGAGCCGAACTTGCAACCGATCGTGTCCGGCTCGCCGTGCGGGCCGGGGAACTACCCGTTCCGCCCGGCCGCCGGGTTCGACGACCCGTGCGGGATGTTCCACTTCTGGAGTCCGCACCCCGGCGGGGCGAACTTCGCGGCGGCCGACGGGGCGGTGCGGTTCGTGCGGTACACGGCCAACGATGTGATGCCGGCGCTGGCGTCCCGCGCCGGCGGCGAATCGGAAGGGGTGCCCGAATGAGCGAGCGCGCATTGCGGTGGGCGGCGCGACTGTGCGGGCTGGCTGCGGTGGTGTGCGGGGCCCTCGCGGCGGTCGAGTACAACCGCGAGTCACAGCTACCTACGGGGCCAGAACCGGCGTGGGTCGTCACGCCGGCGGTAGCGGACCTCGGCAACGTGCCCGTCGGGGAGCACATCGCCGTGTTCGAGATGACCAACCCGGCGCCCCGCCCGCGGCGGATCGTCGGGCTGAACGAGGGGTGCCAGGGGAACGTATGCATCCTGTCCCGCCACCACGAGCAGATCACCGTCGGGGCAGGCGAGACGTTCCGGTACGAGTGCGACGTTAAGGTCCGCGAGCCCGGCCCGTTCGACCTGCGGATCGCCGTCTTCCTCGAAGACGGCGGTATCCGCACGGTCGAGATCGGCGCCCGCGGCACCGGCGTTGCGACGCCTACTGCTCCGTAGCGAGGAATAGTTGCGTGTCTGTGCGGTTGTCGCCCGGCCGCAGGGTGACCGACGACGAGTTCGTGGCCAGCACCGGCGGCGGGTCGTTCGGGTTCTCGGCCACGCCCTCGTAGACGAGCTCGAACGTCGCCCCGCCCGCCGGCACCGGGATGTCGGCGAACGTGAATGAGCCGTCCTCCCCGACCGCCGCCCCGCCGCCGACCTCCTCGCCGTTCAGGTACAGGCGGAGGATGCCGGTGGTCACCGGGAGGTTGGCCCCGCCCTCGCCGCCGACGGTCCGGTACAGCGTCCCCGAGAACGCCGCCGTCGTCGGCGCCGGGGCGCTGTCCACGACCCGGTGCAGCCAGTGCTCGCCGCCGCCGTTGGCGGAGATCTTCCCGCCGAACTTCGAGTACAGGTACACGAACCCGTCCGCCGACCCGAGCGCCGCGGCCGGGATGAGGAACTGCATGTCCGACGCGGCGCTGCCCTTCCGGGCGTCGAGCTTGATCCACCGGTCGCGGCCAGCGTCCAGGTCGTACACCGCCGTCATCCCGGCGAGCTTGTCGGTCCGGTCGTTGTACCCGCGCAGGTCGCCGCGCCCGCCGACGTACACGCGCAACTCGTCGAGCGACACCTGCGATCCGCCCCACCAGCCGCGCTCGCTGACGTCGAGCACGACCTCGCGGTACTCCTTCCCGCCGATGGTCACCAGTGGCAGCTCGCCGACCTTCACCGACTGGGTGACGGCCCGGTTGCGGGCCTCGTCGAACTGGAGCGGGCGGGCGTCGGTGTTGTACCCCTGTTCGACGCCGCGGCACCAGTCGTTCTGAATCCGGACGATGCTCTCGGTCTGGCCGAGACCGGTCGGGCCGCCGTCGGACTGGCGGAACAGGGCGCCGTTGGCCGAAGCGGACGAGCCGCGGGCGGTCAGGTCGAGGACGGCGCTGGGTACGTCACGGGCTTCGAGCGATTCAACAGCAAGGCGGGTGGTGGTCATGGGCTTTTTACCGGGGCGTGGGGGTGTAGGGGCGCTCCGAGGGCGACGCCGAACCGTAGACCACGGTGCTAGTGGGCGATCGTTAGAAGGGCAAAAAGTGTCAGGAACGTGCGTCGCCGCAACAGCCTTATCCACGGCAAGTTGCGGCGAGTGTATCTCGATGCTAACCGCGGCGGTGGCGAGCTCCGGGCCGGTGTACGGGAACGGAAGCACCCGCTTCCGACCGTCAGCCGAACCCGGCTCTCGCCGGACGTGAGAACCGGCTACACGGCGGCGAGGTAGAGCATCACGTCGGTGCGGGTCTCGCCGGCGAACAGGGTGATGACCGACGAGCCGTCGGCGAGGCCGGGGGCGTTCGGGTTGGGGCCGATGTAGGCGAGGGCGAACGTCACCTCCGCGTCCTCCAGCAGGACGTTGTTGAACGCGAAGGTGCCGTCGAACCCGACCACCACCTCGTCCACCACCTCGCCGTTGAGGATCAGCTGGAGGGTCCCGCCGGAGACCGGCATGACGCCGCTCCCCTCCTCGCCCGGGGCGAACACCGTCCCCGAGAACGCGGCCGCCTGGCCTGACACCGACTCGCCTCCGACGCCCGCCGCCCACTCCTCGAACCCGCCGTTCGCGGCGATGGTCGCCCCGAAATTCGAGTACAGGTACAGGTAGCCGTCCGACCCCAGCGCGTCGGCGGGGACGTAGAAGAGCATGTCGCCCGACCCGCTCCCGGTGTTCAGCCGGGCGTCGAGCTTGACCCAGTGGTCGCCGCCGGCGTCCAGGTCGTACACCGGCGCCCGCCCGGCGAGCGTGCCGGCCGCCGCGTCGTAGCCGGTCAGATTCCCGGTCCCGCCGACGAACACCTTCAGGGCGTCGAGCGACAGCTGCGACGCCGACGCCTTCTGGTTGATGTCGAGCAGCACCTCGCGGTAGAGCGTGCCGCCGACGTTCACCAGCGGCAGGTCGGCGACGCGCACCGACCGGGTGAACTGCGGGCTCTTGTTCTCGTCGAACTGGAGCGGGCGGGCGTCGGTGTTGATCCCCTGCTCGACGGACTTGTTCCCGAGCGCCTGGACACGGACGAAGCTGTCGATCTTGCCGGTGCCGGTCGGGCGGGCGTCGAACTGGCGGAACAGCCCCCCGTTGATCTCGCCGCCGGACCCGCGCTGGGTCAGGTCGAGCGTGGCGGCGGCGCTGGGCACGTCGCGCGATTCGAGGGCGTCGAGGCGGAGGAAGGTACGGGGGGCGCTGGGCTGGGGCATGGAATGACCGTGGACGCGGGTGTGGTGGGCGCGGGCGACGCCCAACCGTAGTCCGCCCGGCGGCGTGTCGGATTGAACTGGCCAGAGTTAGGCCGCGCATTCCGGCGATTGCACCGACGGTTACCGCGTTGCCGAATGGGGAGTCATGCGCGGGCGAATTTACGCCCCGGCCATTGCCTTCAATTTGGCCAGCCCGGTCGCCGCGACGCGGTGCGGGTCTTGCCGCCAGTAGTCGCGGTTGAACAGCTCCAACGACACGTAGCCGGTGTAGTTCATCGCCCGCAGCCGCGCGAACGTCTCGCGCACCGGGCCGACGCCGTCGCCGGGGTAGACGCGGTCGGCGTCGGTGATGCGGTCGCGCTCGACCCGCGGGTAGTCGTTGGCGTGGAAGATGCCGATCGCCGCGGCGCTGAGCAGGTTCAGCCCGGCGACGTCCGACCCGCCCTTGTACAGGTGGTACGTGTCCGGGAGCACGCACCCGCCCGGCGCCCCGCTCTCGGCCGCCACGAGCACCGCCTCGCCGAGCCGCTTCAGCGTGCGCGAGAAGCCCCAGACTTCGACGATCGGCGTTACCCCGGCGGCGCGGCCGACGTCGGCCAGCGCCCGGTAGCGGTCGGCCGCGGCGAGCAGGTCGATGACCGGCTGCGTGAAGTTCGGGTCGTCGCGCTTGCTCTGCCCGCCGGTGGCGCCGACCGGCGGCGCCGCCATCCGCCGCCCGCCGAGCTCCGCCACCACCGCCATCTCGCGGCGCGCCTGCTCCAACCCCTTGCGGCGGCGCTCGGGGTCTTCGACCACCCACTCGGCGAACCCGATCACGTCGGGGACTTCGAGCCCGGCGTCGGCGAACCGGCGGCCGAGCTCGCGCGCCGTGCCGCCGCCGCGGATGTACGCCTCGACCTCGCTCACCCACGGCTCGATGGCGCGGAACCCGGCCTTCGCGGCGATGTCGATGAGTTCGACGATCGGCCGCGACCGCCCCTCGGCGTCGCGGACCGTACTGGTGTTCAGGCAGAACTTGAACGGCCCCGCCGGCCGCGCCGCGGGTTGGGCGGCGGGCTGCGGCGCCGGCTGGGCGACGACGGGCGCGGCGCCGAGGGCGGCGGTGCCGGCGATCCACGCCCGGCGGGTGAGGTCGTGTGTCACGGGTGGTCTCCGGTTCGGGTCGACGGGCGGTTGCGGCGACGGGGAGCCCGGTCGCGTCGCCCGTGGGAGGATGCCGCCATGATCCGCCTCGCTGTCCCCACCGTCTACGTCGCTGTCGCCCACCCGCCGGTTCGAGTGTCGGACAAGAAGTAGTCATTGGGGCGGAAATGCGAATGCTGCATGGCCCACCCCGCGGGTCCGGGGTAGATTATCGGCTTCCTCCCGGACCCGCCCTGACCCGTGGAGTCGCCCAACCGGCTCGCCCGCCCAATGACCCCACCCGACCCGTCCGCCCTCGCCCGCGCGCTGTTCGACGAGAGCGCCGACGCGATCGTCCTCGTAGACCCCGACGCCGACCGAGTGCTGGACGCGAACGCGGCGGCGGTGCGCCTCACCGGGTTTGACCGCGCGGATCTCTTGGGCTTCGCGGCCACGCAGTTGTTCCGCACCACCGGCGACGCCGAGCGCGTCCGGGCGGCGCTCGGCACTACGACCACGTTCCACGCGCCGGACGGCTTCCTCCTTCGCTCCAAGGGCGCCGCGACCGGCTGGCACCCGGTCGCGCTCGGCGTGTCGCGGCTCGCGCCAGACCCGGTCGCGCTTGTCGTCGCCCGAGACGACCGCGACCGGCAGGCGGCGCTGGCCCAGGCCCGGCATGCCGAGGCGGAGGTCCGCACGGTGCTGGAGAACTGCCCGGCAGCCCTCTGGAGCGCCGAGTGTGCCGCCGGGGCGGACCTGCTCGCCGGGTGGCAGTTCCGGTACGTCTCCGACCAGCTCGCGGCGGTCGCCGGCCGCCCGCCCGGGGCGTTCGACCACCCGCTCCGCTGGGCCGACGCGGTCCACCCGGCCGACCTCGACGACTACCGGGCGGCCGTGCGCCGGGTGCTCGTCGGATCGGACGACGCGGCCGAGCAGGTGTACCGGGTGGCGCGGCCGGACGGTGCGGTGCGCTGGGTGCGCGACCAGCTCCGGGCGGTCCGCGACCCGGCCGGGCGCGCCGTCCGGCTGGACGGGTGCGTGGCCGACGTGACCGCCGAGCTCGAGGCCGCGGAGGCCGTGCGGCGGAACGAGCGGCGGTTCCGGGCGCTGGTCGAGCGGAGCCGCGACGGGCTCGTGCTGCTCGACGACGCCGGTGTAGTCCGGTACGCCAGCCCGGCAGCGAAGGCGCTGCTCGGGTACGAGCCGGACGCGCTCGTCGGCCGGGCGGCGCTGGGGTTCGTCCACCCCGACGACCAGCCCGAGGCGCGACAGCGACTGGCCGCCGCGCTCGCACGCCCCGGCGAGGACGTGTCGGTCCGGTTCCGGGCGGTCGGCGCCGACGGGGCGCCGCGGCGGCTGGAGGCGAATGCCTGCAACCGGCTCGACGACCCCGCGGTAAAGGCCGTGGTGGTCCACTACCGCGACGTGACCGAGCGGGACCGGTGGGAATCGGCGCTGCGCGAGGCGCAGAAGCTGGAGGCGGTCGGCCGGCTCGCCGGGGGGATCGCGCACGACTTCAACAACCTCCTCACCGTGATCCTCGGGAACGTGGAACTGCTCCGCGGCGGGGCGCCGCCGGACGAGGTGGCGGAGCTGCTCGCCGGCGCCGACCGGGCGGCGCGGCAGGCGGCCGACCTGACCCGCCAGATGCTCGGGTTCGCCCGCCGCCGCCCGGTCCGCCCGGCGCCGCTGGACCTGAACGGGCTCGCCCGCGACGCCCTCGCCCTGCTCCGCCGCACCATCGACCCGCGGGTCGAAGTCCGCTTCGCCCCCGCCGCCGCCCTCCCGCCGGCCGCCGCCGACCCGGTGGAGGTGGGGCAGGTGCTGATGAACCTGTGCCTGAACGCCCGCGACGCCATGCCGGGCGGCGGCGTGCTCGCGGTCGAGACCGGCCGCGCCGCCGCCCTCCCGGACCGTCCCGGACCGGCGCCGGCCGGCGGGTTCGTTCGGGTGACGGTGACGGACACGGGGGTCGGCATGCCGGAGGACGTGCGGGCGCGGGTGTTCGAGCCGTTCTTCACGACGAAGGACGTGGGCACCGGGACCGGGCTCGGGCTGGCGGTGGTGTACGGGGTCGCGGCCGCCCACGGCGGGGCGGTGACGTGCGCCAGCGAACCCGGCCGCGGCACGCGGTTCGACTTCTACCTGCCGTGCGCCGCCGTTCCGGTGCCCGAGCCGGCCGCGGCCACGCCGCCGCCCGCGCCCGACGGCGGCCAGGGTGAACTGGTGCTGGTGGCCGACGACGAGCCGGCGGTGCGCGAGCTGGCGAGGGTGGGGCTGGAGGCCCACGGGTTCCGCGTGCTGGCCGCGGCCGACGGGGTGGAGGCGGTCGAAGTGGCGCGGCAGGCCGGCGCCGAGTTGCGGGTGGTGGTGCTGGACGCGACGATGCCGCGGATGAGCGGGCGGGAGGCGTTCGAGGCGATCCGGGTGTTCGCCCCGGCGCTGCCGGTGCTGTTCGCCAGCGGGTACGCCGCCGCCCCGCTCCCGCCCGACCCGCCGCCGCGGACCGCGTTCCTGCCGAAGCCGTACACCCCGACGCAACTCGCCGCCGCCGTCCGCCGGCTGCTCCACGGGCCGGCGTGACTATTCCGTCGGTTCCACGCTCACCGCGAGCGGCTGTGCCCCGCGCGGCGCCGAGGCCGGGTCGGGGCCGCACGACCGGACCTGATCGGCCTTCAACTCGGCGACCTCCAGCGGCCCGACCCACACCACCGCCCGCCCCTTCTCGTGCGCCTCCAGCATCAGCTCGACGCAGCGCTCGACCGTGTACCCGAACACCTTCCGCAGCACGGCGGTGACGAACACCATGCCGTTCAGGTCGTCGTTGTGGAGTACGACCGCGTACGGCGGCTGGTGGCGCGTGCGCGTCTCGGTGTCGGTATCGGGGAGGACGTCCGGTGTCGCGGTGGCCATGCGGGGGAGTTCTCCGGGCGGTCGCTCCACTCTACACCGTCCGCCGACCTGATGCACCTTCGCGGCGCGGTGACCCGTCACCGGCCACGGGGTCGCGGCGGGCCGGGCGGGCGTGACGGCCGCGCCGCCGGGTGCTGCGGCCGCGCCGCCGGGTGCTGTGGCCGCGCCGCCGACTGCTGTGGTTTCTTCTGCGCGGCCGGGCGCTTCCGTTCCGTGATCGCGGTCCGCCCGGCCGGTGGCTGGCGGTAGTCGAAGTCCGGCAGCGTGACCCGCGGGAGGCGCTGTCCGAGCTGCCGCTCGATCCGCCCGAGCGACGCCTCCTCGGCCGGCGACACCAGCACGAACGCGTCCCCCGTCGCCCCCGCCCGGCCGGTCCGCCCGACCCGGTGGACGTAGTCCTCCGGCACGTCCGGCACGTCGGTGCTGACGACGTGGGTGACGTGGTCCACGTCCAGCCCGCGGGCGGCGATGTTCGTCGCCACCAGCACCTGGAAGGCGCCGCGGCGGAACCCGTCCATCGCCTTCGTCCGCTGCGCCGGGCTCCGGTTGCTGTGCAGCTCCCCGACCGTGAACCCGTCCGCCGCCACCACCTTCGCCAGCTTCTTCGCCTCGTGCTTGGTGCGCGTGAACACCAACACCGACGGCATCTCGGTCGCCCGCAGCAGGTGCCGCAGCAGTGCCGTCTTGAGGTGGGCGGGGACCGGGTACGCCGCCTGGGTGATGCCGACCGCCGCGGCCGTGCGCCGGCCGATCTGCACGGTCGCCGGGGTCCGGAGCAGGTCGTCCGCCAGCCCGGCGATGACCGGCGGCAGGGTGGCGGAGAAGAGGAACGTCTGCTCGCGGGCGGTGAGCTTCGACACGATCCGCTTCACGTCCGGGAGGAAGCCCATGTCGAGCATCCGGTCGGCCTCGTCGAGCACGAGGGCGGCGACGCGGTCGAGGCGGGCGGCGCCCTGGCGCATCAGGTCGAGGAGCCGGCCGGGGGTGGCGACGACGAGGTCCGGCCCGGCCCGCAGCGCCTTCTCCTGCGGGCCGATCGACTTCCCGCCGACGACGAGCACGGCGCGCAGCTCGGTGAACCGCGCCAGGTCGCGGGCGACCGCCTCGATCTGCTCGGCGAGCTCGCGGGTCGGCGACAGCACGAGCGCGCGCACGCCGCCGCGCGGGCCGGCGAGGAGGTGGTGGAGGATCGGCAGGAGGAAGGCGGCGGTCTTGCCGGTGCCGGTCGGGGCGGTGGCGAGGACGTCGCGGCCGGCGAGCGCCGGCGGCACGGCCCCGGCCTGGACCGGGCTCGGCTCCGCGTACCCGAGCGCCTTGACGGCGCGGACAAGTGTGGGGTGAAGGCCCAGGGCGGTGAACGGCATCGCGGCTCCGGCGCGGTTCGGAAGGAGCCATTGTACGGGGCCGTGCCTCCGGCCGCGGGCGGCCTTGCGGGTCAGGTGTCTCTACGGATTCCGATCCGGGTCGTGCCGGAGGGTCGATTCCGATACCCGCGCGGCCCGCGGCGGCCGATAATGGCCGGGACACCCCGGAGTGCCCGGGCGGAGGATCGCCGATGAGCCGACAGCAGAAGTCGCGGCGGGTGGAGAGTTGGGTCGTCTACCAGTCGGCCGGGGCGGGCGACGCGGTCGGGCCGAACGCGGTCTGCGAACAGGCCGAGTGGGAGGCGATGGAGGCGGCCGCCCCCGGTCGGAACCGGCTCATCCGCGCCGGGATCGGGACCGAGGGCGAGGCCGAGCGGCTGGCCCGCGGCACGTCCGGCGACCCGGTCCCACGCGCGAGTAAGCCGAAGTGAGCGGGCCGCCCGCGGGTCAGAGCGGCGGCCACTGGGCGGCGAGCCCCTCGCGCTCGATGTCGCGGACCTCGGCCTCGGACACCCCGAACCGCTCGGCGACCGCGGCGCGGGACGAGGCGACGGCCATCCCGCCGTCCTGGGCCTCGACCACCGCCAGGAAGATCTCCTTGCGACGGTCCGGGGTGATCGCGGTCGTCTCGTCGGCAGGCATACAACTGACTCCGAACGGGGGCGTGCGCGCCGGACGGCCGGCGCCCGTAGTCTATCGAGCGGAATCGGCCCGGACATGAATTCCGGATTCGGGTCGCACCAGGGACGAAGCCGGGTGTAGAATGCTCGCGCGGCACCAGTCTTGCAGTTGACACCACGCTGGCACACGCTACCCTCTTGTTCGGGCGCGGGTCCGCGCCCGATCTTCACCACGCAGCAGGTTTCATGAGCGCTCGTCCTTCCCCGCCCACCCCGACCCGGCCCCGCACGACCACGACCTCCCCGACGGCTTTGGCTTTCCAGGCGTCCACCGCCGGCTGGTACGCCGCGTGGAAGGCCCGTAAGGACGCCGCCGCGGCCCAGACTCCCGCGCCTGAGGCTCCGGCCGCCGCGCCCGAGGTGCCGGCCACTCCGCCCGACAACGCCTCCGAGGCGCTGGCACGCTGGCTGACCAGCGGCCAATAGGCTCCGGAATGACGCCGCGCGACCCGGTCAGTTCGGTCACGCACTTGCTCGCCGCGGCGTGGGCGGTATACGCCACGCTGATTCTCGTCCGCCTTGCCTCGGCCGGGCAGGGGCGCCGCGCGGCCGCCGCCGTGTTCGGCCTGTCGATGGTCCTGCTCTACCTCGCCAGCGGGGTGTTCCACGCGGTCCCGTACACGCGCACCACACACCCGGCCGAGTACCGCTTGTTCCACTCGGCCGACCGGTCGGCCATCTTCATCCTGATCGCCGGCACCAACACCCCCGTCATCGTGACGCTGCTCGCCGGCCGGTGGCGGCGGTGGTGGTTCATCGGGATGTGGGGACTGGCCGCGGCGGGCGTCGCGTCGCTGTGGCTGCTCCCCCGCGCGCCCGACTGGGTGATGGTGGCGCTCTACGTGGCGATGGGCTGGCTCGGCGGCGTGCCGGTCGTGCGGTACTACCGGGCGGTCGGGTGGCGCGGGATGAACTGGGCGCTCGCCGGCGGCCTCCTGTACACCGCCGGCGCCCTCTGCGATCTGCTCAAGTGGCCGGTGCTGTCCGAGGCGCCGGTCCGGGTCGGGCCGCACGAGGTGTTCCACCTGGCGGTCATCGCGGCGGGCGGCGCCTTCTTCGTGTTCGTCGCCCGCCACGTCCTCCCGCACGACATACGCGGCCCGGTTGAGGGTGTCTGATCTGGTGGGACCGGCGTCCCGCTGGTCCAGGCTGCGACCGGCGGGACGCCGGTCCCACCAGACGCAAACCGGACCGCACCAACCGGATCGGGTATCAGCCGGCGGTGACGTCAGCGCACCGTCGTCACCACCGGCGTCTGCTCGACGTTGCCGGCCGCGTCCTCGGCGCGGGCCTCGACCCGCGTCGTGCCGGCGTCGAGCGTCACCTCCCAGTCGGTGAAGTTGGCCGACGTGGCGCGGGCCGCACGGCCGTTCACCGTCACCTTCGCCACCGTGCCGTTGTCGACGCAGGTGCCGCGGACGACGAGTTTCCCGTCCTCGCGCACGACGCGCGTCACGACCGTCGCCGGCGGCAGGTCGTCCGCCGCGGGGGGCGGCGACGGGAAGGGCACGTCCGCGACCTCGGTGACGCGGGACTCGTTCCCGGTCAGCGGCGCCGCCTCGCGGAACGCCGCCGGGTCGGCCTTGTACTCGCCCGACTTCACGCTGACGACCATCGCCGTGCGGCCGGCGCCGAACCAGTCGTGCAGGTAGACCGGGACGCCCTTCGCCGACTTCGGCGTGGGCCGCGGGCCGCCGCCGAGGTTCACCACCGCCCGCTGCTTGCTCGTGTCGCCCCAGTTCACCGTCCGCACGTTCCGCAGGTGCGTGACCGCGGCGCCGGTCGGGTTGTCGTCGCTGATCTGCACCAGCGGCATCCCGCCCGAGCGGCAGCCGTCGAACGTCAGGCCGTCCACCACGAGCCGGCCGTACTGCACGCTCAGGTCGTCGTGGCCGCGGTTGAACGGCTCCGTGTTCGTCTGGCTGACCAGCACGTTCTTGTAGAAGTGCCCGTCGTAGTTGGGGTGGTACACGCCGTAGGCGACCTTGTGAAGCGTGAGGTTCTCGACGCGCAGGTTCGGCACCTGCGGGCGGAACCCGTAGTGCACGTCCCACACCTTCAGGTTGCGGACGACGAACGGGTGCCGCTCGTCCGGGCCGACGCGGTTCACGCCCTCGCCGAGGTTGACGCCGTACAGGCCGTGCGTGCTGTGGACCTCGTTGTCGTCGAACCGCACGAACGGCAGCGTCCGCGGGTCGGTCGCCTTACGCGTGCCGTCCGGCTGGCGGATCGGGAAGACGAGCTTCAGGGCGCTCGTGGGCGTGGCCTCGTAGCGGAACCCGTACTCGCCGCACTCGACGGCGACGTTGCGGGTGAAGCTGTTCAGACTGCACGTCCACCAGAACCCGGCGCCCTCGTTGGCGTCGAACGGGAGCACCTGCTGCGGCAGCCGCTTGCCGCGCTTCACGTCCACGGCGAGGTTGCGGTCGATCAGGTTGTACGTCTCGGTGCCGTCCTCCAGGAAGTAGCCGTGGCCGAGGCTCTTGTACCCGACGTTGTCGCGGACCACGAGGTAGTCGGTGCCGTGGATGGTGAGCCAGCGGTTCTGGCTGTCCCAGATCGAGTTCCCGACTACGATGCTGCCGCGCATGGTGTCGCGGCACAGGTGGAAGTGCAGTGCGTATTTGCCGAGCACATTCGGCTTGCCGAGGTGGCGGAACTCGGCGTAGGTGAGCGACCCGGTGCTGCCGCGGTGGTACATCGTGTGCCCGCGCACGCCGGCCGGGTCGGCGCTCTCAATGACCACGTTCCGGCTCAGGTTCGCCACCTCGCCGCGGTAGTCGCCGTCGCCGAGGTGCTGCATTGTCAACGGCTCCGCGAACGTGACCCGTGTGTCGTCGACCGCGGTGACCGTGCGCTCCTCGGTGGCCGAGCGCGTCTTGGCGGCGCCGTGCGTGTTGGTGCCGGTCACGATGACCCGGTCGCCGACCTTCCACCCCGCCGGCTCGGCGAGCGTCACCGCGGTGTCACCGGCCTTCGCCGTCGCGCCGAGCTTCACCCACGCCCGCGCCACCGGCTGCCCGTGCAGGTCCATCCGCCCGCCGCAGTTGATGACCGCCGGGCACTTCTCCTTGTCCATTCCCGCTACGTGGTGGAGGCGGATGAGGGCCGTCTTCCCGGCCGCGACGGGCCGGTCCGGCGTGCCGACCACCAGCTCCGGCCGCGGCGCGGCGGGGTCGGCGGGCGGGGCGTGGTCGCAGTCGAAGCCCTCCTCGCTGTAGCGGTCGCCGGCCTCGATCTTGAGGAGGCCGACGTTCAGCACCGTGTCGCGGTCGGTGGCGAACACGAGCGACCCGGAGACACACACCGCCCGCACGACGGCGTCGGACTTCACGTCGTAGGTGACGGCGTGGCCGGTGCGGACGAGCACGCGGCTGCCGGCGCCGGGCACCGCGTTCCCGACCCACGTCGCGGGGTCGGACCACGCGCCGCCCTTCGCGGACTCGATGACGGGCGGGTGCTGGGCGAGTGCCGCGGACGGCAGGCACAGAACGAGAAGGGCGGCGAGGCGCACGGGAGAGCTCCGAGAAAGGGAGGAGCAGGTGGGAGTGTGGTAGGCCATGTGCCAGTGTCGTGCGAGACTCGGCGGCGGTCAACCGCTATTCTGCCCGGGACGACTCGCCTGTCTTCCCAGGGCTGTACCCATGACGGACGTGTCGATCTACGACATCCCGGTGACCGCCATCGACGGCACGGTCGGCACGCTCGCGCCGTACCGCGGGCGGGTGATGCTGGTCGTGAACGTCGCCAGTAAGTGCGGGTTCACGCCGCAGTACGCCGGCCTCGAATCGCTGTACCGCCCCTACCGCGACCGCGGGTTCGTGGTGCTCGGCTTTCCATGCAACCAGTTCCTGTGGCAGGAGCCGAACGACGAGGCGGCGATCGCCGAGTTCTGCTCGCGCGACCGCGGCGTGACGTTCCCGATGTTTGCGAAGGTGAAGGTGAACGGCCCCGACACGCACCCGCTGTACCGCCACCTGAAGGCCGCCCGCCGCGGGCTGTTCGGGACGCGGGCGGTGAAGTGGAACTTCACGAAGTTCCTCGTGAACCGGGACGGTGAGGTGGTCGGCCGGTTCAGCGCGCTGACGCGCCCGGCGGCGCTCGCGGGGCGGGTCGAGAAACTGCTCGCGTAGCGCCGCCCAATCCTCCGCCGCAGTCACCCCTCGACCACGGCGGTCACCTCGATCTCGATCAGCCAGTCGGGGACGACCAGCGCGGCGACGCCGACCAGCGTGCTCGCCGGCGGGCGGTCCGGGTCGAGGTACATGCGGCGGACCTCGCGCACGACCGGCACGAGGTCCGGCTTCAGGTCCACCACGAAGTAGGTGATCTTCACCACGTCGCGGAACGTGGCGCCAGCGGCGGCGAGGGCGGTCTTGAGGTTCTCGAACGTCCGCTCGACCTGGGCGCGGAAGTCGCCCTTGCCGACGACTTCGGCCTTCTCGTTCACGCTCACCTGGCCGGAGACGTGGATTGTTTTCCCGCCGGTCGCGGTGACGACGTGGGTGAAGCCGTTGGTCGGGTTCAGCGCGGGCGGGTTGATGAATTCTTTCGGCACGGGCGGGCTCCGTGAGTGGGTGTCCGCGGTCGATTGTAGGAGGCCGACATGCCGGTGCCGGTCGATCACCTGACCGCGGCGGGCGTTCCCGCGGCGACCCGCACGCTGGCGGCGGCGTTCGCCGACTACCCGCTGTTCCGGACCACTGCTCCACGGAACCGACGGCGCGCGGCCGAGGCGTTCTGTGGGATGCTCGTGCGCTACTGCATGGCGGTGGGCGTGGCGCACTCCACCGCAGATCGAGCGGCCGTGGCGTGCTGGTTCCCGCCCGGCCGCGAGTCGTTGTCGCCGCTCGTGCTGGCCCGCAGCGGGGCGCTCGCCCTGGCATGGGAACTCGGACTCGCGGGCACGGCACTGCTGCTGCGACTCGTCCACCAGTTCGAGCGCCTCGAACGCCGGCACGTCCCCGGCCCGCACTGGCATCTCGTCCTGCTCGGCGTCGAGCCCTCGTCCCAGCGCCGCGGGCTCGCGCGGGCCGTCCTCCACCCCGGGTTCGAGGCGGCCGACCGGGCCGGGCTACCCTGCTACCTCGAGACGCAGGACGGCGCCGACGTGCCGATCTACCGGCGACTCGGGTTCGAGCTGGTCGGCCACCGCCGTATCACGGGCGGGTTGTGGAACTGGGAAATGGTGAGGTCCGCTGGCGAATCCCGGCCCACTGCCGGCCCGCCGGCGTGATTGGCGCGCCCGTTGCGATAGCCTTCACCCGTTCACGGACCTCCGGGGGACGGGCCGATGCGACGATTCTGGGCGATCACGGTGGCACTCCTCGGCACCGCGGCGGTGGCCGGGGCGGACGACAACGCCATTACGAAACAACTCCTCGGCCGGTGGACGACGTGCGTCACCGGCGGGTCATCGACCGAGCCGGACGGCTCCATTTGCTACGCGGACGGCGGCGCGTTCACGGCCGAGGGGCAGGTGGCGCTCGGCGGGGGCGAGAAGGCCGACGTGCGGATCGAGGGGACGTGGAAGGTCGACGGCGGGATGATCGTCCACACGGTCACGAAGTCGTCGCACCCGGGGCTGGCGCCGGTCGGCGGCTCGCTGCGTGAGAAGATCATCTCGATCGACGAGAAGACGCTGACGGTGAAGCGTGGCGTCGGCAAGGAGCGCGAGCGGAAGCGGATGGAGTGACACGATCCACCTGACGCGGTGCGGCCCCGGCAACTGCCGGGGCCGCTTGTGTTTCCATGACGTGTTTCGTGAAGCGAATGGCACCGACCGTCGTTATGATCGGCATGCCGCGCGACATGACGAACGGCCGTCTGCCCAGGCGTGTTGCTGAAAACGAACGAGTTCCTGCTGCGGCACTGAGTTGTTGCGTCCGTCGGAGCCCGGAGCGTGAGCGACGGGGTGGGCGTCCCAGACTTGGTCGGACCGAGACGAACGGTTTGGCCACCCCGTCGCTCACGCTCCGGGCTCCGACGAACCGAGTCTTTCTTCGGACGCTCCCCGATGCGCTGCTGCCCCCTCGCGCTTGTCCTGCTCGTATGCGCCACCGCGCTTGCCGACGTGCCGGCCGCACCGCGCTTCCCGTTCGCCGAAGATGTCGCCAAGAAGTACCAGGCCGACTACGCCGCCGCGGCGGGCCTGCCGGCCCACGTCACCAACTCGGTCGGCATGAAGCTCGTGCTGATCCCACCGGGCACGTTCGAGATGGGGCCGAACGGGAGCAAGTACCGCGTCACGCTCGCGCGGCCGTTCTACGCCGGCGTCACCGAGGTCACGCTCGGCGAGTACCGGCGGTTCAAGTCGGGGCACCGCATTGACGGCGCCGACCCGGAGTTCAACGCCGCCGCCCGCCCGGCCGCGCTGGTCAGCTGGGCCGACGCCCGCGCCTTCTGCGACTGGCTCACGGGGCGGGAGAAGGGGGCGGGGCGCGCCTACGCGCTGCCGACCGAGGCGCAGTGGGAGTGGGCGGCGCGGGCCGGTACGGCGACCCTGCGGCACTTCGGCGACGCGGACAAGGAGCAGGCGAAGTACTCGTGGTTCAACGTCACGTACACGCCGAACCCGAAGGCGGAATCGAACGGGCGTGGGCGGCAGCCGGTGGGGAAGCTGCCGCCGAACGCCTGGGGGCTGCACGACGCGCTCGGCAACGTGTGGGAGTGGTGCGCCGACCGCCGCTCCGACCCGGCGACCGGCGAGACCCGCGACCCGGTGATGCGGGGCGGGTCGTGGCGGTCCGGGGCGTTCCACTGCACCGCCGTCGCCCACGACCCGGGGTCGCCCGGCACGACGGGCGACAACATCGGCTTCCGCGTCGCCTGCACGGTTACTTCGTCCCGAGCGCCTTGAGGACGTGCGCGGCGGCCTGCTCGCCGAGCACCGCCGAGCCCTTCGCGGTGAAGTGGACGCCGTCGTTCGAGAACAGGTCGGGGTGGTCGGCGACGGCCGCGAACAGGTCGTTCACGGGGATCGACTCCTTCGCCATCACAGCGGTCGCGGCGGTGTTTCGGGCCTTCACGCGGTCCGTCTTCGCGTCCACCTGGTCCGTCTTGCCCGACACGCGCACCGGCGTCGTGTGCGCCCACACCAGCTTCGCCCCGGGCGCGCCCTTCCGCACCGCCGCGACCAACTCCGGCAGCGCCTTCGCGTACTCGGCCTCGGCGTAGCCCCAGCCGTGCATGCCGTTGTTGAGGTGGACCACGTCGAACTTCGCCTGCCCGAGCACCAGCCGGACTTCGTCGAGCAGGCCGGGGTCGCCCAGGCTCTTGCTCGTCGCCAGCCGGCACACCACCGCCTTCCCCTTCAGACGCTCTTCGACCGTCTTGTAGTACCCGCGCGTGATCGAGTCGCCGACGAGCAGCACGCGCGGCTGGTCCTTCACCGCATTGCCGGGAATCCACACGTCGAGCCACTCGATGTTCTCGCGCACGACGCGCGGCGGGTCGTCGGCCGGTGCCGGGGTGGCGACGAGGAGCGAACCGGCGAGCACGAGAAGGCTGCGAACCACGGCGGGTCTCCGGTAGGGGCGGGTCGCTATCTTCGCACCCGCCGGCGCGGGCGTCGAGGGGTCGGGCCGCGTACAATCACGGCGGTCCGTGAAGTCGAACCCGCCCGCGAGGACTTCCGATGCGACCGGTTGCCGCCGCGCTCCTCCTGCTCGCCCTCGCCCCGCCGCTGCCGGCCGCGGAGCCGGCGGCCCACCGCGGCCTCGCCTACGCCGGCACGAAGAACGAGAAGCAGACGCTCGACGTGTACGCCGAACCCGGCGGGAAGGGGCGCCCGGTCGTGGTGTGGGTCCACGGCGGCGGGTGGCAGGCGGGCGACAAGAAGGACGTGAACCGCAAGCCGGTCGCGTTCGCCGAGAAGGGGTACGTGTTCGTGTCGGTCAACTACCGGCTCATCCCCGAGGCGGCGATCGGCGAGATGGCGGCGGACGTGGCGAAGGCGGTGCGGTGGGTCCGCGAGCACGCGGCTGAGTACGGCGGCGACCCGGACCGGCTCGTCGTCACCGGGCACTCGGCCGGCGCGCAGCTGGCCGCGCTCGTCTGCACCGATGACCGCTACTTCCGCGCCGAGGGCGTGCCGCTCGCCGCCGTCCGGGCCTGCGTGCCGGTAGATGGCGACACGTACGACGTGCCGCTACAAATCCGCACGGTCGAGCCGCGGCGGGCGGAGATCTACCGCCGCAAGTTCGGCGACGAGTTCGCTCAGAAGCACCTGTCGGCGGTCACCCACGCGGCGAAGGGGAAGGGCATCCCGCCGGTCCTCGTCCTCCACGTTAAGGACCACCCGGAAGTGACCGCCCAGTCGAACCGGCTGGTCGCCGCGCTAGCAGACGCGGGCGTGTCGGCGCGGGCGTACCCGTCGGCCGGCAAGACGCACGTCTCACTCGACGCCGACCTCGGGACGCCCGGCGACGAGCCGAGTCGCGTGATGTTCGACTTCCTCGCCGCCGCGCTGAAGAAGTAGACCCAGACCCCAACCGACGGGATTGCGATGGAGTACGTCAACCTCGGCCGCACCGGCGTCAAGGTGTCGCGCGTGTGCCTCGGGTGCATGACCTACGGCACGCCGGCGTGGCGGCCGTGGGTGCTCGACGAGGCCGCCAGCCGGCCGTTCTTCCGCCGGGCGTGGGAGGCCGGCGTCAACTTCTTCGACACCGCCGACATGTATTCGGACGGCGCCAGCGAGGAAGTCCTCGGCCGCGCGCTGAAGGAACTGGCGATCCCGCGGGAGCGGGTCGTGGTCGCCACGAAGGTGTACCAGCCAATGGGGCCGACGCCGAACGAGCGCGGCCTGTCGGCGAAGCACGTCCGCCACGCCATCGACGCCAGCCTGAAGCGCCTCCAGCTCGACTACGTGGACCTGTACCAGATCCACCGCTTCGACCCGACCACGCCGGTGGAGGAAACCCTGACGGCGCTCGACGCCGCGGTGAAGGCGGGGAAGGTGCTGCACGTCGGCGCGTCGAGCATGTTCGCGTGGCAGTTGGCGAAGATGCTGCACACGTCCGACCGGCTCGGGCTGGCGCGGTTCGTGACCATGCAGAACCACTACAACCTCGTCTACCGCGAGGAGGAGCGGGAGGTGAACCCGCTCTGCCGCGACGAAGGGCTCGGCCTGCTCCCGTGGAGTCCGCTCGCCCGCGGGTTCCTCGCCGGCAACCGGAGCAAGGCCGACCACGGCGAGACGAGCCGCGCCAAGACCGACGACTTCGCCCACAAGCTGTACTACCGCGACGACGACTTCGCGGTGGTGGGCCGGGTGACGGAGATCGCTGCGAAGCGCGGCGTGCCGAACGCGCAGGTGGCGCTCGCGTGGGTGTTCCACCAGCCGGGGGTGACGGCGCCGATCGTGGGCGCGTCGAAGCCGCACCACCTCGACGACGCGCTCGCCGCCGCGGCGCTGAAGCTCGACGCGGCGGAGCTGAAGTCGCTGGAGGAGCCGTACCGCCCGCACCCGGTTCTCGGGCACAGCTGAGCTCGTGGTGCAGCACCAAAGCCGCAGGCGCACTCCGTGCGCCTGCGGCTTTGGCCGCGGACACGGCCCGACCTATGGATGCGTCTGCCGATCGAGGTCGTATGCGATAATCTGTCTGAGCGAGTCATGCATCGAGACTTGAATGCTGGGCGCCTGTCACCCTAGAATGCGGGTGAGGTGTCGGGTGTGGCCCCACCGGCTCGGTTCGCGGCCCGGACCGCGACCGCGATCCCCGGGTTCGGCACACACCCGGACCGTGATTTCCTCAGTCCGTGAGCCGCGCGGTCCATGCACTGTTATGGTGCGACCGCGGGGGCGGTCGTCCGGGCGACCGAGCAGGGGTAACCCTGCAACCCCCACGGCACGGGCGGCCTGACTGAGGCACTGCGTCGGAACCCGACACCCGCCCACCGGCGACCGCCGGCCCGCGTAGCAATACGCGGCCGACGGCCGCCGCGTGGGCGTTCCGTGCGCCCGGTGTGGATGGCCGCGAGGCATGCGAGTGACGAATCCGGTCAACTATGGTCACGTTCGGGGCGATCCGTTGGTACATCGATGGTCGATGTCGTACGCGAAACCCTGGAGGGCGAGCGACTTGCGCGTTACGGTGGCGAATCCCGCGAGATACGCGAGCCGCGAATCCGGTCAACTATGGTCACGCTTGGGCACATCCGACCACGGGGAGGTGTCCGGGAGTAGCCTCCCCGCTTCGGGAGGCTTATTCCGGCGCTGCCGTCCGCGCCGCCACAAGGTCCGCCAGCGCTGTGAGGTCGGCGCGCCCGCCGGCCGGCGGGTACGGGAACGGCAGCAGCCACCACCCCTCGGTGAACGACGCCGACTCGCCCGCCCGCAGCCGCTCGCGCGGGCCGATCGGCTCCAGCTCGATCCGCGGGCCGGTCGGATACCACACCGACAGCGTCAGCCCGGCCGCCTCGTTGTAGACGCGGTCCGGGAACGTCCGGTAGCGCTTGATGAACGCTGTGTTGTTCGGCATCAGGTAGGCGATCCAGCCGGCGTAGGTGTCGAACCCGAGCTTCGGCTTCCGCGGCGGGGCGAGGATTTCGAGGAACCCGTCGCGCTCGCGGATGTTGTCGTCCTTCGCGCGCACGTTGATGATCGCCCCGTCCTCGTACATCGCGTACCGCGACGGGAACCGGCTCGGCCGGTCGCCGAGCGGGATGACGCAGATGCCGCCGCCGGGCGAGAAGGACCGCCCCCAGTGACAAACCTCGCGCACCTCCGTGCCGATGTTCGTCATGATCTGCTGGCAGTTCAGCCCGACGCCGCCGGCGTGCGCGACGAGCTTGAACTCGCGCACGAGGCGGATGCCGGACGGGTCACCGGCCGGGCTCGTGAGCTTCGCCGTGTTCGCCTTCGTGACCTCCGCGGTCCACTCGCCGCCCCACGCCTTCGGGTGCGGCGCGACGGTCAACTCGGGACCGTAGTCGAAGCGGCCGGCGCTCGACGGCGAGCCTTGGCCCGGCTGCCACGACTTCTCGGCCGGGTCGAGCCACATCGCGTCAGCGCCGTTCGCCGAAAACTCGAGTACCCGCCCGCCGACCTGCGGGCAGAGCACGGCGCGCGTGTCGCCGTGCTTCAGTTCGACCGCCTTCGTGTAGCCGTGGAACGCGGTCTCGCGGGCACTCGGTTCCTGCGCGGGGAGCGCAGCTGTTACCGCGGCGACGAAGCCGGCGGCGAGCGCGAGTCGGGAGAGCATCGGGATTCTCCGGGGAGGGGTCAGTACGTCGGCCGGGTGATCGGTCCCTCGTCGCTCAGGAGGCGGTGCGTGTCGGCGCCGTACAGGACGTGACGCACGTCGCGCGGCGTGCCGTCCACTACGACGGTGCGGCGCATCAGTCGAACGCCGTGGCTGTAGTCTACGTAGCCCTCGTGGTGGACGAGCGAGAGCGGCTGGATCGGCTTCCCGTCCGGCGTGTGCCAGCCGTAGATCGCCACTCGCCCCGCCTTCTCGGTGAGGCGGTTCGTGACCACGACGTCCTTCTTGATGCCCGCGATCAGTCCGGCCCGGCTGGCGCGGCGGGCTTCGACGAGTGCGTGGTGCCGCAGGAACGATAGCGGTGACTCGCGGGCTTCCGTCAGTGGGTCGGGCGTCAGCCGCAGCGCCGCGGCGCGATACACCTCGTCCACGACCCGGCGCGTCGGCAGTGCGCAGCCGAAGGCGTCGGCGACGAGTGCCGCGGTGCGCGGTGTCATCGGGACGCGAACGAAGTCGGCGTCGCTGCCGACGGCGAGGTAGTCGGGCATGACCTCGATCGTCGCCGAGTGCGGCTTGCCGGCCGCGTCCGGTGCCGTCATCGTGACCTTGGCGAAGGTGCGGAGGAAGTCGGGGAGGTTGCCGCGGAGCAGTTCCTTCGCAATGGCCGCCTCGCGCGCGGCCGGTGTGAGCTTCTCCAGGCCGCGCACGAACTCGGTGCCGCCGACCGCGTCCGCGGGGCGCGGCGGGAGCGCCGGCGCCGGCTGCACCCACTTCGTGTACGCCCGCGGTGCGCCGAACGCCGCCCGCCCGTCGAGCGCGTGCAGCAGGCCGTTCATCTCGCCGACCAGCGCGGTGTGCAGGATGCGGTTCTCCGGGTTCGTATGAACCAGGAGTGCGAGCCGGCCGTCGCGGGCCGTGCGGGTGACGACGTGGGCCGCGGTCGATTCCGCGAACGTGACGTCCTTCGTAAAGCGCTCGCGCATCCGCTCGGTGGCGCGGAAGGTGCCGCCGGTCGGGCCGACGACGCGCTTACCGTTCAGCATCACTTCGCGGTCGTCGTAGGCGATCACGGTGAGCCGGCGAACGTGGTCGCCGTCGAGCCACGCGCGGAGTTTGTCGCCGTGCCGGTCGGCGTCGCTGTACGAGTAGTTCGCGTCCAGGAAGGCGACGCGATCCACCCACGCCGGCAGCGCGTCGCCGCTGTCGAGGAACGCGAACAGGAAGCTCCCGCCGCCGCTGTGCCCGGCCAACGCGACTCGCACGCCGTCGCCGCCGACCCAGTCGCGGAGCGCGTCCACGACCTTCCGCACCAGCGCTGGGGCATCCGCGTGCTTCCGCCGCCACGCCGGCCAACTCAGCCCGTCCGCCTCGACGCACGCGAGGACGACGTTCTCGCCCGGCGTCGTCTCGCGGTAGCGGCGGACCTGCGCGGCGACGTGCTGGATGTCGAAGTGCCAGTCGAGCCCGGCAGTTGGCCCGCAGCCGATCGTCTGCTCGATCGTATTGCCGTTCGGCGTGGCGTACACGATGAGTCGCGTCGGCTTTCCCGGGTCGATCACACCCGGAGCGAGCGCGACGGCGCGCACGCCGTCCGCGACCCACTCTTCGCGCACCCGCTCGCCGATCCACGGTGCCGGGCGGAAGCCTGGGAGGGGTGGGGTGGGGTCGGCGCCAATGGCGAGTGCGGCGGCGAGTAGGGTGGAGGACATGCAAGATTCCCGGCGGTATCCGGTATCGAGACGCGGTGGGCGACATGCCCGTGACGGCTTTGCCGATTTGCGACGGTTGAACTCCGACGCGCCGCGAACCGGGCGGCCGGTAACGATGTCATTCTGGACTTCCGCTATTCCCGAGCAAAGATGTAAAACACCAACCCGCCGCACGCCGAACCTACTAGTCAGCCTCCAAGTGTCGGGTGCGGGAGAATCTCGCTCGCCATTTATGCCGTCTAGTGAAATGGGTGCGGGCTCAACACTCCACCCCATTCGCAAACAATGATCGCGGCTTGTGCGATGCCGGCAGGTTGGTCCGACGATCCTTTTCCAGCAGTGTCTTCTCAATCCCGGCGGGCGTGGTAGAATACTAGGTCCGCCCACCCTCACGGAGTGTTCGATGGCTTTGTCCCGGCTTGCGAAGAGGTTCCGAGAGCAAGAGCCCACCACTACCACGACCGTTTCCAAGAAGGCGGACAAGTCCGCAAAGAAGGCCGCCGCGAAGCCGGTCCCGGCCGTACCGGTGGTCGTCGCCCCGGCCCCCGCGCCGGAGCCCGTCGCGCCGCCCGAACCGTCCAAGCCCGGCAAGCGGCAGCAAGAGAAAGTCAAGCGGCCGAAGTTCGTGTACGTGCCACAGAAGTCGGAGCGAAAGCCCGAGGCGACCCCGGCCCCGCTCCCCCCGCGCAGCAACAGGCTCGCGGCGAAGATGATGACGCAGAACCTCGCGCTCCCGCCGGAAGACGAGGGCGGGCGCGGCCCCACCCTCCCCGGGTTCGGGCGGGTTTGACCCCGTCCGCACCGCCGATTCCGCGCTCGAAGCCCACCCGGACAGGTGGGCTTCGTCATTTGGCCCACCCGTCCCCTGGCACGGAAGCCGCCGCAGGGAGCGTCCGCTGTGCCGACCATCCGCCCCGCTACGCCGGCCGACCACGATGCGATCTGGGAGATGGCCCGCGAGGCGATCGCGGCCGGCGACGTGTTCGCGTGGGACGACACCGCGACCCGGGACGAGGTGCTGCGCTGGTGGGTCGGCCCGGGCACGACGGCGTTCGTCGCCGAGGCCGACGGGCGGGTGGTCGGGGCGAGTTACCTGAAGCCGAACCAGGCCGGGCGTGGGAGCCACGTCGCCAACGCCGGGTTCGTGGTGGGTGCGGCTGGGCGCGGCCGCGGCGTTGGCCGGGCGATGGGCGAGCACGTCCTGAAGGCAGCGGCCGCGGCGGGCTACCGGGCAATGCAGTTTAACTACGTCGTGAGCACGAACGCGCCGGCGGTGGCGCTGTGGCAATCGCTCGGGTTCCGCGTCGTCGGTACGCTCCCGGCGGCGTTCCGCCACCCCACCCTCGGCTTCGTGGACGTGTTCGTGATGTTCCGCGAACTGTGATGCCCCACGTCCGGGTATGATCACGCGGTCTGGATAGGAGGAGTGCCGCGCAAGGGAGGCACGCGATGTCCGGCCACGTGTTCATCGTCCGCGGCGACTTGCGGAAGCTCGCCTGCGACGCCTGGCTGATCCCGACCAGCCGTCGCGCCCGCCCCGGGAACGAGTGGTTCCACCCGGAGTACGAGGGGCCGCGCGGGGGGCGCCCGTTCGCCGAGGACGGCCCGCGGGCGCAGCCGTTCCTCGACCCGGCGCGGGACCGCCCTCGGCCGTGGCTCGGCCGCGTCGGCAGCCGCGACAAGACGGTGGCGTGGTACGCCGACGGGGCGGAGGCGTTCCTCGATGCGGCCGCGGCCGCGATCGCCGATGCCGGCACGCCGCCGCTGTTCGGCCGCGCCCGCTCGCTGCTGGCGCTGCCGGTCGTCGGCACCGGGTTCGGCGGGGCGGCGTCGCGCGCCGGTGAGGTGGTGCAGGAGCTACTACCGCGGCTCCGCGCGTTCGCCGGACGGACCTTCGCCGGCGGTCGCGGGTTCGACGTGGCCCTCGTGTGCAAGGACGCACCGATCCACGCCGCCGCGCAGGCCGAGCGGGCCCGACTGGCCGGGTGGCCCACCGACCTAACCGACGCCCACAAGGTCGAGGCCGAGCGCCTGGCCCGGCTCGCACTGCGCGGCGAACTCGCGCTCTTCCTCGGCGCCGGCGTGAGCATGGCCGCTGGGCTGCCGAGCTGGGGCGGGCTGCTGGACGAACTCGCGCGGCGGGCGCGGATGTCGGCCGAGGAGCGCGACGCGCTCGGCGAACTCCGGAACGCGCTCGACCAGGCGACGGTGGTGGAGCGGCGGCTGCGGGAGGGCGGCGAGTCGCTCGGCGCGGCGGTCGCCACCGTCCTCGGCGGGCGGCGGCACTACGCCCTCGCCCACGCGCTGCTCGCCGCGCTCCCGGTCCGCGAGGCGATCACCACCAACTACGACCGCCTGTTCGAGGACGCCTGGACGCTCTCCGACCCCGCCGGCCTGTCGGTGCTGCCCGGCGCCGTCAAGCCCGACGCACGGCGCTGGCTGCTCAAGATGCACGGCTGCCTCTCCGACCCGGACCGTGTGGTACTCAGCCGGTCAAGCTACACCCGCTACGACGAACGGCTGCCGGCGCTCGGCGGCATGGTGCAGGCGTTCCTGGTCACCCGCCACGTCCTGTTCGCCGGGTTCTCGCTGACCGACGACAACTTCCACCGCATCGTGGACGCGGTGCGCCGGCTGCGCGGCGACGGCCGCCCGGTCGCGCACCTGGGCACGGCGCTGTCGCTCGGCGCCGGCGGGCTGGCCGACGTGCTGTGGGAGCACGACGTGAAGCGGGTGCGCATGTCGGACGCGAAAGAGACCTCCCCCGGCTTTCCGGCGGCCGAGGCGGCGCGGCGGCTCGAAGTGTTCCTCGACTACCTCGTGTCCCGCACGCGCGACGCCGCGCACCTGCTGGTGGGGGAGCGTTTCGACCCGCTCCTGACCGCCGGCGAGCGCCGCCTGCGCGACGCGCTCGCGCGGTTCGCAGCCGACGTGACCGGGAAGGACGCGGACGACATCCGGCAGACGGTCGCGTGGCCGCGTGTCCGCCGGCTGCTGCGGAGCCTCGGGTACGACCTACCCGACGACGGCCGGGAATGACGCGGGTCTGGCACGCCGGCTGCATTACTTCCCGGCGTTAAACAACCCCCTCGGGCGGCCCTTCGGCGGCCCGCTGGCACACCAACCCGCACCTTCCCCGACATGTTCCCGGGCCGGCGGCACCAGCCGCCGGCCTCATGTTTTTCCACGCCGATCGTCCACCGCGGTCGAAAAGCCAGTTGCCACGTTGGCGTCGAGCGAGATGTCTTTTGTGTCGCGACCGAGGCGAATGCCGACCCGGCGGGCCGGTGCGCGGGTGTCGCGCAGCACGTTGCGCCGGAACGCCAGGTTCGCGGTCGTCCCCTGCACGTCGATCGCCGCCGCGTCGTCCCCGCCGGTGTCGGTGACGGTGTTCGCCTCGACGGTATTCCGATCACCGGTGAACCCCGGCCCGCGCTCCGGGCGGAACAGGATGCCCGCCTGCCCGCTGCGTGTGACCGTGTTGCCGCGGATGAGGTTGTCGGTGTCGCGGTGCCCGA
>VFQN01002763.1_pt1 | contig 26346 bp, 44 predicted proteins | sample 3512371 | NCBI WGS metagenome assembly VFQN01 (sample SAMN10412370, study PRJNA504923) | tailings metagenome | isolation source: Replicate 2 from Balatoc abandoned mine | place: Philippines: Itogon, Benguet | collected 2017-08-28 | reverse complement strand
CCAAGAATTTCAAGGCGTGGTACGCCCAGCCGTCTGTACAACCCCTTAGTGCCATTTCTAGGTCAGCTGTAAACGCTTTGAAGCAAAGACACCCCCTCTTTGCAACAATGGAATTCCAGAAACTGAATACGCATTTGCACCAGTGGTGCTGCAAGGGGCGCTGCGCAAGTTCACGGTAAAGGCACAGCATGGTAGGGCACCTAGCCCCAACGACCGAGCGCATAAAGGCCCTCTGCTCCTCAACCATGCAACTATGGCACTCGGTTGTGCTGTTGCGCTTTACTTGCTGCAGTTAAGTGCACGTAGCACCATAGGCTGCAACTTTCTTGAGTCCGGTACTGGCCAGCACCACTGCTATGGTAAGCGCAGCCAGGTGGCGCTAGCGGGCTGGTTTTAGCGGTTGATCCCCTGTGCAGCTATCAGACAAACGGCCGTTGTGGGTTGTAATTGTTGGTGAGTGGTGGCCCACTAGCCCTAAATCCGCTGCCAGAAGGTTCTGATGCAAGGTTGCTTCGTGCTCCCACATCCTGCGAACGGTAGCAACTCTATCTGTGCCGCACACGTGTCGGAGGCCACGTCCCCCAAGCCTCGTGCTGCTGCATACGCAATCAGCTGCCCAGCCAGGCCCAGCCTACCGTACTCCTGTTTGCTTTAGGCTCGACCATCATGCCAGGTCAGTTCCACTGCTCTATGCCAGGATTTCGGTACGGCCCACAGACCCTGATACCCGTAGTTCGGGCTCAAGTATCGCCACGTGTACACAGTATCCCACCCAGGAGGCGCTTCCCTTGTCCTTGCAAGGCTTTTCAATGAAGCATGGCATGCGGCATGCGCACTTCATGGGACCTATGCCCGCCAGCTTGCGGCACGGGTCAGCGCCGCACAAATGATTCAGCCTGGCAGGTGTGCAGCGGACGGCACATCGCTCGTCCATCCAGCCCCTCGCCGTGCCCACCACACTGGGACACCTCACAACTCCCTGCACATCGCACACCGCATCGCTGCAGCAGGACAGCCCTCTCGCCATGACGTGTGGGTGTATGGCAGACGGGCTCCTAACTCGTGGAACACCAACTACCGCTCTGGGCCTGTGCCCCTGAACCAACAACACACACAGGGAATGTCCCCGCTGATCTTTGAAGGGAGGGGCAAACAGCACCAGGCCTGCACTGGCGCTTGGCGCTCCCCGCTTCCCCCATCCGAATCTCCTCGTGGGTCATTGCACACGTGCAGGAACAACGGCACACCGCACTGGGGCCCGGGACGCCCATGGCCGCTCAACCGCACCACAGCGCCACAGGGTCAGTCCATACCACCCCAACATGGACCCACAACACGTCAGACGACGCCTGACTAACCTGCAACCAACTGCAGATGGTACGTTATATGCAACACGTGTATGTTCAGTGTACGGCTGGTCGCCTGCTTACGCTGAAAGTGTTTGGTGGAGGCGGCGGCAGCTGCACCACACATGCGACAGCGCGCCAGTGCTGCCCCCTTAACCCACACAGCGTCCCGCCGCTGCCGCTGCCGCACCCCGCCGTCCACTCCGTGCGCCCCCTTGGCCGCTGCTGCAGGCGCCCCCGTCTCCGGCTCCTGCGCCAGCAGAGCAGCCGCTGCTGATGCACCAGCGCCAATCACCGCCCCATGTCATCACCGCTCGCTATCGCCTCGCCTCGCTGCTGCCGCTGCCGCCGCCCCCGCTCCGCGTGCCCAACAACAAGGGTCACCCATCCTGCCCTGCTCTGCCCCGGTGGACGCTGATTGCTACAGAGCACCAGCACCAGTGCTGGCACCCAACTCCACCCACGCCCCGCCTTCCGTTCCACGTGTCGCCTGTGCCTCCAGTCCGCCTCCCCGGCTCACGTGCGCGCCCCGAGCTGCGCGCCACACTACCTCGACGGCATCTGTGACAGTGGGAGGAGGGAGTGCAGTGGGACAGGTTGTGTCGAGTCACAGCAGCTGCAGTGAGTCGTGGCCCAAAAGGTGCAGACGCACGTGGTCATGCCAAGCTTGCAGGCGGCCTATTTCGTCGTCCCCTTCCCTCCTCCCCGCCAGGCGACTTGCACATTTACTTTGTTGCGGAGTGAAGCTGTCAGGACCAGAGGTGCAAATGGGTTGCGCTCGCACGCACTGAAGCGTGCGAGAATTTCTCGGCAGGGCCCACAGCTGCCCTACCGTACCCCCTCCCCCCACACAAAGTGTTCGCAAATGACATATTGTCTCCACATTCGAAACCCCCTGCCACCTCCAATCCGACCCCACCAGCCGCGGTCCATTCCACGATTACTCCGGCAAAGCATTCAGCCAGGCACCCCGTACGGCGGCCTCTGCGGCACCCACCTGGTTGAAGTTCTTGGGGTCCTTCTTGCTGAGCTTCGCCTTGCGCGCCTTGGCCTCCGCCAGCGCCGCTTGCGCCATGGCGCTGGGCTTCTTGGCCGCCTCCGCCTTCTTCTTCTTGGCCGCCAGCTTGGCCTTGATCTGGGGGCAGAGAGGGGCCGTGCAGGGTGAAATGGTGCTCTGGGTGCAGTGTCGCAGTCGTAAGACTCCGGCTGGCCGACATGCTGCGTGCTACGTGGCGACGGATAGCCAGTGTGCGGGGGGCAAGGGACGCATGGCCGGGCTCGTATTGGATGTGACTCTCCCACTCCAGCTGAAGGCATACATACGGTATGTCTATAAGTAGTGTTTGCCCCTGTTGATTGCTGCGCGTCGCATGGCCAGCGCGCGCCAAGGCGCAGCGACGCGAGGCCTGCCCCTATCCCGCCCGTGCAATCGATGACGCTAAGATGTACCCCAGAAGTTCACGAGCCCTCTGCCACTGGCTGCTCATAAATGTAAGCGGTCGCACCCCCGCACACTCTTAACGCTAAGCAATCCAGCGAGGGGTGGTTGGTCACGTGCCCCTCGCTGTACCCTCAAGCCGTACACGCTCCGGACCTCCCGTGGTGCTCTCATATGCAGCTAGGAAGGCACATGCATTCAATGCATCTGGATTGCGGCGGAATGTCCCACAGCATTCCCATAGCCGTCCTTGGGGCCCCAGGAAACCAAGGGCCGCTCGCCTCCAGGAAGTGTATACCAGTGTGCCCCAGCCGGTGCCAAGCTGCCCGCTCAACCTTCCCCCTCCCACGAACAACGCCAGGAAGCCTCCTGGTGCCCCCATAGCTTGGGAAATGCAACGCCAGGTCCTTACCGCCGCGGGGTCGACAGGCCCTGCTGACTCATCCGCGGGGTCTTCGCTCGGCTCCTCGCTGGGCTCCTCCGCCGCTGCTGCCTGCTGCGCACCCTCAGCCTCGCCCTCCTTCTTCTTATTCTTCTTCTTCTTCTTGCCCTCCCCGGCAGCGTCCGCGGCAGCAGCCGCGCCCTTGCTCTCCACAGCAATCCCTAGCTCAGCGAACACAGCGTCCAGGTCCTCCAGCTCCTTCTTTTTCAGCTCCTGTACAGCAGATCAATGTCATATGTCGCATAAGATCTGTACTGGAGTGGCTGAATCGGCTCAAGCCGTTGAGCGGCCGGGCCGCTGTAACGTCACAGAACCCATTCCGCCTGTCCCTGTATTCCCAATTCACACCTTCTTTGATAGCTGCTTCTCCTGCTCAGCCGTCTGCTTCTGGGCCGCTGGTGCGGGCGTCGGCAGCGGGGCCGGCGCAGCATCCTTGGCCTCCTCCTCTGCAATCGAGACGCAGACGGATCTTACATCAGAAGCATGCTTCCTTTGCCCGAAAGTCCCAATCCAGCAATGCTCACCCTCGTAGTCCGCATCGTCGCCTGTCCCAAGCTCTACCCCGAGCTCCGCCTCCAGGTCGATTTCCTCTGCCTCCTCGTCCTGCATAGACCAGTGCTGGCCAGTTAGTCACAGCAACCGATCTAATTTCATTTCACATAAAGCAAAAGCTCACCTCATCCGCCTCCCCCTCGTCCCCACTGTCCTCCGTGTGTGCAGTGCCGTTGGCGGGGACAGCGGGCGCATTGCCCGGCCGTGCCTGCACCACAACAAACCCAAATCAACCAGGCCATTCAAGCAGTACAACTGCGTTCCGACCATGATGCATGCCTTACTTGTGTCCATCCGGCCTCTACCGGGGGGGCAAAGTCGTCCTCCTCATCGTCGGCCCAGCTTGCAAGCCCCACAGGCTGCGAGAAGAGCTGCTTCTCTAGCTCAGCGTGGTCCACAGCCTTCTTAGGCTCACTGGACTTCTTCTTCTTCTCCTCCTTGGACTTGCTCTTGCTGCTGCTGGACTTCTTCGACTTGCTAGTGTCGAGGGCCGCAAAGATGTTTTTGGTAGCTAGACTCATACCTACTGTACTCGTGCGCAACTATGTAGCTCAATGGACGTGACGAGAGCAAACAAAGGCAGCGTGGTGAGGGCAATTCAGGTAACTGTGTAGAAACGGCAAGGCAGAGATCGAATGTGTTGTATTCGTTCTATGATTACTGAACAAAGCTGTTGCAATTTACCGTAATGGGAGTCATGTTTCCGAGTTGCGAAGCATGCCAGGAGCCGCCGAAGAAGCGCATTGGCGTACGGCCTTTGGAGAGCCCCGCGCCATACCACGTGCAAATGACGAAGCCATGCACAATTGCGCTTGTGTAAAGCGAGAAGGACCGAGCGAGCACAGGCTGGAGGAGATCAGCACCTGCAACACCCTTCAGGCAGGAGGACACGCTTCACAACAGGTGTCCAGGGGAGCTCCCCTGGATTATGGCACCGCTTTCTTTCCGGGCTATAGCCCATAATAGCTGGCTAGCCCTCGCCGCAACAGTTACGTACATGCCTTTGGCCCCATGCAGCCATCCCAGGGGAGCTTCCATGCTTGCCAACTGGAAGAAGTTTAGGCGGCAGGGGACACTGGGGGACACTGCCTGAGGGAGCCCCCTGACGCAAGGTGCGGCCGTGCAACAGACTGGTGCACTGCGCCCTCCTTCCAGCGAACTGAGCGAGTCTACACTTCAAAGTCCCACAGAATGTCAGTAAAACAGCTGTGAAAGAAAGATGTACCAGGGTAGAGCACTCCCTCTGTCCTTGGACTACCACGGCGCCGCACGATGGATGAAGCCCATTGCATGCCGCTTGAGGTAAAAACGAGGCCATAAAAGCTGTGGGCGTGTTAACCTTGTAAAAGCAGAGCTACGAAGGCAGTACTTGACCCCGCACCGCTGCACGCCCTGACCTGCCCTGACACACCACAAGCAATTGTGGTTCTCACCCTCCTGCCAGTCTGCGATTGGGCGTGCTCACAAGTCCTCAACCCCAGGGGGGAACCCCGCTCGGTCCATGCTGGACGCGTGGACGGCATCGTGCTACCACACAAGCCAGTGGCAATGCTTTGCCCCTCAAGAACACTACAACATAACTCAACACACGAAACCTTCCCAGCTGCTGCCACCATCACACCGATCACTCGTGGACGCCAAAAAAACCAGCAGCTGTGGCCTATTCGCAGTACCTTTCCTGATACTTTACCCAGCCTGACCATACTCCCAAGGCCAGGGCAGCCCAAATAACCAGGCTACCGTGCACATATCATGTACTGTCAGCGGGTCAAAGCCGCCCTACGGACAAGCATGGCAGGCCGCAACAGGTCCCCAAGGCGCTCCAGCGGAACGCGGCTTCCCTGGTTGGTACGCAACTCCGCACGTCAAGATCTGCCACCATGACTTGCGGCCGCCGTCTGTTTTCACTCGCGTAATTGCAGTGGAGGAGCAAACTGCAAGTTCAGCCACGCACCCAGACTCCTGAAACCAGCTTGCGACGATCCAGGCAGTGCTCCACACCTCCCTGCCATGCAGCCACCCCTCTCAGCACACCGAAACCCTAATTACATAAGTCAAGGTCGTGTTTCTGCGCACGTAATAGTGCATTAGTGTCCTCCATCGCTTCCACCTGCTAGCTGTTACTGTTTCAGGGGCGCCTGGCGCGGCGGGAAGAGCTTGTGCCGGAAGGCGAACAGGTCGTTCTGCTTCATGCCGTACACGGCGGCGATGCCCAGCAGCGGCCCCACGATAATGGACGGGAACAGGCCTGCACACGGCAGCGCGGCGCAAGCCAGCAACTCACACACGCAAGATGAAAGCGGAGCGGACGGCAGCATCGGGAGCTCGGGCATGCACAGCCACGTCGTGGTTCCGTGTAACAGTTGTGCTGGCTTGAGCACACGTAAGTCCCTGGGCCAAGGACCGCATAGGGCCGAGGTGCTGTCGTTGGCTGTGTGCCTCAGCTCCAGGCGGACGTCCCCTACTCGTCACAAGCAACGCATGGCAATACCAGTTGCATGTGAACGCCTACGGAGCGCAGGGGCCTGGCTGCGCTGCTCACTCACACAGCAGCGGCGACGCTATCCCGCCCACGACCGGCAGCCGCCGCAGCACGCCCTTGAGCACGAGCACACCGCCCACGCCCACCGCCATGCCCACGCCATAGCTGCGGATATGACAGTGCCATGTTGGGACGGCAGAAGCCGATCAAAATACAAGGTAAGATTAGCGGTTGCAGCTGCGGGTGTACAGGGCGGGATGCAGGCAGGCGGGGAGTGGTCAGGTCACGGGATACAATGCGGATAAGACTTGGCTGAGCAGGGCTAGGCACGTGCCCATGACCCAATGAGGCGCCCGTAGCCAGAGCACCTGCCTCCAACTTTCTCCCACGCCTATTGGTCCAATTCAAAGCCGTATACGCCCTCATGCCACGTGGCACTCGCCTGCGCCCGAAGCCCTCGCACGCCTTCATCGCCGCATACGTGACCACGCTGGCGTAGAAGTCCTGCGCACCGGCACAAGGAGACTTGCGGTGTCAGTCGAGTGCACGAGCGGGAACATCACGATGCAGTTCACCGTACCGGTACCGGTAGCGAAACGTTGGGCATGCAGGAGTGCGGAGTCGGACCGCGCATGGGCAGCAAATGTGGCCAACGTGGCCAAATTTTTCACTGCGCAAGCAGATACAAAGCGACTGCTCCTTGCGGCCATGATCCGGTAGCTCCCATTGGAGGCCCTGCAGGCTGCTAGCAACGCACAACACTACCGCAACCCCTGTAACGTCGCCTTCAGGCATCCCCGGCTCACCGCGAACTCCCTGCTGTCCAGCGTCGTGTTGTTGTCATAGTCGCACTCCTGTACGGCAAGAACCGTCGTACAGGGGCCCATGTAACTACATGCGCTTGAGGGCTAGCTACCACACCGCTGCTGTGTGTGTTGGTGCCTCACACGTGCACCAACAAGATCGTCGCATCATGGGCAACCTGACCCGTGGGTCCGTGCCTTTGAGAGCTTTCGCTCGCTAGCGCGCGTGGCACCACGTGCTTGTGCTGTCATGACATGGTTACGAAGCACTGGTACAGCAGGCGAAGGACAACCTGCCATGAGCCCATGTCCACATGCAGGCGCACCTTGAAGATTTCGAGGACGTCCCCTGGGGTCAACGGGTCCAGCACGATACCTGCCGGGCCAAGTTGATGTGTAACAGTCACCAGTCATGGACGACACATGTATGTACCACAGTTATTGTTTGGCTAACAAGCCACGTCCTTGCCAGGGCCGTACCACAGTTCCACGCGTGCTACACCCTGCCCGGGTGTCGGAGCCGGAGGAACGCTACGCCTCGAGCCCTGTCCGATCACGGTCGACATACCAGTAAAATGATCATCAGCTCTATTGGCTACTCTGTGCCTACCATAGTCAGCGCACGCTTGTTGGAGCTCCCGGAAGAGGTGCTCCACGCCCGAGGCCGCATCCTCGACGAGGACCGTTCCGTCACCCCGGTGGTCCAGAGCAGTGAATGTTTCGCTGCACACTTGCTTGAACTGGTCCGAGTTGCGGACAAAGTTCCTGGATCGAGCGCAGGGAGGACCCACTCATGCGCTGAGCTGATGGCTACCTGAATCGCTCCAGACAGACCTCCGTTGGCGCAAAATCAACCGTCATAAGCACTAACCTTACTTTATCGTGCACTGCCTGCACCAGAGGCCTCATCACTTTTGGACCCACTTTTGGTCACGCGTATGTTGCAGTCTTGAGCGTCGCGAAGTAAGCTGTGAGAAGCCTAGAGTAAGTACACAGTCCGGTGTTACAGTATTATTGGCTTACCTGGCGCTGAGCCCCTTGCATACAGGTCTCCGTTGGCCCAAGGGACGATGCAATCTGCCCAGGGAATTTGAGGGAATTTACATCCAACAGGTGGGCAAACGGACATTCCACGAAAACGGGACTATCACTTAACGACACCCATATATCGCGGACCTCAGGCCAAGCACTGCACAGACCCGTGGGCCGGGCAGGGACATTGCGCGAGATACACCCACCACCTCACTGGAATGATCTAAGCCGCGTGCTGTTGCGACGGAGTATGTCCTCAGACGAGGGCCCACGCGGCCGCTATGTTCCTTGGGACGTGGAGCTGCGGCAGCAAGCGCGAGAGGGCGGCAACAACGGAGTTGCAGGTTGGACATCCAGCTAGCACTCCTTATCCATAGGACTCTCCTTGCATCTTGTATGGACGGAGTCTCGGAGTGCCATGCACTGGAGACAAGTGGCTTCCTTGATAGACGAACAAGCCTTGTGCCAACTGGCGCGAAACTCCAGCTCGACTTGGCAGGACGCCCTATCACCTAACTTCCTCCTCGGTGATTGTTTGTTGCAGGCGGGGAGAGCCGCAACGATGCCCGTGGCGCTGACGAGGACGGCGGCCGCAGCCTGCCCGCCTCACAGGATGCGCTGGCAGCAGCTGCCGAGGCCTCGACGCCTCCTCCCCCTCGGCCACCTTCCCCTCCCCCTCATCCACCGTCCAGCTTCGCCGCCCGTGTCATGGGCCGCTTTGGCAGCGGGCGCGAGCCCTGGTGGGTTAGCACGTGGGTTAGCTGCAGGGGTGCCGTACCGGTGTACGGATAGATACAGGGTCGCCGGAAGACCAAGCGGCGAAGGGTTTGCTGTATGCCAGCATGGGCAGCTCGCTGTGAGGGCCCATGTTAACCCACACGTGCCCCAGTGGCTCTGGGCCGGGGCGATCGGCTGTGCAGTCTGTGGAAGTTCAGAGCAAACTTGCTCTAGCCCTTGGCACCGCCCCATCCTGCACGAGGTTTACCAACCTTGTTGCCGGGAAGCTGTTCGTCAGCAAGCACTTCGCTAGCCCTCTTAGGAAAGCCTTGCATTGCGTCAAAGGCTTTAGGAAGAAGTCGGGCACGTACGGTATAGCTAAGCTTGCATGGGCAAGACAAGAGGAAAAAACGGCGTGTTGGTCGCAGGTCTCCGGCGTCTCCCCTTTTGAGCTCCGGCGGTGCCTCCTCCACTTCGCCGCTACACTCCTACCCGTCACACTTCTCGCCGCTCGAGACGGTGGGCTCGCACCAGCCCCTGCAGCCGCAGCCGCCCCTGGAGCAGCGACAGCAGCAGCAGCAGCAGCAGCAGCCGGACACGCAGGCCGCTGCAGCAGCTGCAGCAGCAGGCGGCCCGCAGGTCGGCGCAGGGCAGCGCTCGTGGCGGAGGGCATCGGAGCTGTGCGGTGGCGTGCCTTGGCGCAAGGTGCTCAGCTGCTCCGCGGCCGTCATAGGTGAGCTAGTGTGAGTCTGCCTGAGCGTCGAACCTGTACAAGAACCTGTGCAACAATGCCACAGCAATAAGGAGGCTGATTAGCGGTGGTCTTTCAAGTCAGCCCGCCGGTGTCTTGACGTGTAAGCCATTTTACGGTATTGGTGCATGTCGGGCTGCATCTGGCACGAGAACAGCAAAGCTTGGAAGCCACAATCTCATCCGGTGCTCCATCACGTCCTTGTCCGTCGCACGTACCCCCAGGGAGCCTCATGGTGGTCACTCTTTTCATGCTGCTGCTGTGGCTAGGCACCCGCCGCTACGGCACGGGCGCATCCGGCAGCAGCGGCAACGGCGGCGGCGGCAACGTCATCCGCACCGACCAGGGCGCCGCCGGGGCCAGGGCCGGCCCGCCGTCGGCTGGCGCTGCCGTGGGCCTGGGCGCGGGCAACCTCAGCGCCCCGGTGCCCAACACCAGCCTGACTGTCGCCGAGGTGCTGCTGCTGCGGCCCGGGTTCCACGTCATGCCGCCAGGAGGGGGATGGTGCGTTGCAGGGCCCGTGTGCAGCTGAGGTTGTGACAAGACAGCATGATGTGCTTGAGGTCCCCCCTTGGCTATCCACCATCACCACGAGGCGCCTGGTTCAAAGGGATAGGAACTCCTACACGCACAGACGCGTCTAGGATGAAACGCGGCCAGGTAGGTATTGTGCGACAGTGGTTTCATGGCTAAACGGTTGGTGGAGGTCGTGCTGGCTGCACCCTGCACTGCGCCCATAGCTGGGCGCCCCAGCCCTGTATCGTATACGGCAAGCCTATGGCCGACGGCGTCCCATGCCACGTGCAGGATCAACGACCCCAACGGCCTCATGCAGTACCGCGGCCTGTACCACGTCTTTTACCAGGTGAGCCACGAATATCTCGCCCGTACGGCGGAAAGCCTACGTACATGGCCGCTTGCCGTACACGCGCACCTTGCTGTACCGCCTCCGTACCAAACGGTTTTCGCCTTAACTCCGTACTGTTCCTTGCGTCACCCTACACACACACACACTGCCGTACTGCCGTTCTCCTCCTCCCCGCAGTACAACCCGTACGACGCGGTGTGGGGCAGCATGCACTGGGGGCACGCCGTGTCGCCCGACCTGGTGCACTGGGCGCACCTGCCGCCGGCGCTGCGGCCCGACGCGCCGTGGGACGCCGACGGCTGCTTCAGCGGGTCGGCGGTGCTGGTGGTGGCACGGCCGGGGGGAGCAGGAGCACGGGTGGGGGCAGGGGGAGGAGGAGGCGGCAACGCGACGGGAAGGGCTGTACATGCAGGCGCAGGGAAGGCGGCGGTGGGTGGCGTGCTGCCGGAGGACGAGCGGATGCCGGTGATGCTGTATACAGGTGGGCAAGGGGAGGGAAGGAGGGGAGGGAACCAAGGCTTGCGTTAGGGGACAGGGGTTGCGAGCTATTCTTGGCCCGGAAGCGACGTAGGAAGGTCCGTTGATGGGGGCTTGGGGGGCTACCAGGAGAGCACGTGCAACAGGGCAACGGCACCTTGTCGAGCGAGTGCCCTTGCTGGCATGATATACATCTGGTGTTGTAAAACGTAATGATCATTATGCAAAGACGCCGTACACCTTGCATACTCGTCCTCCCTGACTGGCATCACACAGCCATCGCACCGGCCCTTGGAACCAGACCCCGTCCTAACGCACCTCACCACCCCTCCCTCCAGGCGTGATGAACTTCACCCAGTACAAGTACTACTACCAGTCGCAGGCCATCGCGCTCCCCGCCGACCCGCGCGACCCCTTCCTCACCCACTGGGTCAAGCCACGCGACAGCAACCCCCTGCCCATGGCCCCGCCCCCCGGGGGCCTTCGGGCGCAGTTCCGCGACCCCATCTCCCCCTGGCTGGTGCCCACCAACCAGATCGGGGCAGACCTGGCAGCCTGGCTAGGGTGGCAGAACGCGGGGTTCGCTGCCGGGGGAGCACCAGCAGCAGGAGGAGGGGTAGGAGGAGGGGAGGAGGAGGAGGAGGCGAGGGGCGTGGGGGCGGGGGCGGGGGGCGTGTGGTTCACGGCGGTGGGGGCGCTGGATGACTGCGTGGGCAGCGCGGCGCTCTACTCGTCCCCCGACCTTACCAGCTGGACGTACGCAGGTGCGTGCAAGATCCAGATGTGTGAACTCAACCCTAGACAAGCTCTGTGCATGGTATATGCCCATTGTGGAGCAGCCTTTACCGTACATGCATGCAGCCATGGGCAGCACGCCACGCTTGTAGACGGCGTGTGCCACGTGTGCCCCACCTGTCGATCCGTAGCACAGTAATCCCGAATTCGCTGCTAGGGTGACCCACTCCCGCCTGCACCACGCACACAACCCCGTGCGCCCTGCTTCCCAATCTAGGCCAGAACTACACGTGCCTTCATGTCGACTGAATTAAAAGTCACAAAATGTATAACCTGTTTTGTCGCGAATTGCAGGCACCCTGTTCTCTCAGCTGGGCCAGAACTACACCATGTACAGCCAGTGCCTCAGCTCCAACGCCACGGGCCTGCCCCCGGGCATGCGCGGCTACGGCGGGCCGTGCGACCAGATCGGGGAGAGCTGCCGCATGTGGGAGTGCCCCGCCTTCTACGTGCTGCCCGAGGCGCAGGCGGCGGGGGGCGCAGGGGCGGGAGGAGGGGTTGCAGCAGGGGAGGTGGCCAATGCGACGGTGGGCAACCGGACGGTGGCGGCCGCGACGGCGGTGGGCGGCGGCAGCGGGGGCGGAGTTGCGGTGTTCAAGTACAGCGACCAGGTGGGGACTGTGGGGTAGCACGGATCTGGGGGCGAACAGGGAGGTGGTGTTCGCAGCTGGTCTTGCCTGGGATCAACGGGGTTGCTGTCATGCTCCCCCAGCGTTTATGCGTGTGCTCCTAGTTGGCGGGCGCCGTGCAGTGGTCTCTTTCCGCCCGTCCATCGCCCTGCTGCACATCTGGGTGGTGACCGCCCTTGCCCGCCCTAACACCACACCCTAACATCCCACGCCCCATACCCCGCACCCCATGAGCCCACACCCCGCACCTGCCGGCCCTTCAGATGCGTGGCCGGCCGGGCTTCGCGGCCGATTGGGCGGTGCTGGGCTCTGCCGCCCTGCTCAACTATTCCTTGGCAGCATACCAGGTGGGCTGATATGGCAGCAAAGCTAGCCGTGGACGCGCTTGCAGCCGGACAGAATGCATGTCCCATCGTGTGCAGCTTGTTACATTCGACGCGGGTTCAGCGGGCGCAGCGGCCACACTATGTGGGTGTGCGGGTTGCCCCATGGGATGCCACGCATGCCTGCACTACCCGACGGACAACGTTGCACGATTGCCCCCTGCACCCCAGGACAGTAACACTTAGCGTCACAGCACGTTTCAACTCAGTGACGTGGTGTGACGTGGCACTCGCCGCCGTACAGCCGTACAGCCGTACAGCTGTGCACCACTCCCACACGTTCCCCAATGCATAACACTTTGGGACTCGCCCGAACGCCGCCACCACCTCCACCCAGGACGGCCTGGACGTGTTCCAGCCGCAGCTGCTGCTGCCCCCGCTGGAGGATAACTGCCCCCCGCCGCCCGGCAACGACAGCACACCCACCGCCAACGGCACCGCCCCCGACGGCGGCAACCCCTCCGCCGCTAACGGCACAGGCGCCCTGCGCCAGGTGGCCAGCCAGCCGCAACTGATGGACTATGGCAGCGTGTACGCGTCGCAGAGCTTCGAGGCGGAGGACGGCAGGAGGGTATGGCTCGGGTGGGCCTACGAGGTGCGTGATCGTTGTGGTATGTGGCTGCATGACAAGGGACATCATCATCGTATGCTAGATGCGTTGCCCGCTTGGGATGGCCCTATTCAGACTAGGGTTTAATAACGGTTACCACGGGACAGCGGCCTGCGTGCGATGTCGCCGTTGCTGTGCACTTTGTTGAGCCCCGCACCGTACACACGACTGCGCCAAAGCGCCAAAGCGCCAAAAACAAGGAACAATACACGAGACGTAATCCCTATCAGATATCCTCCACCCACTGTATTTCCCGCAGGATGGCACCAACTGCACCGAGATGTGCGCCCCAGGCACCAACTTAACACGTGCCGCCGGGTGGCAGGGCCTGCTCACCTTCCCGCGCGTCATCACGTACGACAGCGAGCTGCTGCAGTTAGTCATGCTGCCCGTACAAGAGCTTGAACTGCTGCGCATCACGCCGCCGCTGTACAACGGCACTCAGCGGGCCGTACTTCAGGTGTACGGCAGAGGCGAGGGCCAGGGTACTGGTGGAGGCGGTGGCGGGGGTGGTGATGGTGCTGGCGTGGGGCCGGGTGGGCTGCCGGCCGGTGTGCCTGGGGCTGTGGGTCCCGGGGGTGGGCAGGGGGAGGGGACGGGAGGGCAGCTGCCCGGTGGGGCTGGTGGTGGGATGGGGGCTGGCTGCTGCCAGCCGAGGACGTGCAGCGCGGTGCAGGGTGGCAACACCACGGGTGGTGGTGGTGGTGGAGGGGGAGGAGGGGGAGGAGGCGGAGGTGGTGCAGGGGGAGCGTGTGATAGCGGCACCGTGTGCTGGACGTTGGTGGAGGAGGAGGTAGTACCGGGGGCGATGGCAGCGGTGGCGGCGGCGGCGGGAGGTGAGGCCACGAGGAAGGGCGGCTCAGCGGCGGAGTCGACACCGCTCCAGGGAGCAGGTGCGGCGGCTGGGACTGGGTTCACTGGACCGGCGGAAAAAAGGGTTCATATGGTGTTTCTTCAGTTTGCAAAGAAAAGCCAGCGCCATAACAATGGGCATCCCTCGTCGTGCACGCAGTATTTCCTTTCCCCAGTGTGCCACGGTAGGCCAAACATCGCTAACACGGAATGCTGCGTGATCACCGGCCCTGCTAGCTGCGGCTTGCAACACGTGCACTTAGCCGCTTGTCCTTTCACCATGGCCACCAATCCCTCTCCCGGCGCCCTCCCTGCAGCCGCTGCCGCCGCCGGCTCCGACCCTGGCGCCCTGCTGCACCGCCGGCTGGAGGCCAACGTCACCTTCGCCCTGCGCATGCTGCTGCTGCCTCCGCCTCCCACCAACGCCACAGCAGCTAATAATACACAGTTGTCCTGGCCTCCGCTGGACTTCGAGGTGGGCGTGCAGCTGCTAATGGGCAACGGGTCCGCCGTCACTGTGTTCATGAACGGCACGGTGCCGCCCACACCGGAGGACCAGCAGCGCATGGCTCAGCGCATCGGGGGGCCCCTGGGCCCACGTGTGCGGACGTGCGAGGCAGGTAACCCTGGTGGTGGCGCTGGGGGGGATGCAGGGGGCAACACCACTTTCATGCTGGGGGGCATGTACGTGGACAGGAGGTGTGCTGGGGGCGAGACCAACACCACTGCGCACATGCAGGGCGGGGCGGTGCCGCTGCGTGTGCGGCAGTCGGTGTGGGCACCTAGCAACTCGTCTGGGGGCATGAACGCCAGCGCGGGTGGTGGTGGTGGTGGTGGTGGTGGTGGCGGTGGGGCGGTGGGGGCAGGCGCGCCTCTGCAATTGGAGGTGCTGGGGTTGCAGATGCAGCTGTTGGTAGACCACTCGATTGTGGAGGCGTTTGGCGGGGGCGGGAGGGCGCGCATCACGTCTAGGTTCTACCCGGCGGGGGCGGACGTGGCGTGGGGCATGGGGGCGTATGTGCGGGTGGGGCCTGCAGCGGGAGCGGAGGGCGGCGGCGGCGGAGGGGACGGTGGGGGCGGAGCGGGTGAGCCGCAGGTGGAGGTGCTGGCGGAGGTGGACGGCCGCGTGTTTGTGTTGGAGCGAGGGGACGGCGCGTGAGGTGCGTGTGGCAAGAGAGCGCATGTGTAGTGCAGCAGATGGTGTGATGGGTGCATGGGCAGGTCAGCCAAAGTTAGCAGGAACGCGTACCCGAGATGAGAGGAAGCTGAGCAGAGTGAGCAGCGCAGGGCTTGGGTAGGGGTACGTGCGCGCATGCGGAAACTCAGAGCAGTTGTGTTCAGGTTGCAGTGAGTGTGTGTCTAACACTTGGGCACAAACGTGCATGTAAAACGCTTCTGTCCGGCTCGGGGTCCGGGAGGGGTCTACCCGGGTCTTGTGGACCCTGAATGCATCCTGGACGGTCCGTACAGACGGGCCTAGTGCAACACTGCGTGCGTACAATGCAAGCGTGTGTGTTGCACGTAAGGCTCTTACAGGAGAGTTCTTCGCGAGGAATTTGTTCGGCGCAGAATTGCGACGCTTTTGGTTGAAACCAAAGCAGACTGGTAGTAGCTCCCACCGCCGGCAACGGTACAATCCGCCATCAAGAGGCCAGCCGCACCAACTTCGCCACCACAAACCCGCCTCCTGATCCAGTGCCAACGCGCACTCGACATCAACTGACAATGCCACTGCATGTCATTGCCAGCAGCACGAGACAACGGCAGATATCGTGCGATATCCGGCACGTTCGTTCGAGATTCGCTCTTGGGTGTGCACACCAGCCGCTTGTGTGTGTATCAAAACACGTGATGATGAGAGCAAGCGGTCAAAAGTGCCCACAATGTAATACTGCACCGCTGCGTGGTGCAAAAAGGACTTTACGAAGGTCAAGACCACATCAACACGTGTTAACGGTCACGACCCAAGCATGTTGCCCACGCAACCCGGTTAGGCTGGTTAAGCCGGATGTAGGATGCGACAGGGAGATGCATGTGTCTACCAGCACGCAAGGGGGCTACAGAACACGCACCCAACAGCCCTACGTGTGGTCCGGACTAAATGCAGCAATAGCGGTCAGATGCTTCGCACTCGTCACTCAGTAATCGTCAGTCGGAAGGTACGACGTTGTCAGCGAAGGGTCAAAATGTCAAGTGGGTACTAGTGGATACGCACATGCAACACATCAAGGCAACGCAACGTCAACAGAAGGTCAAGCGGTAAGTCACAAATGCGATGCCAGGAGCTTCAACAAGCAGGCCCGATTACTCCAAGCAGCCGACACCCGGACAGTCCATCCTGCAGTCTCAGTTCCACTCTCCACCCGAGGGGTCGTGCAGAGGCAGCGCACATGCACGCACCCCACCCACCCCGCGGCTACTCGCCCTGCGGGCCACAGCACAAGGCCGCACAGGTTGCGAGGCAGATGCCGCACCCATGCCCTAAGAGTGAACCCTTAAGAGCACCGCAAATTATAGAAGACGACAACACAATACATAATTGACAAAAACAGCGGACACAGTCACGCCTGCGACTGCAACCAACCCCCTGCACACGATTGCCTTCATGGCAAGCCCCCACATACCACACGCTGCCGTTCCCGAAATGGTAGCAGCTTGTGCGCCCCTGCTTCATCGCCAGGACCCATCAGACTTCGTTTCCCGGCCATGCAATTTCCGACGATGCAGTACTCCCCTGAGCCAGCGTCACTGCACCAGCCCAGCCCCCTCTAGTGACACTTAGAAACGAGGCACACCCGATTAAGTTAACGCCAGCGCCCCAAACAGCCCGTCCCGCAGCCCACCTGCTGTCACTACCCGCTCACGTACATGACAGTTGCTGCCCCGTACAGCTCAACCTCCCTTGAGGTCCGGCGGGGCGTACATATGTCGCCCGTCACTGCAGCCAATTTACCCAACTCACACCCGCACCTTTTACTCCCTCTCCTGTTGTCCCATGACGCCTGTCCCCCATCCTACTATTCCTCAACGCCCGCAGTCCCCTCTGTGCCACGTCCACTGCGCAGCGCCGCTCCTCCACGCCGATGCACCTCCAACCGCTGCACCCTGCCCAGGTGCCACCACTTTGTAACACTCCTCACCCGCTGCTCGGCCGCACGGCATTGCGGATCGTGCCACGCCGCGCCACCGCCACAGGCCGAGCCATGCGGCTACTCGGTCCTTCCAATGAGAACCCCGAACCCCTGTGTTCTTGGCAGCTTGCGCCAGCGGTAGCGCCAACAATCCGCCGCCAGCTGCTTGTAGCTCGGCCCCAAAGACGCTGTGCCGCTCCCTACGCCTTGCTGAGCTGTGCCGCCCTACCTTTCCCGGCCCCAAACCGCCGAGCCCGGCCCTCCACACCGCCAAGGTCTCCCCGCCCGCGCTTCTCAGAATGACGCCACAGCTGGCCGCCTGGCCAAGGCCATCCATGGCGAGCCCGACCAGACCCCCGTTGGGCTGCCCAAAGAGCGACGCCGGCCGCTCGGGAAGTGTTCCCATGCCCGACGCGCCACGCCATACCGCATCTGGCACCCCCGCCCGGGCCGCTGAAACGTCCGCGTCCGTGGCACATACGACGTCCAACACTCAGAGCGTAGCCCCGACACACACCGCTCCTCCAGGGCCGGCCCCTTGCGGCCCCCGCCCCCGACCGCGGGCCTCCCTCCCGGGTTGCTCAGAAGTCCACGTCGGTGGTGAAGACGTACTCGCGGGGGTCCCGGGCGTTGGGCGCGCTGCCCGCCGCCGCCACGCCCGCGCGCTGGTACTCGCCCACGCGCCGCTCGAAGAAGTTGGCCTTGCCCTGGGGAGGGTGCCGCAGGGTTGACGAGGTAGGACGGTGATGGGTACATGCGCTGCTGAACGATGGGCGGTCAAAGATAACAAGGTGTACGCTGCAGCGGCAATGGGCATGCGTGCCTGCGCATTGTGCCGAAAGCACACGCGGCGCCATTCTTGGGAATCTCAGCCCGAACCCCCAGCCCATCTGCGGTAACCGCGTACGCAACACGAACCATATCGATGCCGAAGAACCTCCCACAGCCTGCCCACCTGCAGGCTGATCATCTCCATCCAGTCGAAGGGGTTGCGCGCGTTCCAGATCTTCTCGTAGCCCAGCGCCACCATCAGCCGGTCCGCCACGAACCTGCAGGCAAGCAAGCAGTAGAGTTTAAAGCGCAGACGCATTTGTCTAGTGTCGTCATGCTGTCCAGCGCACTCCCGTGCTCCAGGCCCGTGACCTGTGACACGAACTTGCTGGCAGCCATTCCGCCACCCCGGACTTCACCCTTTGCCCACGTCATGTGCTCCAACGTCGCCTCACGCAAGCCGCAGTGTCCACTCGGACATGTCTGACCCCTTTGCAGTAGCCCACCTGATGTACTCCCGCATGAGCGCGGCGTTCATGCCCAGCAGCTCCACGCTGAGCGCCTCCGTGCAGAACTCGTCCTCCAGCTCCACAGCCTCGCGCAGGATCTGGGGTTACAAGTAACAATCAACTGCATGCTAAGCCGGGTTCATAAAAGCAAGCGGGTACCTCGTGTCCAGGGAGGACTGAGAGGTCGGCACTCGGTCAACATGCCACGCACACCGATGGCCGCACCCCGCCTACCGTACTCCCTTGGCTGACCCGGCCCCCCCGATCCACTCCACCCGCGCCAAGAACACCTTTGACGCTCCGCCCACGTGCTGCAACACCCGTTCCGGCCCTACGGCACCTCCTGCCTAAACGCACGCCACGCCCCCGCCGCACCTGCTCCACGCGCTCGGCGCTGAGCCTGTTGACGATGTGCTGGTACAGGCAGCAGGCGAAGTCGCAGTGCAGGCCCTCGTCGCGGCTGATGAGCACGTTGGAGAAGGACAGCCCGGGCATCAGGCCGCGCTTCTTCAGCCAGAAGATGGCGCAGAAGCTGCGGGAAGGCGGGGGGTAGCGCGGAGGATGCTGTCAGCGCCTGTTCACGTGGTTGGCTTCGGGTACGGCGGCGTGGCAAAGAGCCCCCATGCAGCCCCGGACCCAAGGCCTCCGCTGCAGCGGACATGCCCACTGAGCCAGTTTGTGAAGTCAACAGACGTGCAGATGCTGAAGACGGGGATAGGCGGCAGGAAGGCAGACGAACGGGGTATCAGCTGCGGCGCCAGGCTCACCTGCCCGAGAAGTGGATGCCCTCCACGCAGGCGAAGGCCACCAGGCGCTCCGCGAAGGTGTCGGCCTTGTTGATCCAGCGCAGCGCCCACTCGGCCTTCTTCTTGATGATGGGCACCGTGCGGATGGCGTTGAACAGCGTGTTGCGCTCCTGGGGGGCCAAGCAGGTTGGTTGGGTGGGGGCGGGGGATACAAGTGAGGCCATTGTACTGGTCTATGGCACACACAGCGCAACCGGAACTAGACAGCGAGTGGTGTGGGCTCTGGTGGAGTTTGTTACACAGTGTTGATGGCGTGCACCTCAGCCCTAGGCTGTGACCAGACCCTACATCCTGACTGTGTTGGGCAAATGAACACTCGAGCTCGCAATCCGACCCACCCTTGTTGTCTTTGGTCACATGGCAGCCCTACAGCACGCACTACGGCACCCCAATGCAGCACCACCCCGCTGCGCTGTCACGCCTGTGTCTTAGCCCCTTAACCCACACCCACCTCCGGGTCGCGCACGTAGTGGTCCAGCAGCACGCTGTACATCTCGCTGTGCACGTTCTCAATGGCAATCTGGAAGCCGTAGAAGGCCCGCGCCTCGGGCACCTGCGCACATGCCCCATCGCACGCGTGGCACACTTCAACACGTGCCCTCTGCTGGTCGCTGTCGCCCTGAGTTGCCATGATGTGGGCCTCAGGCCCGTGCATGGGCAGATGCCTTGCGGCTGCAAGCGCATGCGTGCAAGCCATACGGCTGTTGAGGTGCACTTTGCCTTCATTCGCTCGCTGCCTGCCTTCCCGGCCGACTGACCTGCACCTCGCTCATGAAGCGCGCCGCCAGGTTCTCCATCACGATGCCGTCCGACGAGGCGAAGAACGCCAACACGTACTTGATGAACTTCTGCTCCTCGGCTGCGGGAAGACAACAGCGAACAAGCATGCGTGAAGCGGGAGTGGTAGGGAGGCATGTTTACTGGCTGCACCAACCAGTGCTCAGGCCGCTTTTCCTTGCTGGGCTGATCACATGCCACATCCTTGGCGCGTCGCGCTGCATGAGCTGTGTGCTGCTCACCGGCACTGTAACACACGTCGTGACCGGCGGCCAGCAGCACGCATTCCTGTGCCGGCCCGACTGTCTCCCTATCTTCCCAAGCTCCCATGCACCAGCAACCTCTGAACCTATCTGCCCTGCACGCCTTACAGTGCTTCCGCCTTCACCTGCCCTCCGCAACACCCTTCCCATGCACGTCCCACGACCCTGCTCCGCATCATCTTGGTGGCTCTCAGTTACAGCTGGGGTCGTTGCGAACGGCAACAACTTGTCCCAGCATCCCGCCATCCCAACACCAACGCCCGCTCCTTGCTGTGCCGCACACCCCAAACGCCGCGCCACCCACGTTTGAGCTTCTCCCAGTCCATGAGGTCCCCCTGGAAGTCCACCTCCTCCACCGTCCAGAACGACGCCTCAGCCTCCTTGTACATCTTCCACATGTCGGGGTACCTGCGGGGAGGGGTGGCAGCGTGGCGTTGGACACCTGCGCGTCCACGAGACTGGGTACGCACCGAGGGGGAGCTCGTGCGGGACAGCACCACGACACAGGCAGCAGGTGCTATCCCTGTGTGCAGGGATGTGCACGTAAGCCTGCTAGGACACCCTCTGTTCAGCTCCACAGAGGCTGATTACAATAAGAGTTGGCTAACATGTGCCCCAGGGAGCTCGCAGGGAATGAAGCAAGTGCTAGGGCAGTTCCATGCGGCGTGGGATGCGAGGGGTGCGAGGGGTGGCCGCCATGGAACACGAAGGGCCGTGAAGGCGCGGAGGGCTTCCGAGCGCACCGGCGTGTGCAGGACATATCTATTGCCTGGAAGTCGTGTCGATATCCAGATTACAGGGTTCTTGTGCAAGGAATGAGCATGCGTTTGCATCTTGCGAGCGGCCGAGCGCTTGGCGCCATCCGTGGGTTCCCACCTTATGGGGAAGAAGCAGAAGCGAGCAGGGTTCTCCATAAGCAGCGGCTCTGGTTTCAACGACGCCGCTCGTAGTAACCGGTCTAGCTCATCGACGTCCTCGGCTGACCCGCTGCCTCTCCCCTGGCTGCGTTCTGCCGACAAATTTCCCTCCGCCTCGACGCTCTCGCGGCTGTCGTTGGTTGGTTGTGACACGCTTTCGCTGCCATCTTCTAACGAAGCGGACGACGTGGGTGCGCAAGTCGATATCGCCACTGTTGCTGCCTGCGGCCCCACAGGGCCTTGTCGTGGAGCCTCCGCAGGCTGCAGTTTTCCGGTGCCGTCGTCACTGCCTCGCCGCCGGTCCGGCCCCGCTTCTTGCGGAGGCGTTCGAGGTGTATTTTCTACTTGTATTTGCGTGCTTAGTGATGTCGGCGACTGGGGCTCCGCTGCGCCGTCACAGTGTGTGGAAGAGAAGCGACACTGTGGCGCAGTGAGAGCCTTTTGCCCTTGCCCGCATGACATTGTATCATGCTGGCACATGTGTAACGGTGGTAGAAGTGTACAGTGCTGGACCTCGGCCATTGGGGGTTATGCTGGCCTGCTTTGTACGCTTTGCGACAAGACAGCAGAAGCGGGTGAGTGAGCAGACGATCGTCAAGACGACGAACGCTCCAAAGGGTATGTCACAACACTCCGTTAACAACCAAGTCCTCGACATAGCTTGCGTGGGCTCTGGCCCGCCTCAAACCCCAGACTGCATGCAGCTGCATGGACGCAGTGTGGACCCGAGGGTGGTATTTGCAAGGCTAAGCACTAGGTCACATCATCATTTAACTTTCTATATTTGGCGAACAATCGTGTACTAGCGAAGGTGGCCTAGGTGACATTCGAAGGCCAAGTTTTGCCAGAGTTTTGCCAAGTCTGATAGCTCTGCTGATGTTGTCTCTATTCAACACATCAAGGCCGCAATAAGCATCGCAAGACAGGGAACACCTAGTATAGGTGGTGTTAAGGGGACATTTATCAGTTGTTGGGCGTAGCGCGTGACAAGAGGCCTACCACTGCACTAACCACGGCTCATACGGCTTGCTGTCAAGGAACAACTGCCTTCGTGCGAAGCTGCAGTAGCGTTTCCGGCATCTTTTGGGCTGCCGGCGCTTAGCGGAAACCCCCGCGGCGCTGGGGGCAATATGGCTACAGAAGATGCTGTAGCTGCGATGGCTCGCACCATCTTGGCGGAGAAGCGGGCACGTAAAGCAGCGGAGGACGATGCGCTGCGCCTGTACAACCGTGTAAGGCAGCTGCAAAAGGAGGAGGACAGGGCGCAGAAGCGGATCACTGAGACCAAGAAGAAGGCGAAGGAGATCATCCGGTTGCGTGAGCGCAATGAGCAAAAGCTGTTGGAAAAGGAGCAGCGGAGGCAGGAGCAGGCAGAGCAGGTTGAGGAGCAGAAGCTCGACAACCTCAAGGCCAAGGAGGAGGCCCTGCGCCATAGGATAGAGCAAGAGAATAAGGTGTACCTGGACAAGCTAGACGTAGTCCAGAAGACTAAGGAGGAACGTGCCGAGATAGAGCGCATGTTGGCGGAGAGCAGGCTGCTAGCACGCAAGGAGGCCTTGGAGCAGAAGGACAACATCCGCAAGCAGCAGGAGGACGCACGGCGGAAAATTGAGACGCTCAAGCTGCAGAAGCTGCAGTCGGTAAGCAGCAGGGTGCTGTGTGTAGGCGGTACGGTCGGAGGGTGTTGCACGCAGACAGGCACGGCAGCCTCCATGTGGGAGGGAGGCGGCCGGATAAGCCCCTTTCATTACACTGGTTAACCATTCAGGACACCAAACTATTTATCCACTAATTAAGGTGTTAACAGGGCGGTGCCTTGCGTACAGCAAGTCTCGTACACCGTCCCGCGTTCCCGCACCCCCTGTCTGAACCGGTGCCCACCCTGCCTTGTGCCACAGGCCCAGGAGGAGTACGAGCGGCGGCTCAAGGAGGAGATTGACGCCAAGCTGGCGAAGGAGCAGGAGATCGAGCGCCTGGTGGGTGGGGTGCACAGCGGTGTTAATGCAGCCTGGGTTGCTGTCTCGGAATCGGCTTAACGCATAGCCCCATCAAGCATGTCACTGTACATCCCGTAAAAAAGCGTCACAGCTTTCGTCTGGTTTAAAACGTACGTTACAGCACCAGAGCTGCTGGTTCCTCGCTGCCGCGCTTCACTTTGTGCTGACGGTGACACGCTGTACGACAACCTCCCCGCCCCCTAGGCCCAACTGGAGCTGGAGCTCATTGAGCGGCTCAAGTACAAGCAGGCGGAGCAGCGGAAGGCCTACCAGCAGCTGGAGGCGGTGCTGTCGCTGGGGAGCGTCAGGTGCGGGAGGGAACGATCGAGGGGGCCGGGGGCAGTGGTGCACGGCTAGGCGGGGGCGTCAACTGGCTACGCAGCACGCTGAGCAACAGGACTGGGCTTAAAAATATTTGTGCACGTGTAACTGGAGTGTACGTCTTTTGGTTAGATTTAGTCTATTATGTGCTGCGGGTGCGCTTTCTGCTGGGCACAGAAACACGTGGGGCGCCCCACCACGCAGCGTCTCAGGCCCCTCTGCCATTTGCTCTGGCCAGGAAAGATGCGGACGGGTAGGCGGCCGGCACTTCTACTGTCACCCCCTTAACAGCACATTGGTTGTATGCACGCATGCACAGCAACAATAGCCAGCAGCAACCGCCGATGCACGCACACGCTGTCCCGTTGCCCCCGCAGCACCAGCAAGGGCCTCGCCTCGGGCTCCAAGCCCGGCAGCCCCAAGGTCACCGCCGCCTCCTCGCACTCGCCCGAGCGCCAGCCCTCCAACCTGGGCCCCGCGCCCACGGCGCCGCAGGGCGGCTACCCCGCGGGCGGCCCGCCCGGCAGCGCGGAGGAGGCGGAGGAGGTGGGCGAGGGGGAGCCCAGCGAGGAGGACGTGGCGCGGGCGTTCGCCATGTACGACACGGAGGGAGTGGGGGAGATCCCCACGCTGTCGCTCGACGGTGAGCTGGGGTGGCAGGGGGTTAACGGGTGTGGGTACAGGGACGCGGAACACTCGTGAATGTTTGATTGGATGGTGGGGTGCGGGTGTCCGCGGGCTGCTCTGGAAGGGGGAGCTGACGCACTGCTCTTGGGTGGTGGCCGCGTATCTGCAAGCTGCTGAGGGCGGACGCGGGTTGGGGCAGGGGCCGTGGTGGCGAGTTTGGGAGCGGAGCAACCGGGGATCAAGGCATATTTACTGCGCCCTAATCCGCATCCCCACGTTCGATATGCGTTCCAAATTTGTATTTTACTCCGTGTGGCCTACACGGTGCGTCCCTTGACCCTTGCTACCCCCGCGGCCCCTTCCTCCTTCCCCCGCAGCGTTGCTGCGCGACCTGGGCGTGCCACTCAGCCCCAGCCAGCTGTCGCAGGCGATAGCGCAGCTGGACACGCAGCAGGTCGGGCGGATCACGTTCGGGGAGTTCTTGCTGTGGTGGAAGGGGTGAGGGGCGCGCGCCGCCGTGGCTGGAAGGGGCGCTTGGGATTATGGGGTTTGCTGGTGTGCCTGGCCGCGGTGCTTGCCGCAGAGTGTTTGGTACTGCTCGAACAGGGCGGGTGGTGCCCAGCAGGTATTCGTGACACAGCATAAATAGGACTGAGTCAAGTCCAGCCGTGTAGGTTGGCATAGAGTCCGTGTTACTGGGACAAGGGGGGACTGGCACGGGGGACTGGGTACCTGGATGGATGGCAGGGCGTGCGTGAGGGTGGGACGTGCGTAAGGGTAAGCGTGCGAAGGGCGTAGGGGTTAGAGAGCGATAGGCAGGCGAGCGAACAAGCGGGCTCGTGCGGGCGTTGGCGAGCGGCTTAGGTGTGGCTCTCAGGCAAGGCCAAGACCATCGTGCACAGAGGCAGGCGTTGCAGGGCAATGGTGTGCCCTCTCCAAATGTGGCCTCATTGCTGGCCTTGATGTCCTGATACTGCTGGACCTCTCCGCTTGCTGTGCAGCAAGTGAGGGGCAAATGGAAGCGCACGATGCTGTAACGGTTGGCACGTTCTCCCTTTCGGCTTCGGCACCGGCGCATAGATCTATATGCACGAGCGCACGTGGTAGTGGTTGCCGCTGCTAAAGGATCTACACAAGCACCTCCCGGTCACCCGGTGCCGGTTTGAATACACACGTCTGCGGATAATGGCATATGTACCGGTATGTGGGATAGTATGGAGACACGTGCGTGTCTCAGTATCCGTTAGCCCAGGTTAGCCACAAGGTTTGGCTCGCTGGACGGCGGCCAACTGCTTGCCAACACCCGTCGGCTTTGACCAGCCTTCTACAGCCTTTCTTATCAGGGTAGAAGCTTCCAAAGCAGCAATACCCTTCACGCAGCGCATGAGCACGCACCGTCGTTGCGGGCCACAGCCTGCCGTTACAGTACTTGCAACATCCAGCCCAGCCCTCGCCGCCCTCACGGCGCCGACGGCTGCAACCAGGTGCGAACACATAGTAAGCGTACACGCATGTGCGCTTCTCCTCTGCAGCACAAAACACACGAGGATGACAGCAACACCTTTCAAGCAGTCGTTCCTGGGATGGCAGCATCCATCTCTGATGGCATGCTCACTCTCATGCTTCGTCCTCCAGCCGTCCGCACGGGAGCTCGGGGTCCTCTGCCCCCATCTACCCACGTACCCAGCGCTTCCTCGATGCAGTGTGTGCCCGCTTGCGCACCAACTTTTGCAGCACACCTTGCCCCGCCTGCCGTCCGCTCCCAAGGCATGCACAGGGTACTACTACCCCCGGCTCACAACGTTGGACCGCCTCGTACGCCTCCCTCTGCGGCATCTCAGCCGCTCATATTAGGTTTTGTGGTAATGCAGAGGACATGTACCGGCACACACATTTGTATGAGTTTGTCGCCATGTAGTACCGCATAATACCACATCCTTGTTGGGTTCCGTACTCAGTGCCGCAAGCCGGCCATGTCACCACCCATGGGGAAGGCGTGTCGGTGGTTGGTGGCTATCAGTGGATGATGGTTGGGCATCAGCTGGTAGAT
>VFQN01002762.1_pt1 | contig 26350 bp, 40 predicted proteins | sample 3512371 | NCBI WGS metagenome assembly VFQN01 (sample SAMN10412370, study PRJNA504923) | tailings metagenome | isolation source: Replicate 2 from Balatoc abandoned mine | place: Philippines: Itogon, Benguet | collected 2017-08-28 | reverse complement strand
GGGCAAAGTCGCGCGTATAGGCTACGAGGCAGGACCCCGCTCGACCGACTTGACCTACCGCAATGCAAGCAATAAGTATACGAACCGTGCTATGCACCACCAGAACGCCCTCGCACGCACCCTGCACAGCAGCGGGCGGCAACGGGCAACGGCAACACACTGTTTTCCCCGTCCAAAATCACACAGCTCCACCACGTCACGGCACCGGCACCGTGTGACCGCTCGAAGGAATGGGGATTGCCATACCGCCCCGCGCAACCAATTCAAGCACCTGCAGTTTGCACTGCACGATGCGCCTGTTCACTCGCCAACCCCTACGGCGCCCACCTGCCACTCGTTGCCTGCCGAACTCTGCTGTACGACAACTCTGCAGCTCGTTGCCTGCCGAACTCTGCTGTACGACAACTCTGCACAACAGGTCTTGCAGGAGCCAACCTCTACCTCCCGGAGCCACTTGGCCCTAACGTCACAACCTATCCACCTGCAGCTCGTTGCCGTGCTCGTCCAGCACCCGCTGAACGTCGACGCGAAACAAAAGTCCTTCAGTCTTCACACCTCCCTTGCCTGTTCCCTTGTCCAACCATGACCCGCACCCCACCCACCCACCCACCTGCAGCTCGTTGCCGTGCTCGTCCAGCACTGCGCAGTCCACCCCGAAGAAGGGCAGCGTGGCGCAGCCGGGCTTGAGCGGCGTGGCGCCCGGCAGGGGGGTGATCATGTGCGCGCCCGTCTCCGTCTGCCACCACGTGTCCACGATGGGGCACCTGCCAATGGGAACACAGGGTGTGCAGGGTGCACGAGCAAGGGATTGGCAGGAGATCACGCGCGGACGTACAGAGACGGCAAAAGTGTTTTTGGTCTGCCACCTCATGTCCATGATGGGGCACCTGCGGATGGGAGCAGGGCGCAAGGGGGCAAGGGGCAGGAGTGGGTGGGGGCACGAGTGACGACATACAGAGTGCGTTTCCCATCTGCCACCACGTGTCCATGATGGGGCACCTGCGTAACAGGACATGGGGTGTGCAGTGAGTGTGCAGTAGGAACAGGCCGCAGGGGCAGGAGTGGGCAGCAGTGCGAAGCTCAGGCGCTGACACAGCCGCCACAGGGGGTTGACGAGTTACCGCACCATTTGGGGCCAGTAATGCGTATGGATTCCACCGCGTAACAGTCCTGTCTGCGCCCCCCCTCCCGCCCAATCCCCCACCCCCATCCCCACCCGGCAGTATAAGTTACGTTTGCTTTGTGTTTACCCACGTGCGCCCCCCACCTGCCGCCTAGCAGTGTTTCCCCTGCTTAATGAGATACGCTGATGCCCCCACCTGCCGCCTCCCACCACCTCGTGGTACCACCTCCACGCCTCCGGGTTGATGGGCTCCCCCACGGAGCCCAGCAGGCGCAGGCTGCCCAGCTTGTGGCGCGTCACGAAGGCGTCTCCCTTGGCCAGCAGCGCGCGGATGGCGGTGGGCGCCGTGTAGAAGATGCTCACCTGGCGCACAGCAGCAACACCGAGCGCGGCGTGAGGAAATGTGAGTACCGTAACCAGCATGGGAAACAACTCCCCACCGTTGGACTGGCTGACATGCGTGAATAATTTAGCTGTATGCACAGCTATTGGTCTTCTTCGAGTTCAAGTTTTTGCTGCAAAGGAGGAGGAGTAGAGATACTGCAGGTACTATCAGCAAAAAAGCATCACTGTCTTGGCCTGGGAGCCATGGCATACTGCAACGACATGCTGTCCGGGGCTGCGGCCGCACCTTGAGCTTCTCGCAGATGGCCCAGCAGCGTCCCGCGTCTGGCCAGGTCGGGACGCCCTCGAACAGCACCTGGCTGCCGCCCAGCAGCAACGGGCCTGGCGGGGGGCCACGACACGCAGGGGTACAGCACAGTGTAAAAGAAGACGCCAGAGTGTGGCCTCTGTCACCCTGCCGTCCCTCTGTGCACCACAGCCCGCCAGCAAGCAGCAAAAGCAGCAGGTGTCGCCACCTAGCCCACGAACGAAAGCCACACTCCCAGCTTACGTTACTTGGCCCGTCCCCCTTTGCCTCCTCACCGTACGTGACGTAGGTGTGTCCGGTGATCCAGCCGCAGTCGGCGGTGCACCAGTACACGTCCTTCTCGGGGTGCACGTCGAACACATACTTGGTGGTGGCATAGGCGCCCACCAGGTAGCCGCCCGTGGAGTGCAGCACGCCCTTGGGCTTGCCTGGAGGCGGCGCGCATTGGGATTATCGCTTAAACTCCAAGGAAAAACGTGTGCATGGGCCCCATTAGGGTGCATCACGCCCTTCGGCTTGCCTGGGGCGTGGTGGAGGCAAGGAAGGCGAAAAGGGGTGGGGCATGGTGGAGGCAAGGAGGGTAAAAAGAGTAACAAAACCCTGTGAGCATAGGCCCACTTATGGTGCATCATGCCCTTCGGCTTGCCTGGATGGAACCACGCCCCGCGCCCAACCGCAAACTGGTCTGTAGCACTGCAACTGCACCGCTGCCGCCCTGCCGCCCGATGGGCCCTTTTGCACTCGGTGCCCACACCACTCACACACAACCCACCCGTGCTGCCGCTGGTGTAGAGCTTGAAGAGCGGCGCCTCCGCCGGCAGCCACTCCACGGGGCACTCGGCGGGCTGCGGGTCCACCGCCTCGCGCCACGTCACGTCGCGCCCCGCCCGCATCTCGCCGCACCCCACGTCCGACAGCGGCAGCAGCTCCAGCACCAGCACGTGCTGCGAGAGGAACAGGGCAGCAGGGCATAGAAGTCGACCGTGAGGAGGCGATCATTGGGTTTGCTTCATCGTGCGCATCCGTGCGCTTTGCGGATGGTGGCGGCCTGCACAGCAGTCTGCCCGATCCGCATGACAGCAGCGGAATGGCTCGGTGCCGTATGCAAAAGCACGGCCGGAGGTGCCCAGTTGCCTGTGACCGCGCCAGCCTGCCTTTACACCAGTGACTGGAAGTTGTTGTACTGCCTTGGGGGCTACCTTATGCTCCCAAACCGGGTAGCACGCTACGGTGCCCACCTGCACGCTGTGGCCGCGCCCCTCGCACAGCCGCAGCGCCTCGTCGACAACGCCCTGCATGGGCCATACCGCGGGTGGCAGTGCCTTATGTTAGAGCATTGGGTAGAGAGGCATGATGGAAACCGCGTACCAGGGAGACCACGCCTGCCAATGCACCACCCGGATATTGCGGCGGTGCAGGTGCGCCCCAACGCACACGCCGTCCCCGTCCGGTTTCTCGCGTTTCACGCGTACCCCGTCGAGGCTTCACCGACACGATCTTTGCTGTACACCCCCAGCGCGTACCCAATACGGTAGACACCGGACGTCAGGCCTCCTCCCTCACCCGGAGTCTGGCTGCCCACCCTGGCCAACCCCAATCACCCCACGCACGAGCCGCCTCACCCACCTTCAGCGCGATGGGCTTGGGCCCGCGCTTTGTGCCCGTGGCTGTGATGACCACCCAACCCAAATCCCTTCCGAGGCTGCACCGACACGGAGTAACTGTGCCGTATGGAGTCAGCGCGCACCCTGGTGGCATTGGTCGCCGATCCTGCCCTGCTCGCCCCGAGACAGGCTGCCCGCTCCATCTGATCCCAACACCCCTAGTTGCCTCACCCACCTTGAGCGCGATGGGCTTGGGCCCGCGCTTTGTACCCGTGGCGGTGATGACCACGTTGGGCCGCGAGTCCATGACGCGCCCCGCCAGCGCCTCCGCCGAGAAGCCGCCGAACACCACGCTGTGCACCGCGCCGATGCGCGCGCAGGCCAGCTGGTGGGCAGGGCAGGGCAGGATGGGGTCGGGGCGCCGAGGAGCAGCCGTACCAAGGCGCCCTTTTCCAACCAATGCGTGTCAACGGTGCTGAAGTCCCGTGCGCCTTACATGTGTGGTCTTTTTACGCTATCCGCTCCGCTCGCGGCTACGAAAGTTTGACTATTCGTAATACGGCGCTCACATTACTGGGTGAAGCATGTTTTGCCCCGGTTGCCTCATCACATGCTTGTCATGTCCGTTCCGTCAGACATGCATGCCGAGTGCACGTGGCCGCTCACCATGGCCGCCGGCAGCTCCGGCACCAGGCTCATGTACAGCGTGACGTCGTCCCCTCGCTGCACCCCCACCGATTTGAGGTAGTTGGCGATGCGGCACACGCTGGCAAGCAGCTCAGAGTAGGTGACGGTGCGCTCCTGCATGCGGAGGAGTGTGGCCGGGTTGAGGAGACGTGAGGAGGATGGAGTTGAGCGAGGAATGGGGAAGCAGCTGTGCGGATCGGGTGTCCCGGTACGAGGTGAAAAGGGTTGTTGATGTGAGTCAGGGTCGACGTGCGAACTCAGGCAGGTGGTCGGCAAGAGCACTTGATTGGACTGCACGAGAAGGACGAGGGTGCGTTGTTTTGACACGCGCGTTGCAACGGTGGTAGACGCTACTGCTACGTGCGCAGAGTGTTGCCCGCCAGCAGTACCCATGAGGTAGCATGCAGTCAGGGCAGCGCGGCGAAGGGCCCCGGACACGCCCACCATTTCTACTGGCTCCACTAACCGAGGACAGAGGGCCAGCGCAGGCCCGTCGTGCAACCGACGCCACCGTGCTGACCAGCTTTCACTCACAATGCGCTGCACGCTGCATCACATCTCCCTTCCGGATCACTGACCTCGCCCTCGTCGTTGCCCTCCCAGTAGAACGCAACCCGGTCACCCAGGCCCGCCTGCACGTGGCGGTCTAGGCAGTTGTAGCACGCATTCGTCTCGGCGCCTTCAAACCAGGAAATGTGCACGGGCCCCTCCTCCAAGTTCATGTTGTATCTGCACACGATGTAGAGCCTCAGCATTGTGGGTCAGTCGCGCTAAGTGCCGGCGTGCCTGCAACCACCCTACACGGGTACACGGGCGGTGGCGATCCAGTGCAGCTGATGACTCGCCTGCACAGGGGCTTGCTCCAGGTCTTGTTCCAGTGCAGATTGGCCGCAAGCTCGCCCCAAAAGCCGTCCGGGTCAGCAATGCTCCTTGCGTGCATTTCCCGATAGCGCTCCAGACCCTTAACATGCGCTGCCGCGACTGTGCTGTCCGGAGGATGATAAAGCTCTTCTTTGGCCTCATGAACGCCTCCGTCCCCGTTCGCAGCTTGGTGGTGGTGCCCTGCGGCCATGGACTTGGCCCGGTCGAACAGCTCTTGCTGTTCCGCTTGAAGCTCTGCTGAATCCTCTGTCATCTATTTGTTATCGACAGCTTAATGGAAGGCAGGCAATGGTGCGGGGCGCGCGGCAGAGGTGACACAAGTTTTTTGGCTAACCTGGCAGGAAACACGACACTGGGTGTCAACAACTGCTGAATAGAGATGCAGAAACTATAATTAACTGCCGGGTTACGCATGCTGAAGGTTACTACAACAGGATGACACTTTCCGCAAGATCGCGGGTCAGCGCCAATGTCGTTGTAGGACCGCAAGGCCCTATGCTGCTGTGACTGCATATCACACATATAAGCGAATGTCAAGCGTATAACAGTGCTCAGCAAGTCCCAGGGGTCACTCATGTGCTACAGCCCTCCTCCACTCCTTCACCCGTCCTGCGCTTTGCGTGGGGATGCATCCCCTGCAAACAGATCAGCGCATACACCAATGAGCTGTTAAATTTAAGGCAAATCGTACACGTTCCCGGCAGTTCAGCTGACGACATGCACTGCGCGAAGGGACACACCACGACACCAGAACTACACCAGGACTGTCGTCGTACCGTACACCAGTTGGGATGACCACAGGGTACGGTACTGCGCATTTATAGAGGCCTGTCGCGGGGCAAAATATGCCTACACTTTTCTCAGGGGGAGAGGACTTACTACCGGTACTGGAGTTACGTACCTTGTGTCCTTCATCGCCGAGACCAGCCCCGGGGCAACCGGGTTCCACCTGCCCTGAACTGGGTACTCGTGAGATGTCCGCGGCTTTTAGGGCGCCCGACCAGAAAAGCCTCTATGTTATGCATAATACAGTATGTGTGTAATCCACTCTTTGTGTGGAGTCGCACAGAAAACGCTTTTCCAGACATGCATCGAACCCGACCTGGCAATTGCCCCACAAACAATGTACAAGCATGGACAGCCCTCTGTTAGGCCCATAGACATAACATGTAGCCCTTGGCTCGACGGCAAGGCGCTGTTCGGGCAAGTTCTGCCTTGGTTTGGTTGCACGCTTCGGCTTCTGAAAAGTGCAGCAACCCTCGCCAGACCAGCTGTTCATCATCACAACTATGATATTATATATGTACTCAAAGTACCAGTCTAGTCAGCAGTGCGAGAGGAGCACATCGACGTCAGGCTGGCTCAAATCCTGCCTGCCGTGCCTGCGTTGGGCCCTTTCAGGTGCCTTTCGGCGAGTTGTACGCTGTCCAGCCAAACGTAGTGACTTCTTCCTATATATGATTGACAATTAGTGTGGTGCGGGCCGTGTTTGGCTCCATCAATTTGAGGACCTCCCTTGCATGCCGCGTGACATGTCTATGTCCGTTCTGGCAATTTACCACCCAGGCGGTCCGGGCGAAGCATGTAATGAGGACTGTACACCTATATAGATAGATTCAGGGTGCAAGCACGCTAGTTCCGCGCGTTTTGTGGGCTTTCCACGTGCTTTTGGCCCAAATGACCCCTTGTACGGCAAGCCCTCGTACGGCCTTGCACAACAAAAAAATAAGGATATGCGTGACACCACCGAACGCATGGCTTCAAGACCTATCCAGCGCACTACGGCATGAGCTTATTTTTATGTTGTGCAAGAGCGTTTTGGGCCGTGCAAGTGAGGACATGTGCCCCCAAGGGAGTGGAACCCGGTTGCCCCGGGGCTACATTTGCAAGCGGGTTAGGGCAGTGAGAATAATCTGAAAATGAACTTACAAGCTTTGTTCTAACTTATCCGGGTTTTACAAGTACAACCTTGCCGCGAAGCCTAGATGCCGCCCCGTCACCACCTTCCGTCAAACGGGCCCTCACGTCGGTTCCTGGCCGGTGTAGCTTTCAAGAAGCCATGCATAACCCTAGCCACGGCCCGCATCTGCAACTTTAAGCGGCATGCGCACCTGTAACCGTTAATATCTGCACCTGAATACCTAAGCTACAGTTAGCTACAGCGACCACTCAGCGAATGGAAGTGCACGAGCCAGCGCTCGTCCCTGCTGCAGCCCCCTCCGCTGCAGCAGCTGAAACCACTTGCAAGACCGCTGTGACGATGAACATGAAATGCAAACTGACCAAGACGGACAACAATGGCCTAAGCACAGTGGGGTGAAATGTTGCGTTGTGGGGTCGGGACACAGAACCCACACACCGGCGGGCCAGTCCCACAGGGCTCATGACGACATGACACATGAGTGACGTGGCGTGACGGCAGTCCCGGTGCCCGCAGTCCCGCGCGTACGTGGCTTAGATGGCTAGTGACCCAGGCGCGTGCCTAGCAGCCAGGATAGCACGTACGGCCCGCAGCAGTCCCACGCACGCGCTTCAGTACAGTTGCGTGCGTTGCCACCACCCTTCCTGCCCGCCAAGGAGCGCACTTTCAACATCCCAGCTCCAAACCCAATCCCACGACAACAATAAACCGCGATATAAACGAACCCGTTCCGGTGTAGCACCCCGAAATGCATCATGGCAAACGACCTACCATACATGACGGCTCTTCTGCTTCTCTCCTTCCTATCCCGGCGCAGCCAGACACAGGCTGGCAAAAGCCATCCTACCAATGCCGAAGGAGCAGAGTCCGGTGTGCATCCGTACGCTGCGCACTGCGCAGCCACCCTTCCAAACCACACAATAGATCGTGCAAGACGGTGCCCATTCCCTCGATCCATTCAATGTCCCTCAGATGACGCCAAGGCGGCACCCAGCACCGTAAGCCCTGGCATCCATTCCCGTGCGCGGCACACGACACCATGCCCCCCTCACTCACCCCACACATGCCGCGACCGTAACGGTGAACTCCTCCTTGCCAAACTACCCTTCATTGTGACATCTGTGTGCCCTTCATTGTGACATCTGTGTAACATACCGCTGTTGAAAGTACGGTATTTCCCACAGAGGCAGTATCGGCGCATTCCATGACTCTCGTACTTTGGTCGCCATCTCAATCCGGGCTGATGATCACAATGCAACTGGATGCCCCAATGCCCAGTTCGCTAGCGCTGCACAGCATAACGGCGCGCGAGCACAGGTCGTGCATGCTAATGCGTGCCGTTCTGTGCCATCCAGTGCGGCAAACGGACATCTATTTGACACCAACGCCTCGCAACGGTCAGCCATTGCGCCTACAGACGCAAATTCACGGCCACAGAAACCATCAGCGGCAGTCCCTTCAAGCGCTTTCCTTCCAGAGGCCGTCCGGTGCGCCATGACTGCTGCTGCGTCACGTGTACGTGACAAGCGGTTGGGTGAGACGCTCCCAAAGCGCTCAATACCCAACCGGCCCATAGAAACGGACATAGGAATGCAGTGCCATGGACGGCAGTCCCTGCCCGCGTCCGATGCAAGTACAGTGTGCAGCAACCCAACAACCACAACCGACTCAAGGTGCCTCGCCACCGTGCAGGCATGTGTTGGCTCAATTCCTGCCCACGGAGCCTTGTAAAGGCGCCCGGACAACATCGCTAACCTGTCCCACGATTCCTAGAATATATATATGGCCAAACCAATCTGCGCAGACCTAACCGCAGCCGTGTTGGCCCTACAAAGACCTCCCGCACAACACGCCTGTCGAAGCCTTACGAGCTGAAGACGGAAGGCCCGCGCGCCGAAACCAGTGCCAGCACCAGCGCCAGCACTATCGCAAGCAATGCCCCAACCAACTGCACCCTTCCCATGCCGGCCGCCACCGCACCCACCCTGTCGTACAGTCCCAGCCTCACCCCGCCGTCCACGGCAGCTGCAGCCACCGCCCCGTCGCCACCGCCCGCCGTGCCGTCCGACGACACGACACGCGATGACTCATCCTCGCCGTACAGGCAGAACTTAGTCAGGTGCGCCATCCCCGCGCCCTCTGCGATGTCCGCTGGCGTCCGCCCGAAGGCGTCCTGCACGGTAAGCCACGCGTCCTGGCCCGCGGTGCCCAGCGACAGCAGCAGCCGCGCCACGTCTCCCCCGTCCCACAGCGCCGCCGCCAGGTGCAACGGTGTCGTACAACCGTGCCCCGCTGGCTCGTCCAACTGCCACGGGCTGCCGTACGCGTCCGCCCAGTCCAGCGCAGCCAGCACCATCGCGCCGTTCCCGCTTGCGACCGCTAGGTGCAGCAGCCCCGCACCCGCAAACCCACACGCGCCGCCTTGCAGCCTGACGGATTCGTTGCTGCTGCTGCTGCTGCTGCTGTCCTCGGACGTGTCGTCAGAGCTCCCGCGCAGCCTCCTGCCCATCCCAGCCAGAACCTCCTGCGCCGCGGACGCAGCCGCGGCTGCGCCGGTGCCTGTCCCAGCCTCCGTGGCCGCTGCCGCAAGCATCGCCGCGCCCGCGGTTGCGTTGCACACGCGGCGCAACACCCTGCCGTACGCGAGCGCGGCTGCCGTACTCTGTACGGCATCGCCGGCGGGCGCGTGGCCGGCGACGACGAGGGCGGCATCTGGGGCGGCTGACGAGGTGGCCGGGGGTGAGGCCTGCACGGCGGGCGTCTCAATGACCACCAACCAGTCCAGGAGGCCGGCGGCCACCGCTGGAAGGCCGGTTGCGGTGCAGTAGGCCAGCAGCCTGCGTAGGAATCATGACGTTCAAGTCCAACCTTGTTCAGTGGTCGCGATTAACCACAAACAATAAACGCGGTGGCCACCTGCTGCATGTCAACACAATTACGCCTGCGCATTGCCCTGTACGGTACACCCTGGGATAGCGCCTGTGGCTTTCGTAACTTTTTACGCGCACCGCTTACCTTGTGGCTGTCCGCGTCATGTCCTTGCGGCACTGCGGGTGCAGCAGCGGGTGCGACAGCAGGCGCCCGACGCTGCCCTCACGGTCGCGATCGCGGCCGCGCAGCGACAGCTGCCTGCCGGGGAGGTAGCCGCGGCCGCTGGCCGCGTCCGGGACCTGGCAACGAACGCAACCGCAGCAGCCGCGTAAGAAGGTGTAGCATTGCAAGCTACCGATACACGGAAACGCGTGCTACCAGGTTGTACTGTGGGAGAACGACAGCGTAGGCGCTCAAGTGTGGGTTGACGGCACGTAAGGCGAAGTGCCAGCAGAGTCGGGGCACCGCAAGATGGCGATCAGATAGCCCACCTGGTCTGTGTCGTCCGTGTGGTCGCTGCGCTGTCCCTGGCTGTGGTCACTGCTACGCTCCGGCTCCTCTTCCAACCCACGGAACGACCGGCCCGCCACCACCACCTGGCCCACGCCAACGCCATCCGCGACGCCCCCAGCACGCAGGCTGTAACCCTGGGCAACGCCCGCGCCGCTGTTGCGCAACGGCACGCCGCTGGCGTCACTCCCGCTGCGGCGCCCGACCGGCGAGATGTCCCTTGGTGGGATTGCGGACGACGGCATCAGTGAAACGTCCAAGGAACCATCCGGAAGGCCTGAGATCAGCGGAAGCTGAAGGGCGGATGCAGCGCCGTACGGTACGGCGGACAGCGCGCCGGCGCCGACCGCCGCTGCGGCTGCTGCTGCTGCCATGTCCGATACGCCCCCGGCGACCATGGCTGGCGCCGTCGCGACGCCCTCCAGGCGATGCGGCTGCTGCTGCATCGCCGCCGCCGCAAACTGCGGCTGCCGTACGATGTTCGCCGCCGCGGCGGCGGTCATGCCACCCGCCGCCGGCGCGTAGCCGCTTGCTATCTGCTGGTGCTGCTGCGGGGCGGCTGCCGCTGCGCTGCCAATCTGGCGGTCTGCCGCGAGGCCTCCTACGCCGCCCAAGCCGGCGCGCGCTGCCGCTGCCGCTGTGGTGAAGCCCAGCAGGGAGGGCAGCACGGCGTCGTAGTCCAGCAGGGTGCCCAGCTCCAGCAGCAGCCAGCGGGCGCTGTGGGATGCGATAGGAAAACGATAATATAGTCAGCAACATCTACAGTGTGATCAGGGAGGCAGTGTAAGCATGGCATGCATCGTAGTCCGGCAGAGTGCCCAGCTCCAGCAGCAGCCAGCGGGCGCTGTGGGATGGGTTGGAATAAGAAGATACAGTTCGCAACATCTACAGTGCGATCCCGGAAGTAGAGCGGCGTGCTCAATTACAGCAGCAGCCAACGGGCACTGTGGGACGCAGAAATGGCAAATCGTGTCGACACAACAGCGATCAAGCGGCGCGCTAGAAGCAGCCAGCTCGCGAAGCAGGGTGCAGTACCGGTCTTCGCAAAGGTTAGCAACCGAGACAAGACGGTGGCGAAAGCACTTGGAACGTGCGGATGTTTCATGCCCCGAGGCATGGCGACATCCCATGTTGCGTCCACGGTGGGTCGTGGCCACTCGTTGACCTCCGACAACGCGGATCGGAACACACTGAAATTACCTCATGTATTCTGTTGCAGTCACTCCTCTACACGCACCTGGTTGCGTCCGCGGTGCGCCGCAGCCAGCCGTTGACCTCCGACAACGCCTCCCGGTCGTGGCACACCACGGCGGGCGCCCACGCGCCCATGACGGGCAGCTCGGCCGCCACAGCCTCGATGCACACCAGGCCCTGCCGCGGCAGCGCCGGAACGCGCACGAAGACCGTGTCCAGGACGCACTCGTGCTGCTGCTGGTTTTGCTGGTTCTGCTGCTGCTGCTTCGTTTGCGGCTCTTGATGATGATGATGATGATGATGGTGGTGGTGGTGCTGGTGGTTTCCGGGTGAAGGGTGCAGGTTTTGGTGTTGCTGCTGTTGAACGCCGCTCGCGCTGCCGCCCCACGGCCGCACGGGCGACATCGGTTCTCCCTGGATGGAGCGTCGGGAGAAGGCTGCATCCACAGCGCCAGCCGACACGCTCGAGCCTGCACGCACCGGCCCGGTCTCCGACCCGCCACGTACAAAGTCCGCTCCAGTGATGGACCCACGGTTGTTGTCCACGGACAAGCTCTCCCAGGAGGTGGGGCCCACGTATTCCCCGGGCTCAGTGCCTGTGCCTCTGCCGTACCTGGCGCCCACGAGCGAGGACATGTCGGCAAAGGAGTGCGTGGGGCCGACGGTGGAGCCGGCGGAAGAGCCAGTGCCGCTGGAGGACACAGTGTGGGTCGGCGTGTCGGGGGCGGCGGAGGCGTCACCCGACGTCAGCGGCGGTGTGCCGAAGCCCGTACCGCCGCTCATGGGGTACCCGCTGCCGCCGCTTACAAGGTAACCGCCGCCGCCGCTCATTGGGTAACCGCTGCCGCCGCTCATCGGGTGGCCGCCGCCGCCGCTGGTGGGGTGGCCAGCTGGCGGCCCTAGCTCGCGGCGGCTGCCCGCCCGCGGCGGCGTTGCGGCCTGCGTGGGAGCTGTGGCGCTGGGAGCAGGCTGCGCCACTAGTCCAGCTGAGCTTACTGCACCACCTGCTGTTGCTGCAGCAGTGGTTGCTGGTGCGCTGGTGGTCACGGGCTGGCCCAGCAGCAGGTCCGCGATGGGGCCGGTGGGCTGCGGCACCAGCGGCTGCAGCTCGTAGGAGCGCCCGCCGCAGCGCGCGTAGATGCGCGTGCCGGGGCGCAGCAGGTGGCGGCCGCGCAGCGCCACGATTGTGGGCGTGCCTGTCGTGCATGGGGGCGGAAGCGGCATGACCCGGATGAGCATTTGTCCCGGAGTAATACAACAGGACAACCGCAAAAGCGCAACCAGCGCAGCGCCATGGTAGTGGGGGTGCACGTTGTGGGTGTAGAAGCGAGTGGTGTTTTAAGGAAGTGGGTCCAGGAATCTGAAGGGTACAACGGGACGAGGCGCGTAAATACTATGCTGACGCTAATCAAGCACGACTTGCAACCAGCAACAAGAGGAGATCTCACCGCAGGGCAGGGCCGCCGGCATGGCGGAGACAACCCCGGGCGCCGCCTCCACGGCCGCCTCGTCCAGCCAGCGCGCCACGCCATGGCTGGCGCCCGGTCGGCCATCGTACTCGTACGACCCGCGAGGGCCCTCGGAAGCCTGCGATCAAAGACAGTCCAAGCCGGCACACCATGCAACTTTAGCGCAGAGTCAGCCAGAGGCAAGCCCAAGCGACAGGCACATGGCAGGCGTGAAGCACCCACGCATTGTTCTTGGGAGAGTGCACTGGCTCATACACCGAGCTACACCGCGTTGCGGGGTGCTGCCAGGCTTCCTTGTGCGGGGAATTCATGCTTCATGGTCGACTGCATACTGCCTGCACCTCGACGCTGGCCGGTGTCCGCAGCCAGGCGGCCCTTTGCACATGCTGTACATAGGGAGTGCCGTTCAGTCCCATGCCTACCTGCACCACCAGCCGGCGGTTCCGGAGCAGCCCCGAGGTCTCAAAGCTGCGCGTCAGAGCCGCCACCGCCGCCTCCAGGTCTCCCCCGCCCAGCACGCAGCGCTCCAGCGCCGCCTGGCCGCCAGGCGTGCGCACGTTGGCGATCAGGTGCACGCAGCCAGGGCGCATGAAGATCTGCGACAGGGGGAGGGAGCCGCTGGGAGCACGTTGGTGCGGCGTGCGGAAGCCATTTGTGCAAGAAGCCGCTGCGTTTTTTCCCGTGTCTGTAGGTGGAGATTTGCAGGCTCTCCCATTTACGGCGACTGCCACGCCTATAGCATGACATACGGAGTGATTGCGACCCGCATGTGAGGTTACTTTTGCTTTGAGCAGCAAACAGCCAAGGCTTCGAGGTCGCCAGAGTGACATGGGATTGCAGCATTGTGTCCATTCACCACGCTGGCGGCAGCAAGAGCAACGCGGAGACGCATGGTGGCGGGTGCGGTACGACACCCCAATCGAAACCAACGAGCACCCCTGTAACAAAACCAAGACCCCACCTGCATGGCGTCGGCATCCGCGATGGTGGTCCAGCGACGCAGCCGCTGCTGCAGGTCGCCCGGCAGCTCCTCCGGCGTGCACGAGAACAGCTTCAGACACACCCTCGCAGCCAGCTGGTCGTCCCTGCCCCCAGATCCCGGCAGCAGCCCCGCCAGCAACTTCCCCGCACCTCCCGGCGCCGAGCCGCCTCCGCCGCCGTACCCCATGCCCGCTGCTCCCCCGCCGGCTCCCCCGTACCCGCCCATGCCGCCTCCGCCACCTGCCCCTAAGCCACCCGGACCACTGCCCATAACCCCACTGCCGGACCCCAACTGACCCATGGGTCGGTCGCTGCCCCCGCTGTTGCGGTTCCCGCCCTGTCCAGCGCCCGCCACGGGCGCCGCCAGGCCGTACTCCCCAAGCAGCTCCATCGGGTCGTTGCCCGTACCCCCGTGCCCGTAACTGCTGCCGCGGAAGGACAACCCCCTGTCCGCCAGCAGGCCCGACCGGTCAACGGTCGTACCCGACAGCAGCATCCCGCCGCCGTACCCGCGCCCGCCTCCCTCCCCGCCACCGCCCATCCCGTGCTGCCCCCTGGCCCCTGCCCCGGCACCACCTGCTCCCGCACCTCCATCCACGTGCATGCTTCCCGAGGAGTTGGGACCCAGGTCCCCTGCACTCCCGGGCCCAAGGCCCTCGTCACCCTGACCGTGGCTCCCCGTGCTAGCATTGGCAGCCATCAGCCTCAGCTGCAGCTGCTCAGCGGGAGTTAAACCCAGGAAGGAGCTCTCGCCGAATGCGTCCATCAGCTGCAGCTGCTCTTGCTGCTGCTGTTGGTGCTGCTGGTGGTGCTGTTGCTGCAGGTGCGGCGCGTGGGGGTAGGGCTGGTACTGGGCAGCGGCGGACGAGGCGACCTGCTGGGTGCTGCCCATGGGGCGGAGGAGGTTCTGTACGGGGCGCTGCTGCCCGGGGTTCTGGTTCAGCAGCTGCTGCTGCCTCAGCAGCGCGGCACGGCGCTCCTTGACCAGCATGGCTAGGTCATCCTCCTGCTGGAAGGAGGGCGACGGAGGGTGTTGCTGCTGCTGCTGTTGCTGCTGCTGTGTCGGCACGCGGCTCAGCACCAACGGCTCGTGGAGCTGTGCATGCGGTTGCTGCTGCTGCTGCTGGACATACCGCTGCTGCTGCTGGTACGGGTCTTGCCCTGCGCCGAGCCCCATGCCCCCGGCTTGCATGCCCTCATTCGGCATGAAGCTGCTGTCATGTGTCCGCTTGCTGCCGCTGGTGGCCAGCGTCAGGCCCTCCATCGCGCCGCCACTGCCCCCCATGCCCCGCTGCGGCTCCATGCCGTACAACCCCATGCCCATGCCCGTACTGCTGCCCCCGTGCCGCATCGGCTCTTGTCGCATCAGCACCAGCGGCTGCTGCTGTTGCTGCACGCCCCCACGGCCCACCTGTATCGGCAGCTGCATGCGCTCCGTGTGGACCTGCACCTCCTGCCGCGCGCCCCACGACCCCTCCCCCTGCCGTACGGCACCCCCCTGCCGCCCGCCGTACAGGATTACGTCATCCGGCGCCAGGCGGGAGCTCCCATCTTCCATCGGCAAGGGCGACCCAGGCGGCATACCAGGCCCCTGCTGCTGCTGCTGCTGCTGCTGCTGCACGCCGTGTGGGTTAGAGTGCCCGCTGTTGGTCTGGTGCCCAACCATCGTCATCTCCATCCCGCCACTTCCCGCGTACCCTCCACCCCCGCCCCCGGCCCCGCCCATCATACCGCCACCGTAGCGGCCGCCGACCACCATGTACCCCGCCTCATCCGAGTGGGTCGGCTCCTGGCCCCGGCCCCACACGTTGCTCCCTCCGCCCTGCGCTCCCTGAGCAGCGCCGCCGCGCCCCTGCATCCCGCCGCCGTCGCCGCCACCACCAGCACTCGGCCCGCCCCACATGGGCCCCCCTCCTCTGGCGTCCATAGGCGAGTCCATGCCTAGGCTGCTGCGGCCAAACATGGCCACCATGCCGCTGGCACCGCCCACAGCCTGCACATACGGTGTGCAGAACAAAAGGGTTCAGCAAGGCGTGTGTGAAGTGCGGATCCGGAAAGAGTCGATGACTCGAGCAGGACTCCCAGGCCGACACAAGGCGAAGCGTTGTCGTGCTGCAGGTGTACGCATGCAAGCAGGTGTCAGTGTCGTGCTGCACACGGGGCAGGGCCTCACCCCGAGGGAGTTCTCCGCGCTGCCCCGCTGGCCGCCGCTGTCGTCAGAGCCCGCCTGCCGCCCGCCGCTGCGGTTCGGGCTGCCGCTCTGCGGGCAAAGGTGAAAGGCAGTAGGCTACACTTTCTCAGGCCTAGCAGCTGCAAGCCGGCATGACCCAGATCACGTGACGACCACCGCAGCTTGCATACCACGTGGCTTAACCCCATTGGCTGAATCTTGATGCCAAGGGCTGGCCTGCCGTCCTCATTTCTACGACCATGCAGCCCCACCCACTGCGAACGAGTACCGGCGGACACTCACCCTCTGCTGTCGTTGCGCCCCGGCGGCTCGGTTGCCAAGCAGCTGCGGCCCCTCGGCGCTGGCGGCTTTGTGCAGCGCCTGTGTGCTCTGAAGCCGCCGCCGCATGTTGCGGTCCTTGGCCCGGGCAGCGCAACTCCTGTGGCGGGGGCAGCAGCAAGCTTGTCTGAACACACCGCATAGAGTGTTTCCAGAAACGCTGGGGCCAAAAGTCGCATGGAGTGTTTCCAGAAACGCTGGGGCCAGCTGCACGAACCATGCACAAATGCACACTGGACGACTGACCCAAGGGTCGGTCTGGGTCTGGGGCGATACGAAGTCGAGCACGCGTTGCATGCTGGGGTGCGGTGAGTGACCTGCCCCGCCACACCTTCGCTGGCCTTCGAATTCCCGAATGTCCTGGAACTTGTTGCACTGTTGGCAGAAGCGGACCTGAAAAGCAGCATGTAACGACACGTGTCAGCGCTGGTTGACGAGGCATTGCCATCATGCCGTACAAGCTGGGCGGAAGCTCTTGCTAAGCTGCAGTGCCAGCTTACCTCGCAGCCGTGCAGCACGGCCACATCCGCCTTGAAGTGCATCTCGCACACGCTGTAGCGCTGCAGGTAGCTCTTCTCGGTGCTGAGATCCTTGCCACACCCGTCAACCTGGGTCACAGGGCAAAATACACAACCGTGCCACTGATTCGTACACACAAACTGGAGAAGAACCTTACGGACTGCCGCTTGAGGCCATCGTAAGAGTGGCGCACGTTAGGCAGGACCCATGCGTGGGTATCCGTGGACGACAAGGAGGGACCGTGAGTGGCGTGGGGGCAAACCCCTCTAGGGCCACGATGAACTCTCTGGGTGGTGACGAGCAAGTCGGCCTCCAGCCAGCGATGCGGTTCAATGCAAGCGAGTTGACGTGCATGCATCGCGGGAAGGACAACAAGAGTGCCTAAACATTGGCGCGCAAAAGGCAACGGGCTGCGGGAGGCGTAAGCTGCGTCGGCAACGAAACATTCGCACTGGCAACTTTATCTTGCACTTGTTTAAATGCTATGATAATCAAGTCTGTATCGATGTGCGAGGGGCTCGTAACCGTGGTTGGACATGGGAACATCCTACTGCGCTCCCGAGCACCGACCAGGAGCCTGTCAGCCCAAGTTAAACTTAGCATGAGCATTTGGACAGTATGGTATGCAGTCGTCCAACACAAACAGGCTCCCCGGCCCAGAGCAGCGGGACGATGCGGCACCAACCTGACACACTGCAGCCCTCATAGCCCGCTTCTTCTTCGGCAGGAGAAGTGTATTCATCTGATCCCCGCCAGTGTTGGTCCCGAGGTCATCGCCGCTCTGAGGCTTGCGCACGTCGTCTGTAGAGAGCAGGTAGACGGGAGGGTGTGGAACTTCAGGGGCCCTCACATCACAAACGCATTGCCTGTGGCCTTCACCCTTTTTCACCTCTAACGGGCATGGCGATAGCGTTGTATGCATCCCATTCGTAAGAACCGGCTGCCCACGAGGAGTCGCCCAGGCCCATTCCTCTCTCCTCTCTTGACATGCTGAGCGCGACTAGATACCTCGTATGTTACATCTAACGTCGCTGCAGTTCGCTAAAAGAAGTGTAGGAACAGGACAGGAGCTAGGCAGTAAAGGTGCATTCGCGTCGAACCGTATAACCCAGTGCGCTGTGCAGCATAACGCGTACGTTTCTATGCGACCCTCAAGGGCACAAGCGTCGGCTTCAAGGGAACGCTTGTCCAGGCGTGTGGCGCATGACAGCCTGACTATACGGTAGTCCCGTAAGGTCTATGTGCCTTGGCTTGTTGTAAATATGGAGTTGCACTACATCAACAGCGGCCGCATTTAATCACTCAGCATAAATACGTCATGGTAGGTAGGGCTCCCGTCCCGTGTCGTTTTGGTCGCACCTGTTAAACAGCTTACCCCTTCACCTTGTAAACGTCCACACAAAAGACTGAAAACCTACTACTTCAGCAGTGCTTTGATACGCTCTGCAGGTACATGTGTGCGTCGAGACTATTCCGGACAGTGCAGCACAGTCGCTGCCAGCCTGAACTCTCACAGTCTTTGTGACTATGTAAGCGTGATTCTTGTGTTGCCTTGAAGTTAAGGCTCCTTTGCATCGGCCAAACCAAGCAACTGCCGACCGGTACCGCGTTGCGCCCCAGTGCGTTGTGTGCGTCATGCCTGGAGGTCGTGAGTGCTCAGGCCAGCGGCAGGCCTGCTGAGGCCCTCCGGGCAAGTTGGCACAGACGCGTGTCAAAAGGCTCATTTTTCTGTTGGGGTGCCGGTAAAGCCTTCAGTGCTGGGCATGGGCGCCGGCTTGGGCGTGGGGACCCCGCAGCCTTGCCCGCAGTTGCAGCTGGCAGGGGGCTCCCCTGGCAGCTAAGGACCCCGTCGCTGACGCCCAACACGGGCGGTTTGCTTTGTGCTACTACCTTCTGGACCCCTGCTTCAGCTTCATAGTTGTTATTGGAGTCAAGCAGCTGCTCTCACCGTCCTCACAAGGCGACCATGTTGCTTTGCGGGGGACCGCAAAACTAAACAGCGGCTACGCAATTATCTTACTTACACCATAACAATGACCGCGAAAAGAGGACGCAACACCCCGGTGACCGTGGAACTACCCGCGCTGCCGCCTGCGGGACAAGCGGCACTGCCAGCAGTATGCTACGTTCCAAGCATGCAGCCTGATGATATAGACGCAAGTACAAAAGCTAACGGGGCGTCTCGCGGTTCTCGCACGCCGCCGACGAAGCGGCTGCGGTACGAGGTGTACGCAAAGCCGCGCGGGACGCAGCTTGTTACAGCGTCGCTTGGAAACATAGATTATGTCGGGAGAACGGACGGCGACGAGAACGCGGGCGTGCAGCCGTGCGCGTACGCCCTTGCGGTGTACCGGCCAGGGGAACAGAAGCTGCAGCTGTTCCCGGTGGCAGGAGAACGGGTCTTCCGACTAGATGCAAGGTGAGGGCTACACCGTGTTTCCAATGCCAAGGTTAGGTCTTTCAGGGGCAAGAGGCTGGGTCCAGATCATGTTACGGTAGGTCGGGGAAGGGGCTGAATGGGTAGGGGAGGGCCATGGTGCCGGTGCGAGCCAGGGGACCAAAGCATATGCATGTCTGAGGCTGCAATACTGCAAGGTCATCCGGAAATGCGTCTTTGGAGCGAGCTGCAAAGTTCCAACATGTCAGCGGAGCTGTGACTGCCGCCTGGCTTACACAGCGGAGAGAGTACCTGCGCAGCGGCACTCTGCCCAATGCTGTTGCACGCCACGGCAAGATGTGCACTTGCGCCTGCCACTAACGGTTCCTGCCCGTCCCCCAGACTGCCCGGGCTGATTTACGCCCCCACGGACACGGGGGCGGAGGAGAATGCGGATGAGCGCGAGAAGAGGAAGCTGGCGGCCAAGCGGTGAGGGGACAGGGATGCAACTGGGGTGAAAGGCAGGGCGCGGACATGGGCCACCGAACGCCCAGTGGGATGCGCCAGCGTGGGACAAGGTCCAGAGCCCAGCAACTCCTGTCCGCTGTGCACACTGGCGGAGGGCAAGGTTGCACATACTGTACCGGTAGCAGCCCACGTCAGGAAGCGCGCGCATTGTACACAAGCGGGTGCACAGCGCCCCTCTCGAGAAGAGGAAGCTGGCGGCCAAGCGGTGAGGGGACAGGGACACAGGGGTATGGGCGCCGTGCCAGGCAACCGGAGGCGGCAGCCGGGAGCGGAGACCTCGCAACGCCCACTGGGCCATGGCGGGGGCGGGAGGAGGGGGAAGTGCAGGGGCCAGGAACTCCTACGCAGACACGTGTGATTATGTGCATGTGTGTGGTATGGGCTTTGGGGGCCGTGCCAGGCATCTGGAGGCAGCAGGCAGGGGCGTGGAAGTAGGCTACCCATCGCCCGGTGGGGTATGGTACGCCAGCCTGGGACCAGGTGCAGGGGCCAGCACCTCCTTTTCCGCCTTGCACACTGGCGGAGAGCAAGGCTGCACATTTATAACACCCTATGTCAAGAAACGCGCGCACCGTACGCGAGCGGGTGCACAGCGCCCCTCGGGGCCACGCAGCAGACTCGTTGCCGCTGTTGAGGTCGCCCCTCACCTGTACCTCTCGTCCCTACTTCGACCCCTACCCCCAGGCTGGTCGACGAGTTCAGGGTGGCAGCCACCTGTGACACAACGACAGACAACTGTCACGCTGTCTGCCTCATGTTCCACCATGACCTGAGCTGACTTGTGCTGCTCCACCCCTGCCCCCAGGCTGGTTCACGAGTTCGGCAGCACGCGGCTGCGGCAGCCAACTGTGACACAACAATAATATATCATAAAATAACATGATATACAATTAATGATAATGGTCACCCCTGCCCCCAGGCTGGTGGACGAGTTCGGCAGCACGCGGCGGCGGCGGCAGCTGACTGCCCGCGAGGCTGGCGTGGTGGTGGCGGACAAGATCAGCGGCGGCGGGGCGGTGCAGGAGATGCTGGGCAGCGTGGCGGCGGCAGGGGAGGGCGAGGGGCTAACCAAGGACGAGGTGGGTGGCTGCTGAGCGTTCCTGTGTCACCATGGGAAGGTGCATGCGGCATGGAAGCGGGAAGGCCGTGTAAGGGAGGAATGCTGGGCAGCGTGGTAACGCTGAGAGCAAACAACCTGCTGCTAGGTTGATTGGCTGCGAAGCTCGTCACAGAAGGCTTTGGTGTTCGGGGACGCGCGCGGGGAGTGCGGTTTAGGGGCCTGGCGCAGAAGTATTGGGAGGAGCACCCGTCTTATCCGCAACACGTTCTGGAGGGCCACAGCGCTGCCAGGTGGAGTCGATGGAGACATGTATGACCCTCCCTGCCGCTGCTCGCAGCAGACGCCCTGCCACCACAGGGGCAGCCGCTCCCACTGTCGCCTGACTAACGACAGGCATCCCTGCGAACCGGCTGCAGGTGGCCTGCAGAGTGCTCACGCCGTGCTCGGCGCGCCAGCATGACCCAGTCGCCATGCAAGCGCCCCTAGTTTATTAATTCCCTAACTGTCAACAGCCACCCGACTCACTGCGTCTCCAGCAGGTGGCCCGGCTCGCGCTCACCCAGCGCAGCTGCCCTGGTAGTTGCCTTAAACGACCAACATGCAGCTGACCGCCGCTCATTTTCCGCCCCTGTGCCGCCCTTGCTGCCCCTCGCCTGCAGATGGCCCGGCGCGCGTTCGCGCAGCGCACGGTGCCCCCGCACGACCCCGACGCCACCACCCCGCACGGGGCATACCACCTGGAGCTGCTGCTGGGCGACGGGCAGGGCGGCACGCGGGTGGGGGCGCTCAAGAAGCGTATCCTGGCGCTGGAGGCGGTGGCCAAGGACCCGGAGGTGGGAGGGCGGTGTGACACTAGTCTAGGAAGGGGGCATAGTGTGATTCGTGTCTGCCTAGTGAGGCATTCTGGACGAGCAGCTTCTAGGACCACCGCTGGATGCGAGTGGTCAAGGGTCAGGAGGTGGGCGCCATGACATAGTTGGCATATGCAGTAAATCTAGCATGTCCTCACTGGCTACATGGATGTGGGAGTGCGGTGGGGTAAGGGGTGGGGTTGGGGTACCACTGTCGCCGACCAGGGGTAGCGGTTGATTGCAGACGGCTACATGCAGGCCTTGGGTAGGTGTCTGTCTCTCGCGATGTGTCTCCCCCGAACAACACACCGTTCGGGACGTACACCTGGCCTGAGGAACGGAAACTGTCCCTGACTGTGCTCTGAGCGTTGCCGTGCACCTACCCCCACCTGCCGTGTCCTTTGCAGGAGGAGGCCAAGGCGCGGGAAAAGCAACGGGTGGGTAGTTTTCCGCACGCGAGAAGGTTGGGCGCCTGGGATGTTCCCGCACGGGAAGTGCAGAGAAGAAGCGAGGCAAAAGCAACGGAGTTGGCACGCAACCCGGAGGTCGCCTCGGGGCAAGCACCAAATAATGAAAGCCCTTGGATACACCTCGCACGCGTTGCCTACCCCTCACTGTACGACGTGTCCAGGTGCACGAGCACGGGCTGCCGCAACCGTGAATGCGATCTTAGGTGCCATGCACAATGCATGAAAATGCTGACGACTAGGTCTGCCGCGCGCGTCTCATGCACCAATCTTTTCCATCCAGGTCGCGAGTACGTGCTGTCTTAGCTGCCCATGTAGCTCACTCACTGAAATCAAGGGCTGGCCATACGACCAAACGCGACACATGCTGCTTTACTGCCTCCCTTATGATTTACTCCATGCAGGTGCACGAGTAGGTGCTGTCTCGGCTGCCGTTGACACCTCCTGGTCACGCAAATCAGTAGCTGGCCATACGACTGAAAGCGCCGTACGCTGCTTTACTGCCTCCCTTACAGATCCACGAGTACGTGCTGTCGCGGCTGCCCTCGCTACGCGCCCAGCGGCTGCGCGGCGAGACAGACGCCGAGGAGCGGCAGCGGGCCGCGAGGCGCACCTCCTACCTGGCCCTGCTCAACCTGCTGCTGCGGCTCAAGGTAAGAACCGGGATCCAATGAGGCAGTGCAGTATATGGCGCGGCAGTAGCATTTTGACTCATCGGGAGGAGGTGCAAGGGTACGGGTGCACCTCCTACCTGGCCCTGCTCATACTGTTGCTGCGGGCTATGCTATGTTGCTATTAGTCCTGGACGGATACTGGGACCTACAAACCCTTTTTTGCCGCTCTTGTCCGCTGACGCCTTACGCGGTTTCCTCGCGTTCTACGCATGCCCCTCGTGTCCGCCACAGCACTCCCGGCGCGTCGTGGCTTGTAGAAACTATTTTCTCAAGTTTCTTGGCCATAGCCAGGTCTAGATCAACTCTATAATTACTGTTTTTGGACGTGGTTCACCTTACCATTCATCCCTGCCCCTGCCCCTGCCCCTGCCCCTGCCCCTGCCCCTGCCCCTGCCCCTGCCCCCCAGTCCCGGCGCACCGTGGGCATGCGCGGCGACGACGACTCCCTGGCCAAGGCCTGGGGGGTGCCGGACGACCTGGCGGAGCTGCTGGCCAGCAAGTTCTACGTGCGCAAGTAAGTTACTATTAATACCTTCGTGGACATTAGCCAAACAAATTTGTAACTCGCGCGTTCGCCAACGTTACAAGCTTAGACCTAAGCCCAGCAGCCCCTGACCACCCCAGCGACGACCTGGCCGTTGGCGTGCACAACACCTGACCGCCCTGACTCCTCTCCCCCATGTCCCCACCAGCGACGACCCGGCCCGTGGCGTGCGCTACGAGCGGTCCGACGCGCAGGAACAGCTGCTGCTGTCGTACGTTCTGGCCACGGCGGTGGTGGCGGAGGAGGGCATCCTGGACAGGGACGCGTTCGAGGGGGTGCGCAGCGCGCTGCAGGTGGGCGGGGAACGGCAGGCGATGGTGCTGATGTGTTGCCGTACAGCTGCACTGCGCCCGCTTTCGGGAGGCCATCGAGGAGCGCGCTGCAGGTGGGCAGCAGTAGAGGTTCGTTGTTTGGTCTCGGCTTGACTCCTCTCCTCTTTACGTAGAGATACGCTCGTAGTGCTACGAATGCAATGCGTAGACTGGACAGGGACGCGTTCGAGGGCCTGCGCAGCGCACTGCAGGTGGGCAGGAAGCAGGATTGAAAAAAGGAGGCTGTGGTATCGGTGCGGAGGAGGCTAGGAAAGGATGCAGGCCAGGCGAAGATGCAGCTGTCTGCTGCAGCTGCGCGGAAGGAGATGGGGTAGCCATACAGTAATGGCCAGATCAGGCCGCTGTTTGGCGGTGCACTGTATGTTCGGAAGACGTGAGAGCGCGGAAGGCAGCCTCACGAGCGGGTGGGCGCTTCGCGCTTGGTTGCGCTTGGTCGCGTGCCAGAGCTGCCCCTGCTGGGTAACGCCATGGGGCGCTAGCGCACATACCTATGTGTTGTGACGTACAACACTATGTGTCCGACCCTGGCTGCATGCTGATGGACGCCAAACATGCACCGCTTGTCACTATCGGATAACACATTTGGAAGATGGTGGACACACATCAGAGGTGCAGTGTAATACTACCGTACACAATGCGCACCCAACGTTGTGCTCCTGCAGATGGACGCCAACAAGATGGCAATGGCGCTGCAGCAGCTGGGCGCAAGCACCAAGCCCGCCAAGCTCAAGGTGGGAATAGTAGACACGTACATCGTGGGGGACAGGGGCAGTAACCTGTGCACACTCCATGCGTGGTCTGAAGCGGAATAGCGTTCATAAGGAGCAGCGAGGACCGCGGAGTGTTCCTGAGGGCAGGCGGGCAGGCCGCCTGGGGTGTCACAGGGCTTGGGTTGTGGGGCAGGGGCTGGCGTACGGGGTGCGGGGGAGACGGGAGTGGGTTGTAAGACACGGCGAGAGCAGGGCCAGCGGGCGGTAGGGATGGTCACAAGGGTGGGTCGGGTGCTTGAGGGGCCCTGGTGAGAGCCATCGGCTTTAGTTGGAGTGGGGGCTGCCATGGGAGGTTGTCACGTGTGCATTCACCTTCTGTAGTCAAGGCGACCGCTTGTTACTGGCACAGTGCTGCTGGTACGGCTTACCGGTACACTACAACACGCCATGAAATTTTTACGTGCTGTCTTGCAGCGATCTTTCACACAGGTGGAGCGCGACGGGCGCGAGGTGGAGCCGGGCTGCTACACAGCCAATCAGTACACCACAGTCGTCACATTTCATATATGTGCTGCCTGGCATGCAATCCCCCCTCACAGGTGGAGCGCGACGGGCGCGAGGTGGAGCTGTCCTGCTACACCGTCAACCTGCTGCGGGACGTCAAGACGCCGGGCAAGCGCCTGGCGGAGTGTTTCCCGGCCATCAAGGTGGCAAAGGGGCCCAAGGGCCGGTAGCGGCAACAACGGGGTCCTTGATACGCATACCCTTCGTAATCATTGGGGAGTCGGTACGGCAGGTGTACACGTGGGGCTCACGCGCAGCCGCTGGGGTCCAAGGGCCGGCAGTGGTCACCGTGCTGCACTTGGCAGGAAAAAGGGCGAGCTTTGCTCTGGCTTGTCGCGCGACTGCAGCGCCTGGCGGAATGCTTTTCAGCCATCAAGCTGGCCAAGGGGCCGAAGGGCCGGTAGTGATGGCCATGTGTGATGGACGTGGTTGTCAGTTTGGGTTTGGCTGGCCAAGTTGCGCAAGGGCTGGTAGCGGCAGCGATCGGGCGGTGCCTTGGTTCTCGTGAGTCGCTCGGCGGGCTGTAGCCCTGTAAGGGGCCTTAGGGTCGGTTGAGATGACCATGCTACGCGTTGGTTTGGGGTCTACGGGCCGTTAGCGGTAGGCAACGTGTAGGGGCTCAAGCTGGCAATGGGCTGATATTGCTGACCGTGCTGCCTGTCGGTGTGGGTTTGGGCTGGCCCAGGGGCTCAGTGTAGTGGTGATCGTCCTCTCCGCCGTTTGGATTGAGCTGGCACGGCACCCAAGGGGCGGAAGCGGGGCCGGCCCTGCCTTCCGTGTCCCTACTCATTGTTTGTCAGGTTGTACGGCAGGTGCACACCTGCGGCCCACATGGACGGCTACCGCCGACTGCCTGTGCTCAAAGAGCAGTAGTGGTGGCCATACTGCTCTTGGGAGGAGGGGTTTCTGGCATGGGTGCATGCTGGACCAGGGTGCGTGTGCATCTTTGTAAGGGCTGAGCGACTGACGACTGACGTGGACTGATAAAACACGGTAGCGGTACCAGTAATCTGGGCTGCACAGTACGTTCCAAAATGAGCGTATTTTTGAAAATACGTAAAATACGGGGGTCTGTTCGCAAAATACGCTCAAATACGCTAAAAATACGTCCAGAGGCCAAAAACCGCCCCGAAACCCAAAAAGCCCCCAAAAGCCCCGAAACCGCGCCGCAGGCTCACCGGGGCCATGCCGTACGTTCTCGGCCATGGCCCCAAGCTCACCGGGGCGCCTGGGATGGATGCGCATATATTTGTTTTCAAACGCACCTATTGCACTTCTGACGACTTCTCACAATGCTGCTGCAACGCGATGGTTTGCGGTA
>VFQN01002761.1_pt1 | contig 26353 bp, 18 predicted proteins | sample 3512371 | NCBI WGS metagenome assembly VFQN01 (sample SAMN10412370, study PRJNA504923) | tailings metagenome | isolation source: Replicate 2 from Balatoc abandoned mine | place: Philippines: Itogon, Benguet | collected 2017-08-28 | reverse complement strand
GATAAGAAAGAAAATCATGGTGTAATTCATGATATTTTAATAGTTCTGTGTGATCTTCTAATCGCTGCCACATCGACGACGCTCCTATAAACAGTCTTCTAAATTTGCTAGAAATATCTTTGGTATACTCGACAATCCCAGGGCTTCATCCCATAATGCCATCATCTTTCTTGGAGTTTGCTCCGTAGAGAAAAGATTTTCTAAGAATAAACGTTGGTTCGACACAAGAAAATAGAAAGAGGTTCGAATAAAAAAAAAAATAAAAAAAATCAGATCAAGAGGAAAAAACATGTTTCCACTGATTGAGAACCTCTGTTGATGCGTTACTGCAGTACCTTGGTATTCTGTTGTCATAATGAGCAATAGTCAATCACAACTATCCTTGATTGGAATGAGATAAGATTATTTGGTGATATATCACGATGCACAAATCCGCATTCACGCAATAAATGTAAGTAACCAACAAGATTGGCGAATTGCTGTCGCTCCCAGTACGGAGATTTCCCCAGTTAGTCCATTTTCAATGTTAATCCAAAAGAGGAGTATATAAGGATTCTTGTTGGAGGAATAACGTACTTGATTTCATCTGCGTAAACTCCTTTCCGATGAATTTGCAGCTATAGTGATCCTAAGAAGATTCAAGATGTTCCACTCTTGCGCTGCGTCTTCTTTTGATCCACAGATCCTCAAAGCACAGCTACGCTCGTCAGTCGAGGGTTCAAAGAGTACTGCTAAAGTCGGATATCGAGTGACTTTTTCACAAATTTACGTTCTCTTACTATTTTCAAGCAAAAAATGAGCGAACTCCTCCAAAAAGCAGAAGAGATCCTTCCCAATGAACTTAACCAAGTCTTGCCTCCCTTTGAGAAAAAGCTAACTATCGAGAAAGATGGGATCATAACTGAAATTTTATGCACATCCTTCGCCAACCGAATTCTTGTATTCATTACTCAGATAAACAAAGTAGGAACGCTGATTAATGCATGGAGTGAACCAAAAGCTGACGGAGGAAAGATATACCAAACTTCAATACTTCTTGGAAAGAGGGATGATCCATTGCTAACAGTCTACGCTCGCCAATTAATAGAAAGAATCAGTACCTTGTCGAATAAAACGCTACTTCTTGGTATCTCATTGAAGGAGGAAGGAAGGTCACGGGAACAATTCCAATTTATCATAAACCATGTTTTAGAAAGTCTCATTTTGTAGCTCATACTTTAATAACAGTGAACTAAAGAAAGCTCATGAAGAAGAAAGTTCATTTGTTTATATGCTTAAATGTTAATTAAAATAAATTTGTTCTTAGTAACAAACATAAAAAAGGACTTATAGAGCTACAAACCAACTTACAAGCATTTGCCAACAAGCCACCACAGCACAAAGGGGATTGTTTTAAATGTCACAATAGATAGAAGACCAATGAAAACAAAAAAAAGAAGTAGATAGTAAAAGAAGAGGGACATAGCAGACATGGAAAATATCAGCCGTCATCTACGTTCTTCGCACTTGCATGAACGAGATTAGATCAAACTGGAAACAAAAAATCTTTATGTTGGCTCGACTTAAAAGGATATCTTTAATGAGAGAAATGCTTGACACAGAGATTGCAACCAATCCAATGGAATATCTTTTTCTTCGGTTATAAATATTTCAATTTTTATCTTGTTTTTTTAGTAAAGTCTTTGTCTTTTTGTACCATTCTGAAGATTTTCGTATTTATCGTCAAGGTTTGTAGTTTTTGCGGCTTGTAACATGAGTAAGGTGTCCGCATATTGCATGAGATCTTGATCTTTTCGATTACTCTCAAAACAACGTTCTTGTAGATCTTCGCTATCAATAGAATCATTGTCAAGATGATGATCCTCGTTCGACATCTCACTTTCGCTTAATTCAGCATCGGTTCTAGTGCTACCATTGCAACTAGGAGAGGATAGTAATGTTCGCTTCTCAGCATAGCTTAAAGGTTTGGGAATTGTAATATTAATTCGTAAATTGGAATCAAATGCATTGATATCATGTAATCCATTAAACAAACTTTCTGAACAATGTTTCTGCGCATAATCTAATAGGTCAAAAGCTGTTCCAATTCGATTTGACTCTTTCAAGAGCTTTGGAGACAACTTGGCAAGGCAAAGAATAGTATCTTCGTTATGTTGCTTCCAGCTTATTAATGCATGATGTAAAGCACTCTTTCCCGAAGAGTCTCTTAATGGCACAGTGAAGAAGAAATTAGTACTTAAAAAAGCGAGCACAGAAGAATGTCCTTTTCTAGCAGCATGGTGTAAAGGAAGCATTCCTAATCGATCAGACACTGCTAAAGCTGATGGTGCTACTTCAGTTAACACTTTGCATAAACCCAAAGCAAGTTTGTATTCCAAAAACTCAGAATCCAAACCGTTGCTGCATCTATATGAAGAAGCATAAGCTAAAGGAGTTGCTCCAACACTACCAGTGTCAGTCTGCAAAGCAAGCTGAGGAGCACTGTGCACAACCATACGCACAATATCAATGCAATTGTCATCACTCACTGAGAGAAGATGATCAATGGTGGATTGATTCAGGCCCATTTGAAATTGATGTAAAGTAGTTGATAGTTCACTGTGAATGGAAATCGATAATATAACAGAAAATAATAAAATATTCCTCAAATGTGTTCTTAAAGCTCGTCGAATTCTTGCTAATAGTTGATTAATAAGTACACTCTTTGTAAAGCTTACAGGTAAGTGATTGGTGCACAGTAATATTTCTTCGCTGATCTCTAAATGAGCGCGTGAAGTTAATTTTCCAGTCAGGATGGTCTTGCAAGCATTTCGAAGCTTTAACAAGATATCTTGGTTCGTTTTCGTTTGAGAAATACATGTGGCAACAGCCCAGTAAGGGGCAACAGCAATCAAGCAGGAAAATGGTGAAGCAGTATTTTTTCGGTAAAACTCAGAGGAGGTTGATGCTACACTCGAAGAGGAGGATGGAGCAGTTGGCTTCAGTACTTGATTGTGATATTCGTGACTATTGGAGCAAATGAAGGAGGTGACCAAAATAAGATCCTTGACCAATATCAAGCCTGATGAGAGTTGAGTAGATCCGGTGCCTGAGGAGGAGGTAGGATGTTCATTCGAAAGGTTTCCAGACCAAATTTCTAAGCAGTCTGATGCTATTAGTGTCTTTAACATGTTTGTCGCATCTAAAAATTTCAAGAGTTAGGGAGGTTTCCATAAATAACGACGCTGCGCGACTAACCTTCGTAGATGAGACTGATGGCCTCCTTCACATTGTCAGCGGAAGAGCTGGAAGAAGAGGTCTTGTTCACAACAAGTTGAAAATATTTCAGGCACACACGTGCATGTAAGGCAATATCAATTCCTTCTGGATTCGAAGAGGTTTCATCAAATGATCGCTTCATTTTCTTTCAAGGCTCAAGTCCAAAGCAATTGGAAATAAATTATGAAAAGGTCAGGAAGAAGGAAGAAGATGGTATTGAATGGAGAAAGCTGATGTAGATTTTATTTTATGAAATGACCCAGCTAACAACAAGCTTTCTCTTTCTCCAACATCTTCTTAAGCTCTTTTAACACTGGAATAGATGTGATAACCAAAATTTTGTTGTAGGTTGGAACTACAAGACTTTTGTCATTTCCACACTGGAACAGCAATTCCTTCAAATTTCTAGGAAAAAGGAAGAAAATGATAGAAAAATCAAGGAAATATAAAAAGTTTCTCTACCTGCTTTTTGTACGTGAATACAACAAAATTTTTGTTGCAAAAGTCTTGACAAGCCTAGAACAGCCGTTTCCTCAACCAGTTTTTTGTCTGTTGATTCCACTCGGAATTTCGGGTTTTGACTTCATTGCACCGGGTTTGATGAATCTTGTTGTCGTGATTATCGGTTCGAAATCATCAAATACACTTTTATCTTGAAGAAATGCATCTTCGACGATTGATGAGAATGGAAAGATCGGTGCCAGAGAAATATGAAGGATTGTGGCGTCGTAGAATTATCATCAGGAGGGATGGAACTTCTGACTCGACAACAGACGTCTGGTGGTTTCAATCTCCTTCTTATTCGATTGACTTACGGGTACCAGTCTCTTCAACCCCGGGCCAGAAAACAGCCTTTGCTGGAGTGACCATCCAAAGCACGAGCACTGAGGGGGAAATTTTAGAGTGGCGACCCGATATAGCCTTCCCTGCGATCAGTGACGAAGTTGATGCTGGCTATGTAGAGTTGAATACTCCTGAAGAGCTTCACGAAAGAGGATTGGATGGATCATATGATGAAGATTGGTACAAAGTGGAAAATGGTGAAATGACATCATCCAGAAGTGTGGACGGTGATTTATTCAATTTTGTCATTGAAGGTTCAATTTGGAAGGCCGTGGCAAAAGGTCGACCAACTGATAGTTATTTTGGTCACGAAGAGGATCAAAGCAAATGGACTGAAGTTAGTGTTTACAGGAAAAGCGAAGACACTTCCGAATGGCGTCTGGTTGCTTCAACAATCGATCAGAAATAACAAGTTTTAGTTGAGTTTCCTCCGCCGCTTGGAAACTAAATCTCACCTCTTAGCTAATTCTGGTAATGAAGTTCTTTTCGCCTCTTTTTTTTTCATTTCTGTTGATGTTTGCGCAATTATTGATTGACTACCTGATTCGGATCGACCTACAGCTAAACTAAGCTACTTCAAAGTTAAGATTTACATATTTAATTAGTTATGAAAGCTAATTAAACTAATGATACTACTAAAGACTAAAAATTCAATAACAGAGATTTGAAAAAAGATATTTGTGCAAGGATTACTCTTCCTCTACATCTTCAGAAACAGCATCTTGACAAATGCAACAACAAAATAAATACCAAAAGTTAATATTGAGACCCCATCCCCACCCACTCTTTGGAATACATAAATGGGGAGTTCGATCCCACAAGGGACAACCAGAAGTCGTTTCATATCCTCTCCAATTTCTCCATGCCTCAAGATTCTTCCTTCGTCGTTGTTCCTCTTCAGGATCCATATTTAACCTTTCTTAAACGAGAGGGCACAAACCTTTCACCACTTCAGAACAAATAACTAACAGCAGCGAATCTCAAGAAAGAAAAATCTGTAGATAACGTAAAATTGTGCAAAGCATTGAATCACAAGAAAGCAGAGAAGAAGAAAGGCAAAGAATGACTTATATAGTCCATGTTATAGTCTTATTTTTGATCTTCTTCAATGAAAATCAATATTGCAATTCTTTTCAAACAGTATTTAGAGTCCAAACTTTTAAAATTCGATCGAAAGTAGGTTTGAAGAGTGATAGTAGTGTAACATTGTTGAAGTCTACAAATCATAATGATAATAATCTCACAAAATCTTCTGTTCTGCCAGGGATTGCCAGGAAATTACTCTTTCTATCTTTATTTTCTGCTGTTGCCAATGTCAACCTGCAAGGGATTACAGAATCGAGCATATTGTCAGCACAAGCAGAATTCAGAGCTGCACAGAAATCAACTTTCTTCCGTGTTGTCCCAAGATTCATTGCTGGAAGAGATTATTATCGCACAGAACTGAAATCAGCTGTGGAGAAGCAACAATGGGATGTTATTGGGAAATTTTTTGAATTGTATCCGAGTAAAATCAATAAAAACGATCCAAATCAGATTGATGCTTATGATTCTTATGTAAATAAGAATATTCTTCGACCATTGAAACTATTAACTAGCAGTTCAGCTGAAAAAGGAACTTCACCGAGGCAGCAGCTTCTCTTCGCGAAGGAACAAGAATTTGAGCAAGCCATGGCTTTGTTACAGGGCTCTGTGAAGGATAGAAAAGGTGATGGTCTATTTGCTGGTACCATCAAAGCTCCCACTGGAAAAGAACGAATTGAACAGGTATAATTTATCATGTATTCGGATATGTACATGCTGAAATAACTTTGTTTCTTGTAGGCGAATCGAGCGTACGAGGCTGGAAACAAGGCGTTAGAAGAATTCGTGAAGCTTTTAAATGATGGTTTAATGCTTGAAGTGAAGAAAATTCCACTATAAAATCCTTAGTTGATTTCATTTTTGCCTAAATATTTCGAACTCATGATCTAGAGTTTTTCCTTTTGGTAACTCTTTCAGCTCTGTTATTGTCAAAGAATTATTTGTAAATGAACTAACATATATGAATTTTCATTTACATTTAAGCTCTTGGAACAGGATGTAACGGTTGATGTTCATTCTCTTCGTACGTTCCCTCCCCTTGTAAGACTAAATCAAAAGAATTTGCAAATTCACAGGTAAATCTATATCTTGAACAATACTTTTGATTTTTATTTGGTGTAAATATAATTGTTATTGGCATCGGATAATGAATATCATTGTTTGATGAAGATCCAGGAACTGTTAATGTCATTGTTTCTCCTTGGCCTGTCATTTTGGTGTTTGAAACATCAAATGTTGCAGTAAATGTTTGATTGCGATCCTTTATTGCGTGAGTTTTCCCAATATTATTTGCATCAGGAAAACTATTCTGATGCTTTTTTGTAAGAGTATCATTCAGTGATAATGTGTTAGTGGCCCACGATGCTTGCACCAATCTTTCTGGAACAATGGTATCCTCCCTATGCGAGAAAAAATATTTGAATAATTAAAAAAGTGAGGAGTATCACCTTTCTTTCAACTTACTTTCGATTATAATCCTTTGGTGGTGCTGCCATCGCTGCTGCAACCGACACTGTCGGTCCCTCTACGACACCACTGATGGGTGTTATCTGGAAAACAGTAGGATCATCGACTTCAGGAATTCGTTCAAACCCTTTAACTCGAATTGCTGTTGACTGCTTCCATTGTCCACCTCCGGGAACATGGGATATAGTCCATCTAGCCGGGACATCAGTCGGATTCGACAATAGGAAAATTCCTTGGCAAGTTCTTTGCACATGACACGTTCCAAAGAATAATCGAGGAGCTGATCCAGTGATAAATGGTGTTGAAATAGCAGTAATCACTGGTAATCGCAACGACTGTCCAGTCGGATAAGTAAAAAGAAGGAAACTCTTTTGCTCAGTAGGTTTACCATACTCCTTTCCGAAGGTTGACATTAATTGTTCGCGAAGGTATTTCTTAGGATGGAAAACTATCATAAACTTGGTTGATTGCTAAATGAAATATAGAAGGAGAAATTAGCCTCATAAAAGATCAATCCAAAAACTTACGTGAGGAAGAAGCCGCAACACTTTCCCTTCTTTTTGTGGATTCTTTTGACTTTTAATCGAGGTTACCGTTATTCCTGATCTTGCTGTTTGCTTCACTTCATCTTTACTTGAAGGAGAACCATCTTCAAATTTGATATGCTTACTGCCGGGCGAGTTAGGAGAATCCATCCCATCTACCGCTCGCGATGGAGACGAAGAAGGTGATCTGCGATCTCCTCGATCTGACATTTTCTTTTCCTTTTTATTTAAATTTTCGTATAAATCGGAAGGATCTTTTGGTTCCTCATAATCCTTAATAAGCAGAGCGCCTTCAGTCGCGACATGAATGACAACTTCACTATCTAAAGGGTTTGTAATATTGATCAGTTTAGAACAAATTGGATTAACTGTCATCATGGAAGTAGCCGCCATCGTAACATCTGCCATTGTTGAGTAGGAAGTAAAAAGAAGAGTTGATTTCGCTGTTAATCGCAACCCATGATGATCTGGAACAAGAGTATTATTGTGAGGAATTGAATGAGTATGTTTATCAATGATTAATTCTGGATGAAGATATTTTCCTTCTACAAAAAGCTTCAATTCAAACTTCAGTTTATTCGCAGCGGAGATGGAAGTCGAGGAAGTTGTTGCAGAGGTTACTGATTTTGGCAAAATTCGACTACCTTCCTCATCAATTCCAACAATACTCACGGTTGTGGTATTGGTCTTTTCTAGAACCTCGCTTTCTAATTTTCCTCCAACGTTCAGGATTCTAGAGCCTCCCTCTACGCTAACGGGAGAAGGGTCGCTCTTCTTGACTGCGTCTTCAATCACGATATTTGCTGTTAGTACAGCTTTCTCCATTCTCGCTGGTGTATTATGGTTCAAAAGAACTGTAAAGACTTGTTTCTCATAAGGCGGCAATACGGCCTTCGCAGGTTCAATCTGAAATGGACTTTCTTTCGCAATATCATCCCAAAAGCGAATAGAAGTTTTAATTCGATAATTTGAAGCTAGGTCATGGATGCTAATACTACTGTTCTTTCTTTTCTTCTCTAACATGTTAGTTTGGTTCAAATAATTCAATGATATTTTAATTGGGCCATTTGCCTTAGCTGCAATACCACGTATATTCCATTTAATTTTTGCATCTTTTGAACCATAATTCTTGACAATAAAATGTCTTTTTAAAAGATTTCCATGCTCACATACTTGTCCCAGTTGTAATAATTGTTGCTTTTCCCCTTCTACTTGGACGATATTCTTGGGAGATTGAGGTAATATGAGGGAAAGTGGTTTCTCTGTCATTCCCATTGTATGTTTCTCAATAACTATCGGACAACCAATAACATTCATCTTAATTGGAATCGCAAACTTTCGTATCACTTCATTTTCGCGGATGGAAATTTCAATATCATCATCGTAACATCCAGGAATATCATTGAAGGCATAAATATTTACTTGTTGCACTCCCCAAGCAGGTAAAATTCCTGATGTCACATCCATGAAATAGGAAGCACCCAAACCAGATTTTAAATATTTACGATCTTCCCGTCGATTTAACTCAAAGGCAATATACTTCTTACCAGCTTCAGATTGGAACTTATTTGTTCCATCTTCATGAGGCGCAATGTAAAGATCGCCTCTTGCCACGGTAGTTACGGTAGAAGTCGTGTTCACCGTCGTTATTGATGCAGTAGAAATAGAGTGCTTACTCCCCTTTCGTTCATTTTGGCGAGCTGCTGATGCTGCATCAAGAGGTGGAACAGTGGCGACATCCTTATTCGGGGAGACTCCAGTTAAACCACCACCTCCACCAATTGAAGCAGGAGCAGCAACAGCACCCCCTGGCGGGCCGAGAGAAGAAGTAGGGCCTCCTGCGCCGGTGGCCGTAGCAGCACCTCCTCGAGTGCCAAAACGCTTTTTCTTCTCAACAACCTTGAACTTTCTTGGTTGAATTTCAAAAGGAGCAGGTATGGCGGACAAATTCCGCATGAAAAAGGTAAATCGTCTTCGTTCATACAATGGAACCGCGTGGCCAAGGAAGATTGGCTCTACAGGTCTTGGATCAGGAGGTTTTTCATTTAATACAGGATACTGTGCATCATCAGGAGAGGCGATTGGTTGTGGAATTGTCAAATTCGTAATGTCTTCACCGTCTTTCATGTTAATAAATTCTAATGAAATTCCTTTAGAAACGGCTTTTAAATTAACACCGAGGGGAGTAGATATCCCAAACAATTTACAAGACAATAAATCGTCAATAAATCCAGTAGTCAGTGAAGTGAAACTGCCTTTGATAATTAATTTTTCTTTGGCATCCAGTGATCCTTTCATCGGATCTAATGTAAAATTAAAGAAACTTGATTGTCCGCCCGGTCTTAAAAATTTAAATTTTGTTGGTAAATTACATATATTTTCAAGAGTAAATTCAAAGGGAATAATTCTCCCAACATAAACCTGTCCGAAATTATGATGTTGAGGATATAGTAAAACCTTCGGTGATTGAACTTCGCCACGTAAGTTCAAATACTGTTTCGATAATTCATGTTTCCCATCAACATCAAAAATACGTGATTCGATCATCCCACGAACCCGTTGAGGTGTTTTACCCGCTTTGCTGAGAATATTCACCGTCATTGTGGTATGCGGCGGTATAACACCCGAAGAGGGCTCGATGGACAAGACAGCATTCTTTAGCTCAATTTTAAAGTCTCCACCAGGTGTGGCTTGAGAATCAGCAACTGAAAAATCGTCTGACTTCATCGAACTTGCGCGAGACATTTGAGAGTGAGTAGATCGGGCGGATCGAGCACTTCGAGCGCTCAAGGGTTCACCGCCTCCACTCCGGTCAGTCATCCGCCCAGTTTCTCTTCCGCTTTCTGACATCATTGATCCTCTTTTAACAGGAGCCCCTGCTGCGCCAACCATTCCAGAGGGGTTATTAATAATATTGTCAACATGAATTGTTGGTTTCATCATAAACATTAACGGTACATCACCTTCATTTGAGAAGGAAAGGGAATAAGAATTTTCTCCACCAACACCAAGTAACCCAATGTCCACTTCTGCTGTATTGAAGCGAAGTTTCGCTCCAACAACAAGTGCATCTATTACGATAGTCTCCAAAAGAGCAGTATTATCTACAGATCTAACTGGAAGTAGGATCTCAAAGTGTCCCAGTTTCATAATTTTCATTCTTATGGTAATAGTCTCTTGCGTATGAGGCATGAGAAGTAGTGCATCTTGAGAACAATTCAATTCGATATTCTCAATGAGCGATTCCAGCGATGCTTCACTGGCAGAATTATTGGATGGAATTAAAACGTTTTCAGCCTTTTCAAGATCTTCATGAACTTCGTCATGCAAAGATGTTGTCAATTTTCTCCTTATAATAAGTGATTGCTTGTCAAAAAATATTTGGAGACCGGAGTCATTGGGATTAATTAAAGTCACCTTTATTTCTGTCTCAGATCCTAATATCACATTTCCTGCAATTCGAATATTCGGAGGTGAAAGTAGCAGTTTTTGTGGATTACTTTGACCATGAACCAGAAAACTGATCGATGACAAATGCGTGTAAGAGCATTCCTTTAAATAATCAATTGCCTCATGCGAAACTTTAAAATCTAATTCAGAGGAGATATACTCGCCTAAAATTTTAATAGTATTAAAGATATCAACATAAACTTCATCGCACATCTGTTGCTCCGTGGGGGCCAGTTCTCTCAAAGTCTTGCCCATCCCGTTATCAGTAACTTCAACGATAGATTCATCATCTGATTCATTTTCATCAACGTCTTCATCATGACCAGATGATTCTTCTTCATACTTTAGCACCAGTTCTGGTAATAAAAGTGGAGGCGAGTTCGGGGCGTCTGCCTTCCAATCAAATAACTCAATTGTCTCTTCCGACTTTGGCTTTGCAATTTCTAGCAATTGTTCATCCAGCTTACTCCGAGAAGTGTCAACAGTAGCCTGACTTAAGTAAGAGCTATTATTTGCACTCAAAGAAGCGCTACCATCAACAGAGTCGGCAGATAAAGCATCACGCTTCCTAATACCAAAGACATGCTGGAGGATATTCCTAATCCAACGATTCAATCGAGGTAACTCTATATCTCGAATCCGCTCATTTTCCTCTTCGTTCATATGAGAGTAAATTAAATTGATAATTTGCGTTAACGGAATCAACTTTTTTTCATCCCATATGTTGCCTGTTGGTTTCCTGTAGGGAACAACTTTCCCCATTACACCAATTTCCTCCAACCAACTTCTTAAGCGAGGATATTTCCCATGACCTTCAAGAGCCAGTAAATGCAGAAATTTTGCTTGTTCCGGATGTGTGGGCATCGCAGCTATTGGAATAGATTTTATCATCATAATTGCTCTTAAGGATGAGTTATCTTTATGTCTAGGATTGTATATAAATTTAAATTCAGCCGCACCTTCCCCAGCTAACACTCCACGAGCTGGAAGAATCTCGTAAGGACCTTCTTTCACAGAATTTCCTTTTACGGCAGAATCACTATCATGGTGCAAGGTTTCTTTCAGTGATCGAAGTAACTTTTCATCAACTACAGCGGCTTCAGTGTTTAATCCAATTATGGGCAGTGTTAGTTCAGATGGAGATTGGTGCAGTTCAGGGAAAGGGTGATTATGTTGTTCCCGCTTCACAATAAGATCCTGTCCAACACGATTCCAATCATTCTGTGGCAATTTGATATCAACCCATACCCATTCATACTCTACGGATATCCCTGTGTCATTTACAACGCTCACCATATGATGATTTTCAGCACTTGCAACAAGGTTATGGAAATAAAGGTCACGGTAGACGTTAGGATCTTTATCATTAAAAGCAACATCATTAATATCAGTGGTGGACAAATTGATCTCTTTACTATTAGCACAAATCGTGTAAGATTTGACTTGACCATTATCACAAATAATTTTGTAGTTTCTTGTGAGAACACCAAGTTGTAAAGGAACTAATTCAAAAACCAAATCAATTGATTCCCCTTTATGTAAACTAAACGTCGAAGGATAGACTGTGAAAGGTGGAATACGCAAACATTCTTTATTAAACTGATTTAATTCAAGATTTTCACATTCTTCAGGATCATCATTTTCAACAATGGTAAAATTTGCAAACCCACCAATATTACTACAAGAAATGACAGATCTCTGAGCATCACCAACTAAAATTGATCCAAAGTTTATTTGATTCGGTAAATCTAAATTTGGTGGTTCTCTTTGAGCGATTATCTGTACTTGAGTTGATCCTGCTTCAGTATGAACCTGGATAAATTCCTCATAATCGCCCAAAGAATTGGGAATAAAAGTCAAAGTTGTAGAAACGGCCATTCCTGGAGCAATTATTCCATTTGCACAGTTTGGTGGATATTTTAATGGGGAAATTGTGAATAATTTCGACTTTGGTGGTAATATGCGCACTGAGCGAGAAACTGCCGAGACATTTTTAAAGGAAACATTTTTGGTGTATTTAACACCAATTTCATAATCCATAAAATAAATGGATTTGGGTTCGGCAACAAATAATGGATTATTATTCAATTTAATGTATTTGGAATATTTATTTTTCAATCTTTCACTGATAGAAGAATTAGCGGTGTGTTCATCGCCAAGGTCTTGACTATTCGCGAAATCCACATTCGGTTGAGCTTCAGATTCTTCAGGATTCAAAGGAGGCTTGGTAAGAAAGTCTTTTGGCTTTACCAACATTTTGGTAACAGAATTCGGATTATTTCGGGGATTTCTTAGATAATTCATCTTATGCTGTAATCCTTTGATCACATTTTCATTTTCGATCCGCTCTTTAGTAGTTAAAACCGGCTTAGTCTCTTTAGATTTTCGAACGAGAGTTGATGCTGTAGTCTCATCTTTTCCCGTTTTGGTCATCTTTTTAACTTCTTGGATGGTCTCGCCGAATCTTACTGTGTTTCGATCCTCTCTGACTTTAGCTGACTTTGTTTGTTGGAGATAATGAGGTTTCTCAGGATCTAATTGCGACAGATATTTTTGATTGGCCTCTCGACGAGCCTCTGCAACTTCTGAAACAGGAAGATTTCCAGTTCTGCGAAGAAAGTTTGTTCGATTTTGGGTGATCAGTTCCCTCGCTACGAGAAGAGTTGATGAGAAATTCTCAAACTCAGCTAGCTGGCTAGGATCTAAATTTAGTTTTGATGGTAAAGATGGGATATGTTGACCAACTATTATTCCTTGGCGTTTCAAATTTTCTTCTTCCAATTCTTCCTCTTCTTTGGCAACATTTTGCTGCTCAATTAAGTATGACAACAGATTCTCAGCTTCTCGATTCTTCTTTTCAATTTCCTCTTGAATGGCCTTAATCTTTTTAGCAACAGCATCATTGGTAACTGTTTCTGTCATGATTTAAAAATATAGCCTACTAAGTCAAAGTTTTTGACAGTTTCACGCAGTCAACTTTTTCGGGATTTCGTTGACCAGTACTCTCCTTTTTTCCTAGATACACACCTTATTTCCTAGATTCACTAAAGAAGTTTTTGCTGCAACCATCGTTTAGCAGAACTTTCCTTTCGCGAATAATATTATTATTTCGCTCAAAGGAGCACCTTTGTAAAGTTTGCAAGGATGCCGCGTATTGAGAATGACGTAAAATTGGACTTCAAAGACGTCTTGATTCGTCCAAAGCGATCGACACTGAAATCAAGAAGCCAAGTCGACTTGGTGCGCACATTCACATTTCGACATAGCCAGTATACCTTTACAGGAATCCCTATTATGGCCGCGAACATGTAAGATATCCTTTGTTCTTTTACCTCGTTGCGTTACGAAGCTCTTTCAGGGACACTGTCGGCACTTTCGAGATCGCCCAAGCTTTTGCTGAGTATCGCATGATCACATGCATTCACAAGCATTATACAGTTGAAGAGTGGGTAGCTTGGGCTGCAAGTCATCCTGGGGCTCTTCCTTACATCGCTGTGAGCTCAGGCACCAGTACTGAAGACTTCGAGAAGACTAATGAAATCCTCTCTCGAGTCAACGTTCCTTTTATTTGCTTAGACGTTGCCAATGGCTACTCAGAGCATGTAAGAAAATTTTAATATGATCTATTTTTTTTGAATTTATTGGTCTATAGTTTGTGCAACATGTGCGTAAAACTCGTGAAGCACAACCAACAAAGACCATTATTGCCGGAAATGTTGTCACTGGGGAAATGGTCGAAGAACTCATTCTGTCTGGCGCTGATATCGTTAAAGTTGGAATTGGACCAGGCTCGGTTTGCACCACCCGTAAGCAAACCGGTGTGGGATATCCACAGTTAAGTGCTGTCTTGGAATGTGCTGACGCTGCGCATGGCTTGAATGGTCATGTGGTTAGTGACGGTGGATGCACTTGTCCGGTAAGCCTTTTGCAAATGCTGAACATCCGATATTTAACTGTGGATCAAAGGGTGATTTCAGCAAAGCGTTTGGTGCTGGAGCTGACTTCATCATGGCAGGTGGAATGTTTGCTGCTCACAACGAGAGTGGCGGTGAACTTATCGAAATCGATGGCAAGCCATACAAACAATTTTATGGTATGTCTTCATCGGTTGCCATGACCAAGCATGTTGGCGGTGTAGCTGATTATCGCTCCAGTGAAGGAAAGGCAGTAATCTTACCTTGCAAAGGTCCAATTAAAGGAACAATTAATGATATTCTTGGAGGCATCAGATCTAGTTGTACTTATGTTGGGGCAAGTAAGCTGAAAGAATTATCGAAGCGCACTACTTTCATTCGAGTGACTCAACAAATTAATGAAGTCTTCGGTTCAAAGGATGAGAGTAAAAATCCTGTTTTCGCTGCCAAGCCAGACCCTTCTGCACCAACCGAAGCAACAGAGGATGAAGCTGTCGCTAAAAAGCAAAGAATCTGATGAATTCATACTTTCTAAATTGAAACAGCCGCGTTTTTGTGATATCCATAGTGATTATTTGTATTAAAACGTACTTCGAAATAGATAGACAAGGCTGCTGTGACATTCTAAATTTATTCGTGAAAGAACCTATAATTCTTTACGTTTGCGTTTAAATCTTTTCTTTGTGCTCGTTTGAAAAATTCGACGAAAATAGGCCAAGCTCGTAGTAAGCATCTCTTCTGTTACGAGATCAAAGTAAGACAAGGTAAAATGATTGGAGTCAAGGGAATCAGAAGATTCTCCAAAAAGATAATTTTTCCAAATTTCTGGTATAACTCTTTCTTCTACGAAGCAAGGCAGGGAAAGAAAGAATATTTCGTAAAATTCATGTTGTGAATAATCAGAGAACGAGCTATAGGGACAATTCGTCCATGAATTCAGAATAAATGTGGTTTCTGTGAAGGTACTGCAGTTAGTCATAGACAGCGAGTTAGGAAATGCATAATTTCTCGATTCTTTCAATAACGAGAATAGCAAACAATTGGCGCAAAATATTATCCTTGAAACATTTGCATAGTCCATCAATGGTGAATCCTTTCTCCAACAATATAGACCCAAAAGGTGTTTTAAAGTACGAACACCCTCTTTGTAGGAGGTTAAAAGTCCGTTTCCATTTCCAAAATAGTTGTATGTTACAGCATTCATGAGCCATACATCAAACGCCTTTTGATAAGAAGTAATCGCTGCATCAAATAGTTGAGAATGTTCGAAATGAATTGCTTCAAATTCGGAAATTTTAAAGCGGTAATAATTTAAATATTTGAAATTCTCTTCTGGAACAAGCATATTCAATTGATCAATAATTTCCCCTAACTGAATCAATAGAGTTGAATGTCTCTTCCGATCTGACTCAACTATCGCTAGTTCAAAGCCGCAATCCAAAGCATTTTGAAGGACCGAAACCAAATTTATTGACTTTTCAAAATTTTTGATGGCCACAATGGAGAGAGCGAAAATCTGCCGATGAGAGTCGAGTGACATTTTTCCAATCAGATTTTGATAATCGTCGCTATTCAGCGATGATGAATTCTGGGTTTGAGATAAAGCTGGAATAATGTGCAAAGCATATTTATTCAACGACTGATGAGCCTCTCTCATTCTATATCGAAACTAGACGAAGTTATGTGAAAAGCTACAGAGAGTATACCTTACCATCTGCAAACGTTCTACATTGAAATCATGACTAGAAGAACTCTGGCGCCGCAAGTCAGAAGCAATAAGTCGCCATTCATTCAAATGCGCGAGAAAATAGTCAATTGAATCCAGCTCTGCTCTTGTTATCAGAGGCTTGGTGGCATCGAAACGATCCAAATAATTTTCCCAAATCCTCTGTAATATAATTGCTCTTATAAAATTGCTTTCGCCTGCTAGATGAAGAATCGGTAAGTCATCTCGGTGCTTCCATAATCCTGGAAATTCAGAATTGATCGCAGTCTCTGGTAGCAATAATATACGATTTACAGGAGGAATATTAGCAAACTTAGAATGCAATTCCTCAAAGCTGTGTTGATCCATCGCAGAGACATGATCAAAATCATACCACCACGATTGAAAGAATTTTTGCGACCATTCTGAATTCTTTACAATTATCGATCCTGTATTAGCTACACCATTCGCTGGATTAATCTCTCTTGACAAAATAATCTCAAAGTTTTCATATTGTTTTATTAAATTGCTGATATTAAACGTAAAATTTACGAAAACTAAGTCAGAATCTAACCAAATCCAATAATCCACATCAGATTCAGCAGGATCGTTTAAAAGATTGAGGAGTATCTTCACCTTATTCCACCTGACATCTTCGACATCAAAATTATTATCATCGTTTTCCTCGACAAGAACAATCGATAAATTCATGAAACGAGCATATGCCTCATTTATTTTGTAGGCAAATGTTGAATGAGTTTGAACAGCATCTGTAAAGTACATGACAAAATTAATCTTTGGTTTTTGCAAAGAATTTTGTTCTTCAACTTTATTCAATTGAATATCATATTGATTAATGCAATAAAATCTGAAACAAGTCGTCAGAAAGATCAAAAATCTCAAGAAGAGTTTGAATACTCTCATTTTAGAATCTTCTTTACCCAAAGTAATCCATTATAACACGAGAGAAACCGTAAAATAAATGTCGCTGAAGAATGTCGATTCCAATAAAGAAGAGGATGAATATGGGGTTGATACAGCTCTTTTCCTTCCTAATGCTCGAACTCTTCTAAAGAGTCAAAAATCTTTAAATAAAATGGTGAAAGGATTTGTACGGCATGTATTAACCCCAATAAATACAGAGAATGAAATCGTTCCACAACCTCGAAAATCGTCAGGAGAGACTTCAGATTCTCAGTTATTCAAATCTTCATCAGAATTTATTTCGAGAGATCGCAGCATTCCCTTTGATTTCTCTGATGATGAGGAAACACTTCAATCGAATAACTACCTACCCTCCAACTACTCATGGCTAAAAGCAAATTATTCCGTAGTTACCAAGAATCAAGAGAATAGCTCACTAAGAATTGAGAATAGTAGTTCATTTGCTCCGCCTTCGGGGAGCCGATCCCGTCCATCCTCGCAGCCACCAAAGCTTGTTCATTATGAAGAGAGCATTAATCAAAATGTGCCATCTCTTCAACAAAGACCTCAATCTCGCCAACAGCAGCTTGAAAAGCATGATAAATTGCATCGGGGTGAATCTTTTCACAGTTCAGCGTCATCTTTCTTTAGTGATAATCTCACACAGCCTCCTAACTCTAGTCAGTCCAACCGTCGTCGTGACACTGTTTATGATAACTTACCAATCGTATCCACCGCGCCGTTAGCGAATCAAAATGAGTCAGAGAAAGTCCTTTCGCCCGCTAGGAAGTTAGAATCAAGACTTTTAGCTGCAGAAGTCACCCGTTTAGGTGGCATCCCTTCTTCTCCAGCTCAGGTTGATATTAATGGATTCCTAGTTCCGCGCGGTGTGATGCAAGAAAGTGTGGTCTCTATGATTCGGAAACAAGAGCATGAACAAAGCAAATCAGGTTCAGTGGGTGGCAAAATTGGTGAACAAGCCTTTGAGGACTCAGTTGCAGGCAGTCAATCAACTTATAATAAAACAAGTACCAATATTTATCCAGCTCTGTACTACAAAGAAAAGAACCTTCCCGAACCAGCCTGTGTTTCACTTATTCACAGCAATACTGAGAACTCAAGCGAGAAATTTTTGAAGTTAACTTCCAGAAGTAAGATATCAAGTATAATGACGAAAGGTGAAGATGATTATGCAGTCAAGTGGATGAAAATGAAAATGAAAAGAGATCATGAGCTTAAATCTGAGATGAAGAAGGAAAAGCGACAAGAATTAAGACATTTATTGCAAAGGATAGCAATTAATAGCGATAAGTGAGTACTTCATTTTTCGATCACTTCAATTTGATATTTCAACTTAATAGGGATGAGTTGCAAAGAATAGAATCCGAGAGAAGAGATTATTGTCAGAGACAGAAAGAAGAAAAGAAAGAAGAGTATGAGAAACGTAAACAACAGCACGAGATGGTCTTAACAAAAAGATTAGAAAAATCATTAAAGCAGAAGAAACAAGAAGCAAAGAAATTAAAGAATTCGTTGAAAGAATCTCTTGATACTTCTCAAACGAATATTTATGAAGAAGTTCGAAATAAGATTGAATACTTCCGCGATCATCATCTCGCTAATCAATTCCAGAATTTACACTCCAACATATCTACTGATTCTATTGCATCAGGTGTTGTTGATGATGCTTCCTCAACGATTGTTGAGATTCCCGCTGATATTTTATTCCGAGTTAAGACTGCGAGAAGGTAATTGAGTCTCTTTATTATTGAATTTACTGGAATTCATTTCTTCGTTAGTTTGTTACAATATGAAAATGCAAAGAAAGAACTCAAAGAATTTCATGAGAGAACTTTATCTCAAAGAATAAGTGAGCGAGCGAAACGACATGAAGCAGCGGTTATAAAAGCTCATAGCTTTGGTAAGTTCTTTCTTTTAGCAAATTTCAGAGCGCTAATCCATCATTTCGATAATATTATACAGGGGCGAATGTCTCAATAAATCCTATTCGAGCATCAACTCTCTTCAGTGATTCGCTTTCCCTTGATAGTGAAGATTTTGAAGATCACTCATCCCTAGGCAGGAGGTCAAGACAACTGAAACCAACCCATAGCAGAGATAAAAGTTGAACGTGTGAGAGACCCACTCAAAGAGTGGATTTAGGTTTCTCAGGATCTGACAAAGGATTCTCCACTCGCTTCAATTAAAACCTGCTCGGATGTTCTGGAGGAATTAGCGGCAATCGCAGTTTCTTGAACATATGTAACCCATAGAGTGTTGACGATTGCGTTGACCTCAGTCCAGGATAACCTGACATCTTGATTTCTCGCGTAAGAACGACATGTTTGATCCTTCATACATACTTCCAACGAAACATAAGATAACAATCTAGAAGTAACGTATTTAGATTGAAACCAAAGATGACTATGACCATAAGCTTGTGCTAATGGGAAATAACTTTGTTTAAAATATTTATAAGGGAAAATCTCGATAATTAGGGACTTTGGAGGCAGGAACATCATCGCTGAAAAAACATGAAATAGGCTTCAAAAGAAAAAGAAAACAGACAAATTACAAAGTCCTTACCAGTGAACTGGAATCCATGTAAAGAGAGGAAAGCGTGAGACCTCTTCATTATTTCATAAAGAAAACATGGATTTCTTTCATCTTTATGCACGACTTGAATCACTTCCCATTCATAAATTAAAGTTTCTTGTATCTTTTGGACTAGCCATTCAAAGTCTAAAAATCGTCTCGTCTCATCTCTCTGATAGATAATCAATCGCCTTTTATTAGGATTAGGAAATCCATCTTCCTGAGCCTCCTTTTCAAATATTTGTGATCCATCGCAAATGTGTACTATTTTCTTGCGTATAAAACTGACATCATCACTTGATTGAAACCAATCATAGGAGGTAATTGGATATTCTCCAATACTACCTAAATACTTACCAGACCATTCCTGCACAGGTTGCGAACTTTCAATACCTTCGTTGGGGAACTTAAACCTTTGATAAATATGAAAAGCTGGATTATATTGGAAAAGAGTTTGACTTCCTAATATTGTTCTTTGTTCTCCGATTTTCCAATCTTCATAGTCAAAGAATGATGACTTCAAATATTGTTGATGGACTCGAATTACCGAAATAGAACGAACTTTCGGATGCCAAAAGGTAAGAACTAAGAGAAAGAAAGTAAATGAAGTCATGAAGTTAAGAAGCTTCTGATTATTTGAGAAGAGGTAAAGTTCTGCATCGTCGCGTAAAGAAGAAAGAAGATCTCGGAATTCATTGGAGCGTGAAACAAAGTGTTCGCAGAAATGAAACCAGTGATTTCCATGGTATGAATGAGGAGGGTTATCGAGAATTATAAGGTATTTGTTACTTCCATCTGCTCCATCAAAGCTTGTCATAGAAAAAAATCAAAAGGATAAAGATAGCGTATTATTAAAAGATGGAAATTTCTTTTCAAGAATTTTACAGGAATTCTCTCGCAAATCCACGGGAAATCTTTGCAGAAGTGCCACTTTTGGGTAGAGTAGCGTAACAAACAAATAAGATTTGAATCAGTTTGAACAAATCTGTTCTCAATTCAATCCTACTGATTCGAAGAGCGAAAATGCAAGGCACCCAGAAAGATGAGCTTCTTAACGAGGAGCGAAAACAGGCTACTTTATCATGTATTACAGAGATTCTTCAATCAATCGTTTCTCTTCTTTTGGATGCCTTCCCTGAACACAGTATCTTAACCTCTACTAAATACTCGAAGTTGCATAAGTGTAAGTCTTTAGAAATCCAAGTGAAAGAGAATTCCTCGCTCAAATTATCGAAAGACCAGAAATTTCAGCTTTATCAATCCGAAGACCTGCGAGTGCAACAAATCCTAAACTTCGGACTCGAAACATTACAATCACTCCAACTTCAGGACGAAAAGGATATCACCTTGATTCAACAGTCAATTGAAGACCATTTCAAGGTCAAAATCTTAGATGTGAGCTTATTCCGTCATCCTTTGACTACGTTCAATGTGATTGCTAAGATCATTCAATCACGAGGAAAAGCACCTTATCGACCAATCTTAATTGATGGAATGGATTTAATGAATGATATTACGAAAGAACAAGGCTTTGATAATGAAAATATGTTTATCAAATCTTTCCGTACAATCGCTGCGATTTTATCAGGCAAACGTAAGAAAAGATCATTATCAGCATTCTTTGCTCCCTCTGAGGTGATGCCACCAAAATGGTTTGAACAACATCAAATACAGGCAAATCATTATACTCACTGTTTTGAAAATAATATTGGATTGAAAGATCATGCAATGACTAAAAAAGAAAAGAATGAACACGCTTATTATTCGATTCAAATCTTTGGTGTTTTCTTTTATCTACCATTATGTCTTTATCTTTTATTTGCTTATTTTTCTTGGACCATGATTGTTATTGTGATGACTCTTTTCTTAATTTATGTTTATGTTCCTGATTATAGTGAATATCCACCATTATTCCGACGTCATCAAGGTTTTATCTATAATATCAAATATTTTTCATTTAAAACCATTATTGAATCACCTATTACATCCTATGAAAATATACCGTCCATTTATACCTTTGGCCCACATGGTGTATTTGGTATTGCACCATGTATCCAAGCATTAATTAATGGTTATTTAGTTGGTGAACATTTCCATATCTTAGGTGCAAATGTTGTTTTCTTATTCCCATTATATAATATATTATTACGTATGATGGGATTTGATGATATCTCACGTAATACTTTTATTAAATTATTAAAGAAAAATCATTCCATTGGTATTATACCAGGTGGTATTGGTGAAATGTTTTATTCTGGTAATAAAATACAAGATGAAGTATTAATGGTACGTAATCGTAAAGGTTTTATTAGTATTGCATTACAAACTGGTTCACAAATTATACCAACCTATTGTTATGGATCAACACAAATGTTTTATGTTGGATCATCTAAATTATTACAAAAACTATCGAGATTATTAAGAACATCTATTATTTTATTTTGGGGAAAATATGGTTTACCAATCCCTTTAAAAGTACCAATGGTCTGTGTGTTAGGTACACCTATTCGTTGCCCGAAAGTTGATAATCCATCAAAGGAGTTAATTGATTATTATCATACTTTATATCTTCAAGAGACACAAAGACTCTATCAGACATATCGAAATAGTTATGGTTGGCAAGATCGTGAGCTTGTATTCAAAGGATAGACGACGACGATAATGATATTGATGTGTGCGCAAACTCTTTCGCAAAAAATGGTACACTGTCATTTCCTCTTTCTTTTTCTTTCTCTTCTTCTTGGTAGTCTTTAACTTCTTAGAGGTCATGGAATATTGGGAGGAGTCTTGTTATGTTTTGTTATGTTGTGGTGAATTAAGTAGGTACTTTATTTGTAGTTGGTAGATGCGAATTTGTGTTATTTAGCACAAAAACAATACTTTTATTGAATTTCTGCAATGAGTTGTTGTTGATGACATAACCTTAGTGTCAAAATAAACGTTTTAATATCATGAAATGGCATTGATTCAATTTCCTCTCTCCTTGAAAATGTCTCCTTCTGAATAATCCAAGCATAATTTTGATAACTGAAGACTCCTACAGCTTTATCCCCTTCACTTAACAGTGTCGGTTTACTATCAGATATTATAAATTGGCCGGTATGTTGATTAAGAAGAAATTCACCATAGATCAACGAACTTTCATTTTCACTTTTCGTCTGATTTGGAAATAAGTTCGATAGATTCTGATTGATGGCAGGAAGAAGTACTTGATCGAGATGACGAATATCTTCCCTGCTATGTGAGGAGTGTAAATGAAGGAGAGTAAATGGTGTTCCTTTTGGAATAGGAGATTCAAATTCATCAGTACTTGAGGCTATGGGAGCAGCTGAATCTTCACAGTTATGAACTTTATTGAGCTTGGAATAGCAACAGAAGAAAAGAGGAAATGCAGTACTATCAGTTGTAAAATCGCTTTTGTCGTCAGGGTTCCTATGTTTTGTAGGAGAAGGCCTTCCTCGAGTCTCCTCTAGAGGAAGAGTGGTTGGGGCTGATAGATTGGAGTTTTGGTTATGCGAATCATCTGTTGTTATAGTTGGTGCTGATGAAGGTTTATTTGAAGACAGCTGATTGTGAGATGATGAAGTTTGTTGATACTGTAAGCCATAACAACAAAGATTAGAAAGTAGGGAGTGATTCATAAGAAGAGAAAGGTAATGCTGAAAGGATTCTTTGATAGATTTGTTAATAATCGCTTTCAATTGCCTTTTTAGCTTATTATCAACAACCTGGAGAGAGCTTTCTTGAAGGTTAATATAAATCTGATTAAATAAAAAATGAAACATCTTCGAGAAGCTGCCAGATGCTCCGCTAAAGACTGTTATCAGAGAGTAGGTGAGGTTCTTTTTCTGGAACGGACATAAAAATATAGACTGATTGCCCTATATAGAAAATTAAGACTCTTGTGAGCATTATTTGTCAAAATTTTCTTTCCTACCTTTTGTATCTTTATTAAATTTCCTTCGTCCAAGCAACCGACTGAACTTCGATTCGGTTGACTTAAAGCTAGTTTCGTGATCGAGTAGAACAAAGATGATAATTTCATCGGTTCCACACTACTTTTTGATCCATATTGAGCTTCAAATATCAATAGTCCTGTATCGAGAGAGACTATAAATACTCGATCTAACATTTCTCCCTCGAAACAATTGAATGTCCGTTTTCTGCTGCAGAGAAATTAGACGCTCCTCTTCGGAAAATGCGGAGTCTTGGTTGTGAAATGTGCACAGAATGGCGCACGTTCCTTCCATTACCAATTGACGAATGAATAACATTGCCAATCAACAACAGATTATCCTTGCAGAGGATTTAATCTCTTTGGTAGCTAGGGCTTTTTATAATGATAATGTGATTGTTTTAATTGATTTATTATTATATGAGAAATATATTGTCGAAGAAGAGATGGCACCTCGTTGTCAAATGACCAATAAAGAATTAGCGAAAATAAAAAATTTACTTGAAAAAGAAGGATTAATACGTTATGAAGATGTACCAATACACGATGAAACAGGTAAATCAACCAAAACAGCATGGAAATGTTATTATATTGATTATCAACAATTTATACATTTATTAAGATTACGTATTTATTACATGCAAAAATCATTAGAACAAGAAGAAAAAATGGAATTAAATGATGTTTATTATCAATGTCCTACATGTGGGAATAAATATTCTTCATTAGATGCTCAAAAGTTACGTGCTGGTGATTATAAATTTGTCTGTTCAAATTGTTTTCCTGGCAGTGATTTTAGAACTGTTACTAAAACTGAAGAATATTATCGATTAATACAAATTGATAATAGGAAAACTGTTAATACTTTACAATCTTTACAAAAGAAATTAGATGATCAATTAAATACACAAAAAGTTTCACAAACTAAAGCAACAACAACCACTGCTAATAACCATAGTACTTCAAAGAATGAAGTTCTTCTTCATACTGGAATCTTTCAATTATTACATCAATTACGTGATGTGGAATTACCTCGTAACCTTCCCTCTGAGAATATTAATAAAGGAATCTTAGCGAGTGCTGTTAGTCGAGAGGCGGCGAGTGAAATTGCTTATAACATTGAAGCTGCTAAACGTGGAAAGTATGGATCTCATATTAGTAAAAAGACGTTAGATCAAGTAAAATTAGGGACTGCTGGTGTCACCGCAGCAATGAGTCAATACCAACAACAAACAACGTTTACTATTAATATCTTACCGGAGGGAGCGGAAGAAACAGACACTTCCCTATCAGGATTAGATGTCAGAGGGACTCTTGCCGCTAATACTTCAAATGTGCCCAAACAGGATGCTTTGGAAGCTTCCTTACCAGAGTTTGTACAGGGAAGTCATGTGTTTAGAGCGGATCAAGTACTAGAGTCCATCTCAGCGATGCAAAACAACCGGGATGGTGGAAATAAATCGATCGGCGTCAAGCACGAGGCAAGTAGAAATCCAGAAGAAGAAAAGGATAGATCAGAGAAGAAGGCAAAAATTGACCCTGTCGTTTCCATGCCTCCTGACGAGGGAAAGCCGGTGATCAAAGAGGAGAAGACGGAGCAAGCAAAACCTCCAGTGGAAGAGGAAGACGATTTGTTTGGTGATGTGGAATGGGAACAAGAAGAAGAATCCTAAATGTTCATCATAGCTTTAGACTATGCTTTTTCCAACTTTCCTTAAATGAGTAAATGAGTTTTTTTTAAATCCGTACATTGTTTTTGCTCTACCGAATCTTCAGTCGGTAATCTTTTGTCCATTCGGTGATCTACCGGATCTCTTGAAACGAAAGAAGTGATTTTCCTAATTTTCTTTCAACAAAACAAACCAAGAAACCAGCACAACTTCCCTCGTCTATTAAAGTAATTGAGACAAAGTAAGTCCTTCTTTTATATCATATTTTAATTCTATCGCTTATTGTCTACTCAAATCTTTTTTGATTGGTTTTTCTAAATTTTTTTCTCTCTCAAACTAACGATTCCCAATTTCAAATCATTTCTAAAACCAGATGGCAAGAACAAAACAAACCGCACGCAAATCAACTGGTGGAAAGGCACCAAGAAAGCATTTAGCCACTAAGGCTGCAAGAAAGTCAGCTCCATCAACTGGAGGCATCAAGAAACCGTACCGGTGAGTCTGATTGAATTAGCGTCACTTCTTTCTTTTTATTATTCTGCTATTTATTTGGTTTCGTAGATTTCGCCCAGGAACTGTTGCCTTAAAAGAAATTCGAAAATACCAAAAGACCACTGATCTTTTGATTCGTCGTTTACCATTTCAACGATTAGTTCGAGAGATCTCCCAAGACTTTAAGGTAATAAAAGTCCTTCTTTTCTCTTGCCGGTCCTTACCTACTTCGAATAGAGTGATTTAAGATTCCAAAGTACTGCATTATTAGCTTTACAGGAGGCAGCTGAGGCTTACTTAGTGAGCTTGTTCGAAGATACGAACCTCTGCGCAATTCATGCGAAGCGTGTGACAATCATGCCTAAAGATATTCAATTAGCTCGCAGAATCCGCGGTGAACGTGCCTAAAGTCATTTTCAACTGTATATACTTGTTCATAAGAATCTGAAGAA